>Ga0137360_10000950_pt1 | contig 16847 bp, 16 predicted proteins | sample Mad1_60_16metaG_FD_104924 | JGI IMG/M metagenome (GOLD analysis project Ga0137360, IMG submission 104924) | Vadose zone soil microbial communities from Angelo Coast Range Reserve, California, USA - Mad1_60_16 metaG | ecosystem: Environmental > Terrestrial > Soil > Vadose zone | place: USA... | reverse complement strand
GACGACGCGGTCGCGGTTGTGCTCGGGTTTGGCAAAATGATGGCCTTCGTGTTCGTAGACCACCAGTTTCGTTTCGACGCCGAGCGTTTTAAGGGCATGCCAGAATTCGTAGGACTGCGGCGTCGGACATTCGCCGTGGCTATCGCCAACCAGAAGGAGGGTGGGAGGTTTCACGTTGCGGATAAAGGTAATCGGCGAGCTTTTCGCGTAAACCTCCGGATCTTCGTAGACCGATTTGCCGAAAAACGGAATCATCCACTGGTCAATTTTGTTTTCGCCGTAATAGCTGAGCAAATTTGCAATGCCTGCTCCGGCGACGGCCGCTTTAAAGCGGTCCGTCTGCGTCACGCCCCACATGGTCATGTATCCGCCGTAACTCCAGCCGGTCAGCCCGAGACGATTCGGATCGATCGGAGCGGCTTTGAGGGCCGCGTTCACGCCGGCGAGAATGTCGCGAAAATCACCATAACCAAAATCCCGGACGTTGGCGCGCGTAAACGCTTCGCCCTGCCCAAAGCTTCCGCGCGGGTTCGGCAGCAAAACGAAATAGCCCGCGGCGGGCAACGCCATCGCAAAGCCACCGATGCTGGGCCAACCCGATTGCACTGCTGCGCCCGGTCCACCATGCACATCGACGACGAGTGGATATTTTTTCGCCGGATCGAAATGCAGCGGATAAATCAGCCAGCCTTGCACGTCGTACCTGTCGCTTTTCCACTGAAGGCTTTTCAATTGCCCCCATGCCGGCTTCACGCCTTTGTTGTGCGTCGTGAGCTGCGTCCAATGGCCAATCTTTCCGGCCCAGACTTCGGGTGGGGCATCAAACGCACTAATCGTTAGAGCCGCCGTCTCTCCGTCGGCGGAGAGAGAGATGTTTGGATTCCACAGCCCCGCCGAGATCGATTCGCTGCCCTGATAAATGTCTTGAACCTCTCCGGTACGCGGGTCGACCGAGCCGACTGCGGAATCGCCGCCAATCTCAGCCGCGTAAATAATTGTTTGTTTTGTCGTCCAGGCGAGCCATGACGCTGAGAATTTCTTTTCGGGCGTCAGATTCTTCGGTTTCCCGCCGGACGCTGGCATCACAAAAATGTCGCCCCCCACAGATGGTTCATCGCTCATCAGCCCTTCGATAAACGCGATCGATTCTCCGTCGAGCGACCAAACTGGCCGCGCAATCTGTAGTGCGGGCTTGTAAATGGAATTCATCGCTCCGCTCGCGGCGTCAATCGTGAACAACTCTGCGATATACCAGTTGTTGTCGCCATTGCCGCGCGCGGCGGTCGCGACGAGATGCTGGCTATCCGGCGCCCAGTCGTATTCGTAGACATACATGTCGGCGGGCGTAACTTGACGAAGCTTGCCCGTCGCCACGTCGACGACCACAAGGCACTGCTCGTAGAAGCTGTCTTTGATTTCGCCAGTTTCCGCGGTTTCAGCGACAAGCGGCCCCGATGCGCGCGGAGCATTTTCGATAAAGAGTATCGCGACGGTCTTGCCGTCGGGCGACCAACGCGGCGCATCGAGAAAACCTTTGGCGTTAGTCAGCTTTTTAGCGGCGCCGGCAAGATTAGTAATGTAGAGCTGTGATTGACCGGCTTTTGCGGCATCAGACAGAAACACAAGCTGCTTGCCGTCGGGTGACCACGCGATACCACCCTCCGTGCGGGGGACGCCAGGGCTGGCCGTGATACGGCGCGGAGAAGTCTTGCCATCGGCGGGGGAAAGATAAATCGCGGAATTGCCGGTCTCGATTCCGCCCTTCCCAGAAATCGCTTCCACCCAGGCGACGCTTTTTGCATCTGGCGAAATAGCGACTTGCTCAAAAGTCCGTGCCGCGGTGAGAGTAGCGATGGCTGTTTCGACCGGAGTCAGCGGCTTCTTTTCGCTGGTCAATTTCGCGTGTGAAGAGCCCTTGCGAGTAGCGGCGTGAGTCGTCTGCGCGTTTAGTTGCGGCAGTAAAACGAACGTCGCGACGACCAGAACGATTGCGGAACGAGAGAGCATGGATTCTCCAGGCAAGAATCTGAAACCTTCGTACGATAGTGCGGTCGGCCCAGCGTGGCAAGCGCGATTGTTTGTGAGAACCGTTGTTGCCCGCCGCGGGAGCGCGTAGAATCCGCACACATCGCGAGTGGGAGGCAACCATGGTGAATCGTCGCGGATTCTTGTCTTCGGTAGCGGGGGTAGCAGGCGCTCTTGGAATTTCGCCGAATTTCGAAACGCTTTTGAATCAGTCGCCGGCGAATTTGCCGGACTCTTCGCTCTACGCCAAAGACGAAGAAGCTTATTGGACGGAGCTACGAAAGCAATTCCTGATTCCACCCGACGAGATTTATCTAAACAACGGAACGGTCGGTTCTTCACCACGGCCGGTGCTGAAGGCCGTGTTCGACGCATACACCGACACGGAGCGCATGGCGCAGGATGATCCGGAAGACTATCCAATCTGGGGATATGGCCCCTGGAACGAATTCCGCGATCCGCTTGCGGCGTTTATCGGCTGCAAGCGCGATGAATTGGCGCTCCTACGCAACGCGACGGAAGCAAATAGCTACATCGCGAACGGAATAGATCTAAAAGCCGGCGACGAAGTCTTGATCACGGATCAGGAACATCCAGGCGGTGAACATCCCTGGGACCTGCGAGCCAAACGCTATGGAATCGTCTTGAAAAAAGTGACGCTGCCAAAACCGGTTCCGAACGCCGCGGCAGTGCTGAATCTTTTTAACGACGCGATCACGCCGAAGACGCGTGTAATTTTCTTCAGCCACATCACGACGCTTACGGGCGTTGTGCTGCCCGCGAAGGAATTGTGTGCGCTGGCGCGGTCGAAAGGTGTTTTGAGCGCGGTCGACGGCGCACACGTTACCGGCATGATGAAGGTGAACGTTCACGAGCTTGGCTGCGACATGTACACCTCCAGCCCACACAAGTGGCTGCAAGCGCCGAAGGGTAGCGGTTTTTTATTCGTGCGCGATGAAGTAATGGACCGCCTCTGGTGCACCGTCGCGACGGAAGGCTGGGACGACACCAAGTTGCGCGCGGAACGCTTTCAGCGCATTGGCAGCTCAAACGTTCCGGCACTCGCGGGGATGCGCGCCGCAGTCGAGCTCGCGAATCAAATTGGCATGGATCGAATCGAAAAACGCCACCGCGCGATGGCCGATTACATTTTGAGCGAGATGCTCAAACGAGGCGCGCTGTCGTGGACATCCCCCGATCCAGCTTTGCGCTGCGCGATTGCTACCGTGACGGTCGCACCCGTGAAAATGCCGGACTTAGAGAAGGCTCTATGGAAAGAGAAAAAAGTCCGCATCAGAGGAGCAGCACCGCACAAGATCCGCCTATCTACCCCTTATTATTTGCTTCGCAAGGATGTTGACCGCTTTCTTTCCAGTTTTGACGAGCTTCGTAAAGCGGTTACGACGTCGTAAAACGCGAGCAAAATAGAACGCAATGTTGGTAAGAATTACCCACTCAACGGTCGATGTTACGAAGAATCGGATCCTAACAGACACATAATACATGACTTAAAGAGCAGGCATCCTGGAGCTCGGTTTGCAGCTTCTAGGCTAAGTGTTGGCTTGTCAGGTCTGCTTGGGCGCCCAGCGACAGAGTTTATCGCCCAAAGCATCGCGAAATCCAAAATCGAGGACAGAGAATCTTGCGCGCGACGCCGAAATTCCTTTGCACGTTTGCAATGCTTTGCGTTTGCTCCCCCCTTGGACTGGCGCAATCGCCTGCGGGCAGCGTTCCGGCCCCTAAAGACGACACCTACCGCGGCATGACGCTTAACACTTCTTTTGACGGCAGCTTCGACACCGGCTCAAAGGTTTTTGATTGGACGACCACGACAGAGTATGTGTTCAATCAACATTTTGCGGTGAATGCCGGCGTGCCTTTTCTCTTTGTGCGCGGAACAACTTCGACTGGGACGACTATTTCTTCCAACGGAGTTGGCGACACCTTCGGCCAGTTCCTATTTGCATTCAAGAATCCCGCAGTGAACTACGGCTCATCTTTCACCTTCGGACTGCCGACAGGGGATTCCTCCAAGGGGCTTAGCACAGGCCGCGTCACGTTCGATTGGAGCAATGCGTTTGCACGAGAGTTTGGCCGATGGACGCCGTTCGTCAATCTCGGCGTCGGCAATTCTCTGATGGATACAAAATACTGGCACCGCCCGTTCGTGACGCTGGGCGACGTGGCTCACTTCGAAGCAGGCACTGCATTTGACGTGGGCCGTGCGTTGACGCTCACCGCATCTGCTTACGACGTCGCGCCGTGGGGCGCGCAAAAGGTATATAGCAGGAGTGTGACGCGGGCAGGCGGTGGTCCGACGGGCGCAGGAACAGGTTCAAGCAAGCACGGCCGCGTCTTTCAAGACAACGCGGTGACGACAGGCGATTCATCAATTGACCGCGACAACGGATTCAACGCGGATCTGGATTTCAATCCGATTAAATATGTCGATTTTGATTTGGCCTACAGCCACAGCGTCCACTACCAACTGGATACAGTTTCATTCGGCATCAACTTTAACCTGACGCCGCTGCTCGGCAGGCGGCAGGCCCATTGATGTCCCGCTAAAGATCTTCTGCCGCAAAAACGGCGAAGGAGGAGAGAGGTATGAAACGTCTACTTGCAATATTGAGCGGTGCGATCGTGATACTGGCAATCGGCGGTGCGCCGCTGTTTGCACAACGCCCTCACGGAGGGGGCGCGGGCGGCGGCAACTCGGGCGCCACGGGCGCCGCGATGCACGGCGCGAGCGGAGACCACGCAAATAGTTCCGCAAATTCGATGGCTGGCGGAGGAAAGAGCGCAGCTGCCAGCTCGCCGGGCACGGTACTGACGAAAAACACCAAGCTTGATACGCATCTTACGAATCTTTTGCAATCGAAAGGACTTCTTGCGAAGGGAACCGATTTGAAGGATGCGTGTTCGGGGTTCAAAAATCTTGGCCAGTGCGTTGCCGCAATGCACGTGAGCCACAACCTGAATATTCCATTCGCCTGTTTGAGTGCCAACATGACCGGCACGCCGCCAGCCACCGGCTCAACTTGTCCGACTGGGACGGGAACCAGCAAAATGAGTCTCGGCACGTCCATCCAAACGCTGTCGCCGAACGCCAGCGCCAAGACGGAAGAAAAATCCGCGACGAAGCAGGCCGACGCAGATATCAACGAGGCGGAAAGCGACTCAAAGTCATAGCTCGAACTTAGTCGCTGACACAGTTTGCGTTCGACTGCGGGAGCCTTTGGGCTCCCGTCTTTTTTTTGCAGCTGATTAAGCGACGACTTCCCCGCCGCGTTTGATTAATGCAGGACGCCGAAACAGCCTTCCCAGAAGTGACTAAGCCGAAGCGAAACTTCATTGATATTTAAGACGGTCTAATTCCGTATATAGAGAAACCAGCTGTTCGACGTTTCCACAACGCGGAGGATCGCTATGAATCGCAGACTTGCCCGTTTCGGGATTGCTTCCCTCGTTCTAATTGGAATTTCGCCGGCCTATTGCCAAACGGCTCCGCCGCCGAAAGATCCTCCGGTTGCAGAATCGAAGCTGCCCAGCGCGGAGGAACTTTCCGAAAAATGCGCAAAAGCGAGCGGCGGCAAAGAAGCGTGGGCGAAGCTCCAGACCATGGTCTTAACCGGCCCGGTGGACATTCCGACGTTCGGCGTCTCGGGAACGGTCGAAATCCTTGCTAAACGTCCGAACAAGGTCCTACGCATTACTAACGTGGGGGACGGGCAATTTGTACGCAAAGAGGCCTTTGACGGCCAGGCCGGATGGGCGTCCGACCCACAACAGGGTCTAAAGGCCGTCACCGGGGCCCGACTGGAGCAAACAAAAGTCGAGGCGACTTTTGACACCGATATACGGTTAAAAGAGGTCTATCCAGACCTGAAAGTCACGGGGCGCACCAAGGTCGGGGATCGCGACGCTTATACGGCGACGGCCACCGAACCGGGCGGGAGGGCCCTCACGATGTATCTTGACGAGCAAACTGGATTGCGCATCGCTGAGGACACGGAAGGACCAGATGAGAACGGAACCGTCGCGAAGACAAATTTGTTCTTCGAAGATTATCGCTCCGTCGGCGATGTGCAAATCCCGTACCGGATTCGGATCCATGCACCGAATGTCAGCCTGGAGATCAAGATCGAAGACGTGAAGTTCAACACACCGGTCGACGATGCGAAGTTTGCAATGCCGTCACCCAATGCAGACGCCGGGCAGTCACATTAAGCAGCAAGGGCGGGGCCGTACTGATTTTCACCCCGTCGGCCTTCCCAACTAAAAAAATGATCAGTGCAGCCGCGATCAGTCCGCTGCGCCGCGCGTCGTGCAACCGCGGTGTACCAACAACTTGTTGTTTGAACGGAGCTCCGATTTCTGTTTGAATAACGCCACGGGGAATCAACGTGAAAATCTACAACCTCTATGGCTATTTGATCATTTTGGCCTACATGCTGGCTTGTGTGTATTCCGCGCCTGCTCATTTGGGACCGTGGATGGGGATGTTGATCGGCGGAGCTTACTTTATTTTTTGCTGGTTTATGGGCGGGCTGTATCTGGCCGACGTTCTTCACCTGGGAATCGCGCACCGTTCGCTGGACTATAAAGAATGGTTTATGAAAGCCGTAACGATCGTGAATTGCACCTTCGCGATATATGTAGATCCGATCGCCTGGGTGAACCGGCACCGCTTGCATCATAAACATTCCGATCACGATGGGGATCCCAATAAACTTTCCGAAGATGGTTTTTGGCGAACGCTGTATCTCTGCTTGATGCCGTATCAATGCAAAGAAAATGTGGCGGGTGACGCAATTCTGAAGTCGCGGACTTTCCGCGTGGTTGCGAATCCGGTTTTCGCAATCGTCGTGCAAAGCCTTAGTTTCGCTCTCTTGTGGAAACTGGTTGGAAGTCTGAAGTTTGCGCTGGTGATGTGGGTTGGAATACGAATTTTTTCGCTGTGGGTAAATATGATCCAAAACTATTGGACCCACACCCGAGATTTCGGATACCGGCGGTATCACGACGAAGAAGACAACGCCATGAACATCGGCGAGTGGCTGCCGGTAACGGCGACCTTCAGCGCGTGCCTGCAAAACAACCATCACCACTACGAGGGACTTTTGCGACTGAGCCACGATAAATCCGAATACGATTTTGGCTTTATAACGGTCAGGGCGATGAAGTATTTGGGCCTGGTGAAGGCAACGAACACGGGCGGACAGATACCCAAAGACGTTCCATTAGACGCGCTGGGTTTTTAGGGCGCGAATTTCCCGTTCTTAACTTCCCTGTTGTTTCTTTGCTAAAAAGGGTTCAATCGTTTGCCCAAGGAAGCTGGGCGAAACTTCCTCGCCAGCCAGGCCGTAATTCTCCGGCCATTCCTCCGGAAAGTAATAAGTCCCAAAAATTTTGTCAATCCACGGAAAATGGATTGCGAAATTCTTGTCGATGGATTCTTTTTGAGAAGTATGGTGCCAATGATGGAATCTGGGCATGACCAGAAACTTTTCGAGCCACTTGGCGTTGGGACGGAAATTGCAATGAGTCCAGGTAGCGTGAAGAGTGACGAAAACCAAATAGGCCAGGATGATCGTTTGCGAAAATCCAATCATCATGGGAACAAGAATAAATCCGCGGACAAGTGTGTCGTCCACAAAGTGGGAGCGCGAGCCCGCGATCCAATCGAGCGCCTTGGAAGAATGGTGAATGGCGTGAAATCGCCACAGAAACGGAACTTTGTGCAAAGCCAGATGAATGAAGTATTCGGCAAGGTCCGCAACCACAACGGCCAGGAAAAATTGCAAAAGCCAGGGCAGTCGAGCGATAAGTTGCTGGAGAACCGGAACACCCCAATATTTGGTGGCTTGGGTGGCGGGCAATAAGACCAGAAACGATAAAATCTGAATCGGCAGATGAGTGGACATGAAATAAACCACGTCCTGAGTCCACCCTTTTCTGAATGTTCCTTGTTCTGGATATTGTGGCCAGATTCTTTCCAGCGGTACGTAGATGAGAGCCATCAATAACAAATCAAGCAAAAACCAGTCCATGCCGATGGTCATGCCATTGAGTTGGCTCCCATTAACTTTTACGCTCGAGCCGCCCCAGGCTGTTGCCGCGATGGCGAGCAGCATTCCCGCCAACGCCAGGGTCTTTTTCTTGCGCAGCAGAGAAGAGATCACTCCAAACGCAACTGCTGCCACGATGAGGAATTGGATTAAGAGGCGGATTGCGTGCAGCGAGTAAAACGGCCGGAATTCAGCAGAAGTTAGGAACTGGGGAAAATGCAGGCACAGAACGCCGCCGAACGCGAGAAATCCAAAAAAGACAGACAATATCCCACTCCACCAGCCCGTTCCGAAGCCGGTGGAATCAGCGTCACCAAAGAATTCGTTGATTTTTTGCTCGAGCACGATGCCTCTAGTTTACGTTCCTGAACTCATGCAAGCGTAACGCTTTTGTTCAAAGAAGCACGGCAATTGTTGAGATTCATCTCGGCTGAATACGCTCTACGAGCGCCGAACCAGTTTTCTTGACCGTGCGAGCGTGGGGCAAGTACACTTGTAGTTTCGCAAACAGCCGCGAAAAGCGGCCAGTAAGCTGGCGTTTGGGTTTTGCACTGAAAGATTTGCCCGGCGCGACGCGTAACTCAAGAGGGGGATTGCTTTGCCAAAGCGCACATATCAGCCGCGCAAGCGCCGACGCGCCAAGACGCACGGATTTCGCTCGCGCATGAAGACCGTAGGTGGCCGCAAGGTCCTGGCGGCTCGCCGCAAGAAGGGACGCCATCGCCTTACGCCCGAGTAAAACCGGGTTGGAGTATCCGCGCGCAGCGCGGCTGGTGCAAAAGGCACAGTTTGACGCCGTGTATCGAGCCGGGAAACGCCGCTCGAGTTCCCATTTCACTGCTTTTCTAAAGGCGAACAACCTGCCGCAGAGCCGCTTCGGCTTCAGCATCAAGAAGGCTCTTGGTGGCGCAGTTGTGCGCAATCGAATCCGGCGCCGCTTGCGAGAAATCGCGCGGCTGCACCGGGAGGAGTTACCCGCGGGATGGGACATCGTCATTCATCCGAAGAGTTCTGTGGCGAAAGCGCCCTTCGCGGCGTTGGAAGCGGATTTTCTTCGGCTTCTGAAAAGCCAGTGAGAACGCAGCGCGCAGGAGTCCGCGCAGCGTTGTTCGCTCTTCGTTGCTATAAAGCGTATTTCTCCGTGCTCTTCGCGGGAAGCTGCCGGTTTGAGCCTACTTGTTCGATGTATGCGTACGAAGCAATCGAGCGATTTGGCATACTGCGCGGCGTGTGGCTGGGAACGAAGCGTTTGCTGCGCTGCCATCCGCTCTCCAGAAAATTTGGCTACGACTCCGTTCCGGAAACGTGGGATGAAGTGAATCCAAATCGAGTTGACGAAAAGACCGAGGTACATTCGTGAGCGAAGCTCCTCAGAAGAAAGATTTAAAGCCCGAGCTGCGCATTTTTATTGCCTCGGCCCTCTCTATCATCGTGATTCTGCTTTGGGCCAAATTCTTCGTACCGAAGCCGCCGGTACAAACGCAGCAAACAAATCCGCCCGCGGCTGCAGCACCTTCCGCGCCGGGGTCTCAAAGCAATGCCGTCAACGCCACGCCGGCTGTCGTTAAGGCCGCGCCGCCGGCCGCCGTCCTCGGTGACAAGAACGAACGCACCATCGTTGTCGAAAGCGATTTGTATCGCGTGGAGTTCTCGAATCGCGGCGGCGTGGTGAAGAGCTGGAAGCTCAAGAAATATCTGGATGATGACAAGCCGAAGCAACAAACGCTGGACCTCGTGCAGAAAACGTCAAAGGAACTCGATGCCTGGCCGTTCGCCGTGGCGCTGGACGACCAAGGTCTGGAGAATACGGCAAACTCTGCGCTGTACGTTTCGTCGGCGTCCGGCAATTTGACAGCTCCCGCCGATCTGACTTTTTCCTGGAGCGACGGCCACCTGGAAATCACGAAGCGCTTTCATTTTGACGAAACTTACGTCTCGAAAGCGGAAGTTACCGCGAAATACGACGGCAAACCTATCACCGTGGGACTTGCCTGGCTGGGTGGATTCGGTGACCGGACGGTCACGAATCCGCGGCCGATTGAAACGCTCAACGTCGTCTACAACGAAGGCGGAAAACTCAACGCCCTCCCCTACAAAAAAGTTGACGATTGGGACAAAGTGGCACGCGGCCTGTGGTTGGGCGGAAAAGATTGGACCGGTATCGAGGACCGTTATTTCGCCGCGGTCTTTTTGCCCGACTCCAACGCGTCCTCGGGAAAACTGGAAACGCGGTACTGGAAGGTCTGGCATCCCGTCCAGATTGACGGCAAAAATGAGGCCGAGCCTGTTCCGCAAATCGCCACTGCAACAAATGCTCCGACCGATTTACGCATCTACGTCGGACCCAAAGATTATGACGTTCTGAAAAGGATGTCGCCGCCGTTGCATTCGCTTGTGAATTTCGGCTGGCTCGAGATTATTGCCGACCCACTTTTCCACGGAATGAAATGGCTGCAGAAATACATCCCGAACTGGGGATGGGCGATCGTCGCCATGACGCTCGTCATCAACATGCTGCTCTTCCCGCTGCGCATTTCCAGTTACAAAACCACGCTGAAAATGCAGCGCGTGGCGCCGGAAATCAAAGCCATCAACGAACGCTACAAGAAATATTCCATGCGCGATCCGCGTAAAGCGGAAATGAACAAGGAGGTAATGGCTGTTTACGCGCGCGAGGGCATTAATCCCGTCGGCGGCTGCTTCCAGATGCTCGTCCAAATGCCTATCTGGATTGGCTTGAATACAGCGCTGCGCAACGCGATCGAACTGCGCCACGCTCCCTGGTTCAGTTGGATTACGGACCTTTCCGCGAAAGATCCTTATTACATTTTGCCGGTCGTCATGGCGGCCTCGATGTACCTCGCCACAAAAATGACGCCGATGACGACCACCGATCCACAGCAGCAGGCAATGATGAAATTCATGCCGCTTTCCTTCGCCGGCATGTTCATTATCTTCCCGATCTCTTCGGGACTCGCGGTCTACATTCTTACGAGCAGCCTCGTCGGCATCGTGCAACAGTATTATTTGAACCGCACGCATCCGATTGCACCCGTCGGCAAGCCGGCCAAAGCGAAAAAAGCGTAAGCGAATCCCGCGCGCCTGGCATACGATACGCGTCCGAGCGACACATGAAGAATCCGCCTATTCGCGAAGGCAAGCTCGACCGCGCTGCCGCGGCTGAAGCGCTGCGGAATTTTCTCGCCGACACGATTCGTACGGGTGGCTTCCGGCTCACGCTACAGGTGTCCATCTTGCCGGAGAATGCGCCTGCTGCTGAGGGTGAAGCGGAAGTTTTGGCCGACTTGGATGGTCCGGACAAAGAATTGCTCCTGGAGCGCGGCGGCGAAGTGCTGAAGTCACTCGAACACCTGGCACACTGCGTTTTGCAGCTCGAGCCGCAATGGCATGAAAAGATTCAGATCGATTGCGCGGGCTACCGGGCGTTGCGATTTGAGGAATTGAGAATGACTGCCCGAGTCGCCGCGGAGCGCGTGTTGGCAACGCGCCAACCGTTCGAACTTAACCCCATGTCGTCTCGCGAGCGCCGCATCGTTCATCTAGCGTTGAAAGAACTTGCGGGAATTCGAACCGAGAGCATCGGCTCGGGCGAACGGCGGCAGGTAGTCATTTACCCAGCGACAGTTCCCCCCAAAACCACCACCTAGCGGTTCGCCCAGCCTTTCGTGCTCACGTTTCCTGCTGCGTCAAAGCGCACGCGATAGGTGAATCCACCTGGCCGGTCTGGCCGCATTCTCGGAAAACGCGCGTCGGAAATCTCGACCACTGCCTGCCCGCTCTCCATATGAAAGCGCGTGACGGGAAACCGCGCAAACCAGAAAACTTTTTGCACCTCCGGCAATTGTTTCGCTCGGGCGATCCAAAAATTCTCCGGCGCATCTGGTAGGTACTTGTATTCGATCGCAGGAGCCGACGCATCGATAACGGACGATTCCGTCTGCGCTGCGAACGAGTTCTTCTTGCTGAGATCGATTTGAAATTCGTAGACGCCGCGCGAAGTTCGCACCAGGCCATCCCAGTTCAAAAGCGACGGCGGATACGGCAGGGCGCCAAGCACCTCCGGCTGGAGTTTTTCAAAACTGACAAAGCTCTTCACGCGTTCGAGCGCCATATGGTGGGCATAAGCCGTCAGACCAATGTATAGGCACGCGGCGGCAAACCCAGCCCGAGTCCAGCTCGCCGGTTTGATTCGTGCGCCCCAGCCCCGATATGCCGGAAGCAGAAAAAGCAGCGAAAAGATCAAGCAGGCCGACAGAACTGCGCCATCAGAAATCGGCGCGCCGACAATTCGCGCAATTGCCGCGATCAAGAATGGCGACGGCACAAAAATGACCCACATCACCAGGGCGCGCCGCTTCGCGTGTGGCACATCGCGATTCACCCACTCCAACAGTTGTGGAATCAACAGAATTCCGGTGAATGAAAAATCCACAATAAAGAGCAGGTCCCACGCCGGTCGCGACCATTCGACCGGTGACCACACCATCGTGCCGAAGGTCGTGACGAGATCTAGCAGTATGTGACTCAAAATCCCCGCGGCGTAAATTCCCGTGAGCACGGGCAGCGAAGGTGTTTCCCACTTGCGCCAGCGTGCAAATTGCTGAGACGCAAACGCCAAAACGACCGCGAAGATCGGCAAACAGAGCAGCGAATGCGTGATGCTGCGATGCCACGTAATCATCAGCATGTCGTTCTTCGAGAGGATGTCACGAAGCGTGTCTGAATCAGGAAAGATCGCGCCAAACATCAACGTCCACGTTACGATTCGCGCGCGATTCATTGTCCGGCGCGAAAACAGGTCATCGCCACGAAACAACGCTTTGCCTATCAATGCGCCGGCAATGCCATGCGTAATCGTGTCCATGAAGTCAGCGTCTCCAGGCGGGCGAACGTCTACTCATTTTACGAGAATCAACGGAGATTTCTTTTGCGTCACAATTCCGACTGGCGACGCCAATGCGCCATATTGCTGCAGCAGTTGACCAGCCAGTTCCGTAGCTTGCGCGTGTATCGCGATCAGCAAGCCGCCGGATGTTTGTGGATCGAACAGAAGAGACTGATAGTCCGGCGCGACGTTCGGGCTGAATTCCACGCAATCTCCAATGAAAGCGCGGTTATTTTTCAGGCCGCCCGACAAATGACCTTCGCGAGCAGCGTCGAGGGCTCCAGTTAGATAGGTAAAAGCTGTGTGCTCGATTTCAAAGGAAACTGGAGCGATGCCGGCCGAGGGATTGCCGAGCGCCATTTCGCGCGCGTGGCCGAGAAAACTGAAACCCGTCACGTCAGTCACGGCATGAATCGCGTTTTGCACACCGGATTTCCTTTCGACCTCATGCAGTGCTTCGGCTGCCGCTACATTCAGGGTCGTCATCGCTTTGACCGCCGCGGCAAGCGATTGCTCCGACGCACGCTCTTTCTTCAGCGCCGTTGTGATCACTCCTGTCCCGAGTGGTTTCGTGAACAGCAGCACGTCACCCGCGCGCGCGCCGACATTTCTCCAAATCTTTGCCGGATGGATCGTGCCGGTAACGGCATATCCAAAAAGCATGTCGTCCGTTCGAATCGAATGCCCGCCCAAAATGCTGCAATTCGCCTCCTGCATCTTGGCCAGGCCGCCGCGAAGAATTCGTTCCAGAATTTCTGGATCTGATTTCTCCGGAAAGCCCACCAGCGAAAGCGCCGAGATCGGCGTCCCTCCCATCGCATAGATGTCACTCAGTGAATTGGCTGCAGCGATCGCGCCGAAGAGTTCCGGTTCATCCACAATCGGCGTGAAAAAATCGACGGTCTGTACCAGAGCGAGTTCGTCATTGATGCGGTAAACGCCGGCGTCGTCGTTGGTGTCAAAACCGACTAATACGTTTGGATCCGTCTGACGCGGCAGCTTTCGCAATACGCTTTCGAGTGTTGCGGGATTCAATTTTGCTGCGCACCCGGCAGCCTTCGCCATTGCCGTGAGCTTGAGTGTTTCGGTCAACGGGTTACCTCGCAACTCCTATTATATGGATGTCGGAAACTTTCGTTTCGAAACATCCTGGGGCGCCAACTTGCGCCTGATCGCTGCCTCGTGGTCTTATCCCACTATGCCATGGGATTTCTTGCTGATCTTTTTCTTGCTCACGGTCGCTGTGCCGTGGCGTGGCTGGGCGCGCATGCAACGCCTCGTCGCATTTCCATCCGTCGCAAGTCGCGATCGCATCCTCCTGTATTTGACGTCCATTGCAACGCAATGGGTGATCACCATTGTTATCGCATGGAGGGCTTTCGCGCGCGGTCTAAGTTCCGTTGAACTGGGTTTGAAGTTTACGCCGTTGGTCGGGTTGCTAGTGATCGGATTCGGCGGCGCCGCCCTGTTCGGCACGGCTCATTGGTTCAATCTACGGAGGGTCGGAAAATCGACAAATCCTGCTGTGGAGCGAGTTCGGTCATTGGGCACGAAGATTTTTCCGCATGCCAAGCGCGAACTGGCCGTCTTCGTCTTGCTCTCCGTGACAGCAGGAATCTGCGAGGAGTTTATTTATCGCGGCTACGTCTGCGGGGCCCTTTTTCATGTCCATGCACCGGTCTGGGCGGTATTGCTCACCTCATCGCTTCTCTTTGGTCTCGCTCACGCGTACCAGGGCCGCGGAGGGGTGGTTGGAACATTGCTACTCGGAACCGTATTCGGATTGACGCGAATCCTGTACGATAGCCTTGTACCCGTGGTCCTTTGGCATGTCACCGTGGATATCGTGGCCGGGCTGGCTGGCCGACGGTATCTTATTGAAAACAAGTAAGTTACTCCTTACGCGAAACTAGTGCGGACCAGGCAAGTTAGTTTACTACTATGCACACAGAAAAACCACCCGCCCCCTCCAGTAAAGCAATCGTACGCGCAATGTCGGAATTTAAAATCACGCTCGATTCCACACAAATCGCGCAAATTCAACAATATACGGCACTTTTACTGCGGTGGAACGCGAAAACAAATCTGACCGCGATTCACGATCCGTTGGAGATACTATATCGTCATTTTTGTGAATCCATGTTCGGTGCCGTCGTGATCCCCGCTGAAAAGTGTCGGCTGGCCGACGTGGGTTCCGGAGCCGGCTTTCCGGGCCTCCCCATGAAGATTTTTCGACCAGAATTGGACCTTTATCTCATCGAATCCAACCTCAAGAAAGCCACTTTTCTGACGGAAGTTGTTCGTGAACTTGGACTTACGGGCGTTCGTGTGATTGTGAGTCGTTATGAAGGCCTTTCCGAAGAAGTGGCCCCTCTCGACGTTGTTTGTTCTCGGGCAGTCGGGGAATTCGGACCGTTTCTTCATTGGGCGGCTTCGCCTGAGATTTCAGTCCAAAAAGTGGCACTTTGGATTGGGGCTGAGGATGCAACATGTGTCTCCGGCATTGACGGTTGGAATTGGCAGGAGCCGAAACCAATTCCGCGGTCATTACGCCGATTTATACTGGTGGGCGATCGCAAGAATCCATCCTCGTAACTTTCGGTATCGAACCTCGATTTCGAATCGCTAAGTTGTTCCACGTGAAACAATGCCGGTCAATCCGAACAGCGCAAACTCCATAAAGTTGAAATCGTCAGAGGCCGAACGTTCCACGTGGAACGTCTTTCTAAGGCGCGGCGAGCTTACCCACATCGTCAGGACTGTGTCCGCAAACCAAACCACCGAAAACGTTCCACGTGAAACATTTGGTGTGCCCCTCACAATCCACAGCCACAATACGTTCCAGGTGAAACATCTTGCTTCCTTGTTCTACCTTTGTTAAATTTTCGTCGCTCGGGGGAACTCTTTGGCTCGTATCATCGCAGTGGCTAACCAAAAAGGCGGCGTTGGAAAAACAACTACTGCCGTCAATCTTGCTGCGTGCCTCGCCACAGCCGATCAACCTACACTTCTCGTCGACTGCGATTCCCAAGCCAACGCCACAGCCGCCATCGGCTTCGCCAAAGATCCCTCCCGCCGAACTCTCTACCATGCCCTTATTTTGAACGAGCCCTTCGATAGAATTGTCCAAAAGTCTCAAGTCACGGGGTTGGACGTCGTCCCGGCCGACAAGAACCTCGCCGGCGCGGCCGTTGAGCTTGTCACGTCTGAAAATCGCGAATACTTGCTCCAGGGCTACTTGCGGGACATTCAAGATCGCTACAAATTCATAATCTTGGATTGTCCACCAGCCCTCGACCTGCTAACTCTGAATGGATTGGTCGCGGCCAATGCAGTCTTGGTTCCGATCCAATGCGAATATCTGGCGCTCGAGGGCGTTTCCGAGCTTCTGGACACTCTAATGAGAATCCGTCGGACTCTCAATCCCGCGTTGGAAATTGAAGGCATCCTGCTGACGATGTACGATGAGCGCACAACGCTATCTCGCCAAGTTGCTACCGACCTACGCAGTTTCTTCGGCGCTCAAGTTTTCCAGGCGGTAATTCCGCGCAATGTTCGCCTAGCCGAAGCACCTAGTTTCGGTAAGCCTATTATTTTCTACGATATACACAGCAAGGGCGCAGAGGGCTATGCCCAACTCGCCAAGGAGGTCATTAGCAATGCCGAGAAACGCGTTGGGGCGGGGGCTCGGAGCGCTCATTCGGGAGCTTGAAGCTCCCCAAGCTCCCGCACAACAACCAGCAGTCTCTAGCACGACTCATGGTGCCGCAACGGCTCCTGCGCGCGAGCCAGTTCCGTCCGGCCCTCAACAAATCGATATCGATTTGATCGAGCCTAGCCCGTAT
>Ga0137360_10000948_pt1 | contig 16858 bp, 17 predicted proteins | sample Mad1_60_16metaG_FD_104924 | JGI IMG/M metagenome (GOLD analysis project Ga0137360, IMG submission 104924) | Vadose zone soil microbial communities from Angelo Coast Range Reserve, California, USA - Mad1_60_16 metaG | ecosystem: Environmental > Terrestrial > Soil > Vadose zone | place: USA... | reverse complement strand
GCAACGAACCTGGCCTTGCTATCACCATCGTCAATAAAATTCTCCCTTAGATCCTCCTCTCTCTCCTCCTCACTTGTGTCGGGACCTAACTGCCCTTGCATCGCTGCAAACTGTTGAGCGATCTCGAGTAGTTGGTCCCATTGCTGTGTCGCTGTAAAGTCGACAGGCTCGAAGTTGTTGATATCACCTAGCCTTCGACACTGTGGACAACTAAGACTCTCGCCGCCACTCATTTTGGCTAGACAGCTATCGCAGAAAATGTGCTGGCATGGTAGGCTTATTCACGCTCAGTCACCCAGAGGATGGGGAGTATGAACAGAGTGATACTTACCTGGAACACTCATTCAACTTCAGCGACTCGGCGCATATCGGACATTCTTCATCCTCGCCCAGCGACGGGCTTGAAACCACTCGGTGAAAATACCGTAGTAGCTGACCGTGGATATTATGTCGATAAGTGATGCAGTGCGGGACCTGGTAAAGTCACCTTTCTCAGTTTGTGCTCAACATCGGGCACACCATGTAGCTGTTCGTCTTGTAGTTCCTCAGCGTCTTTATGGGCTTCTTTTAGTCGAAGCTATGCAGTTTGAAAGAGGTACATGACCTCTCGTCGAAACAAGTTCATATGTCAGTACTTGCCTGTCTTATCTTCTTGCGGTCCAGAGTACGAGCCTGATCCCAAGTCGAGTGAGCACAACATTGTTGAAGGAAATCTCGTTACCTCTTCAACCGACGAACTTCGAGCTCTAGCTCTTTCACCTTGACGTGTAGCAAGGGGTTACCCTTCCCCCTCGACTTGACAGGACTTAGTTGAACAGACACGTCTGCGTCATTGTGCAACCGATTTATTTCATCCTCAAGTCGTCGATTTTTTCGAAGTAGGTCTCCCTGCATCTGCTTGAGGTTCTGGATTCCATGTTGCAGAGCGAAAAGGTGGCTCTAGAAAGTGTTTTACACCTCAGCCCCACTTTTTGTAAGTCAAGAACCATGGCAGCTTGGTGCAGACCTGCAAATCATCATCGTCACCGTCATTTAGCTCGCCCACGTCCGACAACGGTGAGTTTGGCTTTCCCCCTGATCCGCATAAACTTGCATCAACCCTGGATGACGATGATTTTTTGGCATTGCTGGCGCTACGAGTTGTCGGCATCGTGAACAGTGCCGTGAGTAGAGCGTGTCACATATTGCCATGGAGGCTCCGTGGGTAAATAGGGTTTCCGGCATGCACTATTAAACTCCCATCCATTCAAGCTGGCGATAATCAGCGATTTGATTCTATTAATCAAAACACAAAATGTCCAATATTAATATCACCTTCCTAGGGACAGCCTCCGCCCAGCCCTCCCGCACAAGAAATCATTCCGCTCTCGCGCTGCGACTCAATGGAGATGTCTGGTTATTTGATTGTGGGGAAGCCGCCCAGCATCAGATACAGAAGTGCTCGTCAGTGAAGATGGGGAGGGTTTCCAAGGTTTTTATTACGCATACACACGGTACGTTGCTGGAAATCTACTTCCATCGGGGGTGATTAGACCTCGAAATTCAGGAGACCATATATTCGGGCTACTCCCGCTCCTTGCGAGTCGCCTCAATGGCGCGGGGGGGATGGTTGATGAAACATCGGACCCAAGGGCATCGGGAGTGCTCGACTCGGAGGTGAGTCACCTCGGTCATGGCGGCGGTGGTGTGGTGGGCCTCAGCCATCCTTCAGCCTTTGGAGATATACGGGCCATCAGGCACAAGGGCATATGTACGCACTGGACTGCTTTACACGCACACCCGTCTCAGTGGCTCTTACGTTGTACACGAACTGTGGTCCCCAAACGATTCGCCCGATCCACTCGCGTCAATACCGCGTCCTGCTGCCGAGCTTCCTGGACGTGACATACTGCAGATTGACGGTGCTTGGTCCGGTTTCTACAACGACGCCACCTTTTCCGTATCGGCCGCGCCAATCCTGCACTCCGCCCCTTGTGTTGGCTACGTGATCAAAGAAGCAGCCGTACCAGGGAAAATTGATCCGAAGCAGTACATTCCTCACTTGGAACGCACAGACACGTCCAGATCGGTCATGCACCAGCTGCAACAAGGAGAGTCTGTCGTGCTCTCGGACGGTACGGTACTTCAAGGGCCCCCAAAACGCCCCGGCCGAAAACTTGCAATTCTCGGAGATACGTATGATCCAAGCCCTATTGCGGAGCTAGCTATGCACGCAGACGTGTTGATCCACGAAGCGACAAATGCACATTTACCGGGAATTGACCCGGAGACTAAACTTGATGATACGTACAGCACCGTCGAGGAGCGTGCAAAGTCGCGGGGCCATTCAACACCACAGATGGCGGCGCGTTTTGCTGCACGCGTCAATGCTCGCAAACTTGTCCTAAACCATTTCTCACCGAGATACGCAGGGGATTATGATCCCACCACACAGCACGGAGACCAACGGCCGGCAGCGAAAGAAACAATGGAGGCAATACAAGCTCTCGCGCAGTCGCATTTTGACGGTCCAGTTGTATGTGCGAGAGACTTTATGACCTTTGATGTGCAACACAACTACGGTGTTCAGTGAGGTATACATGATACCAAAAATTGTGGACAATAAAGTGACTAATCGTCGGGAAGGTCGGAGAGCTCACTACTTTCGTCGCTTGCCTCGCCTTCTTCGAGATCTTCCCTGCGTAGCTTCTTCTTCCCTCGCACCGGTTCACGTTCCTCTGCTAGCTCACCCATCTCGATGTCATCGTCCGAGTTAGAAGGAGGATCATGAATGATTATAGGTGGCGTAGAGCCTGTCGGATTGAAATGTGTCCGAGTAAGGTGCCCGGGTTCAACGACAGGTGCAGAGTTTCGAGACGGGAGAGTGATGCGCGCCCTAGAATTTAGAGCTATGGACAGAAGAACATCGAGCGAGGACTGACCATTTTCTCGATGCCTTTCGACCTCCTCAGCCTCTCCCTCTTCAGCCTCCTCGCCCTCCTCCCTATCACTTTCTCCATTGGCTGCTACGACAACTGGTGACGATCGCGATGCGTCTGCCTCGCTGGTAACAGCAGCATCCGGGTCTGGTGTGCCTGGATGAGATGGTTCTGCTTCGGTGTCTTTGGTCATAAGCCGTAATGAGCCAAGGTCGGATATGATGGACACGAGAGATGCCCTTTGCGTTTGTAGATGACGGCTTTGGGCCTCCTGGTCCGCCCGAATGGCAGCCATGTCATTTTCCAGGAGTTGCATCGACCTAGGAAGGGTATAAAGACGAAAGGGTGACCGCAATAAACTCAAATCGCACCGTTCCAGCTCGGCGCGACTAGGAAGAGTGTTGATCTTCTCAGCGAAGCTATCGTATTCTATTTTTCTTTTCCTTTCCACCTGCGCATGTTCCAAAAAGACTTTTAGCTGTTCGATCTGGCCCTTGAGAGAACCGTGTTCATCCTCTGTACAACGGGATCATGGGAATAAGCAAGTCGACCTGAGAAGACTGCACTGCACCTACCTATTCGTTGTTTCTCTCGGTAGTACTCCTCAACCTGTCGTGCCTCGGCCTCACACACCATCACAGCCTTCTTCAATTGAAGGCTGAACGAGGACAGTTCTAGCAAGAAAGCTTCTCGAGCATCCTCGACTGCTGAGCTCGACTGGTCAGAGCCCGGTGGGTCGGCTTGTGAATATGCCACAGCGGTGTAGTTGCTAAACTTTTTTACGACGCGGCGTAAGGCGCGTTCATCATTCGTGATGCGGGAATGAATAATAGCATCTAGTACAAATTGGCAAGGTTAAGAACGGAAAGGCTACAGAGACGAACCTTCCTCATCTGGGGGCAGCGGCGAGATATTTGAAACCATGAAGAAGAGAAGAGCAGATGGCACGTGCGGCCAGGCCGCAACCTCCGTTCTATACAAATACCGTAGGTAGGTTTCCCCCTTTCCCTCGCCCCGTTCTCATGTCTACCCAACCCCTCCTTCAGCGCACCGCAAACAAACGGATTGCCCTCCCCGTCCGGGTGGAGCCCAAGGTCGCCTTTGCCAATGAGCGCACATTCCTCTCATGGCTTCATTTTACCGTCATCCTTGGTGGCCTCGCCGTTGGTCTACTTAATTTTGGTGATAAGGCAAGTACTTAATCACGATCGTTCTGGCTGAGCTTCTAACGTGCTAAGACTATACATTCAGGTAGGAAAAATTAGTGCCGCAATGTTCTCAGTTGTCGGTCTGTACACCTTCACGCCTGCTGGCGGAACCAAGGTTGACAGTAGAAACAGCCATCGGAATCATGAGCTATGCGTTGTATACGTATCATTGGCGTGCGAGATCCATTCGCAAAGGTGGTAGGGGTCCATATGACGACCGGCTGGGTCCCGTGAGTATCTTTACGGAACTTTGCCCGCCGAGCAAATTTTATAACCCATGGTTCTAGACACTCCTTTGCGCCGCTCTTCTGGGTTCGCGCTTTGCTCCCCTGCCTCCCCCGAATTTGTCCTGACCTATCCTCAGTGTCCGTTATCGTCAACTTTATTCTCCGGTTCACGGAAGGAAAATAACCCTTTCTGGCTACTTACCTCGCCACCTCCTACGCGATGCGTTCCAAGAAGTACGAGCAGCACAACCGGGATCTTACGGCTCGCTGCACAGTAAATGGGAAATTGTATTCGTAATTATTGCATCCAGGAACATGTTCCTTGAATCGCATTCACCTTGCCTATCGGTGATAAATATTTGTTCTCCTCTAGCTCTCCGTTTCGTAAGTTCATTGTCAGACTCATAGGTAAGGTACGAGTATACGCAAATCATGGGAGCCTTTATGACATGGCCCTTACCAATATCGTCAAGTGTCATGCCGGAAGCAGGGAGGCAGTTATTCACGCAAGTAACACCACGGATACCAACATCCTACTTTCTGAACTACACGATCAGAGATTAGTCTTCAGCGGTCGAGGATTTATGCCTCCAGTAAGGCAAAAGGTATGGCTCACCTTGCGGCCGGACCATCACCATCACCCCTCCACATGTCTTCAACCCTGCCATATCTCATGCACCACGTGTTTCAAATCTGAAGAATGGTGAATGATACGGTTTATACCAGTGAGCTTGGCGCTGCCGATTTACTTGCAGATATCTGGTATTATCGCGCAAATTCCCATATCTCCCTTCGTCTTAGGAGAGTAAATAACGGGTAAGAAATCAGAGGACCAGTCGTGGCTGACACGCATTGGGAGTGCGGTTTAAGTGAGGCATTTTCTTTTCCAGGGATTCTCCGCGGCTTAAAGTGTTAAGCATCGGTGTCAGGCAAGCAATATGCAATATCATCGCTCCGCATTACTCCAGGGGTGCGCGAGTCTCCGACAGAATCACACGTCACCAACGCTAATCAAGTACCTAGCCCGCCCGTGATTTGGCACCAGATATACCGATGGTCTTGGTGAGACGCCAAGACCAGGCCTGAGCGTGGCACTTGCATGAAGTGCGGTCCAAACTGTACGCGACGCGCGCTGTTTGTTATGAATCTTGATTCCTTCCGCGGGACTAGACGTCACGCGTCACCGGTGATGGTCCAGCCTGAGGTTAGCAGTATCGCACCCCTGAAGAGGTCGTCCCCAAAAGTGGAGATATAGCATCAACGTGGTAGGGATCATTCCAGAGATGTAGATATTGGCGAGGTCTAGGAGCAGGCAGAAAGGTTCGGGAAGGCTGATTTGGACCCGGATATTTACCTTCAACTTGAACGCATGCACTGCGTGCATCAGTAGATGGCTTAGGATCTGATGTGATATCAGCATAGACATTTGGAAAATGATCCGTCTAGTCTGTAAGCCTTCGTATGATCACATTCCACCCGTGGCAATCAGGGTATCTGCGATGTACGACGGATGCCGACACCCATTACGATGGGTCGAACTTTCAAATTTCTGATTAATGTGACTTGTATTTTTCCTATGTTAGCAAAACGGGGTTCGGTCACTCACAGTACTCACTAGTACTCACCTACTGTACTCCCGCGGACATGTCAGTGAGTGGCTATATTGACCTCGATTACCAATCGATTACTCAGGAAACTCGAGGGAAGAAGACCCGATCCATGTACAGTATGTATAAGAACGAAGTCAAAGTGTACTATGGGCGCTCACATATATCACATTACAGACGCCCAAGTTCCACGTTTCTTGTGGCAAATGTTTGGTCAGCTCCGTATTACTCCATCGCCGCAATGACAACCCGGAATATTAGTCTTTCTCCCAATTACAGGCTACGAACATTGTCTCCGATACTTCTCGGGCATATTTCAGAGTCAACTGGCTTTACGAACGGCGAATGATTTTCTCCCTGTACACATTATCGACGTGCTTCTTGTCCCAAGTGGTTCGAAACCAAATCATTCCTGCTGTACTCTTTATACCGTTGTACTTCGCGCTGACCATTTCCCCCTGCTTTGACCACAGGCACCTGTCACAGTGTATCACAGCTCGATGTCTCACATATGGTGGATCCGTGGCATATTTCGCTTGCATTCGCGGAGCGCTTTACTTACTACATGTGGTCGTAAAGGTAAAGCAACTTCAGGGCTGCTAAGGCTTACATCACGTTGCCCACTGGCAGACAGCGCAAACTCGTCAGGTGCCTGGAAGCCTTCGGAGATGCCATATAGAAACGTCGGCACTGTCCCAAGGATGGCTCCGAGAGGAGTATCATCTAGGGAATACTGATGTGCCGGTCGATGAGGACCACGAGGTGCTCCCTCGGCCGTTAGTCTACTCCCATTGGGTGACAAAAGCAAGCTTTCGACGTTCGTGGCCAGTATGCGAGGAGATACAAACGCCAAATTCATGATACGTCACATCGAGCCCGGAAAAATCGATTTCCGTGATTCTTTTCTTATTCTCCTACGAAACTGTGCAGGAGGCTCACGCGCCGTGCTAGTGGATTTGGCGAGACGCACAGAGGCTGCATCTTGGTATGTTTAGACGTTTTGTACCCTATTTTCAAGGCCTCTATCGTCTCCAATAGAGTCACGGTATTGCAATCTGCGGTATGGAATTTGCTGAGCGAAGTACAGGTCAACGTCGCAAATATCAGTCTTATGCAGGTACGACCCGGAATGCTATCTCCATAACTACTCGCCCAATTGCATATCATTTATCCAGACCGCTTTTGTGCTGATCAATTTCATCATCCAAGTCGGAGCTGGATTGGCTACACGACGTCATCGGAGTGACACGAAGCAGAGTATGCAATTTGTGGCGACATTTCCATACTGGAACGTATGGACGTGATTTCTTTTGTTCACGGGGTCCTTTGGCGTCCTTTCATATTAAACCACATCAGGATGGCAACTATGCCTCCTCCTTTACCGAAACTCACGTGATCTCATATGAATTGCAAGAAACACCTCCTTCGACAGTATAAATTTCTGCAGATACAAATAGCCTCAAGGGCGATAGCACAGGTTTTGACGTGCATCAGATTCTCCGATATTTTCTCTCAGCACTGTACCCGTAGGTGTATTTGCGACCGGACTTCAAGCTTAAAGTTGCACTTGTACTTGCACTTAGATCCGTATCCACATCACAAACGGACCCGGACCCCAACATTTACGCTTACGCGACAACCTAAAAATAAACCCGAAAAACATGAGTCGAGGTACAAGGAGCGTCGCAGAATACGTACCATCCCTCGCCTAGGCTATATGGGAAAAAACAGCACAACAACATTACGATATAAATTTGTCCTATTTCGTCGAAAGGGCTGCGAACCGGATATGTCATAGTAAACGTGTTGTCATAGATTTTCCGTAAATTTCGCATTACCTGCCTCATTTTTCTGAGGAGTTAACTAACATCTTTGGGACACGGTTCATTTTGTCATCTTGGTCAAACACTGGTTTTCATACAGTAGGATCGTCCACGTAATGTCCTCATCTGACATATTATCCAGCCGAAGCTCCCTTGTTCGGCTTGTCAGTGGGCGGGTCCGTGAGGTCTTCTTTTCTTGCGCGAGCATTCTATGCCTGCCAGGCAGACGTCTTGAGTAGACGTCATTCGTTTATTCTTCAAATGGGTTGGGTCAAAGATTAGTCGAGTGAAATGTATACTGTATTTCAATAATCAAGTCCGCAGTGCTGACCGAGTCCGAGCGTGCCGAGAATGTGTTGGAGCCCACGTGGCCGGTACGACAGTTTTATGACCGATGGCACGTTTACTGTAAGAACGTACCATCATCTCCAAAGGACTACATGTCCACTCATTGAGACAGACCGAGGAACACAGGCAGGCCTCTAGCCTGCTTTGTTAGACATCACAGCACTGGTTGCGTGGCGGTGTGGGAATCACTCTGGGTTAACCAGGGGACTGCCACCGTCTTTGTTCCCATCATCCTTCGTGACTGGCTACTCAGTTCGAAAACCTCTCTCAGATTCGCCCTCACACTGTTACCGGATTCTAACTGGCACTGGGCCTCGGGGCTATATGCGGCCAAAGACTGCTCTAACAGGGCACACGGACAATTCGGGCCACATGGACACATTCGGGCGCACGCCAAGTTGGATTCCATTGAACGGCGGCGGGAGTGACGATGGCCATGTGTTCTTGGTTGGGCGCTCTGGCTGTGACAACAGATCACGTGGAGTGGGCAAACAAGGTTAAGGTTTGTTGTTTACTGGCCCGTGCGTGGGAAGGTTAAACGGGGGAATGCAAGCGTGGGTTGGCCGAGCTCGGACGGCCGACGCCCGCTTCCTTCGCTCCATCATCGACCGGTGCGTTTCCCTGCTCGACTCGATCGCGCCTCCACTCGACTGAACCTCCACTCTCGCTCGTGCTCTCTCATATTCTATGTTTTAAGACTCCTCTCCCTTACTTCCACACACGTCACACACTTCACACCCACTCACCCCTCGGCCTCACAACAACCGCCCACCCTGGCTTCTCTCGTCTCGTCCCGCCCCCCATTTGCCCATCCCCAGCCTCCACGAAGAGCTCAGGACGAGGATTTCATCAACCGCTCTCTCCTAGACTCTCTTGACGCTCAGGCTGACGCAGAGCCTCTCTCTTCTTCTGACTCAGAGGCTCCCAACGCCCCCTCCTTCGCTTCATCTTTGTCCGCTTCATCTGTGGGATCCCCCCAGTACCAGCCTAACACAAATCAACTTCGTCCAGATTCTCCGCATACGCATTTTGATTCATTCAGCCCTTCATCCATGTATAACAATATGCATTCCGACTTTCCCCCTCACTCGGACCTTGATCCGCAGAAGCTTTCAAAGCTTGACAATCTGGTCCCTCCCGGGCCTTATCGTACTACTACTGCATTCAACGCGTTTTCAAATGCACGTAGTCGACAGGCTTCCATCCCCGCCACCAATGCCCACACTTTTCGCGACACCTCAAATCTATCTCAGAATTACCCTATAGATATTTACGCAGCTACTCAGTCAATGTCCTCTCCACCTCACCAAGCCGCTACCAGCACTTTCGACCACATTCTCCCCCGAAACAGTTATGACTTCATTGGGGCGCCTCAAGGTCCTCCGGGTCTTGTTGGCCAAAACAAGACCCTTTTTACGAGTGTTGATCCATTTGCTCAGCAGCTTCATAAGCCAGCAGGCCTCTTCTCGCCTGGTGCCCAGCAACAACAGGCACAGGCCCCGCCACCCCAGCAACAACTCAATGGCCTTCATGCAACTGCCCAGACAGCGTTTTTGAACGGTCTGCATGCCCAGCAGATGCAATCCCAAACACCATATGGGCCACACTTGCCGACTAGCGTTTCCGCTCCCACTGTCTCTCAAGTAAATCACGCTAGTAATGCAACCCAGCCGTCTTCACAAGAGGAGATTTCTACCATCTTCGTCGTCGGCTTTCCCGAGGATATGCAGGTAGGCACAGATTTGTCCTCCCTAGGGACTAATACCCCGATTAAGCTAATTGCGTTGTTCCCCTTTCTAGGAGCGAGAATTCCAGAACATGTTCACGTTCTCTCCTGGCTTTGAAGCGGCGACCCTCAAAATCCCTAATAAGGAACTTACCGCTTACGGCACCGGTTCGGCAAGTTCGGCAAATGCTCTTCGTCAAGGTTATTCCTCGCATGGGGGTCCCAATGATCCTTACAACCTCGTCACTATCAATCAAGGTGGCGTTGTAGTTGATGGCGGTCGCGATGGCACTACGTCTTCCTGGCAACCTTCGGATGATGCCCATTTCTCTCACTTAGTTTCAAACGGACCTGCCGGACCAGGTGGTGCCAACACCGGAATGTCGACGCGTAAGCAGATCATTGGATTCGCAAAGTTCCGGACTCGCGTCGAAGCCCTTGACGCGCGAGATACGTTGCAAGGTCGCCGCATCGACATTGAGAAGGGGGCAGTCCTCAAAGCTGAAATGGCTAAGAAGAATTTGCACACCAAGCGTGGGATTGGACCTCTTCCTCCACAGCTATCTACCATTATTGGTACAGGGGGTGGAACTGTCCCTCCGGAGGCGCTCGCGAGTATGCCTGGAATGAATGGTCTGGCAACTTTGTCGTCGCAAGCGGCGGCCTCCGCTGGCGAGGCTCTTAGCGTCCGCGAGCGTGAGCTTGGTACCCTCGGTGCAATGGGTTTTGCTGGCATTAATGGGCGTCGTGACAACCGATTGGATGTCCATGACGATGAATTTGCTTCTCGCAAAGCCAGCGCCTTTAGCAATACCGCTCCCCGCACGGCTCGCGACCGCATGGAGGAAGAGGAACGCAAATGGAAGGAGAAGACTGAGGCTGACAAAGAGCGTAATGCGCGTTTGCGCTCGACTGACTCTCACGCATTTGACGCCTTCCACTCCGTGCCATCGTCACAACGTCCCACTGGTAATTCGTTATTGGCCGCAACCGCCGGTGAGGCCATTGGTCCCTTACCGTCGCGTGCGGTAGCTGTGCCACCATGGGGTGCACTCGGCCGTGATCCAGTCAATGCCGCTTCGAGGAAGATGTCTGTACCTCTCCCTTCAACTCTTCCCCCGCGCCCGTCATCCCCCCCTCATCAATCACAGTCGTCTCCCCTTCCGCGAGATTTGACACCGTTTGCGTCTGGGCCGGCGATGGGTTCTTTCACACCTTCGCTTCAGAGCGCCTCTCAGCCTGCACATCCCTCGCTCCCGTCTCGTCCTCGTGCCTATTCGCCTGCTTCCGGCGGCGAAACGGCAGTCCCGATCTCAAGTGGGTCCAGCGCCGCGGGTTCTCAAGGTAGTGTTGATGAGGAGGTTTCGCGATCTTTGGCCTCACTTGCGGTGAGCACCATGTCTGAGAATGTTCAGAGCGGTACAGGTTCAACGTCGCCCCAATTGCCGAGTCCTGCGTCGGGCGCAAGCTCTGAGAGGAGTGCTCGGAATGGTGTCGTTGATCAGAATCCTCCTGTGAGCCTTCCTTATTATAGTCGAGTATGTCATAGATGGACCCTGACATGAATCTTCAGATCAACACACTTTATGTCGGCAATCTCCCAAGTTCTCCTCCACTGCCGGGTTTTGGACCGAACCATCTTGAAGATAGTTTGAGGAATCTATTCTCCAACCAGCCTGGTTATCGCAAGCTATGCTTCCGACAGAAGAGTAATGGACCGATGTGCTTTGTGGAGGTTTGTCCATGTTTATTCACCTACGAAGCATTCCTGGAGGTTGATAACTGGTCATACAGTTTGTGGACGTTCAACATGCCACGAGAGCCCTGAATGAGCTCTACGGTTCAACTCTTGGTGGCCTTGTTAAAGGTGGAGGTATCAGGATCAGCTACAGTAAAAACCCTCTCGGAGTCCGCACACCCACCAATCCTGCGAGTGGCTCGGCTCCGCAACCGGCCATCGGTATGATTGCTTCGGGTGTAACGTTCCAGCCGGAAGCACTGCAGTTGGAAGCGAACCAGAAATCTGGCCGTGATACGTCAGGAATCACGTCACCGACATCCAGTATGCATTACGGGTTCAACGTTGCTTCCCCTCCACCTCCGCGATTTGTTTCTCCTCCACCGGGCCCGGCGTCATTCAATCAACAAAGTATATTCCCTCGTCAGGGCGGTTTTGGCTTAGGCCCGTCGCCCGCAGCATCTTTGTCCTCTCCGTCCTTCTCACCTTTCGGCATCTCTCCTTCCCCACATCCCTTCACTGGCAATAGTAGCAATCAATTTTCACCGATACCCGAGCAGATGAATCATACGAACTTTACTCTCAATCCCATCAACAGCAATAACAATGACGGCAATCTCATTTCTGACATCATTGAACAACAACAACAGCCCATACATGCCATGTCGACGCTCACACATAACAGTGCTTAGAGGTCGCAACACGGCATACGTTTGTAGCAGTCTATATATATGAGCATACATTTCCACCACCATTTTTTCTCGTCATTTTTTTCTCCTTGGTATCTGTTCACGCACCCACATACGGACTGCTCGTTCGTATCTATCTATTTATTTCTCCATGTTGCCGTCTAATTGTCTGCCCGTTCACACACTTCGCTCAAGTCCGTTCATTTCACTGCACCGTCATATCGTTTAACCGTTCCCGTTTGCGATTCATATTGGTACATACACCACCCTTCGTAATGAATACTCGTACCCACATTGTCTGCACCAACTCCTTCCATGTGTCTTTCGAACTTCTTGCATACCATGTTGCTGTTCCCGTCTTACTAGCCTCCCCGTCGTCGGGTACAATTTTTGCACAGGCCCTGTATACTACCGATACTTGCGAAATCTACTTGACGCTTGCTGGATGCGACGATCATGAGTACGCAGTGTCCGCAGAAATAAAACAAAATACAAGGATACATGTTGACACAAATGTGTGAGGACAATCTACTTAAGAGAAAGGAGAATGCGCGAGATGTGCAAACGAAAACATTTGAAGCACGACTATGGGCAACAATTGTCATACAACGAAGGGCGCCCTCTATCCCCTGTCCCCGTCCTTGGCGCCTGATCCTGAGCGTGCCGCAGTAGGTAGCGTCGATGACGCTGCCGCCAAGCTGGCTGCGCCAAATCGTAACCGGATACGTTTTGGCCCTTCCTCCCCACCTCCAGTTGTCCCAGTCTTGGTTGGACGTTTCGATTTACCGCTGACGAGCCGCTCGAGACCCATTTCATCCTCGTCTTCTTCTGCACGTCTTCGCTTCTCCGCACGCAACGGCACAAATCCACTGCTACTACCGCTGCCAGTGCCAGCGGTGGCGGACGTGGTAGTGGTGGCCGTGGCAGAGATTGGAGAGGGCAGTGTGAATGTTGTTGAGATGGCGCTGCCGGCTGCGGCGACGGCAGACGTGGAAGGTTTGGACGATACGAGGGATTCGAGTAGCGCGTCTTCTGGATCTGAGGACTGGTCGTCGTCATCGCCGTATTCGACGAGTGCACTGATTGGAGGTGTGCGTGGGAGATGGATCGGCGTTGCGGGTGCAGGTACGCGCTGCGTGACCCCTGCAAGGCCGGTTCGTGGTAGGATGCCGGGCGTACGCTGCCGCCTGCGTTTTTGTCCGAATTGGAAACGGGAGAGAGGGGGGGAGAGGAGCGTCGGGAGTGGGGAGGTTTGTGCTGGGTGCGGACCAGGTGTGACACCGTCGTCATCGTCGTCATCGTCATCGCCGTTGAAGTAGGACTCCTCGTCAACGTCAACACGACGCATCTCCAATGGTTGACTGGGGAGGGGAGAATGACATCAGGAATATCAGAGATAATAGTGAAGGGAAGACATACTGTGGTGGAGGTTTCTCCTCGACCTCTAGGGGAGGAGGATGGATGTTCATCTCATAACGACGGATGAAGCCCCTGAAGCATTGGCCGCAAAAGCGGGTTTCCGACAGCTCCTTTATTCGCTCTTCATAGTTAAGCATAATATGAGCAATAACATCCTTGATATTCTCCTGCACTGCGATGAGCATGTATGCAACAAGGAACAATAGAGGCGACACACTCGACGCATGAACTCAAAGAACTCTTGACATGACGAGTTTACGAGGGTATCGCGACGAGATTCCTTGACGGTCAACTCAACGATGGGCTTGAAGACCTCCAGCTTCGTAAGGTGACTCAAAAAATTCCGATTGTTGTTTTTTAGGTGTATTCGGAAAAACCGGAGGGCGGCTAACAAACGGGGAAGGGTTATTAGAAGTGTGGACACGACGGAGCGATAAGATGGCCACCAACCGAGACGGAGATGCTTGTCTTTGCTAAATAAAAGGGTGGCTACGTGAGAGGATATACTGGAGCTGAGCATGAAGAAATGGCTTCGGAATGAATGTTGCCAAACGAAAGTGGATAACAAGTCGCATAAAGATAGATAAAGGTTTGTCTTCTCCCGCGCTAAGATAAGATCCGAATCTGAAAAAAATGACGTATTATAATCGAGATGCCAGTGTTCAAAGTGGCTTCTTACCAAGCGGGTGGTGTTTGTGATCCGGGATGTCAAAGATAGGTTTGAGGAGTGAATGCACGCAAAGTTTGTAGAAATAATCGAGGAATTTCTCTGTTCGAGCGTCATCCCTTGGACGCGAAAAAGGCTTCGCTGGAGTTTGCTGCCAAGACGATAAATGGCCCATCACACGTCAAGAAACATCACGCACGACGTCGTTCATATCCTGAGGCGGCATCTCCAACATCAATTTTAATGAGTCTCCAACCACCGTTTGTACGGCTAGATCCCGACTCCGTACCATCAACCCACATAATAAGGTGAGTAGAGATTCATCTCGGCTCTGACGGACCTCGAAGTTGTCGCATTGTGTTACCACATATTCGCGAACGCCATTCACGTCATGGTCTAATAACGTGACGAGTACCTCGCCAGCCACCGAGATCATCTGCTGTCCAGTGTCCGTTCCTTCGGGTTGGCCAAGCGCCCATTGCACAGGGTGCACGATCCCGCGATCAACAAGTGTCTTGAAGAGCCCCATGCGCGTCGGTAGTTGAACATTCTTGCCCATAATGCAAAGTTGTTGGATAAGAAGAATAACTTCACGACGACGACGATCTTCATCAACGCCATTTGGCAGTGCCTCAGCGTTTGCGTCAGCATCAATGCCTGTCCTACTTTTCGCAACTCCGTTGAGGGAAATGGATGGTCCAGAGCTTGGGCCAGGAAACAAGTCAACGATGTCCTGCAGAAACTGGACGTCGTTCTGCACGTGGGTCATGATGTCAATTTGATTAAAGATGATGCATGAATTGAGGACGTTGAATGTTGAATCATCCAGGGCCCGAGCGAGGACAACGTCCTTGAGAAAGAGGAGGCGGTACGTGTGATGAATCTTCTTTTGAATGACGGGATCGTGAATGGAGATGGGTTGGTGAAAACGAGTTGTGTCGCGAAGGAAGTCTCGATAATTGGCCTTGTGAGCGGGAAATTCTGGGTCGTCTAAGGCAAGCTCGTGAAAGGATACGACAACATGATGAGTGAAACGTACATTCAAGCATCCCTAAGACGCCGTAGAACCGGTCATCATCCAGGATATGCTCGTACATACTGTGGTCGCTCATCAAGACTACGTAATAAATTTTAGCCTTCCATAAGTGGCGGAAATCGTGACTCACGTATTGTCTGCATTAACGAGCAAAGTGAGTGGAGATTTTCGAGGTTCTCCAGATCCTCCGCCTGATGCATGACGTCAATCATAGCTTTAATATAATCCTACCCACAATTGGTGAGTTGTGGTACATGTATGCGGAAAGAATCACAGACTGCGCGCTGGATGTACTCGCATATCTTGTCCTTGATGGCTGGGGTCCGAGACAGGGCGCGGATAGCCCTGTCTATTTCCATAATAATCCCTAAAGCTGGTTGGGGGAGATGGCCAGAACGGATGATGCTTGCAGTAGTGACCGATGGCTCAGGTCCTACCAGCGGAGAGGATGATTCAGCTTGGTGATCTTTGAGTAGACATGCAGGATTTTAAAAACACTGTACAAGCTCAAATCGAGCACCCACGCACCACCGCTATTCGCACGCAAACTCTGCACCTCAAGTATAAAGTTCCACAGCTCCATGCAACCCTCGGGATCTTGAAAGCTGAGCGCATAGTCGACACCATCCGGCTCCGTCCAGACAATGAGGGTATCTAAGCGGGAATCAGCGAATACACCGCTAAACAAAGTGGGGTGAGTTCACGGACCCTGTTGGCGCTGATACACGTCACTGGAACGTATTGTCGTCTTGAGGATGATCTCAGACATATTTGCCTCTGCCTTTGCGACGAGAGCTGCCTCACCATCCTCGTATTGACCGAAACAAAGCGCAGTGCCTTGGTCAACCCAACGCGAGTTGATAAGTTCATAGACCTTATGAGTGAAAGGGTGGTCAGAGAGACCGCGAATACATGGAATGGCCTAGGAACATAACGCTGGACAGAAAGCCACCCGGGTTATTGAGACATACCTTTACGCGTTTGAGCTCGTGGTTTTCATGCTCGGGAAACCACTGCTGACCATCGTCTCCATTGTCCATGACCATGACACCTTCCCTTCCCTGCACGTCCACGCTCTCGTGACCAGCATCGTCTGGCGAGTCATCCTGACTTTCACCCTCGATTATCATAAACGCATTTTCGCCCACATCCGAGGGAAGGGCGTCAACGCGCGAATCGAGCACGGCTGATGTGGTGTCTGATTGTGCATTGGTGTGGATATGTGTGGAAGGGGTGGAATGGAGCGCGTGAAGTTCGGAATGCGGATCGAGCTGAGGTGTGCCTGGCGACGAAGGGGAAAGAGAGCGAGATGTGGAGGGAGAGGAAGCTGCAGGAATTGACACAGCATCGGCACTGCTCATGACCGGACAAAAGGCGGCAGGAGAGCAGGCAATGTAGAGCGTTGCCGAGAGGAGAGGGGGTATGCGGCCCAAGTGAGATGAGCGAGACAGG
>Ga0137360_10000944_pt1 | contig 16876 bp, 15 predicted proteins | sample Mad1_60_16metaG_FD_104924 | JGI IMG/M metagenome (GOLD analysis project Ga0137360, IMG submission 104924) | Vadose zone soil microbial communities from Angelo Coast Range Reserve, California, USA - Mad1_60_16 metaG | ecosystem: Environmental > Terrestrial > Soil > Vadose zone | place: USA... | reverse complement strand
GGTATAGAACTTGCCGTAATACGTCGTCGGGCCGTCCTCTTTCCATGCCTGCAGCATGATCTTGAGCGACTCTCTGAACCGTTCCCGCGACGTCACCGGATTCACCGGATTCGACCAGTACTCCATGCCGGTGCCCAGCGGGAACGCGATTTCAAGACGGCCCTTCGAAAGGACGTCGAGAATCGCATACTCCTCGGCCAGCCGGTTTGGCAGCATGAAATTCGGCGGCACGCCCCAGACGCAGATCTTCGCCCGCTTCACCTGTGGAACCAGTGCGGCGGCGACAACGTTCGGCGTGGCCATCATGCTGTATACAGTGTTGTGATGCTCGTTCAGGACGATCGCATCGAAACCCAGCTTGTCCGCCAGCACGAGCTGCTCGAAATAGCGTTGATAGAGTTCATGCCCTTTTTCCGGGTCGTAGTACTTGTTCGGAAAACTCACCCAGGTGGATTTGAACTCCTTGTGGTTTTCCGGCAGATGCGCGTAAGGCATGAAGTGCATGACGTTGAATCGAAGAGCTCCGCTCATTTTGTTCCTCCGCTGTAGCGGCGCTCTATGAGCGCCGGCTTTCGGCGGTCACAGACCGCCGCTACAGTTATCGTGCTTCGCAGGGTGTGGGATTCCAGCCTTTCGCATCGGCTTCCTTCTTGTAATGCGTGCTGATGACCATCGGCTGAGTCAGATACTGCGGATCCTCGATAATGGTCTGCAGAATCAGCCAGTCCACGCCATTCGGTCCGGGAACTTTGTCAAAGAACTCCGTCACCTTTGCGTTCCCGCTGTAAGGAGGACCATTCTTGCGAAGGTATCCCGGACGCATGTTGGTCGTCACAACCTGGAGGTATCCTCCGCGGCCTCCCGCAGGGATCCACTCGGCCACAGACTGGCCCTGCAAAGTCGGCTGTCCGACAGGCGCCGGTTCGCCAAAGCGGAAGAGACGAGTCTGTGTTCCGGCATCCGTGTCGACGCGCAGCGTATTGTCATTTTCCCAGGTGATATGCAGGCGTCCTGGAATGCGCATGAGGAAGGGAGGGCCATAGGCTTTGCATCGATCGCCGGCCGCCTCGTCCTTCGCCGGATCCCAGAGGTTACCCACGCGACGTCCTTCGGCATTCAGGGGAAGACTTGCGAAGTCCCCTTTTTTTGGAGTGATCATTCGCCATTGCCAGTCTTCGGTGACATAGGAGACCCAGTACCCGGTCATATCCACTCGCGCTGCCGCTTTGGGAGTTTGGGGCGGCGCAGGCGCACTGCCTCGCTGGCCCTGGGCCCAGATTGAAGCCGGCAGACCAAGAAAAACGAGCGCCGCAAGAGCGGCTGGAATTCTGTATCTCATTTCACGCTCCTGTATACGGCTTCAACGAACATGTCGGTAGTCCAGGCGCCGGTGGTGGAACCGTATAGGGGATCGTAGTCCCGAGTGAGTTTGGCCGCCTTCACCTGCTCCAGCGTCATGCCTTTTCCTTTGAGGTTCTTGATACGGTCGCGAATGATCGTCACCATGTCGCGATACTCCACCACGTCAGCCTCGTCGCAGATTCTTCCATGAGCCGGAATGATGAGCGTCCCGCCCTCCTGCTCGTGAGCGGGAATCGCGATGTCCAGAATCAGGTTCAATCCATCGATAACACCCTGGATGCTGCCGCCCTTTTGTAGATCGATGACGGGATACCTGGTCGTTACAAAAATGTCACCGGTAGCCACCACGTCGGAACGGCGGAAGAAAACGATGCTGTCGCCGTCGCTATGCGCGGATGGAACGTGAATCACCTGGATCGGTTCATTGTTGAAGTAGAGTTCTTTCTGGCCCTCAAAGAATGTCTCCGTCGGCAACGCTGCGGCCGACGCCGGAGGCTGCTGGCCGCTCAGCGTATCCAGCACATGTTCGTGGGCGACGATCGCAGCACCAGTCGTCACATCCGAGATGTCGCGCGTGACGTTGGCGCCGGTGATGGTGACGCCTGCTCTTCGCAGAATCTGATTACCACCCGTATGGTCCGGATCGGCGTCCGTATTGATGATGTAGCGAATTTTGCCGCTGCCCACCGGAACGACCGGCAGAATGCCGCGAATGGTTTCCGTGACGTGTACCTGTTCCCGCAGCCTCTGCGCTTCATCCAGCTTTGCAAGCGCCGCAAGAATCTTGTCGGACATAGCAGCCGTCTGCGTGTCCACGATTACGATGCCCTGCCTGCCGACCTGCACCGCGCTGTTAACGCCCGGACCTGAGAGCATGTAAACGTTGCCCTGAACCGGGAGGATCTGAATCTCCTGAGCTTGCGCAAGATTCGCGAGAGCGGCCAGCACGACGACGGATATGAAGAGTTGCTTTTTCATCACTGCGCTCCCTTCAACCTGGCCCGGAACTCCGGATACAGCGTCTCGGCGCCTCCTCGCGCGCCTTCGGCCGGAATCCCCAGCTTCGTCGTCATCTCTTTGATAAACGGGTTCTCGCCAGGCAGGTAATGCGGAACCGCACCCTTGTCGCGGGTCGTCACTTCTTCCACGTACGTGCATGGATAGAGCAGGTTTCCATTAAAATTTGTGTTCTGCACAAAATCGATGGTCCTGACATAAGGTTCCTCCAGATATGCGGGGTCCTCGAGCATCAGAACATACGTCAGGTATTCTCCATGCCGCAGGAAATGCTCCGTGAGGACCGCCCGGTCGCTGGTGGGCGTGCCGTTGCGGCGGATCCAGCCTGTCTTGATGTGCGTGGTCGTGACCGTCAGGATGTTGTTGTTCCACTTGCCTGTCGAAAAACCCATCCAGGTGTGCTGAGCGTTTTCGGGCGGGTGAGGACGTCCATCCATCCAAATTGTGCGCCACTGCTCATACGTCGAGATGTATTGCCGAATCGCAACGAGCTGCTGCGACTCCGGGTCTCTCTCTTCCCAGATTCGAAGGACCAGCGGCCCGCGGTAGATGTAGGAGGCAATGTGCACACGGCACTGGTGCTCCTGCAGGGTCAGACGGGAGGCGTCCCAGCTTTCCGCCCTCAGGCGGGCAGCATCATTAATAGGGAGGCCGGTATAGTCACCCAGACCCACCCCCGGCCCGCGGTCCGGCTGATCCTCGTGCATCCTGGGGTTCCAAATCCCTGATAACTCGACCTGAGCCCAGGCCTGGCGTCCCGTCAACGTCGCAATCAGCAGAACCAGATAACTTAAAAATGCTTTCCGAATGAGCCTGTTCATTTTGTCCTCCGGTGGTTCAGGTCTTATAACTTTCCGGTATTTTTCCGTCAATTTCGATTTTTTTCTTTTTTCTGGACTGGACTGTATGGCCCCACGTTAAGGTGCCTCCCTGATATCGAGTCTCCTCACGACCAGGGATGGCCGGAAGAACAAGGGCATGACGCCTGAGAAAGACGATGTCTACGGAGCCGCAGATGACAATAGTTTACGCAGGTTTGGATCAAGACCTCGAGAACGCGCGCGCCCTTCTAGAGGATCTACCCTGGAGAGAGAATCCACAAAAATACCGAAAGCCCGCGGAGACCATCCTGCGAAGAGTTCTCAAGGTAGATCCCAGAAACCGGGAGGCAATGGCTCTGATGTCAAAAGCTCAGGCTCCGCTACCATCTGCGACGCCATTTGAGTTTGGATACGTTGTAAACGTCGCAGCGAAACCAGCGCCGAAAACGCAGGAACGGCAAAAGTCCGGCTACGGATTTCTTCTCGTCGCTGCAGCCGGTGTTATGGGAATGGTGATGCTGGCCAGGCACTGGACCCCACAGAAAGCGGAATATGTTGCGACAGCGTCCGCGAGTGCGCCAGCGATACGCGCGATCCCGGTTTCCGCCGAAGCTCCACCCCTTGACGCACCACTCGTGGACCTGTCGCCGTCGACGGATAGTATGCCAGTAGCTGAGGAAATCGCGGCTCCGCCGCTCGCAGCGGCAGTGCCGGCGAATACTGCGGCGGCTCCTGCTCCAAAGCCGCCTGCCCAACCGGCTGTGCTTCCTGAGAAAGGAACGCTCGCCCTGAGCTCTCCAACAACCGTGGACATCTACTCTGGAGACAAATACCTCGCTTCGCTGCCGACCACACTGGAGCTGCCGGCAGGAACGCACACGCTCGAATACCGTCATCTCGATCAGCGTAAGCTGGTTAACCACGTCGTGCGCCCCAACGAGACAACGACGGAGACCATCACGTTTGACGGTCCAAATTAATGCCAAACCGTGGGCCGAGGTTTTCATTGAGGGGTCCCCGAGGCAAGCGTTAGGGCAGACGCCTCTGAGTGACGTTCGAGTCCCTATTGGAACGGTGCTGGCTTTCGAAAATCCAAATTTCTCAGGGAAAACTTATCGGGTCACCGGTACGGAATCGGAGATCTGCATCAGCTTCCCATAGAGGTCTCAGAATGTTTTCGACACGCCCGTGCCGAATCGCTGTACTACGAAGCCAAGTTCAAGGAATCGATTCAGTTGCTGCTGCGCGTCGATGAGACGCTGCTTCAACTGGTGGACTCGTGCCATTCGCAAGCAAGTCTCGGAAATGACTTCGGATCCCTTGGTTGCTGACGAAATCCTCGCCGAGATGAGCACCTGCACGAAAAAAAGCTGCCTGCAGATGAATTCCCAGTTCGCGCTGGCTCGTCTGAAGGTGCGCGTGAATCCCGTGGTTCCGCCCGCATTCCAGGACATTGCTCGACGCTCTCAACTCAACGTACGCGTCAAAGCGAGGATCGACGAGAAAGGCGAGCTCTTCGTCCTCAGCACCGAAGGCGAAAGTCCCATGATGAACACAGCAATCCGGACGGCCATCCAACAATGGAAGTTCTCGCCCATCGTCGATCAGACCGGGCCGCGCTGCGTGGAGACGGAAATCCCGATCGTGATCAAGCCTTAGCGGCTGATGATATTCTTGCAGAATGCTACGACGATACTTTCTAACGATCACCTTGCTTTTGGGGTTCGTCCAGGCCTGCTCCGCGCAACAGCGCGGAAACCCTGCTCTCGACCCTAAAAGCCCGGGCATGAACCAAACTGCGCCCGCGACCTATCAGGTTCTGGTCTCCACCAGCAAAGGCGACTTCACCATCAAGGTCACGCGCGAATGGGCGCCCAAAGGCGCTGATCGCTTCTACAACCTCGTCAAGAACGGCTTTTATAGCGACGTCCGCTTTTTCCGCGTGCTTCGCAGTCCGCGTCCCTTCATGGCGCAATTCGGAGTCAACGGCGATCCCGCAGTCACTGCCAAATGGTCGGACGCTAATATAGACGATGACCCCGTTACCCAGCACAACACGCGCGGCATGGTCTCCTTCGCAACGGCCGGACCCAACACCCGCAGTACACAGCTTTTCATCAACTACGGCGATAACTCGCGCCTCGATCCGTTGGGTTTCTCGCCCTTGGGCCAGGTTGTGATGGGAATGGAAGTGGTGGACCAGCTCTATGCCGATTACGGCGAAGGCGCGCCGGATGGCAACGGCCCGGACCAGAACCGTATCGAACGGGAGGGCAACGCCTATCTCAACAGGGATTTTACCAAACTGGACTACATCAAGACCGCCCGCATTATCGAGTAAGCCAGCGCTCGCTCTCCTGGGATCCGCGGGGGAAAATTTTGAAATTGGACGAATCCTGCATCTCAAATCCGAAATCTCAGATTGAACGCCTGAGCACGGAGGATTGCTAGTCCAATTGGAGATTTCGGATTTCGGATTTGAGATGCAGGATTCGTCCAATTTCAAAATTTCCTCACCTGTTCCGCGCTCACCATGTCTCAAAACGCTGTCTTTTAAGTTATATTGGCGGTTATGAAATGGCTCGTTCGTGGGCTGATGTTCGCCTGGGCGTTCGCGCTTGCAATACCCGCGGCAGCCCATCCTGTACCCTTCAGCTACCTCGATCTTCAACTTCAGCCGGACGCTATCGAAGTCTCGCTGGTCGCGCATATCTACGATCTCGCACACGATCTGGGGATTTCCCCCATCGAGCGCCTGCTCGAACCCGGCTTTGTGGCGGAACGGTCGGCGGCGATTCGATCACTCGTCGTTCCACGTCTCCAGATCTCGATCGACGGGCGGCCGCTGAAAATTGAATGGTCGGATCCGGAAATCCTCCAGGACCGCCAATCGCTGAAGCTGCGTTTCCGTTATCCGATATCGTCGGCGCCGGGAACGATCGCGGTGAACACGGTGATGTTTCCCTACGATCCAAACCACCAGACGTTCGTCAATGTGTACGAGCGCGACGAGATCACGTCGCAGTTCATCCTCGATCACAACCACACGCAAACCGAGTATTTCAGCGGCAATCGTCAGGGCGTTTTTGCCGTTGTGCGCAAGTTCATAGCGGAAGGTATTCATCACATCCTGATCGGCCCCGATCATCTGCTCTTTCTAGTGGGCCTGCTGCTGCTCGGCGGGACCATACGCCGGCTGACGCTCGTCGTAACCTCGTTCACAATTGCGCACAGCATCACGTTGTCGCTGGCGGCGCTGAACATCCTGAACCCTCCGGCCCGTTTGATCGAGCCGGCAATCGCTTTGAGCATCGTGTACGTAGGCGCGGACAACATTCTCGCAAAGGGCGGCCGCGACGTGCGGGCCTGGATCGCTCTTGCTTTCGGCTTCATTCACGGATTCGGATTTGCCAACGTGCTGCGTGAGATGGGCCTGCCGAGCCGTGCGCTCACATGGTCGCTGTTTTCATTCAACCTCGGTGTCGAAATCGGCCAGTTGATCGTGGTGGTCGCCGTGGCCTCTGCACTTGCTGCCCTCCGATCGCGCAGCGAATGGGCCGGACGTCACGTCGCTTTCGCCGGCTCGATTGTGGTCATTGCCGCCGGCGCATTCTGGTTTGTTCAACGAGTATTTTTCCCAGGAGGTATTTCATGAGAAGAGGGATTCTGTTGGGAGCACTGCTCGCGACTTTCGTGCTGTCCATGACGCTCGCGGGATTGCAGGCTCCCCAGGGCCAACGCAGGGGAGGCGGTGCGCCCGAAGGACAACGCCGCGGGGATGGCGAAGGCCAGCGCCGCGGGGCGCCGGCGCCGCAGCCGCTCGAAATTCAGAAAGTGAAAGACAACCTGTACATGATCACGGGTGAGGGCGGAAACACCGCGGTGTTCGTCACCGACAAAGCCGTCACGATCGTCGACACAAAAAACCCCGGTAACGGTCAGGCGATTCTCGACAAGATCAAAACCGTGACCAATAAGCCGATTACGACGATCATCAACACCCACACTCATGCCGACCACACGGGCAGCAACGAGTTCTTCGGCCCGAACGTCGAGTTTGTCGCCCAGATAAACACAAAAGCAAACATGGCCAAAATGCCGAACTTCGCCGGTGACAAAGCGAAGTTTCTTCCCGGCAAGACCTACAAGGACAAACTGAAGCTGGGCAGCGGCAATGATGAGATCGACCTGTATTATTTCGGTCCGGCCCACACCAATGGCGACAGCTTCGTTGTCTTCCCCGCCCTGCGCGCAATGCACGCGGGCGACGCGTTCGCGGGTAAGAACACGCCAATCATCGATGCGAATAACGGTGGCAGCGCTGTGAGTTATGGCAAGACGATGCAGAAGGCCTCGGACACGATCAAGAACGTGGACACCATCCTGACTGGCCATAGCATGTTGATGACTCCGGCGGACCTGAAGGAATACGCGGCATTCAACAACGATTTCATCACGTGGATTCAGGATGAGATCAAGGCCGGCAAGAGCGTCGATGCCGCGGCGGCCGAGTACAAGATACCGGACAAGTACAAGGGTTACCAGATCAGTACGTTCCTTGGCGGTATCAAGAATAACGTCCAGGTCGCGTACAACGAATTAGGTAAGAAGTAGGCAAAGAAGTAAAACATTTTTAGCCGCGAATTACGCAGATTACGCGAATGGGGCGCAAAAAAAAATTCTTGATGCGCCCCATTCGCGTAATCTGCGTAATTCGCGGCTAAAAATGTTTTACTTCTTTGCCTATTTTGCGAGGTTCACCTTCACTTCGGCCCCATAGAGCATGGCACGGTCATTGTCGCGGGCCGCCCACTTCATAAGGGTCTTGAGGCTACGCTCGACGCGGCCATTGAAAACCATCCGGCCATTGGCAACGACCTTTACCGGCTGATCGAAATCGAATTTATCCGGGGACAGGAGAAGCGTGAACGCGGCGACGCCTTTCGTTGTTGCCTCTACCGTATTTCCATTCCTGACGAGATCCACGCGGCCCTGCGGCTTTGGCCTCGAGAATAGCCGGGAGATGGCGTTCACCTCGTTCATATCCATCATTTCGGCATCATTCTTCTGCGCACCGAGTTGATCGATCACCAGCCAGTGCGCCCGGTTGTGATTCTGATCCAGAGTTTGCCACGTCAGCTTGTCCGGATGTGGGTCCCGAGCGTGACCGGTCACGAATTCCTCGAAAGTGTCTTTCATCTGCGGCCACCAGGACGTGTTGTGCGCGGCTTCCGGCTGCGGGTAATACGCGATGTCGACACCGCTTTCCTTCAGGTACTCGACGTACGGTCCGACTCTGGCCTCGGGGTACAGGGGATCCTTGCCGCCATTGATGACGAACATCGGCTTATTGCGCAGGTTATCCGGAAAGAGCTGGCCTTGATCGATTTCCTCGTTGGCAAGCACCATGATGAAACCGTTCAGCGGAAGGAAGCTCGCGTAAGGCGTTGTCTCGCGCATGGCGATGTAGTACGCGCCTGTGCCTCCATCGGAAACACCGGCAACAACCACCCGATTCTCGTCGATGTTGTACGTGCGCTTCAGCTCATCCACGATGGCGCTCAGATTCAGAACCTGATCGTCACCCCACCATGGCGCCTCTATCCAGGAATACGGCAGGACGTAAAACTGTTCGGCGCCGGCAAGCGCGCCGATTTCGCCGGTCCCGCGCGGCTCGTTCGTCGTCCGGCCGCCCACGCCACCGTGAAGCTGAAACCGAACCTGGTAACGCCGCGCAGGGTCGTAATTCGTCGGAACATTGACAGCGAAGTTGTGCACGAAGCCGTCGCTGGTTTTGTTGCTTAGTTTGATGACGCCGGTCTTCTGATCCGTGTAGGTGCGGCCCGCCTTCAGCCGGCGCAGGGCTTCGTCGAATGTGACGCCGGTCCTGACGACGTCGTCGGCAACCCGCTCAGCCTCCACTGGAGAACGGGCCGCCCAGAACTTCTGAAAGGCCGCGTCGATGCGGCTTTGAGCCTGGGCGGGAGCAAAAACAAAGAGCGCCCCCATGATGACGAGGGCGCTCGCGACACGTGTCGGTCTCATTTTTGAACATCCGCCGGCGTGCAGGTGCCGCCTTCACACCGATTGTTCTCGGCACAGGAATATTCATAGAGCTCCTGTCCGGGTTTCATCAGCACGAATGTCCTCATATTCTTCATCGGCTTGGAATAGAACTTCGGATCTTCCATCGTGACTTCGTAATTGATGTGATCATAGTCGGGCCGCGTCATACGCTCGACCACACGAAGCTGGTCGCTGTGCGGATGCTCGGCCGTATCGAGCCAGGTGCGGCCGTTGAAGCCGACGGTCTCGATGACCAGCGTGTCCCCTTCCCAGTGTCCGACAGACGTGCCTCTCCACGAAGGCTCCGGGTCCTTCGGAAGCGGACGGCCATCGGTGGGTATCATGTGATACGCGTTATCCTGTTCCCAGACGACCACCAACCGGTCCGGGTGATGCACATACGCGTGCGGGTAGGGCGTACCGTAAGAGCGGACGTAGCCCCAGGGCATGCAATGGGCGCCGTAATCCCACTTGTCTTTCTTCTCGTTTTCGGCTTTTCCGACGGGCGTGAAGGGAAGGTCACCGGCTCCGGTATTCTTGCAGCCGTTCGTTTCGCCGGCGCATCTGCCATTGGCATCCTTGGCGATGTCACCGACGCGTGGATGGTCCCAGACGCCGGTGAAATCGGGTTTGCCATTCGCCAGGCGCGGAACGGGTTTTCCCGCTCCAGACTGTGCGGCAATAGATATCGCCACACCGGAAAGAATCACAATGCCGGCAAGCAATAGAACGAAATTCTTCTTCATGTCGGCCCCCTACTTCTTGTTGGTGGGAGCCGGATCCTCGGCGGAGGCAGTAAAGACAGATCGGCCATCCGGGAACGTGACCGTGCCGCCAGACCCGTTGGGCGATCCATCCTTCGCCAGGAACCCGTCGATCTTGACGGTATCGCCTTTCTTCAGGAAGTCCTTGTTTATCCCTCTGCGAGACAGGGTGGCCGGCGGCCCTGCGGAGAAGCCCCATACAGCGGCTCGGCCCGTGACTTCATCCTTACCGTCGACATAAATCCATATATGTGGATTCTGCCACTCCACCTTCACTACCTTGCCGGTGACTTTCACCGGCTTTTGTCTGTCAAACTCGGCAGCGAATGAATGATGTGCATATGCGGCCGTGGTGGCCAGGAACAAAACAAGAAACAAACCGTACAATTTCTTGGTCATCGCGAATCTCCTTTCGGTTCCTATAGATTGCTGGTGAAGCCAATCGTATGAGGAAGGTCTGGAGGTGTCAACTTTCAAGTTAAATAGTTGAAGTCTTTTCTGCTGTAGCGGCGCTCTGTGAGCGCCGGCAGTGCACCGCGACCTAGTCGGCGGTCATGGACCGCCGCTACAGTGGAATGCCCGATGGCTTCTGATGGAACCCTCGATCTACTGAAAAGGCTATCCGCGTCGACCGAGAGAATCGTTTGTAGGCATATTGGAAGGTGTCAGGACATCGGAATTCCCTTTTTGTGTGAACGACGGTGCCGCAGTGGCCCCTGAACAAGGCACAAGACCGCTGCTGACGTCGTCGAGAACGGAATTCCTGCTCCACACTGTAACTTCACGTTCTTCCCATTCGCAGACGGGACGCACCCCGGGTTCCATGATGCTGATTTGGAGCCCAAGATGCATCGGCATTGCGCAGGAGGGATAGTATGATTTGCCGTCTGCGGAGTTTTTTTCTTTTACTCGTTGTATTTGCGGTGGGTGCACCGTTCAGCAGGGCCCAACAGGGCGGGACCACGCGTATTGAGGAGACTGATCCCAGTATCACCTACAGTGGAACCTGGTTCACCAATGGAGGGGAAAATAATAGTGGGGGCAGCGCAGCCCTGACGAACTCGACCGGCGCTCGAGCGGTAGTCACCTTCACTGGAACGGGCATCAGCTGGATTGGCGTTGGGGATCGATGGAATGGCCTTGCCACTGTCACCCTGGACGGCCAGCCGTCCAAGGTAGATGGGTGGGCGGAGACTACGGCCTATCAAATGGTGCTTTACAGCATCAGCGGGCTGTCCGTCGGCCCACATAAACTTTCGATTGAGATCAACCATGAGAGGGGTCCCAACGGTGAAGGATCCTGGGTCTGGATCGATGCGTTCGATATCCGCGACGGTAAGGGCTTGTCGGGGGGAGTTCCCACTGCCACCGTCGGCCGCTATGAAAACGATAACCCAGCCTTGACCTACACCGGCATCTGGTACACGAATCAACATCCCATGCACAGCGGCGGGAACGCGGTGCTTGCGGTTGGCGCCGGATCAGCGGTGACCCTCAATTTCAACGGCACCGGTGTCGCGTGGGTCACGTATCGCGATGAATGGTCCGGCCTCGCTCGAGTCATTCTCGATGGCGAACTGAAGACCACGCTTGATTTGTATCTTTCACCGGGACGGGCGCAGACCGCTCCCTATATTGCCGAAGGCCTGCCACCCGGCAACCACACCATTACGATCGAAGTCACCGGCACGAAAAACGAGAGCGCAGGCGGCGCCTGGGTCTGGCTGGACGCGTTTGACGTAATCCAATAAGTAAGGTCTATAAGTCACCTAATTGCGGTCAAACCCCTCTATCCGCAATTAGGTGATTTGTACGTCTGTCCCCGAATTATTCGCGAACGGAATTCCCGCTCCACACTGCTTTGCACAAGAATCGAGCGATATAGCTGTAGCGGCGGTCTATGACCGCCGGTTATCTCGCAAGTTGTTTTATTGTCGGCGGTCACAGACCGCCGCTACAGTGGCCCCTCCCTCCCATCTGTACACATCGTTTGGAGACCAATATGCATCGGTATTGCGCAGGAGGAACAGTATGATTCGTTGTTTGCGGACTTTTTTTCTTTTACTAATTTTATTTATCGTGAGTGCATCGTTCAGCATGGCCCAAAGCGGTGGGGTTGCGCGTGTTGAGGAGACTGATCCGAGTATAACGTACAGTGGAACCTGGTACACAAATGGGAGTGAAGCTAACAGTGGAGGCAGCGCTGCCCTGACAAATGTGGCCGGCGCTCAGGCCGTCGTGACTTTCACAGGCACAGGTATCAGCTGGATTGGCGTTGGTGATCGATGGAACGGCCTGGCCAACATTACCCTGGACGGCCAGCCATATACGATCGACGGATGGGCCGATTCCACGCACTATCAGCAAGTGTTTTTCACAGTCAACGGGCTGTCGAGCGGCTCACACAAACTCTCGATTGAAGTCCCTCATCAAAGAGGACCCAACGGTGAAGGAGCATGGGTCTGGATCGATGGGTTTGATATCCAGAACGGTGGCGGCGTTTCCGGCGGGATTCCGGCGGCCACAGTCGGCCGAATTGAAAACGACAACCCCGCCCTGACCTACACGGGCATCTGGTACAGGAATGACCACCCCATGCACAGCGGAGGAAGTGCGTTGCTTGCGGTTGGGGCGGAATCCTCGGTGACTCTTACCTTCAACGGCACCGGGGTCGCATGGATCAGTTATCGCGACGAGTGGTCGGGTCTCGCCAGAGTCATTCTGGACGGCGAACTGAAGGCGACGATTGATACCTATCTGTCACCGGCGCGGGCGCAAACGGCTCCCTATATAGTGCAGGGCCTGCCGCCGGGCACTCATACACTCAGGATCGAAGTCACGGGGACGAGGAATCAGAGTGCCGGTGGCGCCTGGGTTTGGGTGGATGCGTTTGATGTAATGCAGTAGAGACAAATTAGCCGCGGATTACGCGAATTACGCAGATGGGCGCATTAAAGAGTCTTTGACGCGCCCATCTGCGTAATTCGCGTAATCCGCGGCTAATTTGTTTCTCATCCTCCATGAGGTAGACTGGCCGGGTGAAAAAGGCGAGTCTGCTGCTAATCGTTACAGCTCTGAACCTGGGCGCACAAACCCGGACGACAGTCGAGCGATACGTCGGTGAGCACCAGCAGGAGATCCTCGGCGAGCTGGTGTCGCTGCTTTCGATTCCGAACGTCGCGTCCGACAAGCCGAACATCCGCAGGAACGCTCAACTTCTGAGCGAGATGCTTCGCCGGCGCGGATTCGCATCCGAGATTCTCGAGACCGACGTGAATCCGCTGGTGTATGGAGAACTCCGGGTTCCGGGCGCCTCGCGAACGATCCTCTGGTATGCGCATTACGACGGACAGCCCTTCGATGCCAGGCTGTGGAAGCAGGAAAGCGCTTTCAAGCCGATTCTGCGCGACGGCCGCATGGAGGAAGGAGCGAGGGAGATTCCGAATTTTGCGTCACTCAAGACGTACCCCTCCGGAGCGCGCGTTTACGCCCGTTCCGCCTCCGACGACAAAGCGCCGATTGTCGCTCTGCTTGCCGCGATCGATGCACTGCGCGCGTCCGGATTGCAGCCGAAGTCGAACGTGCGGCTTATTCTCGACGGCGAGGAAGAAGCCGGTTCGCGCGGTCTGATCTCGTCGTTGACCCGGTACAAGGAAAAGTATCGAGCGGACGTCATGCTCGTTCTCGACGGACCGCTCCATTCCAGCGGCAGGCCGACGATCGTCTTCGGCGGACGCGGTATCGCCACTCTCGAGCTGACCGTATTCGGCCCGAAGTTCGCGCTGCATAGTGGTCACTACGGGAATTGGGTTCCGAATCCTGCGATGGACCTGATCCACCTGCTCGGTTCCATGAAAGATGACAACGGCCGCGTCCTCGTTGAAGGTTTCTACGATGACGTGCCGCCGCTCAGCCCCGAAGAGAAACGTACTCTGGCCTCGGTTCCCGACAATCCGCAGGAGTTGATGCAGTTCTTCGGGATTTCGCGCACGGACAAAGTCGGCGGCAGCTTGCAGGAAGCGCTTCAGTATCCGTCGCTCAATGTCCGTGGTCTTCGAAGCGCCTACGTCGGCTCAGAAGTGCGGACCGTGATTCCGGAATCCGCCACCGCATCGATCGACATTCGGCTCGTGAAGGAAACCGATCCGGACCGGATGGTCCGTCGAGTCCTCGATCATATTCGCAAACAAGGCTTCCAGATTGTCGACAAAGAACCTGACGACGCGACGCGAGCCAGGTATCCACGTATCGTGATGGTGAACAGCGGTTCAGGCGGTGCGAGCTTTTCCGCAACAAAAGCTTACCGGACGGAGATGAATCATCCGGTTGCCCTCCAAATCACGAATACAATGCAGCGCACATGGAATCAGGCGCCCGTGCGCATCCGCACCATGGGAGGCACAGTCCCGATGGCCCCATTCGCCGAAACGTTCGGATTTCCCATCATCTCGATCCCGGTGGTGAACTTCGACAACAACCAGCACAGCGAAAACGAAAACCTCCGGTTGGAAAATCTTTGGAAGGCGATCGTGACGTTCGCCGCAGTCCTGGCCAATCCTTAACGGGGAGACACGCATGCTCAAGATTGTCACTGCCGCAGCCGCGCTCAGCGCAATCATCTACACCGGCCTTGCTCAACAGCCGCCCGCGCCGGCGGGGCCGATGCCGCCCATCTTGCAAAACTATCAGCCGGTGACGGCGGAGCGCCTCAAGAATCCCGAACCCGGCAACTGGCTGATGATCCGCCGCACTTATGATGGCTGGGGCTACAGCCCGCTGGATCAGATCACGACGCAGAATGTGGCGCGCCTGCGGCCGGTTTGGGGATTCTCGACGGGTGAAGCGCGCGTTCACGAGTCGGCGCCGATCGTCAACAACGGTGTCATGTTTGTATCGACCCCCAACAATCAGGTGATTGCAATTGACGCCAGGACCGGCAACGTTCTCTGGCGGTACCGGAGACCGCGGCCTGATGGCGCATCTGTTCCTCACGATACCAATCGCGGCGTCGCCCTCTACGCCGACAAGGTCTACTACGCCGCCGGAGAAGCCGTACTCGTGGCGCTCGACGCCAAAACCGGACTGGAAGTTTGGACGACGACCGTGGCGGACAACAAGAGCGGTTACTACACGTCGCTGGCTCCTCTGGTCGGCGGCGGCAAAGTGATGCTTGGCGCTTCGGGCGGAGAGCGCGGAATTCGCGGCTTCGTCGCCGCCTTCGATCTCGATACCGGAAAAGAACTGTGGCGCACCTACACCGTGCCGGCCCCTGGAGAGCCGGGCAGCGAGACCTGGCCGAAGGGTGACCAGTGGAAAACCGGGGGCGCGCCCGTCTGGGTGACTGGAAATTACGATCCCGAAACCAACATTGCTTTCTGGGGCACCGGCAACGGCGGACCGTGGGTCGGCGATCAGCGTCCCGGCGACAATCTCTACACAGCATCCACTGTCGCGATCGACGTGGCCACAGGCAAGATCAAGGGCCATTTCCAATATCATCCCAACGACTCCTGGGACTGGGACGAAGTGTCACCGCCGATCCTCGTCGATTACCGGCGCGGCGGGCGCACGATCAAGGGTTTGATCAACGTCGCACGCGACGGTTATCTGTGGTTCCTCGAGCGCTCCAGCGGACCGATTCGCTTTGTCGAAGGCAAACCTTACGTGAATCAGAACGTGTTCCTCCGCCTCGATCCCGAAACCGGGCGGCCCGATATCGATCCCGCCCACAAACCCACGACCGGAAAAGTCGCCGAGTTCTGCCCGAACGCGCATGGCGGAAAGAATTGGCCGCCAATCGCCTTCAGTCCCCAGACCCGCATGATCTACATTCCGGCCAATAACAATCTGTGTGGAGGATTCATGGGCGTGGAGGTGGAGTACGTGCCGGGCCGAGGTTACACGGGTACCTCGGGAAACACTTCCGCCGCCAAACCCGGCGCCGATCATTTTGGTGAAGTGCAGGCGTGGAGCGTGGACACCGGCCAAAAAGTGTGGACGCACAACTACGCGAAGAGCCCCAACTGGGGCGCAATGCTGGCGACCGCCGGCGGACTCGTATTCAGCGGCGGAACCAACGATCGCAAGATCCATGCGTTCGACGCAGCCAACGGCAAACTGCTGTGGGAATGGCCCACGACTTCCGGGATTCTGGCGCCACCGACGTCGTTTCTGCTCGACGGGAAACAGTACATCGCGGTCCACTCGGGCTGGGGCGGTGACTCGAGAGGAATGCAGGCAACTCTCAACCGGCTCTTTCCGGGCGAGTTTCCGGAAGTCCCGGAGGGCGGCGCGGTCTGGGTGTTCGCGCTCGAATAAGCAGGGTTGGAATTAGCCGCGAATTACGCGGATTACGCGAATGGGCGCATTAAGGAATCTTTGATGCGCCCATTCGCGTAATCCGCGTAATTCGCGGCTAATTCTTTGGGAATTTGGCTTGACACGATTTCAAAACGTGACTGACTATCTCCGGCATGAAAAAATATTTCAGTTCGATCGTTCTGATTGCAGCCCTCGTGGCAAGCGTATCCGCGTTTGCCCAGGAACCGGTTACTGGCTCGTCCGACCCGGAGTCCCTTTTCACCAGCAAGGATCCGAAGCTCAATGCCAACAAGCAGGTCGTTCTTCACATCATGCGTGATCTGCTCGAGGCAAACCATTGGAGCGACGCGCCAAAATATCTTTCCCAGCGGTACATGCAGCACAACCCCAACGTCGCTTCCGGCCTCGAGCCGGTGATGAAGTTTTTCGGCAGCCGGCCGCAGGGCCCGATTCCGGACAAGAACAGCTGGAGGACCAAAGTTGTGTCGGTGACCGCAGAAGGCGACCTGGTGGTCGTGGCGATTG
>Ga0137360_10000941_pt1 | contig 16903 bp, 11 predicted proteins | sample Mad1_60_16metaG_FD_104924 | JGI IMG/M metagenome (GOLD analysis project Ga0137360, IMG submission 104924) | Vadose zone soil microbial communities from Angelo Coast Range Reserve, California, USA - Mad1_60_16 metaG | ecosystem: Environmental > Terrestrial > Soil > Vadose zone | place: USA... | reverse complement strand
TTATTACGAGCAGCATAAAACCGACTATCGCTACCTCGAGCCGCAAAAAAAGATTCGTTACCTTTACATCGCTCAGGAAAAGGCGGGGGCCAAGGTCGCAATCTCTGATAAGGACTTGCGTGATGAATTTGACAAGCTGCCGCCGCAAGCCAAGGAGGCCGGCATCAAGGTGCAGCAGATAGTTTTGAAGGTTGCGCGCAAAGATCTTGACGCGCAGGTCGAACAAAAAGCGAAGGATCTGATTGCCAAAGCTCGGGCCGCAAGTCCCGAAACCAGCGAGAAGGTTTTTGCCGATCTGGCACGCGGCAATTCGGAAGATGCTGCTACCGCGAAGAGCGGCGGCTATCTTGCTCGTGCCTACAAGAAGAACCCCAACAAGGTTGACGGCCTTTACGATCGCACGGTTGATATGCAGCCCGGCGACATTTCGGACATTCCCATTAAGTACGCTGGTAATTGGTACATTCTGCGGCGTGGCGACCCAGTCCCGAAAACTTTTGAGGAAGCAAAAGCCGACCTGCTCGCTTCGCTGCGTAATCGTAGGGGCTATGCAGTCGCGGCGAAACTCGCCGAGCGTGCTCAGAATCGGCTGAAGGAAACGAAGGATGTGCAGAAAGTTGCGCAGGAACTCGCGGCCGAAGCAAACATGAAACCGGCGGAGATGGTTAAGGAAACACCTTTCATCAAACCCGGCGACGACGTTCCCGACATTGGCAGCAGCCAGCAGTTTGAAGCAGCCGTTGCTCCTTTGAACAATCCGGGCGATGTCGGAGATCGGACAGGGGTCAAAGGCGGCTTCGCCGTTCCGATGCTGGTCGAAAAGCGAGAACCACGTATCCCTGATTTTGATGAAGTCAAAACCAAAGTCGCGCAAGCTTTGAAGCAGGAACGGGCCAAACAGCAACTTGAGCAGAAGGCAAACGAACTCGCTTCATCTTTGAACTCGGCCGCGGATGTGCAAGCTGCCGGCGAAAAGGCGGGATTCGAAGTTGCTTCTGACAGCGGCTACAAGCTCGGCTCACCTCTAGGAAAGGCGGGCACGAGCCCAGCGCTGGACGAAGCCGTTTATGCCTTGAAGACAGGCGGGGTAACAAAGACACCGGTGAAAGTTGGCGACAACCTTGTGATTGTTGGCGTCAAGGTGCGGACCGAAGCCGACCTCGCCGATTTCGCCAAACAGCGCGAGCAGTTAACTCAAACAATGCTTGGCGCACGGCAAAACCAGGTGTTCGATGACTATGTTGCGGCGGTTACCCAGCGGATGAAGCAGGCGGGAAAGATTAAGATCTATATCGAGGTACTGAACGGCATGGAAGAGGATGAACCGGTGGCAGCGCCGCCGCCGCGGCCGCAACTTCCAATTCGCACGAAGTAGTGGTCAAACGAAGTGAAGAGTGAAAAGTGAAAAGTACTGAGAGTTGAGGCTAGCCGGGAATAAAAAGCGCCGCGAGGGTCACTTTTCACTCTTCACTGTTCACTTCTCCTAGTACCCCCTAATCAACGGCGTCACCTGCGACTGTGCGACAGCGGTGCGTAGTTGTAATTCATTGCCTTGCGTTGTGACCTTGAGATTGTTCAAAGCGCTTCGGGCCAGCGTGCCTTTCACGGCTGACAATCGATTGATGAAAATTGCGCCAAACTGTTTCAAGCCCTCTACCGTGTCGCTGAGGTTGCGCGCCGAATCCGTATCAACGGTGCGCGCGGCCATCATCAGTTCCAGGTCCGTAGTTGTCATGCCCAACGTCCCGTAGACCTGCCGCACCGCGGTTATTTGACGGGCCACGCCGTCGTTAGTAACCCGCAAATTTTGCAAAAGCTTTTCCGTCAGGTTCCCGCCAAAGCCAACGATTGCGTTCGGGTCGCGGCTGGCGAGCGCGACGAGCTCCGGGTTCGCATATTTGCGGGTCCGGTTCGCATCAATGACGCCACGCACGGCATCGAGTTCACCCAGCGCAATCTTGTTACCGTCGACCGCAGTAACCGCGAGATCGCCCACCTTGATGTCCCACATTCCAAGAAGTTTCAGTTGGCGATCGAGCGTAAAAATATAGATCGTCTTGCCCAAATATTTTTGTTCCACGTATTTGCCGTTGGCCGCCAGGCGTCCGGCAGCAACAATCGCACCTGCATTGAATGTGCCGCGCGCAAGCGCCACGGTGCTGATCTTCGTAATGCCTTCGGCCGGATACAGGTAACGAAAGCCAAGCGCAACCTGATCAAAGGAGCGCGGATCCAAACCAGTTTGGGTTTTGAAATTCGTGAGTTCGTTATTGACTTCTGCGAGCCGCGCCGGATTTTCCGCCAATAACTTTGGCATCGCTTCATCCAGCAGGCGATTTACGTTAATCAGCGCGACGGCATCAGACGGCGGCAAGGAGGACAATAGACCTGAAGTTGGATTGACTTGCGTTGGGGTCGCCTTTCGGCTGCGTTGCGTGGAGCCTGCAACCGGCAAAACAAAAGCAAACGCCAGCGCAATGATGAATGCTGCAAAACTGATTTTCTTCACAATGAACCTTTCTTAGTAGGACAGGCTCTCCAGCCTGTCATGATGCGGCAATGTGGCCTTCGGATGCCGCAGGCGTCGCGCGAGGTTGGCCTGATAGTTCAAAACTCTGAAAACGCCCAGCCATTGGTCGTCATACTCGTTCCAAAAGCAGTGCCAGTCCCATCCCGCCACTGACGCAAAGCGTTGCCAATCCGAACTTGCCGCGACGCCTGGCTAACTCATGCAGCAATGTGGTCGTGATGCGCACGCCGGTGCAGCCGATGGGATGACCCAGGGCAATCGCGCCGCCATTAACGTTCAAGCGCTCTGGATCAAATTTAAGTTCGCGATCGCAGGCAATCACCTGCGCCGCAAAAGCCTCGTTAAGCTCGATCAGATCGATGTTATCCAATGTCACTTTGTTGCGCGCGAGTAGCGCCCGCACTGCCGGCACTGGTCCAATGCCCATGATCTCCGGCGCCACGCCAACTACTTCGTAATCCACAATTCGCGCTTGCGCGCCGGCGCCACTGCTTTTCAATGCCTCTTCGCTCATGACAACTACCGCCGCCGCGCCGTCAGTTATGCCCGAAGAGTTTCCTGCCGATACGGTTCCATCTTTCGAAAACACTGCCGGCAACTTCGCGAGATCAGCTTTGGTCGTGCCAAAACGGCAATGCTCATCGCGGACAAATTTAGTTGTCTCGCCCTTGCGGCCTTGTACGTTGAGCGGAACTATCTCTGCATCGAAACGCCCCGATTCGATGGCCGCCTGCGCGCGTTGTTGTGAACGCAAAGCGAATTCATCCTGCGCGTCGCGATCGATCTGATACTGCCGCGCCAGCTTTTCCGCCGTCTGGCCCATCACCAACCCGGACAAAGGATCGTTGAAGCCGTCTCGATACATGCCGTCGACGAGTTCGGTATTTCCCATCGCCGCGCCCCAGCGCGCGCCTTCAGCGAAATAAGGAACGCGTGACATGCTTTCGGCGCCGCCGGCAAGCACGATTTCAGCGCGACCCAACATGATTTGCTGCGCCGCCAGCATGATTGCCTGGAGCCCGGAACCACAAGCCTGGTTGACTGTGAACGCCGGCACTGTTTCCGGCACGCCCGCCCGAAAGATAATTTGGCGGGCGACGTTTGGACCACCACCGGCTTGCCGCGCACAACCCCAAATCGATTGTTGAACTTGATCCGGACCGAGGTTTGCTCGCTTGAGGCTCTCGTTCGCCGCGGCCACGCCGAGGTCAGCTGCGCTCCATGAAGCCAGCGTACCGCCAAAGCGGCCGATTGGAGTGCGCACAGATGCTACGAGATAAACGTTTTCCATTGACACTTTCTGAAGGCGCTAATTTGTTTGCTTGTATTGGGAATTGCTGAATACCGCGCCTGAAGTTTTCTCGATTGTTGATGCGAATCCTATTGACTGAAAATGGTAGCACACGGTAGAAGTAACGCCGAACAGACGTGCTTTTGAAATCGGAATATGAGATCTGAAATCGGAATCTTGAATCTGGAATCTTGAATTTGGAATTTGTAATCTCAGAAAAAGCGGTCTGGAAGTAGTTAGCCGCAGCATCACCCTCAACCCGCCGCGAATAACAACCGAGTTGTAGTTCCGCACAGCTTCGTTTTCACACGATTGCTTTTCTCTCTCGTCTTGTCCACATGGCCCAACGAGTAAACACTCCGGAGCGTTTAGAAGCAGCCCGAATAACCATCGCCGAGCTGTTTCAGGCGCATGTCGAATGGTTTCTCACTATCGCCAACGGCGATTCGCAGGCGCTCAACCAAAAAGAGTTGGAAGTTTTTGTGGCACACGGACGATTGTTGCTTGGCTGCTGGACGGAGAAGGGAACACGTTCATGGAAAATCTTCTCCTGGGAATGGAGCGGCGAAAAACTAACGCTCACAGCATCGCGAAGAATGGGTGCGGACCGGCCGGTGATCGAACTTGTCCCACGTGCATCCGCCAAAGCGATTGCCTTGACAGTCAAGGCAGCGAGGCAGGCGCGTTGCGAAGCTCTGGCTCAAATCGTTTGTGCAAATCAGCCCGGCGCGAGAATTGAACGAGCTTCGCTTAGCCCGGGTGCGCGTCGCGGCCAGCCAGGACGTTATGCGCGAATTTTGCTGCGGCTGAGGCATTCACGCATCGCCGTAACTGGACTGGTTGCCGCGGGCAAACCGAGCGACGCTGATGCTTTTCTTGCCGCAGCTTTGTTGTGGTTCAAGCTGATCAGCGAGCGGGCACGCGCTCCTTACATTCAACAGCTCCGATTGATAGTTGAAACGGATCTCATCAAGCCAACACTGCAACGAGTCGCTTTACTACGCCAAAGCCTGCGCGACACGATCACGGTTGATGAAGTCGATCAGCAGTTGACTGAATTGGCGCACTTCGACGTGCCCGCTCGTGAGGAACTTTGGAAAAGGCGTTTGCGACGCTTTCCGCCGACCCTGCCCGCAGCGTTCACTAAAGTCGCAGCGCGCATAAAGTCGATCGCTCCGAATGCAATTGACGTGGTAAGCGCGCGGCAGGGCGAGACGCTTCGTTACTTTGGGCTGCCATTCGCGCGCGTTCGTCAAATCATGGGAACCGAGCGCGTTTGGTTTGGCCTCGAAGGTTCAAGGCGGCGGTTGCTTGAAGAGAACAGCGAGCTCCAGTTTCAGAATCTGCTCGTCGATTTGCAGCAACATCGTGCGGCAGGTACCAGCGATCGTCGTCACGCGTTGTATCGCAACGCCGCCGAAGCCTGGCTCGAGTCGTTATTGCGTCGCGACATCACCAAACTCGATCCGGGTTTGATTATAGCGCCCTTGCATGCGCAGTTTCGCACGGCGCGCGGTGGGGCCATCAGCGTTCGGCCAATTGACTTGTTGGCGCTGCGACACGACGGCCGCTTGGCAGTGATCGAGTTAAAAGTTTCCGAAGATCGCGAACACGTTTTACAGGGCGTGGATTATTGGCAGCGCGTTGAAGCCCATCGCCGACGCGGACACATCGCGCGCGCCAAACTTTTTGGCGATCGCAAAATCAAAAACGAGCCACCGTTGATCTATCTGGTCGCGCCCACCTTACGCGTTCATCCTGCCTTCAACACCCTCGCGCGCTCAATCGCGCCCGACATTGAAATCTATCGATTCGATATTAATGAAGACTGGCGTAGCGGCGTCCGCGTCATGCGACGCCTGAGAGTCAGTGGGCAGTGAGCAGTGGGCAGTGAGCGGTGTGCGGTGTGCGGTGGGCGGTGGGCAGTGGGCAAAGAGATTTTTCCATTTAAAAGAGGCAAAATGAAAGTTAAAAACTATCAAGAACTGATTGCGTGGCAAAAGGCGATGGATTTAGTTGAAGATGTGTACAGAGCCTCAAGGACCTTTCCGCGTGAAGAAATTTATCCGTTGACGAGTCAGATAAGACGAGCAGCGGTTTCGGTCCCTTCGAATATTGCCGAAGGGCAAGGGCGTCGCACAACTTTGGATTTTCTCCGACACCTTTCGATCGCGTATGGTTCGTTACGTGAAGTCGAAACTCAAATTCTGATAGCCGGGCGTTTGCGATATCTGAATTCGGCAACAATTGATCAAGTAATGCGACGAGCTGGTGAGGTAGGAAAGCTGCTCAACGGCTTGATGAATTCACTCCCGCATTAAAAAGCGGGCCTTTTGCTCCTGGCTGCCCGCTGCCCACTGCCCACTGCCCACTAACCTAGTGTTTGACGAAGATGTCTTCGCGCGAATTGTTGGAGGGGGTCGGTCCATTGCCACGCGACACCCCGTCCATTGCCTGTTCGGCTGAAAGGATGCCCGAAACGCGCATGCGGAATTCATCGGCGTTGCTGGCGTTGTGCAGGGCCTCTTCCATCGAAATCAGTCCTGACTGGAACAAGTGGAAAAGAGATTGATCAAATGTCTGCATGCCGTATTGCGACGTGCCGGCCGCAATCGCTTCACGCATCAAATAGGTTTTCTCTTCGTTGATAATGTAGTCGCGAATCAAAGCGGTTGAGACCATCACTTCAACTGCGGGCACGCGCCCGGCGCCCTTGGCCGCACGGACCAGTCGCATGGAGATAACTGCTTTGAGAATTCCGGCGAGCTGAATGCGCACAGACTTTTGTTGATGCGAGGGGAAACTGGAAACGATGCGCATCACAGTTTCGGTTGCATCGAGCGTGTGCAACGTCGACAACACCAGATGCCCCGTCTCGGCGGCGGTCAGTGCGATCTCGACGGTTTCGCGGTCGCGCATTTCGCCAACCAGGATGACATCCGGATCCTGACGCAGCGCGCCGCGCAGTGCTTCTGCAAATGAACGCGTGTCAACATCCACTTCGCGCTGCGTGACAAAGGACATCTTGTCGCGATGCAGAAATTCGATTGGATCTTCAATAGTAACAATGTGTCCGCTGCGTCGCGCATTGATTCTGTCAATCATTGCCGCGAGCGTCGTCGATTTTCCCGAGCCCGTTGAGCCGGTGACAATTATTAGTCCGCGACGCTCTTCCGCAATGCGATCGATGATCGGAGGCAGTCCAAGTTCAGCAGTGTTTCTTGTTTGATCGGGAATGACGCGCAGCACGATGCTCACCGTGCCACGCTGCTGAAAAATGTTGGCGCGAAATCTTCCCAGGCCGGCCACCCCGTAGCCGATGTCAACTTCCGAGACTTCCTTGAAGCGCTGCTTCTGCCGGTTCGACATCATCGCGAATGCCATGTCCAGCGTGTCTTCCTGTTTCAAGCGCGGCGCGTCGGCAACGGGGTGCAGCTCGCCGCCAATGCGCATCACCGGGAACGCGCCAACTTTGAGGTGGAGGTCGGACGCGTGCTGGCCGGTCGCAATACGCAGAAGATCATCAATTTTTAATGGCATAACGAACGCGAACCTTTCTAACTTGGGTTCTTGGAAGGCACTGTTTGGAATTTCCGCCTGAAGGGGCGATTGAACTGCGGGGCTGCATCACTCGTGGACCAAGTAATGCTGACCTAAATATAGCCTGTCAGAACAAGCATCGTCAATAATCTGCCGATGCAAGTGCCTTGGCATTTTGCCAAAACGCCCCTCTCGCCTGAGGTTGTTGACAGGTTTATGACCTCGTAATAATCTGCCGCCGCTTCTCACAAATCGGGCGAGACTACCGCTAAGCAACATTCGCTCTCGCCCGACAAAGGCACACCCTCCTTTCCGTGAGGTCGCTCGGGACACCTGCAAACTTCAATCACGGAGAACAAAAATGAGAATCCCACAGCTCTTCAGTGCCCTTGCTGTTTTTGTCGTCGTTTGTGTCATGGCAGGTACAACCGCGCATATGCGCGTTAGCCACCTGTGCTCCGCCGAGGGTAATTCACCGCCGGTGGCCATAGACGACAACTATACCGTGCACGGCAGTCTCATACTTAAGCCACTGCTAAATGACGGCGATCCCGATGGTGATCCCGTTTTCTTTGACGGCATAGCAACTTCGCCACAGCATGGAGTATTGGTTGGTGTGAACCCCGGCGAACTCCAATACACTGCGTCTGCCGGCTACGTTGGGTCGGATAGTTTTACTTACTTCATTCGCGACAACTGCTTCGCGAGCGCCAGCGCCACGGGTAACATCAATGTAGTAAATCAGGCGCCGCTCGCTAATCCTGATTCTTACACTATCCATGGCAGCCTCGTACTGAAGCCGCCGCTAAATGATACCGATCCGGATGGTGACCCGATCATCTTTGATGGCATCGCAACCGGTCCGCAGCACGGTACGTTGGTTGGCGTAAACCCTGGCGGCGAGTATGAGTACAAGGCTGCTGACGGCTACGTGGGGTCGGACAGTTTCACTTACAGGATTCGCGACAACTTGTTCGCTTACGCCACCGGAACCGTGAGCATCAATGTTGTGAACCAGGCACCGATTGCGAATCCCGATTCTTATGATGTACGTGGCAGCCTGGTAATAAAGCCGCCGAAAAATGATACCGATGCTGAGAAGGACCCGATCATATTTGAAGGTATAGTGACTCAACCGCAGCACGGTACGTTAGTTGGTGTAAACCCAGGCGGCGAATACGAGTACACGGCTGCCGCCGGCTACGTCGGATCAGACAGCTTCACTTACAAGATTCGCGACAGCTTGTTCGCTTACGCCACCGGAACTGTGACCCTCTATGTCATCGGAGACGGTGAGAGCGACGGTTCGTGCCCGTGTCACGCGCTCAGCGGACGTGTGAACGTTACGAACGGCAACATGTATTTGCAGGAGGGTGACTATGCTTTGCCAGGCGTTGGCCCGGGCATTAGCACCACTCGGACTTACAACAGCAACTCCCAGCGCGTCGGCCTGTTCGGTAGAGGTTGGTCCAGTGAATATGACGAATCGATCGCGGCTTACGACAATAATCTAGCGCGTCTGAACCGTCCGGATGGCCGGGCTATCTATCTTGGCCGCCCGGTTGGTTCATCGGGAGTCTTTGCGGCTCTCGAAGGAGACTTCCACGGTTCGCTTGTTCAAAACGCTGGCACTGGCGCGGTAACTACGACCGACGGCAGCGTGCGCCAGTTCGATTCGGCAGGCAAACTTTTGTCGCTCACCGACCGCATCGGCAATCAAACAACACTTGCATACGACAGCGGCGGCAAATTGACTTCGGTGACCGACCCATTCGGACGAGTGCTGTCTTTCATAACTAATGCCAACGGCCAGGTGCTTTCGATCAGGGACACAATGGGCACCGTCGCCACGTACACCTACGGCGGCAGCAACCAATTACTTTCAGTTACTTACGCAGACAACTCAGCTTTTCAATTTGCTTATGACGGTAATAATCGCCTAACGACAGTTACCGACGCGTTGGGGAATGTCGTCGAATCTCATGCCTATGACGGCCAGGGACGGGCGACCACATCCGAACGCCACGGCGGCGTTGAGCACTACTTGCTTAATTACGTTAGCGCTACTGAGACCGACGTTACTGACGCTCTGTCGCACGTGACCAAATACACGATCGACAAAAGCAAAGGCCGGAACGTGGTTACCCAGGTTGAAGGACTCTGTAATTGCGGCTCAGGATCGCGATCACAGACCTGGATCTATAACGATCAGTTGAACATGATCTCCAGAAGTAACGCGCTCAATCAGACCGCCAGCTACACCTACGATGCGAGCGGCAACCGGTTGACCGAAACGGATGCGACTGGAACCGTCAATTACACTTACAACCAATTTGCCGAAGTGCTGACGCGCACGGATCAGTTGAATGGCGTTACGACCAATGCCTACGATGCGCAAGGAAACCTGTTAACTACCAAAGACGCGCTGAACAATACGACCACGTTAACTTATGATGCCCGAGGCCAGCTTCTGACAATGACAAATGCGCTGGGCAAAGTAACCACCCTTACCTGGGACCTGAGCGGGCGACTGACGCAAGCGAAGGATGCTCTCAACAACACGACCAACTTTGCCTATGACGCGCGTGCCCGATTAACGAGCACCACCAACGCGCTCAACTTCGTAACCAGCTATGCTTACGATCTAGCCGGAAGAATCAATAAGATCACCCGGCCAAATAATACCTTCATCACTTTCACCTACGATCTGGCCGGCCGGCGCACGAAGATGACGGACGGTCTCAACAACACGACCAACTTTGCCTACGATGGAGCTTACCGTTTGACAGGCCAAACGGACGGGTTGGGAAAGTCAGTCACATACACGTATGACCTAATGTCCAGCCTAACCGCTGCGACCGACCAACTGGCACACACGACCAACATCGATTACGACGAGTTCAACCGGCCAGTTAAGACCACCTATCCGCCTGCCGTGGTCGGCGGGACGCGTTTGTTTGAGACGATTGAATATGACGCCGTCGGCGATGTCATTAAACAAACCGATACTGCAGGACGCATCACCAGCCTGGGCTACGACAATGCGAACCGGCTCACGACTGTCACCGATCCTTTGCTTCAGCAAACATCGTACGAATACAACGCGCGATCAAACGTCACGGCGGTTGTCGATCCGCTCTTGCAGCGCTACAGCTTCGATTACGACGCGCTTTCTCGTGTGACGACGGCGACACGCGCGGGGTTACAAATGTCCTTCGCTTATGACGCAGTGGGCAATCGCACCTTACGCACCGACTACAACAACATTACTACTGCGTACACCTACGACGCTCTGAATCGCCTCACAAAGATTACTTACCCGGACGCCTCAACCGTCAACTACGGTTACGATAAGCTCTCACAAATCGCCAGCGCTGCGAACATCAATGGCACGGTCAGTTTCGTTTACGATAATCTCGGTCGCACGACCAGCACGACGGACGTCTGGGGCCAGGTGCTCAATTACACTTACGATGCCAACGACCGCCGCACCAAGCTGAGCTTTGGCGCGACCCCCAATGCCACTTACGCTTACGATGCGGTGAACCGGCTTACGAAGATCACCGACAGCGCGAATCTGGCGGTGGCGTTTGCCTATGATGCGGTTGGCAAACTTACTTCGAAGACGCTGCCCAACGGCGTTGCCGCCACATATACTTATGACGGGCTCGATCGCTTGACCGAACTGAAAGATGCCAAGGGAAAAACGGTCATCGCCGACAATCAGTACTCGTATAACAATGCTGGCGATATCACGCGGAACATCGATCAAAGCGGCACCCACGACTATGGCTACGACACCATTGACCGGTTGACTTCAGCAACATACACGGGCACACCGAATGAAACCTACGCTTACGATGGCGTGGGCAATCGCACCAGTTCGCACAAGAGCCCCACTTACAGCTATCAGCCATTCAATCGGCTCACGAACACGGCCACAGCGAGTTACCTCTACAACAACAACAGCAACATGATCTCGAAGAGCGAAGCTGGCGGGACGACGCAGTTTGTCTGGGATTTCGAGGATCGTCTGACGCAAGTCGTAACACCGGCCAGCGGTGGAGTCAGTTACAAATATGACGCGTTGGGACGACGCATTCAACGCACGCCGTCGAATGGAGTGTCAACGAACTTCATCTATGACGGTCAGGATGTGGTTAAAGACATCAACAGCGACGGTACCGTGGTCGAATATCTTAACGGACCGGGCATTGACAACAAAATTCGACAGAAGGGTTCCTCAACTTCAACAACCTACTACTTCTCACAGGACCACCTCGGCAGCACGACGGCGCTCACCGGAACAACGGGCAAACTTATCGAGCGCGAGACTTACGACGCCTATGGAAACAGCACCGGCTCAACACGCACCCGTTACGGCTATACCGGAAGAGAGCGCGATCCGCTAACGAGCCTGCTTTACTATCGCGCGCGATTCTACGACCCGCAGCTTGGGCGTTTCATCTCTGAAGATCCGATAGGGTTAGCCGGTGGAATCAACTCTTTCGCGTACGTCAGCAACAATCCGCAGAACGGGACCGATCCGTCGGGTCTTTATGAGATTGATGTTCACTACTATTTGACTTACTTCTTAGCGCGCCAAACTCGTTGCTTTACTGCCGCCGAGGTAAGATTGATCGCGGATGCAGATCAGGCTACCGATGAGAATGAAATGACGAAACCAGGCGCGGGAACGACCGCTCGTCAGCGCTGGCAAAACATGCGGTACCATGCGCTTAACGAGGGCGCGAAGGAGGGAGTAGGTTCACCCGAGCTGTGGAGGTTAGCGATGACGGGAAATAATAATTACGTCGGTCTCGGTCAATATCTGCACTACCTCCAGGATACATTCAGCCACTCGGGGTACCACAGTTCGACTATTGGTCACGGTTATGATTTGCATTATCCGGATAAGACTAGAAATGACCCGAATAAGGCTTTTCGAATGGCCATATCTACGTGGGATGCACTACGTTCGTATGCTCGCGAAAAAAAATGCGAATGTTTGACAGACTGGGGTGACGTACCGTGGAACACAGTCTGGAGATTCATACTCGCCTCGGGCGGGCCGGCACGTCGTGAAATCAATTACGACGAATTAGAAAACAAGCGGAAAATATTAGATGTGCCCCGAAGGTGAGTATGAGTGTCATACCGCGATCATTGCTGGGACTACTTCTGGGAATCGCATTGACGATCGAAGCTGCACTCATTGCCGGAGTCGGCCATGGAAGCTATGCGCCACTGGCTTTCGCGGCGTCGATTGCTGCCCTTTTCCCGGTTGTAGCTCTTGTAGTCGGGCCAATGCTTTGGCTCGTTTATTTCTTATTGATCCCAAAACTAAGGACTTGGAGAAAGTCGGCGGCAATATTCTTTGTCTTATTGATTCATATTGGTCCCGGTCTCGAGTTCGCGCATGATGATCGTGCATTGCTCGAAACGAATGTCGGAGTCCTTTTGTTGTTCGCGGCGACATTTCTCGTGACATTGATCTCATTGAGTTTCCTGACTCAAGACAACAATAGACTTAGGAATTCCTAATGCTGCTTCCGCGAGAGAGGGTTATTTAGGTAATTGGGGACTTATGATGGTCGGTCAAATTCTCGACAGCTTCGCTTTCGCATACTGATGCAGTTCAGAGCATCATTGAGCGGAAGTGGGTATCGTTTATTCGGAGTCTTCTCCGGGGCCAGAATTGCTATCTGCGCCGCCGTCACCTTCTTGCTCTTGCGCAGTTGCGTCGTCCCAATCTTCAGCGTCTCCTATGAGGATTATGCTCCTTATCGTGGTCTCGCTTGCGGCTTGTGTCACTAATCCGGCAAAACGGCGAGAGATTCTCTCCAAGCTCGTGTTGCTATTCCGTAAGGTCTGGGATATTGTTACGAGGAACGCTGTTTCATGGATGCAACAAACCAAGAGGCTATTAGCCATGTACGACGCCAGAAGTGTAGCTAACGAACTGTTGCGAATCGCTAAGAGTCGGGGGCTTGCGCTTACCAACATGCAAGTCCAGAAAATCGTGTATATCGCTCACGGATACTCACTTGCGATTCTTCACAGATCGTTAGTTAGACAAACCATAGAAGCTTGGCGTTACGGGCCGGTAATTCCTGATTTGTATCACGCCTTGCGTCGGTATGGGGCCGGCATTGTTAATGAGCCTATTCCAATCATTAACATGGATAAGCTGACTGAAACAGACCGGAAATTACTGGCTACTGTGCTAGATGCCTATGGACGTTTTAGTGGGCCGCAACTATCCACGATGACTCATCGGGACGGTACTCCGTGGCGAGAGGTCTATCAACCGAATGCGTCCTTTAATAATGACATTATTCAGCCTCAATTGATCGAACGGCACTACACCGAATTGCTGAATGCCCGAGCAGGAATCGCAGCCAATTGAACTCGTAGACGAGGACGTCCTGCAGCAGCTTAGCCGCGTTAGGCTGACAGCCGATGCTCAAGCTGTACAAACGGACGTACCGGACACTCGTGCGCTTGAAGGTGAAGACAATCTCATTGTCGCGGGCGATCAGTGGGAAAAGCGACGGGACAGGCAGTTATTTTATGCCAGGATTTTTCTACTTGTTGCGCTCTTTATCTTGGTGATCTTGTGGGTCGTTTCGATTCCCGGTCTTTTGTTGATAGTTGGTTATCATTATCGAGACTTTAACCTGTCTGACTCAGTTATCATTGCCTATATCACCTCGACTACTGTAAGTGTTTTAGGACTTTTCCACATCGCGGCGAGGTGGCTCTTTTCGAGCAAAACTAGCGGCTAATCCAGGTCGCCTTGACAAAAAGCGGCGAGCGATTATGTCGCTCGCCGCATGCTGCGTAAGGCGGTTCAGATGCTTAGTCAGGTATCGACGCCGCGGTCTGATATTTCAACGCCGGTTCGTCGGCGGTTTTGACCGGCGCGTTCACAGTACTTCCTTTGTCCGCACGGTTGCCGTTGTTTCCTGGTTGCGACTTCTTAGCAGCGTTCACATAAGTCAACCAGTCGCCCGGCGCTTTGCGCTCACCCTTGGTGATCTCAAAAAAGGCTGTCTGAATCTTTTCAGTTATCTCGCCGCGACCACCAGCTCCTACCGTAATGCGATCGACGGAACGTATCGGAGTAATTTCCGCGGCTGTTCCTGAGAAGAACAATTCATCCGCCACATACAAAGCTGCGCGTTGAATGCTTCGCTCCTTGATCGTGATTCCCAGTTCGTGGCAAATCTGAATGACGCTATCGCGCGTAATGCCAGCCAGAATTGAAGACGAAAGCGGCGGCGTCAATACCACGTCATTGCTCACCATGAAAATATTTTCGCCTGAGCCTTCTGAAACGTAACCGCGATCGTCGAGGGCAATGCCTTCAGCAAAGCCGTTGATCAGCGCTTCCATTTTGATCAACTGCGAATTCATATAGTTCGCGCCACTCTTGGCCATCGCCGGCATAGAATTTGGCGTCAGCCGGTTCCAGGTCGAGACGCAAACGTCCACACCTTTTTCAATGGCCTCGTCTCCGAGATACTTGCCCCAGTCCCAGGCGCCGATATAACAGGCCAGCGGATTTGGGAAAGGGTTCACACCGAAAGCCGGCCGCGCTTCGTCAAGACTGCGAAAAAGAATTGGTCTGATGTAACACTGGGCCAAACCACTGCGTGCCACTAATTCCACCGACGCATCGGACAACTGCTCCAAGTTCCAAATATGGTCCATGCGATAAATCTTGGCAGAGTTAAGAAACCGCTGCATATGTTCCTTGAGGCGGAAAATCGCAGGTCCCTGTTTGGTCGCATAACAACGAATGCCCTCAAAAATGCTCGAACCGTAATGCAGCACGTGCGACATCACGTGCACGCGCGCGTCGTCCCATTTAATAAACTGGCCATCGTGCCAAACGACGTCACAAATGCGCGGAGTTGCTACATCTTTCGCTTTGCCTTCTTTTGAGAACATGCTTTGTGCTCCTTAACTTGGGATCAGATCAGGAAACTGGCAGCGAGGGAATTGCGAAATTCAGTTACGTTTCGGAAAAGGCCCCTTGAAAAACTTATTCTACAGGAAGCGCGTCGATCCTTTCGGCCTTTCGGAAAGGACATTATGGTTATCGGTACAGCGCACGATACCGTAGATTTGCCGCGTTTTGCAAGGTGCGCTTGCTTCGCCAGGCGGGCCAAAGTACCATCGAAACGATTCTCCAAATAGCAAAGATTGTTAATCCCTAACGCTTTCCGGTGAAGTGTCGCAAACCCCTTAGCCATTTTCTGATTCTTGCGGGTGTTATCCTGCTTGCGATTATTTCTGCCGACTGTCATATGAACAATACAAGTGCACCAACACCTTCCGCGTCACCAGCAAATGTCAAAAGTGATGATCCGCTCGCCATTCATCAACGTGCTATTGCAATCGACATGCATGCTGACACCACGCAACGGTTGCTCGATGAAAATGTTGACTTAGCCCAGCGTTTGCATGACGGGCATTTCGATTCAGTGCGGGCGCGTGAGGGCGGACTGGACGCACAATTTTTCTCGATTTGGGTCGAACCGGAATTGTTTGGCGGCGGTGGTCCAAAAGCAATGAAGCGGGCGGACGATCAAATTGCCGCAGTGCATACGCTCGCTGAAAAGCACCCGGAGACGTGGCAGTTTGCGACAACAGCCGCCGACATTAGGCGCATTGCCTCGGAAGGAAAGATCGCGGCGCTGGCTGGCCTTGAAGGCGGCTATGCAATAGACGAGAAACTGGAAAACGTCGAGCGCTATTACAAACTCGGTGTGCGTTACATGTCACCCGCCTGGAGCGTTAGCACCAGTTGGGCCGGCTCTTCCGGCGATGCAGTGGGCGAGGAGCGCGGCCTGAATGAGTTTGGCAAACAGGTGATTCGGGAAATGAATCGCCTCGGCATGATGGTTGATGTTTCGCACGTTTCGGATCACACCTTCTGGGACATTATAAGCACCTCAACGAAACCGGTGATTGCGACGCATTCAGGTTGCCGAGCCATCGCGAATGTGCGACGCAATCTCACTGACGAGATGATTGTCGCCCTCGCGAAAACAGGCGGGGTGGTAAATGTAATCTTCTATCCCGAACACCTCGAACCCGGCTGGAGCGAAAAGAAGAAACAGGTTGACACGGAGATTGCGCCCATGGTCCAGCGTGCCTCAGAAGCAGAGAAGGGCGATGTGGTCCACAAGAAGATGGCTCGCGATGCCGTGCGGCGTGAACAGTATGCGAAGCGTTTGCCGCCGGTCACAGTTTCACGTCTGGTGGACCATATCGATCATGTAGTGAAACTGGTTGGCATAGATCACGTTGGCATTGGATCGGATTTCGACGGTGTGCAATCTACACTTAACGATCTAAGGGATGTTTCACAATTGCCTAATCTCACCCGCGAGCTATTGCGGCGCGGCTATTCGGAAAGCGACATCGACAAAATTCTCGGCGGCAACATGCTTCGAGTTATGGAAGAAGTTCAGAAGTAGGGCGACGCCGAAAGAACGTGACTAGCGCTTCAACATATCGCAGACCTCGGA
>Ga0137360_10000938_pt1 | contig 16918 bp, 18 predicted proteins | sample Mad1_60_16metaG_FD_104924 | JGI IMG/M metagenome (GOLD analysis project Ga0137360, IMG submission 104924) | Vadose zone soil microbial communities from Angelo Coast Range Reserve, California, USA - Mad1_60_16 metaG | ecosystem: Environmental > Terrestrial > Soil > Vadose zone | place: USA... | reverse complement strand
CTGGCGCTGGGCTGGTTTCCGGATGGCAAACGTTTTGCGTTTGCGGGCAACGAATCCAAGCAGGGTTGGCGGATATACACAATGGATATTGGAGGAGGCCAACCAAAGGCAATCACACCGGAAATTTCCCCGCCGGGCACGTACGATGGCGCCTGCATTTCTCCGGATGGGAAGACGGTATGGGCACGCGACTTGCAGCACCGTGCCTGGCTTTACCCGCTGGATGGCGGCCAGCCTGCACCGTTACACGGGCTCCAAGAGGAGGACGGATGGATGAATTGGACGGCTGATGGGCGGTCAGCATTCGTCTTTAGCGGCGGGCGATTGCCTGCACAGGTGTTCCGGCTTGATTTTGCAAGTGGAAGGCGAGAACCGCTGAAGACCTTAACGCCTGCTGATAGTGCGGGGGTTTTGATGCTAACGACAGCAAGAATCAGCAGAGACGGCAAAACGTACGCGTACTCCTACCCGCGCATGTTATCGAGACTGTTTCTGATGAGTGGAGGGAAATGAGCGATTCGGCCCCGTCGAAGCTCGTCTGGTCCCAACTTGTCTGGAGATTTTCCAAAGTGCTGGGCGCCCAGCTCGAACGTGACCATCTCGGATTGCGCCCGAGTCATGGACAACTCTGATCTGAAGTCCAGGACACGGCGGCATCGTGAAGGTTCCAGTTGAGAACGCAGCCCGTACGTTGCCGCGAGGTTCTCCGAATGATTTCCCTCGCGTACGTTGAAAGCGCCCCCGTCCGTCCGCACGCTCTCGATCACAGAGGGTACGAGAATATTCTGGTCGGTGTATCCGTTTCCGTGCGCGTTCGCTGAAAGATTGTTCGGGAGCAGATAGTTTCCTCCTGGATGTACTGCGCAATCGGTTCGCCGTGATCTCCCGCGACGCCCGACGCAAAATACTGTGGAGCCTTAGCGCCTCCCGAAGCCGTCTCAATCGGCAGCCCAGGGATCGAGACGGGAGCGCCTGGCCGTCCCGGATTCGCATCGAGAGTTTCCTCGCGAATGAGCACTCGCTGTGCCGGATCAGGCGCAAGAACGTTCCCCTCTTTGACATCCGCTGTTACTGTGACAATTTGCTGTCTCGTTGCGATCTTTAGCTCAATGTCGATAGTCAAAGGCTGGGTTTCGCCAACAAGAAGAGTCCGAGTGACTGGTTCGAATCCGGTGACAATCACCTTGAGCGTGTATTTTCCCGTTGCTATTCCAGTTAAGGAAAACTGACCTTCGTTGCCTGCGATAGTTCGTTGAACGTTCTTATTTTCGGAACTCGCAAGGGTCACCGCGGCATAAATCACAACATTTCCTTGCGGGTCAGTGACATGCCCTTGAATGCTGACGCCTTGTGCGGAAGCGGAATTAGAAAGAGCAAAAATGCCAGCGAGAGCAAGAATCCATCGGGTCGGTGTGTGTTCACCCTTCGTTCGCATTTTTGCCGCCACTTAACACCATGAATATTACGATTTTATGGCGCGTCGTCGGAAGCTTCAGTGTTGGCCGTTTCTGGACTTGGAGAGGCCGAGAATCGGCTCAAATAATACCCGGCTAATGCTCAGCCAAATAGGTTCCCGTGACGTACCCCAAAGTTGCGCCTATGAGGATGTCCGACGGATAGTGCTTTTTCGCCGGGTACCGTGAGAGGCTGACTCCAGTTGCAAGAGCATATGCTCCCCACTTGACCCATTTATTTCTGGGATAGCGGTGAGCGACCACCGCTGCAAATGCGAAACTTGTGGCTGAATGCCCGGATGGAAAAGATCTTCCGCCGCCCCAGAACTTTCCCGTGCTGTTCGGTGTGTAAGGAAACTGGCGATCGAACGCGAGCTTGAGAACCAAATCTGCTGTGCCCGCCGCTCCCATCGCCGCGAGGGCTCTGAATCCTGTATCGCGTAAATAGGAATGGTGTTTGCCACACCCCATGCCATACGCGAGAGCACCTAATCCAAGCTCGAGCCCGAGGCCGACGTTTGACCACTGCCCTGCGGTTTGCCGCAAGGATTTGGATTGGATGCGATTGTCAGCAGGCCGGTCTACCTTTGCGATCATTACACCGGTGGCTGCCAAGATTGGCAGCTCCCATTTCAAATTGCCGGGACGAACAGCGGTTCGCGGAACAGCTTTCAGTCCGTGCCAGAATTGGGAGGCTTCAGCCCAGGTTTCGTGAGAAAACCTGCGGACGCTGCATCCCGGATCTTTTGTGGCCTCTTGCGCCTGTGGTTGTTGTTGATTTTCCAGCGCCTGCTCTGAGAATTCGAACGTGCCGGAGGGCGGTTCCGCGTTTTGCGTCCGTTCACCGGATGAGTTGGCTGTCTGAGCAAATGAGGTCCTTGGGCCATGAACTACAGCGCCGCAGATGAGCAAAGAACACACAGGAAGCCGGAAAGCGCCTGTGAGTCGGTAAATCGACATGATGTTCAAGACTCCTATCGAATTCAGATGCATTCTCAAGCGCGAGCGCTGGGATGGGTAATCATCAGAACTCAAAATCTAAAGAAACTGAATTTGGCGCGCGCCGGTCCCGGCAATCGGTTGCGTAAATCCGGGTATCGGAGCCAAACCTGAGCCAAAGACAGGATTGATCTGGGAGACGTTCGCATTGTTGAACAGGTTGAAGAATTCCGCTACTACGTCGAGACGTTTCACGCCTATGCCGCTCGATGTCTGGGCGGCTTTTCTTTTCGGCGGTCAGTGAGGCCTCCGTTGAAGGCGAGGAATGTTCGGGCATCGCGGAGGTAGGGGGAAGCTCTCCAGCGTTGGGATACCGATCCCATCGTGGCTACCACGATGAACTCTCTTTTCGTCGCCCTTTTCGCGTTGGTAGCCTCCAGTTTTCGAACTCGTGCGGACCTGCAGGCGGAAATTCTCGCGCTTCGTCACCAACTTGCGGTTTTCCAAAAGAACGCGCCGCGTCGCATGCGCCTCCACCACTGCGACTGGCTCGTGTGGGTTGTGTTGTCGCGATTGTGGTCCGGTTGGCGGCGATGTCTGCAGATGGTTCAGCCCGACACGGTCCTCCGTTGGCACCGCAGAGCTTTCGCCTGGCATTGGACCAGGAAATCGCGCCGCCTTCCCGGAAGGCCAGGAGTTGCCTCGAAAATTCGTGATCTAATTCGGCGCATGAGCCAAGCAAACCCCTTGTGGGGTGCACCCCGACGCAGAGACTGCCAGTCTTTAGACTCCGATATGCTTGCCAACAACGAAACCAGTGTGATCGACGAGATCTACGATCAGCGTGCCACGAGGATACTGGTTGAGATGCGGACGGAGTTCTCGGTAATGACACCTTCCTCGGGACTAAGTCCCCTGTCCTTCGCGAGTTTGCTGTTCACTTATCTTTGGCTTGCAGTTCACCCGCAGTGCATTGTCATTCACCGGGGAATGCGCGAGAGTGACAGGTAGTCACAGCGCGCCCCCAGGCTAGAAGGGCTCAAACTGGCGTGAGCGGAACGGCGCTGGACGAAAAGACCGGAGTAACCCATGAAAAAGGCATTTTTCAGAATGACCGGTATCTTGGCGCTGCCCCTCGTGGCAGCGACTCAGATCGTAGGCTGACCGTCCGACGGGTCCTGTTCAGGTTGTGTCTCTCCAAACGTTACAGATTATTTTGGAGATAACTGAAACGAATCGTTGAAGTGGATCACTAGAAATTCAGGAGAATACGCCTCCTAGGAACGTAAGAAGGAGAAGCAAGATGCCCTCAAAAACCTTCCTTCGTGCGATTTTGTTTTTCATTGTTTTCCCGATTCTCGTGGTACTTGCCAGGCCAGTGCAGGCACAGCAGACGGAGGAGATCGCTATCAACGTGAAAGGCAAAGAGAACGTGGATGTGCGGGGAAATGCCCACGTGCAATGGGTGATGAATTTCAATCCGGCGCGAGGATACGATCAGATTAGACAAATCTATCCGAATCTGTACGTGTTGTTCCGTGATCTTGGACCAGGGCGGTCCGGCTATGAGATCAATCGGGGCACGCTGAAAATCACGCCGGACGACGGGCAACGGTCGATCACCGTGGATGCAGACTTTATCGGAGCTGCCGTGTCGCGGAAGAACCGGTGGCAGATTCAGGTCGATCCGGACGAACAAATGTCCAATCAGGACGGCAACAAGGTTTTCACGGTGGCGCAATCTGGCCCGAAAGGCGCAGTAAGGATTACGTTCATCAACACGTATTTCCTACCGGCAGGCGCGCAAAACGTGCAACTGGGCAGCGATCACCTGCTGACGTACTCATTGACGGTGGCGAAGGCCTCGCCGACGGCTGCAACCCCACAAGTGGACGTGAGTGTGCGCCACAAGAAGCGTCTAATGTCGGCGGTGTACAAGGTGTACGGAGAAATGGAAGCGGGAGATGGCGCTTACTGGGTGGCGAAGACCGTTTTCAAGAATACCGGCAAGACTCCGATATACAACCTGAAGATTTATTATCGGTTGGGCGACTACACCGAGACGAGCGTACCGGATCCTTATTCGTGGGTAGCGCCGGGTGGAGTCGTGGTGGATCGCTACTACCCTGTGATCCGAAGCAAAGCGGCGGAATTGAAGAATGAAACGCCGGTGCAACTGTACGTGCGGTACGAGTACACCGATGGCGCCGGCAAACCGTATTCGGGCGACGTGACGGAGCGGCTATCGATATTGGGCATTAATCAATTTGAGTTTTCCAATCTTGACGATGAAGATCGAACAAACAACTGGAAAGATTATTTCAACAACGCACCGCTACTGGCGGCGTTTGTGACAAAGATGGATGACCCGGTCCGGCAATTTGCAGGATACGCAAGCCACAGGTCAGGTATGACTGCGCCCGCGTCCAAGACAGAAGACGCGATCGCGTGGCTGCAAGCCGCCTACGAAACGGAACTGCACAACGACATTGTGTACACAACGCCGTCCGCATCGTTTTTGACGGAGGACAATTCGGGGATACAGGACATCAAATATCCGCGCGACGTATTTCGCGACAAGACGGGGACGTGTATCGATCTGGCGATCACATATGCAGCGTTGGCGGAAAGCGTGGGGTTGCATGCGAACTTGATGGTGGTGCCCGGACACACCTTTGCGGTGATCCGACTGCCGAACGGGAAATACTTCCCAGTGGAAAACACGGGCCTGGGAGGCGGAAACCAACGAGTTGGATTCGAGCAGGCGGCGCAAGCGGGACTGAAAGAATTCGATGAGTATCGGAGGGATGGGCGATTTTATCTGGTCGATGTGCAGAAGGAATGGGATACCGACCGGGTGCCCACACCGGAATTGCCGCAACTTGCCACGGACTTCCTCGCAAAGAGTGGCATTAAATCGTGGGACGAGCGAACGACTGGAGGATCGTCGGCGGAAGGCGGTGGTGGAACCAGGAATGCGCGGGGCGGCACGACATTGGCTGGCAATGCCATGCAGGGAACTTCGTATCATGTGGTGCACGATCATGGTCTGGGAATGCTGGCGGCATTTTGCATTGGCACACTGTACATTTCGCAGGATGAGATCTCTTTCCAGGCTGTGCGAGCCAGTGACGGCCGAACGGATCGCTTCGTGATCAAGAAGAACGACATCAGCGAGGTGAAGAAAAACCGGATGCCGCTGGGGCAGAAGGGGAATTACTTCGAAGGCTTCCATATTCGTCTGGCGAACGGAGTCAACTATAATTTCGCAAATATCGACCAGAATGGAAGAGGCTTGTCTGCAGACGCGATCCTCATGGAATTGACGCGCAGAAATTGAGACTGCAATCCATTTTTAGAGCTCCGCGCGACGCATGATTTCTTTATTACTCGTCGGCCAGATGAAGACCACGAATCGGCCATCTGAACAGAGCGACGGCTGTCCGCAGTTGACCCCGTCACACTGGCTGACATTCAGGGGATCGTCGGCTCCCACCTTGAGGAACACATCCGTCCATTCCGCCGGACCGGCGATGCTTTGTTTGGTCTGCTTATTCACGTAGACAACTTGATTGCCGCCGGACGGTTCCATGCTCGCAGATGTTGTATCAGTTCGCGATCCTTGTCCCTACTAAAAACCCCGTTCTGACTGAACTGGTTGAATGTAGACAGGCGTGGCTGTAGCATTTCGACAACATGCTCACGATCATCCTCTCGCTGTTTTCTTCTGCTCGGCGAGTCTTTCAAACTCGAGCAGCGTTGCAAGTTGAAATTCTTGCCCTTCGACATCAGCTCTTAGTCCTCCAGCACCCCCGCCGTGGCCATCGGCTGCGCTTAAGTCGCGCGGATCGATCCCTATGGGTGGCTCTCACGATTATGGAACGGTTGGCGATCGGCATTGGTCATCGTCCAACCCGAGACGGTCATCACCTGGCATCGAAAGGGACTCCGGCTGTACTGGAACTAACCGTCTTCACACTGCACCTCCTTCGATTGGATCCGATGGTTTTGATTCCCTCGCTGTTTTGAGAGCCGCGACTCGGTCAGCTAGCGGGCCCCGGTGGCTGGAATGCTTGGCGGGTAGATTCGATTCTGGCACCTCGTAAAGGTAAGCATGTGCATTGTAGGCGTGCTTCGTGATGAGACCGTATGCCGCCCAGCGGATAACAGTCGCTTCATGGATGTGGAGGCGAGCGGCCGTTTCCGCTGCCGTTAGCATGCCGCGGTCGCGAAGTCGGTCGTAGCGAGGGCGAAGTGCGTATTGATGGACGAGATAAATGATGCGCTGGGCGGTGAAGCGAGTGCTGCTGCGCCCGGGTCGGTCCGATCCGCCGGGACGAAGTCCCTGCTGATTGAGAATGTCGGCGATTTCGGAGTAGATGTGATGGTCCAGGAGGTTGTCCACAAGCTTGACGGTGTTTGTCGGCGTCTTGACCTGCTGCGCCGATGTGCATGGATCGTTCCAAAGCTTCTTGAAGTCCGTCGCCATCACACCCAGCCGCTGGCGGGTCGCATCATCTAGGACGAGTTGGTTTACGCCCTTAACCATTTGCACTTCGTCGGGAGACACCGAAGGTGCTCGCCTCATGCCTGGCGTAAGTTATGGATTTGGAAGGGGCCGAAGGGACGACGCTTTCTTCCCAAAGGTTCCGCTCAAGGCTCTACCATTCTACTTTCCTGTCAAACTAAACGGCGCCCAGAAGAAGGGATGACTGTACTCCGGACGTGACTTCACGGCAATCAGAGCCTGCCGTGCTGCCTCAGCTGGGGGATTCCTTTGTCCCTCCCGGTAGAAGGTGGCCATCCACAACTTCGTCGACGCAGCGTCCACTTGCCACGAGGAGAGGACTAGATTGCCGGCTCCTGCAAAAAGTAGAGATCGCACCATGCCAAGGATCTCGTTGGCATGCGTGGCCTCCACCCGGCCGGTTTCACACGCACTTAAGACCACCAGGCTGTTTTTCTGCAGCGGCAATCCAAACATATCGGCCGCCGTGAGGCGACCGTTATCCAATGGAGTTTCTTTGAACTGGAGGTACGATAGCAGAGGGTCGCTGGCGTTAAACGAACCATGGACCGAAAGATGGATCAGATTGTAGTCACTAACCCAAGTTTTTAAGTCGCCTTTGTCCGTCGGGGATTGCGTTACCACTCTGCTTCGACCAGGATAAAGTCTCCCAATCGCCACTACCTCGTCTTGGGCATCGTGCATTCCTGGATCCGCCACAGCCAGCAGATGACCGTTCTTCAAATTCGACTGCTTCTCGACAGTCGCAAGCACTGTGGCACTTGGTGCATAAGAGATCGCGAAGCTCTCGCCCAAGAATTTTCCAGTCTGGGGATTCTGCAGCACCTGGAACGGTAACGAATTGAGCTCCTCGTGCGGAATGACAACTAAATGACTACTCGAAATGAAAGAGAGTATCGGCTGAATGAGGTAGAGAAACAATTCGCGGGAAGTCGTTTCGTCGAATTTGGCAGTGGGATCGTTCTTACGAGCCAAGAGAAGTTCCTGCAATCCTGCCATCTTCTTCACAAGCTGGTTGCGTGACAGAAATACCTTTCTGACCTGGACCCCGCTCTCGTTGATGTGCCACAGCACAAAAGCGCTCTCTAAAACCGCGTAGTAGAGAACGTCATATCCTCCCTCACGAGCCGAACTCTGCACGCTCTCCAGCGTAACTGGCTCTGAGGAAGTCAGTTGCTTGAGCTTCGGCGCCTCATGTGCGATGCGCGTCTCGAGTTCCTGGTACCGCTGTTGCAGGCCTGTTATTCGGGTCTCAAGCTCGACGATCTCCCGTCCGTGCTGGTCGCGATCGTTGCTCCCGGTGTGATTGAAGAGTTTCTCCTGCTGCGCAGCGATATTGAGCTTCAGGGTTTGCAGTTGCGAAAAGAGTTCTCGTTCTCTAGCAGTGCCCAGGTTGAGTGGTCGGCTCGCCAGCATGTCGGCCATCACGCGTGAGCGCGACTGCTCAAATAACGCAAAAGCTTCCGGGTACTTCTTACGGTCGAGCAAAAGTAAGGCGGCGTGATAATAGAAGCTGACTCTGTCTTCCAGGAAAGCGAGCCGCGCCTGCTCGTCGCGAAGCTTTCGTCGGTCCTGTTCCAACAGATCGAGGGAATGCCGAAATGTGGCTAGAGCAACTTCGTCGTTGCCCTTCCATTCGGCCAGTTCGCCTTCAAGGAACATCTCTGCAGGATCGATATCGAGCAAAATCAGTCCCTGTTGCTGCATTCGAGAACGCCAATCTTGAAATTCCTTGGATTTAGTCTCGGCGATCGCCAGAAATTCAGGGTTCATGCGACCAGTCGAAAAAGACTCCGTTACAAGCACATCTTCTGGTTTCCGGGGACTGAATTCGGCATCGGCCGCGGTCTGATCGCTACGCTGCAGTTCCTGCATCGACGCTTTGAGTTCATCGAGTTCTTTCAGAAACCCCTGGCAGCTCTGAGAAGCGAATTGATAATGCAGCTCCTCGGTAATGGCAAATGCTCTCTGATAATCTGCCCGCGCTAGTTCCAACGACTGGTAGCACACGGCTAACTCGTGCTGGTAGTCGCATTTCGTGGCCAGGTGGTAATAGATATCGGCGCGGTCGAGATAGGCTGTGTACAGCTGCTTCTTATCGCTAATTTCCGCGCTCATGGTCAAAGCCCGGTCCAGAAAGTCGGCTGCCGCAACCAAATTGCCTGTCGCGACCTCGATCGACCCTGCCACATCGAGCGCTTCAAAATAGAAGGTCTTGTTACCACAATTCGGTCCAAGGCTCACTGCCCGGTGGACATAGTCCATGGCGGCATCCATTCGGTGCAGTCGAAGCTCGGCCCATGCCAGACGTGCCAGAGCTTTGGTTTCGTAGTCGACGCGATGGGCGCGTTGGGCGAGCTCGATTGCGGTGTGGTACATCGTTTCTGCTTGATCGAATTGGTTCTGCAACCGCTTGATGTCTGCGAGTTTGATTGCACTCCACGTGGCGCTAGCGAGGTTCTCATCCTTGAGGAAAAGATCGTAGCTGGATCTCAGATCCGACTCGGCAGTCACCAGCTCGTTAAGGGTGCTTTTTGCGTCGCCAGTGCGGAGCACATAATCGGTCCAGTGATCAATCTTGGCGATACCCTCTGCCTGAAAACTTTCTGCACCGCTGCTGCTCTGCGCAAGAGTCGTTTCTTGGGATGCCCCAACAACAACGAGACAGAAAATAGCGATGCGAGAGATGTGGGTTGTCCAGCTCCAAAGCTTCATCGGACCCTCCGCTGACCATAGGATATAGTGCAAGCAAACGGAGGTCCATTCGGGACGGAGGCCAACAATGCTGCTGACCTATGTAGATGACGCTGGGCAACCATACAAATCGGGATTGTTGAGTGCAGCCTTCGATGGTGTCGAGTTCGTTGACTCGGGTTTCCCGCCCGTACCTAGAGGAAGGTCTGGCATTATGAGTCGAAAATGTCCTTCCCTTGGTCACTCTGCTTCGGTCTAGCCTCAGGATTAAATCGGATAGTCCTCTCTATCCGTTCAGATAGTCCTCTCTATCCGCTCGGATAGGGATTAGCGAAGCGCCTCTATGCAAGGTCGTCCTTCGCGCTCACAAATACAACAGACCCAGCGATTTACCGGAACGGGCCCTGCAGCTCTTTTTTCTTCTAATTGGTGCAGTGTTTGCAGGAACAAAGACTCAAGACCAGTACCTAAGAGCCTTGTTGGAGCTGCTCTCGTCTCCGGAGGTGTATTGCCCACTAAGGAGTATGAAAATGAAAAACAATCACACCATCCACCAGGCGTTCGTAATGGGAAAGAGACACATCAGTCGACACCTGATCTGTTTTTCGCTAGCAGTTGTCTTTGGACTACCACTTCTATCCCAAAATGCTAGGGCAGGTGCTCAGGACCCTGCGGAACCGCAAGAGTTGAGGGCGTTTATTCAAAAGATGGTGAAGGAGAATCCGGGGCTTGCTTTGGAATTACTAAAAAACCTGGGTCCGATCGATCATTATGATCTGGGCCGTGACGAAGGACCCGAACGCGGACAAACATTGTCGCTCTTTGTGGCACTAACTGATGAGCAGCTTCGACAACGGCTGGCGCTCATACCAAAGACTCCAAATGCTTCCACCTGGACCGATCGGGAAACCGCTGAGAAAACAATATCTGATGCGCTTCGCTCGGAGAAGACTCGGGTGGATAAATGGATGCACCAAGGGTACCCTCGCCCCCCTCTTGTTCTGCGCGGCAATGCAGGCCGCATTATCGGACGTAGCCTCAGAAGAGGAGCGGCTCAGTCTATACCGTGCAAAAATGCGATGATTCATCTTGAACCTGAGGGACGGGACAGCTTCTATGTATTAATGTCTTATCCCGAGCCATGATCCGGGAAGGTATAACAGAGTCCAGTACCCGAAAGGTTCAAAAGCGAGTCCCGCGGAATCGAAGTTCTCAATTCAAAATCAGCGCGCACTTATCGGTCGGGATCGAAGCCGACGGAGAAGAAAAAAATCTCTCGAGTAACCACGACCATTTACGGTTTAACCTCGGCGGTGACGCACTGAACGCCACACCGTCTCTTGCGAACTCCGGGTTCCCCCAACTGGGCTGTGCATGTCCGCGCTTGCAGCATCAGCTGATCGTTCTGGTCGCGGATCCGGCTGGTAAGACCAGGTCCGCAGCAAGCGGCGCTGGGAGGAGCTGACTTGAGTGCACCTAGCCCAGAACCATTTTAGCCTGGTCATAATCCCCTCGATGATCACACTAAACCTAATTGCTCACGGTTCAGTCCGGCTTCGCTCTTACAAACACCAGCCAAAGTCCATCCGCGGAGAGGGACGGCTGCCCGCAATTGACGGCATCACACCTGCTGACATTCACCGACGGCTGACTGTCCACCTGAAGAAAAACGTCGCTCCACTCCACCTTACCCGAGAGCGCTTGTTTGCTTTCCCTCTGCACATAAATGCGCCGGTCGCCGTAGGCCCGCGACCAACCTCTGAGGGTCTCCACCATTTGTAGGTCCTGGCTGGAAGCAGGATCGTAAGGCACAGGCTTGACCGCTCCGGTACTAACCGTCAGCAGCCCTGCGCGAGGCTGTCCGCCAGCTTCGCCCCGCAGGAGGATGAGGACCGCATCAGCATTTTCGGAGCTAGCTCCCACCAACTTCAGGATACCGTCAACTGAATATAGCTTCTTGCCTTCTCCGCCGGCGCTGGGGATCAGTACCACCTCGGTACCGCGCAGTGCCAGTACGTGTTTGTTTCCCGCCAGAAAAATTGGAGAGCGGTATCCTTCGCTGGAGGTCAATGCGCGCGTGGTCCTGGCCTGCAAGTCGGCCAGCCAGAGTTCGCCACTCGTAACTTCGTCGCCTGGGCCCTTTAGCGTGCCAGGACTGTCGGAGATGCCGAGGAATTTAAGGAGCCTCTCGGTGAAACTGGTTTGCGGTTTCTGTTTGGTGTCAGGAGCATTCTTCTGCACAAGTCCGGAGGAGGTACTTACAAGCAACGTCAAAAGCACGCAGGCTATGGGTCGATGCAGCATTTTTCTATCTGGGACAGGGGCGGGACTCGACGTGGTTCCCCCCGAACAACACACAAAATATGTCGTCGTAAGCGACGATCCTTTCCTTGGCGTCCTTCCTGGGCACGGTGACAATCATGCGCTGATCTTGTCCATCGCGAACAAAGTAGATGACCGCGTCTTTGCTGTCCCAGACCAGCCAGGCGCGTTGGCCTTCGGGAAGCTTCTCAACCGCGTAAAGTTCCACTACTCGCGGAAGCTGCTGGGTAGAGATCAAGACACCGTAATTGACCGGCAGCAACAGAAACTCTACCGCAAAAAGGAAAACCAGAATACCCATCCAGAACCGAGATGCGGCGGTGGTTGCCGTTCCGCCGTGTAACACATAAAGAAGGATGGCACCCGTGACCAGCGTGCCCCCAACCAGCCCGCTGAAGTAGAGTGAAAGTTTGCCGTTGCTGGTCAGAAGTACGGAGCTGGACCATTCATCGGGCAGTTGCTTGCATAGCAGTAGATTGCCAAAGGCGAAGCACCTGCGCAGCACGAACTGGATCAACGCCACTGCGAGCATTATGCCCAGCAGAGGTAGATGGAGAGGTTCGGCGCACCATGACGAGGCCCAGCGCTTCATGCGGTCCTTGAGAGATAGCGGCAAGAGTTTGTACGGCAAATATCCGATGACGGCCAGCATCAGAAGGATGATCAGGATGTTGGGCACCGCGGATACCAGGTACACCACAAAGCGGCAGCCGGCAAACAGGTACTTTTCATCGAACAGGTCGAGGTTGGTGGCCACTCCGTAGGTGCTGAGCTGGAAGCGGAGGGTGAGATAGCCTAGCAGGTAGAGCAGGAAGGAGCCGAAGGCGGTGCACGACGTCCATTTTCCGGCCAGAGTGCCCAGCTTCTCCGTGAAGTTGTTCCAGAGCTCAGGCATTCTATTTTCCCTTCACGACAAACTGCTCCTGGAGGAAACGTTAGCTGTAATCCAGCCCCGACTTCACCCCAATTGGGACCAGCCGCGCTGCCTCCGCTTGCTGGTTATTCTGCCCCTGCTGGTAAAAGGCCTTCATCCACAAGAGTATGATCCGACGTTCACCTCTCACGAAGGACAGTAGCCTTCTGTCTGCCCTAGCATAAAGCATCGGGAGCACCATGCCCAGGGCTTCGTTAGCGTGCGTGGCCTCGGCGCGGCCACCGCGGTTCGACTTACGCGAAGGGTTGTTTCGCATGACCGGTACGGACTTGACCCGAATCGACGGCATCGACGTCATGACCGCGACCACAGTCCCCTGGTACGGTCCTTCACTACCCTGAAGCGGGCTGGCGGGAAGTGCACCTTCTTCGCGCCAAGCAGGCAAGTGCTGATGCTTCTGAAAATGGTCCGCCTTGATACTATTCTGGACCTCGCCGAAGACGAAGCCACAGCGGTTGCCCGCATCTAGGTTCGCCTTCAGGCTGAAACCCGATTGACATTTTCGGTGTCGCCCGTTTCGTTGACTTGCCTCCGCGCGCAACTTAAGATGTCTGCCAAATGGAGGATTCCCAGTCACTCCTCGGGCAAACCGTATCCCACTACCGGATCTTGGAAAAGCTCGGTGGTGGCGGCATGGGTGTGGTTTACAAGGCCGAGGACATAAGGCTCGGCCGCTTCGTTGCCCTTAAGTTCCTGCCCGAAGATGTTGCGCACGATTCGCAGACGCTGGAGCGTTTCAAACGTGAGGCGCGAGCGGCATCAGCCTTGAATCATCCGAACATTTGCACGATCCACGACATTGGTGAGGAGAACAGCCGAGCCTTCATCGCCATGGAGTATTTGGACGGCGCTACTCTCAAGCACAAGATCGCTGGCCATCCGCTCGATATGGAAAGTCTTGTCGATATCTCCTTTGAGATTGCCGATGCTCTGGACGCCGCGCACTCCCAAGGAATTGTCCACCGCGACATTAAGCCGGCAAACATCTTCATCACCACGCGCGGTCATGCCAAGATTCTCGACTTCGGCCTCGCTAAAGTCCGAAGCGCTAGGGGTGCCAACGCCGACACTCTTGCCACCTTGGCGGAGGAATCCGAGCACCTCACGAGTCCCGGTACCGCACTTGGCACGGTCGCCTACATGTCGCCCGAACAAGTTCAGGCTAAAGGTCTTGATGCCCGCACCGACCTTTTTTCTTTCGGTGTCGTACTTTACGAAATGTCGGCGGGTGTCTTGCCCTTCCGCGGCGAAAGCTCCGGTATGATTTTTGATGGTATTTTGAACCGCTTGCCGCCGTCACCGGTGCGTTTGAATCCGGACCTTCCTCTGGAATTGGAACGAATCATCAACAAAGCCTTGGAAAAAGATCGGGAAGTCCGATACCAATCGGCGGCCGAGTTGCGCGCCGATCTGAAGCGTTTCAAACGGGACACCGAATCCGGGCGAAGCGCCGCGTCGATTCCCGCACGTGCGCCCGCGGCACAACCGAAGGTCTCGCGTTTATTGATCATTTCTGTGTCGGCAGCGGTGCTTCTCTCGGCCGCCGTGTTCTTCTTCCGATCATCCAGATGGACTCGGACAAGGCAGAAGCGTGAATCCACACAGCGGGAACTCACGGCGAATCCACCCGATAATGCGGTCACCGGTTGCGTGCTTTCCCGGGACGGCAAATTCCTGGCTTATAACGACCGGGCTGGCAGCTTGTTTCTACTCCAAATTGACACGGGACAAACCCGCTCTCTCTCTTCAGGCCCCGCTCCGTTCTACATCTCCGACTGGTTCCCGGATGGAACCCACTTGTTGGTCGTCGGCACGGGACAGAAGTCCGGACTCTGGACGATCTCTACCTGGGATGGGACGAGTCGCAAATTATCGAACGAGCCTGGAGGGGGTGCCTTATCGCCGGATGGCCTGCACATTGCAGTGATCAAGAAGGATGGCATTTGGTCCATGGGCGCCGATGGAGGAGATCCCCATGCCATTGTTCACTTCGAACCGGGAGACTTCCTCGGGGGCCTTGACTGGTCTCCCAGCGAACGCCGTATTGCTTACGTGCGCTTCAAGGCGCCCAGCGAGTACACAATCGAGACAAGCGACCTGACAGGGAGTGAGCGCACAACGGTGCTCTCTGATCCAAGGTTGCAAGGATATAACGGCGTCACCGATTTGACCTGGCTGCCGGACGGTCGCATTATTGTTGCCCTCAGTGAGTTACCGCCGAACCAAGAGGTGAGCAATATCTGGGCCGTCGATGTGGACCCGACTTCAGGTCGTCCTCGTGGTACGCTCGAACGCTTGACCAACTGGGTGGGCTTCTCCATTCGATCATTTACGAATTCCGCCGATGGCCGACGCCTTGCCTTTCTGAAGACTCGTACCCAGGACGTGGCCAAGATCGCAGAAATCAATCCGGGAACTGGCAAGTTGGGTGCGGTCCGCCGACTGACCCTTGACAGTTGGAACCAACATGCTGAAGGGTGGACACGCGATAGTCACGCAGTTTTATTTAGTTCGAATCGCAGCGGCAGGAGGGCTATCTATGAGCAACCTGTCCCTGGCACCAACTCGGAATCTGTGGTTTCGGGCCCAGAGAGCTACGGCCGCGCAGTCTTTACCCCTGATGGTTTGTGGCTGCTCTATACTGCCTCCTCCAACGGAAATTTCGATGCCGCCTCGTCCCGGCTCATGCGCATGCCGGCCGAGGGTGGCCCTTCCTCGGTAGTTTTTCCTGGCCAATATTCCTACGATTGCGCCGCTCCCCCTTCCAAACAGTGTGTTATTGGCGAACTCAAAGGAAAACAGCTCGTATTTTCCTCTTTGGACCCGGTCAGCGGCCGTGGTCCACAACTTGCCACAGTAGACCTCTCGTCGGGTTTTCCCGATTGGAGTCTTTCACAAGACGGAAAGAATATTGCTCTTGTAAGAAACGACGAAACGGGAATCTACATCGTCAGTTTGGAAAGTGGCGCGGCGCGTCCATTGGAGACGAAGAATTGGAACCTGTTTCAATTCGCACGCTGGTCCGCTGATGGCCACCAGATTTACGTTGAGGCGGCAAAATCATCGGGTTCTTCCTGGGAGATTTTCCTGACAGATCTTGCTGGCAACACCAAAGTTTTGGTGGAGATCCCCGGTGGGCAGGGTTGGCTTTGCTGCCCCCGGCCTTCGCCGGACGGACACTTCCTAGCCTACACCGAGAGGATTTTCGAAACGAACGTGACCATGCTGGAGAATTTCTGAGCTTTCAGTTCACGAGAAACTTAAGTAGGCTCGCGGCGCAGCGTTGGCAGCAATCGTGTGGATGGCTTAGATGTAAGTGTGGGTCACAGGAGGTGTTCCTGTGACCCGACTTCGCAAAATGATGCTGGAAGAACTCCAGCTTCGTAATTATGCACAAAATACTATACATCACTACCTTCGTGCCGTAGAAGATTTTGCTCGACATTTCAACTGTTCGCCAGATCGCTTAGGTCCTCGACACATTCGCGAATATCAAGCCGAGTTGTTCGAGAAACGCAAGTTGTCAGCGAATTCCGTAGGACAACACCTGGCGTCGCTGCGCTTCTTCTACATCAAGACTCTTCGCAAAGCCGGGAGCCTTGCGGAAACTCCATCCGAAAAAGACCCGTCGCCTGCCGACGATTCGTAATCGGGAAGAACGGGAGCGGCGGGCTGCTTCCGCTTCGGCTGTATCATTCCGGGGTCGTAAGCCATGATGATTCGTACCTGGTTCATGATGTCCGCGGTTGGGGCTATGTTTTTGCAAGACCCTTAACCTATCAGCGCTCGAATTTTGGCGCGCACTTCCGCAAGCTCGGCCACCGATGTGATCCCTTTGCGCTTGGCTCTCCTTTTGCGCCAATCCAAGCTCTTGACTTGATCTGCCAGAACCGCGCTTGAACTCGGCCCGGCAATCACCACTTCAAAGGGATAGTTCTTGATCTGCGTCGTCATCGGGCAGCAGACCATCAGACTGGTCTTCGCGTTATATGCGGCGGGGCTCAACACAACTGCGGGCCGGTGCCCAGCCTGTTCATGTCCAGTCTG
>Ga0137360_10000926_pt1 | contig 16976 bp, 9 predicted proteins | sample Mad1_60_16metaG_FD_104924 | JGI IMG/M metagenome (GOLD analysis project Ga0137360, IMG submission 104924) | Vadose zone soil microbial communities from Angelo Coast Range Reserve, California, USA - Mad1_60_16 metaG | ecosystem: Environmental > Terrestrial > Soil > Vadose zone | place: USA... | reverse complement strand
CAACCCGCTGGAGATTTCGTCCCCGGCGTGCGTCCAAATGTCGATTACCTTGTTGTAACGTTCGCCGTCAGTGATGATCCCCTTGCGATATTGCTGCTCCACCTGCCGAATCTGCTTATAGGCGTTTTCCAGCTCCGTCTGTTTCTCTTTCGGAATGATCATGTCCGAAATCCCGATCGAGATACCGGCCTTGGTCGCCTCGGCGAAACCGAGCTCCTTCAGTTTGTCCAATGTAGCGACTGTCTCCGCCGGGCCAGCGATTTGGTAACACCGCCAGATAATGTCGCTGAGCTGCTTTTTGCCGGCAGCCTTATTGAAAAATCCGAGTTGGCTGGGCCAAATCTCATTGAAAATGACGCGGCCTGGCGTGGTCTCGATAATTTTGGTGTCAGCCTTCCCGTAGATGGTCTGCTTGCCAAAATCAGGATTCTTGATCCGGATGCGATCGTGCGTGTGAACGGTGCCCTCTGCCGTGGCAAATTCCACTTCGGCTGCATCGGCAAAGAGCGGGAGCCGTTGGCCATCTTTACCCTGACCTCGCGGATTTTGCGTGAGGTAATAACAACCCAGCGTGATGTCTTGAGAAGGCGTGGTAATTGGCTTGCCGCTGGACGGGGAGAAAATGTTGTTGGGAGCGAGCATAAGCATGCGCGCTTCCATTTGGGCTTCGACTGAGAGCGGCACATGCACCGCCATCTGGTCACCGTCGAAGTCCGCGTTGTACGCGGTGCACACCAGCGGATGAATCCGAATGGCCTCGCCCTCGATCAATTGTGGTTCGAAAGCCTGGATTGACAGTCTATGCAACGTGGGTGCCCGGTTCAGCAACACCGGATGGCCCTTGGTGACTTCTTCGAGAATATCCCAGACTTCCGGCGTCTGGCGCTCAATCATCTTTTTCGCGCTGCGCACCGTGTGCACGTAACCGAGATCTTTCAGCCGGCGGATAATGAACGGCTCAAAAAGCACGAGGGCCATCTTCTTCGGCAACCCGCACTGATGCAGCTTCAACTCCGGGCCGATGACGATAACGGAGCGACCCGAGTAATCGACGCGTTTGCCTAGCAGGTTTTGGCGAAAACGGCCACCCTTGCCCTTGAGCATGTCACTCAGCGATTTCAAAGGCCGATTGCCGGCGCCAGTCACGGCGCGACCGTGCCTGCCGTTGTCGAACAAAGCGTCCACCGCCTCCTGGAGCATTCGTTTTTCATTTCGAATGATCACGTCCGGCGTCTTAAGCAGAAGCAGATTTTTGAGCCGGTTGTTCCGATTAATAACTCGGCGATAAAGATCGTTCAGGTCCGAGGTCGCAAAACGCCCGCCTTCCAAGGGAACCAAGGGGCGCAAATCCGGCGGAATGACCGGCAACACATCCAGAATCATCCACTCGGGGCGAGCGTGCGAATTCTGGAATCCTTGAACGAGCTTGAGACGCTTGGCCAGTTTCTTGCGAATCTGTTTGCTCTTGGTGGCACCCATCGCTTTCTCCAGCTCTTTGTTGAGCTTATTAAGATCGATCTCGGCAAGAAGCTTCCTGATTGCTTCAGCGCCCATTCCCGCTACGAAATCTTCGCCGTATTGCTCCTGCGCCTCGCGGTATTCGACTTCGTTGAGCAGTTGTGTCTTCTGCAACGGCGTCTTGCCGGGATCAATGACGATGTAGTCCTCGTAATAAATGACGCGCTCGAGCTGGCGTGCGCTCATATCGAGCATGAGCCCGATGCGCGATGGCATGCACTTGTAAAACCAAATGTGCGAAACGGGCACGGCCAATTCGATGTGACCCATCCGTTCGCGGCGGACGCGCGCAAGCGTGACTTCGACACCGCACCGGTCGCAGATTACTCCCTTGTGTTTGATGCGCTTATATTTTCCGCACGAGCATTCCCAATCCCGTGTCGGGCCAAAAATACGTTCGCAGAAAAGGCCGCCCTTCTCCGGCTTAAATGTGCGGTAATTGATTGTCTCGGGATTTTTGACCTCGCCTTTACTCCACGCGCGCATGGTGTCACTAGAGGCAACACCGATGGCAACTTGGTCGAAACCCACGGGGCGCTCTTCGCCCACTAACTCACGCCAGGAATGTTCGTTCATGATTTTCTCAACTAATTGTGAATCTAAAAATTATCCGACCGCCTCCAGAAAGCTGGGCGCTTGGCCGCCGACCTTGACGTCGAGACCGAGGCTTTGCATTTCTTTGATCAAGACGTTAAACGATTCAGGGGTGCCCGCTTCAAGGGAGTTATCGCCTTTGACGATCGACTCGTAGATGCGGGTTCGACCCTGCACGTCGTCGGACTTAACAGTAAGCAGTTCCTGTAAAGTGTAGGCCGCCCCGTACGCCTCAAGAGCCCAGACTTCCATTTCACCAAAGCGTTGGCCACCGTATTGCGCTTTGCCGCCAAGCGGCTGCTGGGTAACAAGCGAATATGGTCCGACGGCGCGAGCATGAATCTTGTCCGCGACGAGATGACCAAGTTTCATCATGTAGATGTGACCAACCACCACTTCCTGATCGAATGGATCGCCAGTGCGCCCATCGAAGAGCCGCGCTTTACCGCTTTCCTGCACCCAGGTGAAACCCTCTTTCTTTTTGGCATCGTGCAAATATTCGCGGATCTGTTTTTCTTTGATTCCGTCGAACACCGGAGTCGCGACTTTGAATCCGAGTGCCTTCGCAGCGACGCCCAGGTGTGTTTCCAAGACCTGTCCCACATTCATGCGGCTGGGAACGCCCAACGGATTCAGCACAATTTCAACCGGTGCTCCGTCCGCCAGGAAAGGCATGTCTTCTTCAGGCACGATCCGGGCGACGACCCCTTTGTTGCCATGGCGCCCAGCCATCTTATCGCCGACACTCAGCTTGCGTTTGCTTGCGATATAAACCTTGACCTGCTTGATGATTCCCGGATCGATATCGTCTCCGCTCTCTACCCGGTCTGTCGCGCGATCACGTTCGAGCTCCAGCTCCGCGAACTTGTGCTCGTACGAGCCAATGATTTCCCGAATTCTGTTACGGATCGGACTCGGATCGATCTCAATGTGATCGTGCGCCGTTGCCAGCTTTCGCAATAGCGTTTTGGTGATTTTGCGATTGGCTGGAATGATGATCTCACCGTTCTTAGCGTTTACGACATCGAGAGGGACCTTTTCACCCAGCAGCACATTCGAAAGCGAATCGGTCAACTGTTCGATCAGCGTTTCTTTCTTGCGCTTATGTTCTTCGCTGATGGTTTTGAGCTGACGTCTCGTTTCTGCCGGCGTGAGTTTTTCGCGTGAAACTTCGCGACGGGACGAGACCTTGACGTCCATGACGATTCCGTAAGTGCCGGACGGGACTGTCAGCGAAGTATCCTTCACGTCCGCTGCTTTCTCGCCAAAGATCGCCCGGAGCAGGCGTTCTTCCGGAGCCAGTTCTGTCTCGCTTTTTGGCGTAATTTTCCCGACCAGGATGTCGCCTGGTTTTACTTCCGCTCCGACCCGCACTACGCCATCCGGGCCCAGGTTGCGCAAAGCTTCTTCGCTAACGTTGGGAATATCCCGCGTAATTTCTTCGGGTCCGAGCTTGGTATCGCGCGCGCCGATCTCGAATTCGTCAATGTGGATGGAAGTGTAAACGTCTTCCTTCACCACCTTTTCGGAGATCATGATGGCGTCTTCGAAATTGTATCCATTCCAAGGCATGAACGCGACGAGCACATTTCGTCCCAGCGCAAGCTCGCCATGGTCGGTGTTCGGGCCGTCGGCAATGACTTGGCCGCGTTTCACATGCTGGCCTTTGCGCACAATCGGCTTTTGGTTCACGCAAGTGCCGGCGTTTGAGCGCATGAATTTGCGGAGTTCGTAAACGTGAATCCCTGCTTCCGGGTCGGTTTTAAGCTTCCTTTTGCTCTCGGGCATATGACCGTCTTTAGTGACAACAATTTGATCCGCTGTGACTGAAGCAACCTTACCGCTCTCGCTGGCTAAAACGACGGCATGCGAATCTCGTGCCACTTTTTGCTCCAACCCAGTACCTACGAGCGGCGCTTCGGAAACGATCAGCGGCACACCCTGCCGTTGCATGTTGGAACCCATCAGCGCTCGGTTAGCGTCGTCGTGTTCGAGGAAGGGAATGAGACCCGCTGCCACGGACACGAGCTGTTTCGGCGACACATCCATGTAATGCACTTTGGCGGGATCGACTTCAAGAAAGTCGCCACGGTAACGCACAGAGACTTTTTCCCCAGTGAAATGTCCACGTCCGTCAATCGGCGCATTGGCTTGCGCCACGAGAAAATTCTCTTCGCGATCTGCGGTAAGATATTCGACCTCGTCCGTTACGCGGCCCTTTTCCACCTTGCGATATGGCGTCTCGATAAAACCAAACTCGTTGATGCGCGCAAACGTGCTCATCGAGCTGATTAACCCAATGTTTGGGCCTTCCGGCGTCTCGATCGGACAAATGCGCCCGTAATGCGAAGGGTGAACGTCGCGCACCTCGAATCCGGCACGCTCCCGACTGAGACCCCCAGGACCGAGAGCCGACAATCGTCGCTTATGGGTCAATTCTGCGAGCGGATTTGTTTGATCCATGAATTGCGAAAGCTGCGAACGGCCAAAGAAATCGCGGATCACCGCGCTCAGCGCCTTTGGATTAATCAGTTTCTGCGGCGTCATTCCGTCGACGTTGATGTCGAACAGCGTCATGCGCTCTTTGACCAGCCGCTCGGTGCGAGCAAGACCGACTCGGCATTGGTTTGACAGCAGCTCGCCCACGGTCCGTACACGGCGGCTCCCCAGATGATCAATGTCATCAAGCGTGCCCTCCCCTCGCCGCAAATTGATCAAATACTTGATCGCCGCGATAAAGTCTTTGTCGGTCAAAATGCGCTCGGTGGGATCGATGTTGATTCCGAGTTTCTGATTAATTTTGTAACGGCCGACCCGGCCAAGATCATATTTTTTGGGATCGAAAAAGAGCCTTTTGAGCAAAGCACGGGCGTTGGCAACGGTCGGCGGATCACCCGGACGAAGACGCCGATAGATATCCTTTAGCGCTTCTTCCTGATCGTGCGCCGGATCCTTTCTAAGCGCCTTCACGATTGTGTCGTCATTCGAGATATCGATCACTTTCACCTCGTGAATCTTGAGTGCCATGATCTGGCGGACGGTCGCCAAGGTGAGTGGTTCGAACGCGCGCGCGACTGTCACCTCGCCATCACGGATTTCCGCGGTCAGCACCTTGGTGGCTAGTTTCTCTTCGTCGAGTTTCTCGCTCAGCTTTAGGGTCTCGATATTGTAAAAAAGCTTGATGACGTCTTCGTCGGAGCCGTAACCGAGCGCGCGCAGGAACGTCGTGGCGAGAAATTTTCTACGCCGCTTACGTCGATCGAGATAAATGTAAAGAAGATCAGCCGTGTCGAATTGCACCTCAATCCACGAACCCCGGTCCGGGATGATCCGGAAGCTGTACAGCACCTTGCCGTTGACGTGAACGGTTGATTCGAAAGCAATGCCGGGAGAACGGTGAAGCTGACTTACCACCACTCGCTCGGCACCATTAATGACGAAGGTGCCCTGGGGCGTCATGAGGGGGATTTCGCCCATGTAAACCTTCTCCTCCTTCGTGCCTTTTTCTTCGCGCAGTTGGAAAGTGACGTGCAAAGGCGCGCTGTAGGTCTGCCCTTCGCGCTGCGCTTCCAGCGCCGTCAATTTCGGCTCGCCAATGTCATAGTGACTAAAATCGAGCACCGCTTTCTCGTCGTAGCTTTCAATTGGGAAGACCTCCTTAAAAACCGCCTGGAGGCCCTGATTTTTTCGCTTTCCGTAAGGGACATCCTTCTGAAGGAAATCGACGTATGAATTGGCCTGAACCTCAATCAGATTTGGCGGTTCGATGCCTTCCTTAATGCTTCCAAAGTAAATGCGTTCCGACATAATCATTAAGATCAAGAGCTAAAACCTCGCAGCGACCACACCAAAATCGCGGGCCGACGCGGGCAAGATGTTACCAGTTCGGCGACGAGCGAGGGGCACAAAAATGACACCAAAACAGCGGGCTGTCAAATTGACACCCCCTGTTTTGCTGCCGGTAATGTGTTTTACCTTTTAGCGCCGGGTTAAAAATACGTCTGCCTAGCTTTAACCAACTCTCACCGTAATCCAGATTCGCCGCGGTGCAAGTAATTCCTTCCACCGCAGACGCTCGTGATTGGGCTATTTTATTTAATTTCGACCTTTGCACCGGCGGCCTCGATCTTTTTCTTAATCTCGTCCGCCTCCTGCTTTGTCACGCCTTCCTTAATAGTTTTGGGCGCTCCTTCAACCAGCGCCTTCGCGTCGGCAAGGCCAAGTCCCGGTACTGCGCCACGGACCTCTTTGATCACCGCGATTTTGTTTGCGCCCATTTCTTGCAGGATCACGTCAAACGTAGTTTTCTCCTCCGCGGCGGGAGCTGGTGCTCCGCCAGCCGCGCCGGCTGCTGCGGGACCGGCTGCGGCTGCTACCGGTGCGGCCGCGCTTACACCCCATTTTTCTTCAAGTTGCTTGACCAATCCAGCAATCTCCAGCACCGACAGGTTGCTGAGTTGCTCCACCAATTTGTCTGTATCTGCCATGTTTTTCCTCCAATTGCCGCCTCCGAAAGCATTCGGAAAATTAAGACCGGTAGCCACCAGCCCGGACAGTTTCGTTTCACTTCCCATCCCGCCAGTGCGAGCGGAAAATTTGTAAATTTACGACGCCGCTTGCGCCGACGCGCCCTCCTTTTCTGCTTTCGCGTTCAGCAACCGCGCTAATGCTGCGCCAGGCTCGTTCAGCAGCCGAACCAGACGCGTTGCCGGCGAAAGGAGCAGTCCGAGCAATTGCGCCTGCAAAGTTTCGCGCGGCGGCAATTCCGCGAGTGTGTCCAATTCCCCCGTGGAAAGAACCGTGCGATCAATAAAACCAATCTTGAGGGCCGCGATCTTAAACTCGGTCGCAAACGTCTTAAAAATTTTTGCTACTGGCGCCACATCTTTTTCCCCTGTGACAACCGCCGTCTGCCCGACCAACTGATCACTGACATCGGGAAAACCCGAATCGGCCATCGCGCGCTTGAGGAAATTATTTTTGACCACGTGCATTTCCGCGCCTGTTGCGGCCAGCCGGTTCCGCAATTCGCTGAAATCAATGACCTTCATGTGCTGATAATCGGTCACCAGCACGAACGGCGAGCGTTTCAATCTATCGGACAAATCTGCAACGATACTGTTTTTCTCTGCGCGCATTTATTTCGATGTTGAGCGTTTACCTAAATGTTCAAATATGGCGCCGGATCGACGCGGACTCCCGGGGACATAGTGGCACTGATTGTCACGCCTTCAAGGTAGCGACCTTTCGCTGTCGCCGGACGGGCCCGCACAACGGCTTCGATGACCGCATTTCCATTTTCCGCTAGCGCCTTTTCTTCGAACGAAAATTTTCCAACCGGCACCGCCACGTTGCCGTTCTTATCAAGCTTGAATTCTACACGACCGGCCTTCACCTCCTGCACAGCTTTGGCAGTGTCGTCAGTCACCGTCCCAGTTCTGGGATTAGGCATCAGCCCGCGCGGTCCCAATACCTTCCCAAGCTTCCGAACCTCTGCCATTGCCGCAGGCGTCGCAATTGCCACATCAAAATCCTGAAAACCTTCCTGGCACTTCTGAATCAGGTCTTTTATCCCGACAAATTCCGCGCCAGCTTCTTTGGCCGCTTTTGCCGCCTCACCCTCTGCGAAAACAAGCACGCGCACCTGTTTTCCGCTGCCGTGGGGAAGCGGGCAGGTCCCGCGCACCATTTGGTCAGATTGCTTCGGGTCAACCCCGAGCCGGAACGAAACTGTTACGGTCTGATCAAACTTTGTCGGCGGAAACTTCTTCAGCGTTGATACAGCGTCGGCAAGATTGTATATTTTGCTCCGATCGAGCTGCTGAGCGGCGGCACGATAACGTTTACTTCGATTTCTTTGCATCTTTGTGTGCAGTTCAAATGCCTGTCGCTGGCTTTAACAACGAGGCTCCTGCTTAAAAGTTATCCCGCTCAAACCCATGGAGCGGGACACCGAACTTAGCGGCTATCTCTGCCTTGTCAAAAGATCAGTAGGCCGAAGCAAAGGAGCGCCCGAGCTATGGATTACCTGGTTTCGCCGCACTTTCCGCCAGTCCTTCTCGCGCCGCAGCGAGGCTGGGATCGAGTGTGAGCGCCTGTCTGAAGGCAACAACGGCGCGCTCGTGTTGATTGAATAAGGCGAGATAACGTCCCCGATTGATCAACATCGCGGTATAGGCCGGTAAGACTTTAAGGTTGACCACGTCATCCTTCTCAAACCGCACCGTCCCATCAGCCAGACCGCGGGTCTGCAGGTGCGGGTCTGGCGAATCGTGAAAAGTCTGATCAGTCGCGAGCTTAAAAACGAGGCCTTGCGGAACAAGTTGGTACGTTTGCGTGAGCCACTGCGTCAGCTCGCCATTCATTGAATCGGACAAAAGCAAGTCCTTTGTCATGTAGACTGGCGCAACCTTGTTTTCGTTCGTCACGATTGAGCGGATCATCTCGAAAAATGCCGCGCTGATTTTTTGCGTCAGCAGCGCGTTGGTTTTGAACGCGTCGGGATCGCGCTCCCATTGTCTGAGAATCTCAACAAAAGCATCAATCTTGTCGCGTGACCTCTCGATCAACCCGGGATAGGCGTGTCTTAGATAGTCGAAATACCACGAACGACGCAGGAGATTGATGTCGACCACTTTTACGTCGCGTCGGCGTTGCTCCACTTCTTGTGCATAGAATATCGGCGATACGACCTGCCAGTCTAGCGTAAGTAAAAGCCCATTCGGCTCCATCGTGCCCAGCAGATTTTCGACATAATCGTGGGCGATAAAGTAATGCCTGCGATTGTTGAACGGCCAATTCGCTGCGAACGCTGTTGCAGACGTGAGTAGAACAGCAATTGCAGCAATCCAGTACGTTTTTTGTAACGTCGTTGCCTTGGACGCGGTCAGCTGAATCAACCAGCGGATCCCGAACCCGGCGGAAATCGCGACGGAAATAAACGTCGGCAAATAGTAGGCATCTTTGTCCTCAGCAATTTCGTAGCTGAGGGCGTAAGCCAAATCGGCAATGACTATAAACAGCAGAAACCAAAAACTTGTGCGGTCCTGCCGGAAGACAGTGGCGAACCCGGCAATAGCCACAACGAGGGGCACGGGCAGCCAGGCAGGTCCGAATTCGCGCAGGAGCATTCGGCAAAATTCAAGAAACTGCGTTCCTATCAGCGACGGACTGAACGACAGGAACACCCGATATTGACGACCGGTTATGTGCCACCAAATTTCTTGCAGCGAACGTGGATTGCCCCAGTTGATCACAGGCGAACGGGAGGCTGCAAAAGGCAAATAGGCATAAATAGCGACCAAAGCGGCGATCGAAATCAGCGCCGCATACAGTAGTCGGCGGCTGGTAAAAAATCTCAGGCCTGCTGTCCTGTAAACGAGAACCCCGAGAGCCGGGAGCATCAGCCCCACAGTCACGTGATGAACGCCCAACGCCAACCCAAATACGAGCGCAGCGGCATAAAGCCATGCGTCGTGCTTCGCGCGCGCCGCCCCGATATCGCTTCGATCTGCAACGATGCACCGCCGCCACCTAAGCATCAGAAACAAAACAACCAGGATCAGCAGCGCGTTGAGAGTATAAACTTCGGCAATGGTCGCATACGACCAAAGCGTGCGGGAGAATGCCATGAGCAAGCCCGCGCCGAGAGCAGGAGCGAAGATCAAAAGTGAGCCGATGCGCGAACCCTCAATGTTCTTCTTCTGCTGCGCGCTTCTCTTCTCGGACGTGCGCAGATATGAAGCCGTGATCATTAACTCCGCCACAACCAGAGTGAGCATCGCGGAAGCAAGTGCCGCGAAAAGAGCGGACGAAAAATTGATACGCACCGCAACGTTTCCAAACGGCACGAGCGATGCGAGATGAGCGAGAATCACCCAGAGGGGAACGCCTGGCGGATGCGCGACCCCGAGACCTTGAGCAACTACGATCAATTCGCCGCTGTCTATCAGAGTGACCGTGGGAGCGAGCGTCCAGCTATAAAGAACGAGCGCGACGAGAAATACTATTCCCGCACAGAGCAACTCCACTCGCAACAAACGAGTTGTGTCAGAACTGTTCGTCTGCCGCTCTAATTTTGACGCTTGCAACGAACCCCTTGTCCCGTGTCGCGTACTACGATCGTGAGATCGTTTGTCCTTTAAACGGCCGCGAGTCATGGGCGTATCGTCCCGTAAACTGCGTTCGCTGCAAACCATGAAAGCGATGCGGGACCGCATCGCTCTTCGCTGCATGAAAGAACTCTTGTTTCCGTCGGGCGCTTCGCTTCAATAGCCGCGACATGAAATTGTCGATCTCGGCTGGCGTAATCTGCGTCGCGTTCGCCAGCAACATCATTGCGCAATCTCCCACTCCAGCGCCATCGCCGTCACAACCGCCGGCAGATTACGATCTCCGATGGGGCGTTAAAATTCCGATGCGCGACAGCGTCGAACTCAACGCGACATTGTATTTGCCGAAGACGCCGGATGGCTCGTCGCGCAAGACGCCGGTGGTCTTCACCCTTACTCCCTATATTTCCGATACGTACCACGACCGCGGCGCCTACTTCGCGTCGCATGGATACGCGTTCGCGCTGGTCGATGTTCGCGGACGCGGAAATTCCGCTGGTGAGTTTGAGCCGTTTGCAAATGAACCGCGGGACGGACACGACGTTGTCGAATGGCTAGCGAAGCAACCCTTCTGCGATGGCAAAGTTGCAATGTGGGGCGGTTCGTACGCTGGGTTCGATCAATGGGCGACAGCAAAAGAATTTCCGCCGCATCTGGCGACGATCGTTCCTGCCGCCGCCGCGCACCCGGGACTCGACTATCCATCCTACAACAACGTCGGGATGACTTACGACGTGCAGTGGTTCACACTGACCAGCGGTCACACCGCACACGACAGGCTTTTCGGCGATCAAAAATTCTGGCGCACAAAATTCCTGGACGCCTACAAAAAGCATATCCCTTTCAAGTCGCTCGACTCATTCGTTGGGAATCCGTCCGTAAATTTCCAGCGCATCCTGAAACATCCCATGGCCGACGCCTACTACGACTCGATGCTGCCGATGGCCGAGCAGTTCCGAAAAATCACGCTGCCTATCCTGACAATCACCGGTCAATACGATGGCGACGAACTGGGCGCGTTGACTTATTACGAGGATCATCTCGCAAACGCTCCGCCAGAAGGGCGGGCGAAACATTTTCTCATCATCGGCGCGTGGGATCACGCCGGCACGCGTACGCCGACCGATGAAGTCGCCGGCGTAAAGTTCGGCTCCGGTGCGATCATCGATCTTAACGATCTGCATCGCCAGTGGTACGACTGGACGATGAAAGCGGGCCCGAGGCCCGCCTTTCTCAAAAATCCGGTCGCTTATTATTTGCTCGCGTCGGGAAATGGTGGCGCCAACGGCGAATGGAAATACGCCGATGATTTCGCTGCGTTGATCGCCAATCCGAAAACATTTTATCTCGTGTCGAAGAATGGCGACGCCAATGGAGTATTTCGTTCCGGCGCGCTGACTGAAACGCAGCCGACCGACGGCGCCGACAAATTCACATATGACCCGCTGGACACACATCGGGGAGAATTTGTCGAAGGCACGGACCCGAAAGAGAAAACTGCCGCGATCGATCAGACCTTTGCGCTGAGCATCGGTAGTGATGGCTTGGTGTATCATACCGATCCGTCGCCAAACGAGACGCCACTGATTGGTTGTCCTGCCGTCACCCTCTGGGTATCCATCGACACGCCCGATGTCGATCTTGAGTGCGATCTCTACGAAATCCAGCCGGACGGCACGAGCATTGCGCTGTGGAGCGACGTTCGCAGGCTTCGGTACCGCGAATCTTTACGTCAGGCAAAGTTAGTAACACTGGGTGAGATCGTGCGCTGCAATTTCAATCCCGGATTGTTCGTCGCGCGACGGTTAATGAAAGGCAGTCGACTGCGCCTGGTTGTCACCGCGGTGAATTCGATTTCTTGGCAAAAAAATTATTGCTCGGGCGGAGTCGTTGCGGACGAAACGGCCAAAGACGCGCACACCTGTCACGTGCAGATCTATCACGACGCCGAGCACACGAGTACGATCGCGCTCCCGCTGCGCTAACGGGACTCGGCTGCGGGTGACATGATTCGCAGCGCTTCAGGATTATCGCTGACGCCTGTGTCATCATCACGATAAGGTCCGAAGCTCCAGTCGACGTTGTGCTCACGGAATAGTGAGGTCGTGTCGCGCAACCATTCCAATCCCCCCTGCCCTTCAAAGCAACTCTTCGTCAGTCCGAACGACCAGACAAACATCGGCACCTTGTGCTTCGCGCCGAACTCGAGCTGCCGTTGGAGATAAAATTTTAGGTAGTTTTTGTCGAAGGGGAAAACGCGGCCGCGGTCGTTGACGGCCTCGCGATAGACAATCTCGAAGCGCGGATCAGGATAATGAATGCCGATATCGCGATCTTCCCGCCATGGTGCGTGTTGATGCGTGTATTCGTCGCGCTCGAAAAAATAAAATTGATAAACCACGTTCGGGTCGGGCACGACGAAGAACGCGCGCTCCGGTGCAAGATCGAGACCGGCCATTTCGCGCCGGGTACCGAACTCGCCGTAGAGCCGCTCGACAAAGATAATGTGGTGATTGTCGATCTTGCGGATACGCGCGACGGTTTTGTTCGCGAGGTCGATCCATTGCTGGCGTGTGCCGGAGGCCACCGGCTCGGCAAAAATACCGTAGCCGATAATCTGTGATTCGTCTTTATAGCGCTGCGCAATCGCCTCCCACAGCTTGAGAAATCGCTCCTGTAACTCCGGCTGAACCCAAATCCGATAATCAAACGCTTCGCCTTTGGTCGGCACGAACTGTGCGCCCTCGATGATCAACATTTGTAAAACGACTCGCAGACCGTATTTCCGGGCGAAAGCAAGGTGTCGCTCCAACCGTTTCCAGCCGACGTCGATGTATTTCTCCGGCCCGGCTTCGTTGTAGAACCGCTTGTAGCTGAGGAACACCGTCACTGCATTGAACTTCAGCCGCGCGATCTCCTCGTATTCTTTCTCGAGCGGATCGGACGCCGTCGATCCGGTCCCGATCGCGCGAATGTGAAACTCGACCCCGTCGCCTGAAACCAAATGTTGTCCATCGACAACGACAAAGTCGCGCGTGCGCTGCGCCGGCGATGGTTTCTGTTCAGCTTTTCCGACAGTCAACGCGAAACAGGCGACCGAAAACAAAGCGAGCCGCTTCATCCAGGCAATCTTAACGCCGGAGTTCTCGCCCGTCGAAATGGTGCCCACACGCTGACCTATTCATCTTCCGCGGATCTGCGCCGTGTAATTGACAATCGAAATCAATTCGGGCAAACCGACAACGATGCTAAGACGTACCTTCTTTATCATGGCCGCGATCGCGGCGATTGCCAGCGTCGCGCACGCTGATCCGGAGATTGTGATCGCCATCCGTTATTTGCAGGCACAGGGGACCAGTTACTCCCATCTCTATTTGTATCGCGAAGACGGAAGACTTTTGCGCCAGTTAACGAATGACAACTCGGGGCAGGACTCGGGTCCAATTTTCGCACCGGACGGCAGCTCGATCGTTTTTACGCGCGAGAAGCCTCACGATGTGCGCGAATTCTGGAGTGTCGATCCTCTAGGGAAAGCGTTGAAGAAATTGGACGCTGCGCCGGATTGGTATATTGCGGCGAAGAGCTCGCCATATTTCACCAATATCGAGCCGGAGGAATCAGCTTCGCCAAGTCCGGCAGCGTCACCTGAGGAATCTGCCGCGGCCGCCACAACGCCGCCGCCTAGTTACAAATCGCCCGATGGTTCCGTCGAGCTGATCCTACGCGAAGATCCAAAGGACGAAGATGATCAGATCAATGGTCCTGGTCATGGAAAACATTACCTCCTTCGCGATTTGAAAACGGGGACTGAAACTGAGTTCGACAAGATCCCTGGATTTTATGGCGCAGTTGAGATTCTTCATGACAGCCAGGACAAAAATCGGAATTTTCTATTTGAAGGTCCGCTGCGGCTCGCATTTTTTGGTCTGCACCTGAACAGCACTGATGGCGACACGGTTTTCGCGCTGGATTTGAGCGGCCCGCGATTTGTCAGGCTTTCGCCGAACTGGGCCACGCCGATTCCGCTTCCCAGTGAAGCCGCGTTTCTCACGTTTACGGAAAATCGCTACGTTCCGATTCCCGAAAGCTCGAAAACGGCGAACTGTTCCTACATCGAGCGTTGGGACCAGAAGCTTAACAAGATTCGCTATGCCCGCGAGAAATCGGCCGCGCTATGTTTCGGCATGTCGATGTATCGGCCGAGCCTGACGCCAACGACAATCACAATGCGCAGAAGCGCCAATTGAAACTGCCTTGAAGTATATCTGGGTAGTGTTCTTGCTCAGTTCGCTTGCTCTCTCTACGAGCAGCCAAACGCAGGCGGATTCTCTGGATAAATTGGCGGGCGACTTTTGGGCGTGGCGCGCGAAATACGCGCCATTTACAGGCGACGACGTGAACCGGATCGAGCGGCCGGGCGGAAAGCGCGATTGGTCCCGAGCGCAGATCGAAAATCAACGAAAAGATCTGGCTGGGTTTGAAGCGCGCTGGAAAAAACTGGATGCGACCGCTTGGCCAATTCCGCAGCAAGTGGATTACAAATTGATCGGCTCGGCATTATCGCGGGTACGGTGGGAGCTCGACATAAATCCGCGCTGGAAACGCGATCCCAATTTTTACATCGCGCAGACGCTCACGCCCGTAGTTGAAGCGCTTACGGTGCCGGGTCCGTATGACGCAGCACGCAGCCGGGAAATTCTCACACGCATTGAAAATATTCCGTCGATCTTACAGCAAGGTGCCGAGAACCTGGACAAACCGCCAGCGCCATTTGCCACAGTGGCAATTCAAGCGCTGGAAAATATTCGTCCACGCCTGAATCAAATGGCGGCGGCATTGCTAAAATCCACAACTCTCAAAGAACAGGAATTGAATAGCGCAACCGAGCGCGCGGCAGACGCGCTGGAGAGATTTCGGCAGGAACTTCAGAAAAGGCTGCCTTCGCTGCCAAATGAGACCGCCCTTGGGCGCGATGCCTACGTATTTTTTCTCAAGAACGTCGCGCTGATGCCTTATTCACCCGAAGAACTGCTGGCGATGGGACGGCAGGAATGGAATCGCGCGGTCGCGTTTGAGACTTTCGAGAAAAATCGGAACAAAGATGTGCCGCCGCTGGAAATTGCCGGCAACGTCGATAATTGGATTCGCGACGCGGCCGAAAAGGAATTGTCGATCCGCAAATTTCTAGTCGAGCGCGGTATCCTCAGCGTTCCCGATTGGGTCCAGCATTACACGCTTCGACCAACTCCCGATTATTTGCGCGCTCTCGGCTTCACCGAGAACGACGACTTCACGTCGCCTTCGCGGCTGAAAGAGAATTGCATCCGCTACGTGCCCGAGCCGTCGGAAAAACTCGGTTACTTCTGGCGCGCGACAGCGATGGATCCGCGGCCGATCGCCGTTCACGAAGGAATTCCCGGTCATTATTTTCAGCTTTGTCTCTCTTGGAAACATGAGGACCCGATCCGGCGGCATTACTACGACTCAGGCGCGAACGAAGGCATCGGCTTTTACGCCGAGGAAATGATGTTGCAGGCCGGTTTGTTCGACGACAGCCCGCACACGTGCGAGATCATTTACAATTTCATGCGGCTGCGGGCTCTGCGCGTCGAAGTGGACGTGAAACTCGCGCTCGGCGAATTCACGCTCGAGCAAGCTGCGAAATATCTACACGAGAAAGTCCCGATGGACGAACAGACCGCGCGCCAGGAAGCGATCGCGTTTTCCACTGGTCCCGGTCAGGCGATCACTTACCAGATCGGGAAATTGCAGATCGTGAAATTTCTCGCCGATGCGCGAATGCAGCAGGGCGACGAATTCAATCTCCGCTCCTTTCATGACTTTCTGTGGAAAAACGGAAACGTCCCGATCGCGTTGCAGCGGTGGGAATATCTAGGCGACGTGGGAAGGAACGTGCTTCCACCTCACAAGGACTAAAAAAACGAGCGGCAAAATCCCACATATGCACGCTCCACTTAGTTCCGACTCCACAAAATAGTCACAAAAACGTCACAATCGATGTTTGACGGACTCTGATACGATTAGGACCTGCAATTCCGGTGCACGAAGAAGCAAAGCTGCGGGTTCAGACTCTCAGGGAAAAAGCGCCGAAGATGGAGATCAACGATTCGCTGCGCGCTGAAGATGTCGATTTACGGACACTAGTGAGCCATCAAACTGCAGTTCAGACGAAGGACACCGTCGAGTCTGTGTTCGCAGCATTCGCCAAAGACACTGTCGAGTTCACCGCCGTCCTCGATGGCGCAAGGCTCGTCGGGCTCTGTTCCCGCCATCAAATCAGCGAGCTCTTAGGTGGGCGATATGGCTTCTCTCTCTGGGCACGCAAGCCGATCGGCCAGCATCTTTCGCCTAACGAAATCCGAGTTTCGGTCGCAACGCCAATTGGCGACGTGCTGAAGAAGGTATTTGCTCGCAGTGACGACTCTTTTTATGACGACGTGCTGTTGGTAGACGGGAACGAGTCGTTTCTTGGGCTGATCACGACACAGACGCTGTTTGAGGTGCAGAACGCGCTGCTGCGAACCAACATCCGCGATCTGATCGAGAAGGAACGCGAGATTCAAGCAAGGAACGAACAAACGCAGATGGACCTGCGCATGGCAATGGAACTTCAACAAGCATTGATGTCCGTGACGTATCCGGTTTTCCCTCCCAGCGCCACACTCGAGACAACGAAAATTTCTTTTTCCCATCGCTACCTTCCCGCCAGTCTGATTGGCGGCGACTTCTTTT
>Ga0137360_10000923_pt1 | contig 17016 bp, 9 predicted proteins | sample Mad1_60_16metaG_FD_104924 | JGI IMG/M metagenome (GOLD analysis project Ga0137360, IMG submission 104924) | Vadose zone soil microbial communities from Angelo Coast Range Reserve, California, USA - Mad1_60_16 metaG | ecosystem: Environmental > Terrestrial > Soil > Vadose zone | place: USA... | reverse complement strand
TGCTCGCGCCGCCGCTGCTGGCGAACAGCGAAGCAAACCCGCAAATGTTTGCGTCGGCACAACTTTCGTTCCAAACATTTTCTGGAATGTAGCCAAGCGCGGAAGATTGGTCGGGCCCGTTTGTTGACGACCAGTAAATGCTGTCCGCGCCGTTTTCGTTGAATTGAGTGCCGCCGACGGCAATGTTGAAGGGCGTGGAAGCAAGGCCGTTCACCGCGAGTCCCTGGCTGGCAGGAGTTGATAGATTGGCGTTGTCACAGCCGGCGGGGCCATTGTCGCCGCTGGAAATCACGGCGGTGATGCCCTGCGCAGCGGCCTGCTCCCATAAATTATTGAAAAAAGTGTTTTCCGTTTGGCCAAGGGTCTGTTCGCACTCGCCAAAACTGACGCTGAGAACGGGGGCAAGATTGTTGTCCACAATGTAGAGAGCCGAAAGATCGACGCCGTCGGTCGAGTTGGTGCTTGCGGACACGACAAATTTGATGGTGGCCTTCGGCGCGATAGCGCCCGACCATTCCACGTCCAGATCGGCTTCCGTTTCCTCAGGACCAAAAAAGTTTCCCGGATCGGGGCCGTCCAGAATAATCTGCGGATCGTTCATCGGGAGTCCGAACGCAATGCGGAAAATTTGCACGTCGGATAGATTGATATTGTTTCGCGCCACGATGGCGATGCTTTGCCCGGTGCCGTCGATTCCATTCTGATAAAGCTTTGCGGTGTTGTAGATTTTCGCGAAGTCGCCGGGTGCGAGAAAATGTTCTACTCCCGCCGCGCCGCTGAAAGTGAATTCCGGCTGCCACATGCTGGTGTTCGCGATGCGGCTGGCTTTCCCTAATACTCGAATCCCCGGTTGCTTTCGGAAGTCATGCAGCGTATTTATTCCTGCAACCACGGGCGCGAGTGCAAAGGGAATCTGGGGATCGGCTGCGTTTGCATAGTGCTTCACTCCATTCACAAGATAGGAGTGAATCGGCGTGTGGAAGGCTTCCTTCACCTGGCCCGCAGTGCCGCTGAATTCGATCGTCATCCCGCCCCGCCCTGCACGAATAACTCGAAAACCGTGAGACCCGAGCCACGCCGTGAGCTTCTGAAGGTCCGCTTTTGAAGCACCAAATCGCTCGCCGAACTGCGCCGGTGAAAGCCAGGCGTGGAAGTCGGGCGACGATTTGTCTTGCTGCCGCGCGATTAGGCTCTGCAATGAGGACTCCGCCGCGGCGTCGCGCGTCAAAACCAGCAGCATGCGTTCCATTGGGAGATCGGGGGCGACTTCTCCGCGGTCGCTGGCGGCAGTGGCCAACGGATGACGATTGCCCCGCAAAACCATGAGAGAAGACTCGTCAATCGCGGCGATTCTGCCCGCGGCTGATGGCATGGTTTGTGCGCGCAATACACAAGATGGATAGATAAGAATCGCCGAAGAAATCGCAAAACCGACTAGCAGGTTTTTATGGAGAGGCATGGCGTCCCTTGACCCGGATGGATGGCTGTTGGAGCGCTTCGTTTTATAGCTGAAATCTCCGGCGATGGAAAGCTCAATTTACCGGCGAATTCTTACAAGACCTTATGACGGAGATGTGAATGGCAGGCTCGTGGCTGCCCGATTTTGTTTGCATTTGGTTCTGCATCGTCGGCCATTACTGAGGCTGCTTGACCTGATCTATGTACTCTGGTACTTTGGTACCAATGGAAGGGCTAAGGAGCTGGAGAAATTGTACGCGCTCGATCTGGATTCCCGCGCGAGCCGCCACCTTACAGAATCGCGAGCGAGTCATCCTCCAAGAAGAAGCGGCCCGAGAAAATGAACGCCAACCACGCGAGACTTTCCATTCCTTTGCTGCGCTGGACCCTGGGGGTCGTGGTCATGCTGGAATCCTGCCAGTTTGTATTTTCCACGACCGCCGCGCATTTTCTCGCCAAGGCCGGATTGCCCTCCTGGATCCGGCCCGTTCTCGGCGGCGCTGAAATCATCGCCGCGGTTTTATTCCTTGTGCCTTTCACGGCTGTGTTCGGGAGTCATCTATTGCTTGTTATTTTTGGCCTCGCTGCTCTTGTACATATTTCGCACGGCCAATATGAGGTTGGAGGACTGGTTGTCTACGCCGTGGCAGTGCTCGTCTGCCTGGCCCACACGGAAATCAGAACGCCCGAGGCAAATCCATGAAGGACTCTGAGTGGATGGAGGCATTTGAGAGATGTACATTGCCAAACGATTCTTTTCATCACGCAGATCATGTCAGGATGGCTTTCCTATACCTGCAGAAATACGCGCCGCTCGAAGCTTTGCAGCGTTTTTCTTCGGCTTTGAAGCGATTCGCCACGGCGCACGGCAAGCCGAATCTTTACCACGAAACCATCACCTGGGCTTTCCTGCTGCTCATTCGAGAACGCATCGCTCGGGCAAATTCCCTGCAAACCTGGGCTGAATTTTCCGCGGCCAATGCAGATCTCCTGCGCTGGGACGAAAATATCTTGAAAAAGTACTACCGCCCAGAAACGCTAACCTCTTCACTCGCAAAGAGCGTCTTTCTCTTTCCCGACAAGCTGTAGCCGGGCCCTGTCTCAGGCATCGAACATTTTCACCAAATCGAGTTGCATCTCCTACAAGTATCGATTTATTCTCTCTGCCACACATTCGTGGACTGTGGGCTTCTCGTATCTTCCTGGCAGGGGTCAGGCACGAGCTTGCGTTGAAGTCTCGCCCGCCTCGTTCAGAGGCAGACGCATCAATATCAGTTAGGCCAGAAGTCCGCGCCCACGTGCAGCCGAGAAATGGAACGCCGCGTTTCAACGGCGCGTGACGCGATGAGTTGGTGAGACGAATTGTTGAGCAAAACAACGGGTAAACACAACGTACCGGCGGACGGTCAGCCTGATATTACCACTGACGCGCGTGGTCCGCTCTGGCTCCAGGGCGTGCTGCAAGATTTGGCATTTGCGCTGCGCACCTTGCGCAAAAGCCCTGCCTTTGCCGTCACCGCCATCCTGACGCTAGCGCTCGGCGTCGGTGCGAACACGGCTATTTTTCAGTTGCTGGATGCCGCTCGCTTGCGAAGTCTGCCCGTGGCCGACCCTGCGTCCTTGGTCAAGGTGCAGATTAAGGGGGGATTGCAAGGCCTCGGCAAGAGGACGAGCGACACGTCGCTCAGCACAGCCCTCTGGGAGCAAATCCGAACGCAGCGGGAGGCGTTCTCCGGATTTCTCGCCTGGCGCAGCGCTCCTTATTCGATCGGAGAAAGAGATCAGGAGAGGCTGGCACAAGGCCTTTGGGTTAGCGGAGAGATGTTCCCGTTGCTCGGAATCGTTCCTGTCCGGGGCCGGCTGTTTACCCCGGGAGATGACCGGCCTGACTGCGGAATCTCTGGCGCGGTCATCAGCTATTCGCTTTGGCAAAGTGAGTTTGGCGGTAAGGACTCGGTGATCGGAAGCAGAATCGTCGTCTACAACCGCCCGACCCAAGTGATAGGAGTGACTCCGCCGAGCTTTTTCGGCCTCGACGTCGGAAAGGAATTCGACGTGGCTCTTCCGGCGTGCTCGGTCCCCAGCTTTATTGCCGGAGATACCACTCTCGTGAGGCGCGATGTTTTCTGGCTGGAGGTCATGGGGCGGCTGCGCCCGGGCAAGTCGCTGGCACAAGCATCGGCGCAACTGGATGCGGCAAGTCCTGGGATTTTGGAGGCCACCATGCCGAGCGAATACAGCGCCTCTTTGCTGGATTCCTATAAGAATCTCAGGCTCACCGCTTATCCAGGTCGAAGCGGCATAAGCTCGCCCGGCGAGACTTACGACACTTCTCTCTGGCTGCTTCTTGGAACCACAGCATTGGTGCTCCTCATTGCGTGCGCGAATCTGGCAAACCTCATGCTCGCAAGGGCCAGTTCGCGAGAGAAAGAGATGGCCGTCCGCTTGGCGCTCGGCGCCAGCGTGGGAAGGATCAGGCAACAATTGCTTTTGGAAAGTCTGGTTCTGGCGGTGTGCGGCTCTATCTTGGGGACAGGCTTGGCTTCGTTTCTCAGCCGAACCGTGGTCAAGCTTCTCAGCACAGAAAACAACCCCATCTATCTGGCCACGAATATTGACTGGCGGGTTCTGTCCTTTACTGCTTTTGTGGCCGTGTCCACGTGCCTGCTTTTTGGCCTTGCTCCAGCCTTTCGCTCCTCGCAAACGCAGCCGGCCGCTGTGCTGAAATCAGGCGGCCGCGGAATGACTGCGGGACGCCAAAAGTTCTCTTTCCAGCAGACTCTGGTCGTTTCCCAAATCGCGTTTTCGCTGGTGTTGCTCGTGGGCGCTCTGCTTTTTGTGCGTAGCTTCTGGAACTTGCAAACCCTCGATCCAGGCTTTCGCGAGAGCGGTATTCTGCGCGCCTACGTGAGCTTCCGGCGGCTCGATATCCCTGCAGACCGCTACGAAATTTTCAAACGCGACCTATTGGAACAAATTCGCTCCGTGCCAGTCGTGGAGTCCGCGGCTACTACGACGCATGTCCCACTGGACGGCAGCAGCTGGTCTCTGGCGGTTCGTGTCGGCAGCGTGGAAGGCAGCTCCAAGTTCAACTGGGTGAGTCCCAGCTATTTCCGAACCATGCAAATTCCCTTCGTTGCCGGGCGCGACTTTACCGCTCGCGACACCTCGCAATCCCTGCCGGTTGCCATCGTGAACGAAACTTTTGTCAGGCAATTCTTGGGGGGAGGAAATCCCCTGGGTAAAACCATTCGCACCACTGCGGAGCCCCACTACCCGGAGACGGAATACGAAATTGTCGGGATGGTGAAAGATACCAAGTACGACGGACTACGCGAAGAGATCCCGCCGGAAGCCTTCGCGCCGGCTCAACAGTATCCGGACAAATATTACTTCACGAACGTGTTCATCCGGTTTTCGTCGCCGCCCTCAGCGGCAATTTCTGCGATCCGGGAAAGACTCATCCAGCTTTACCCCGATATGAGGGTGGAGTATCACCTCTTCCAGACGGAGGTTCAGAACGGGCTCGTCCGCGAACGGTTGATGGCTCTGCTTTCCGGATTCTTCGGCGCGCTGGCGGCGCTGCTGGCTATGATTGGCCTCTATGGAGTTATCTCCTACATTATCGCCATGCGCAGGAATGAAATTGGAATCCGCATGGCGCTGGGCGCTAGCCGCCATAATGTGATGGGGATTGTGCTTCGCCAGACGTTGGCTTTGCTGCTGCTCGGTGTCGGAATAGGGCTGCTGCTCGCAGTGGCTGCGACAAACGGCGCGCGGACGTTGCTCTATGGACTGAGCCCGAGCGATCCTCTAAGCCTGATCGGAGCGGCGTTTTTCCTCGCTCTTGTGGCGTTGGCCGCAAGTTTTTGGCCCGCGTATCGAGCCACACGCTACGATCCGATGAACGCACTTCGTTATGAATGAACCGCAATCGCGGTAGGGACGCCGGTTGCCCGACGCCCCCCGCGCGGATCCGTGCGAGCGCTCTTTAGCGCACACGGCTCTTACCGCAGATACTTAGCGTCGAAGCGCAAATAGGGATGCGGATGAAGAATCTTGGGTTCGGGGAGCCACTCAGCCGCAAATCGCTCCATGAGCGCCCACGTCATCCCGCTCCGCTGACTGCGACGTCGAATCACCCGCAGCCAGCGTTTGCGAACCTCGAACGGAAAACTCCGGAGACTGGTGAGATTGCCGGGTACGGCGTGATAGTTGAAGTAGCCTTGAACCACACGCCTCGAGATTGTGGCTCATCACCTTCCTCGACCGGCCCGCTCACAGCTTCGTGTCGGGCGCTGGTAGGGCCTCCCGGTTCTCGCGCGTGGAGGTTCCATGCATGTCGGGGGTCTTGGACCTCGCAGGTCCAGTAGGTGCTCGCGATATCGCACCCACCAGTGTTGCCTTCCCGCCGAATAGACAGCGTCGGCATCCTGATTTCCCGTTATTTCGCGGCTCGATACCCCTCCTGCATGTGCCCCTGTCAACGCTTCGTGCCCAGCCTCTCGACTGACCACGCATGACTCGGGGTCGGTGTGGCTCGCTAGGCCTTCACCGTACGGCTGTTTCATCCGCTCCTCCACACCGGTTTATCCCGGCGCCCCTACTCCTACGAAAGAAGCCGTCTATCTCATTGAAAAGACTGAGAAGACGTCCAACGGCTACTTTCATCCTTCGTCGTGGGCCCCCGGGGTCCATGATTTACTCATAACGCAAAGCCTCGACCGGATCGAGCCGAGACGCCTTCACCGCCGGATACATTCCAAAGAATAAGCCGACGCTCATGGAAACCGTGACAGCCACGAGAATCGACCACAACGGAACGGCGGAAGGCAAGCTCGGTACGAAAAGGTGGATAAGCAGGCTGATGCCCAAGCCGAGCAACACACCAATTACGCCCCCCGCCCCGGTCAGCACGATCGCTTCCGTCAAAAATTGCCAAATTACATCGCGCCGCCGCGCCCCAATCGCTTTTCGTACTCCAATTTCGCGCGTGCGCTGCGTGACCGACATCAGCATGATATTCATCACGCCCACGCCGCCCACCAGCAGCCCAATCGAACTCACCACTGAAATCAAGAGAGCTACCGATGCGGTAATCTGCCGGAACTGGTCGGCGATTTCCTTTGCGCTCGAAACGCCAAAATTGTCTGGCTTGTTATAAGGAACGTTTCGGCGGCGGCGCAGCACGCCGCGAATTTCGTCCTCTGCCTCCGCCATGCGCCCCGGATAAGCGACCGCGCCAATCAAATTCTCATCATCCCCAGGCCGATGTTTCTGATATGTGCGGTAAGGAACAAGAATCGCTTTGTCGGCGGCCTGATCCTTCACCAGTTGCCCTTTGCGCGCAGCCATCACGCCAATCACTTCGTACGACACTCCGTCAACGAGGATAAGTTTGCCCAGCGGATCTTCGTCTGGATACAAAGCCTTGGCTATGTCCGGTCCGATGAGCGCCACATCCCTGCGGTGCAAGTTTTCCCCCTCGCTAATGTATCTTCCCCGCTCCGCTTTGGAATTGAACACGATCTCATCCGCCGGCATTATTCCGTGATAGTCCACTCCAGCCACTTCCTTGCCTTTGTAACGCGCGCTCATCACCGGGCGCCCATCAGGCGAGCCCTCGACAATCCGCGGCAGAATCGCAGCTGAGACCGCTTTGACGTCTGGGCAAAGCTCGCCGATGGCCTCGGCATCCCCAAGGGTAAGAGACTTGCGGGTGCGTTCTTCCGGAGTGAGTCGTCCCGAAGTGTGAATCCCAGGATCAAACTTGAAAATGAAAAGGGTATCCGAGCCGAAGTCACTCAGAAATGCGTTTACGTCGTTGTAAACGCCCATTAAAACCGCAACGACCGAGAGCAGCGCGGTGATCCCAATCACCACCCCCAGCACGGTCAGAAAAGACCTCATCTTGTTCTCACGCAACGTCGTGAGAGCCATGCGAGCATTTTCGCCGAGCGACATTCGCATCTTGATTCACTCGTCCGCTAGATTTCTGTCCGCAGCGCCTCGATCGGCTCCAACATGGCCGCTTTTCGCGCCGGATACACGCCAAAGAAAATCCCCACGGCCGCCGATATGAGTTCCGCGATGACGACTGCGGAAATAGGCACGTGCATCGGAATCGAGGTTGTGGCCTTCGCGAGCAGGCAGATTCCGTAAGCGATAGCTACGCCGATGGCTCCGCCCATGGCCGACATCACGCACGCTTCGACCAAAAACTGCAACAGGATGTCACGCCGGCTCGCGCCAAGGGCCTTGCGAATCCCGATCTCTCGCGTGCGCTCCGTGACCGTGGCCAGCATCACGTTCATGATCACCACTCCGCCGATCACCAAAAAAATCGAAACCACTCCAACCATGGCCATGGCGATGACGCCTGTAAGCTGATTCCACAGCTTCATCAGCGTCTCGGAGTCGAGTATCCCAAACGAGTCGGTTTCATTCGGACTCAGGTGCCGTCGTGCGCGCATCAGCACGCGAGCCTCGTCCTGCGTCCGCTCCATCCACTCCGCTCCGCGAGCCTGTACATTGATCCAAATTCCCTCGTACGCCCCGTAAATTTTGATGTACGTCTCCACCGGAATATACGCAAAGTTATCTTGCGATTGTCCGAGGACGGTGCCGATCGGTTTGGCAACGCCAACCACAATGAAGGGCCGGCTATCGAGCATCACTTCGTGTCCTACCGGGTCGAGACTCGGAAAAAGTTTGTTGGCCAATTCGGAACCGATCATTGCAACCATCGCCCGGCTGTTTTCATCCGCCTCCGTGATGTACCGGCCGTCGGTCATTTCTTGTGCATCGATGTCAGCCATGCTCGCCGATACCCCTCGGATGCTGGTGTCCTGAATGGTGAGGGAGCCGACGCGAGCCTTTCCCGACGTCCATATCTCCGCGCCTACACGCTGCGGCAGCTTCAGGTTCTCACGCAACGCTTCATAGTCGTCCCAGGTGACGAGTTTGTTCCGACGCATGGCTTTGACCAGCTCTTCCATCTCCGTGATGATCGGATACCGCATCACCGTGAACGCATTCGAGCCCAGATTGGCAACCTTGTTGGCAATATATTGATTGACACCGGAAATTAGCGCAATCACCACGATCAATGTGGCAACGGACAGAATGATCCCCAACAACATCAGAAACGAACGCATCTTGTGCGCTCGCAGTGTCTCCAGCGCGACGCCGACCGGTTCCCGCAAGGGCACTCGCCGCCTCATGAACACTGCTCCCTGCTATTCCTACGCCGCACACGTGCAGAAAGTTTCAAATTCGGCCCGTTCCTTTGAACAAGAACCCAATCACCCCAGTGGTGGCGTTAATTGCTGGGGCTCGTCGTCGTAGCTCCGCTCTTGCTATGGTAACTCGGATAAGGAGGCTTCTTGTGTTTGGGAATCGGGCTTTTATCCAGTTCTTCGAGCAGCAACTGCACCGTTTTCTCGAGCTGCGGGTCGTGCCCTTCGCGCACAGCTTTGGGATCGAGCTCTACGTCCACGTCCGGCGCAACACCGTGGTTCTCCACTTCCCAATCATTGTTCGGCGTCCAGAATCCCCGACTCGGCGCGGTTACGACTCCACCGTCCATCAGCGAGGCAGAGGGACCATGAAATCCTACCAGTCCACCCCAGGTTCTTTTCCCGACCAAAATCCCTATCTTCGCTTGCCGGAAATGCCACGGCATCGCATCGCCTCCGGAGCCGGCGTATTCATTGATGATCATCGCCTTCGGTCCCTGAATCAGGCTCACCGGCGTCGTCATGTCTTCACCATCCCTCGTAGTGCGATAGTTCATAAGCGTCCGCCGCAAATAATCAAGGATGTAGTCCGTGTTCGCCCCGCCCCCATTGAAGCGCTCATCAACGACCGCTCCATCCTTAGCGGCCTGCGAGAAGAAATATCTGTTGAAGAATGTATACCCGCCGCTCGCCGTATCCGGCAGATAGATGTACGCCAATCTTCCATGGCTCAGCTCGTCCACTTTGCGGCGATTGCCTTCGACCCAAGATAGCTCCCTCAATCCTGCTTCGCTCTCCACGGGAACAACACTCGCTTCGCGCGACCCACTGCCGTCCGCATTCGGCCCAACGCGCAGCAGTATGGTCTTTCCAGCCGTCTCCTCAAAGAAGCTGTACACGTTGTCGCTACCGTGCACCTCGCGGCCATTCACAGCGAGCAGATACTCGCCTTCCGCCACGTTCACGCCCGGCTGCGTCAGCGGCGCGTGCAATTGCGGATTCCAATTCTCGCCGTCGTAAATATGCGCAAACCGGTATCGTCCGTTCTCTATTTTGTAATCCGCGCCCAGCAATCCAACCGGAATTCGCTTCGCCTCCGGACCGTCGCCGCCTCTCACAAAAAGATGCCCGACGGTCAATTCACCCATCGTCTCGCGAAAGATGTAATTCAAGTCGTCGCGCGATGCGACTCCTGGCAAATACGCCGCATATTTTCTCTCCGTAGCAGCCAGGTCTAAACCGTGAAAGCCCGGTTCATAAAAGAAATCGCGTTCCAGCCGAAATGCTTCGTGATACATCGCCTTCCATTCGACCGCCGGTTCGACTCGCACGTCCATCGCACTGAGATTAAGTGTTTTCGCTCCCTGCGGCGGGCCGCTTAGTCCAGAAGAGCCCGCGGTCGGCGCAGGCGGAAGCGGCGCTATCACCCACACTTGCCCTGGCGCCGTGGCGCCTGGCTGCGGCGAGCTCGCGTTCCGATAAAGAAGTTTTTCTCCATCCGCGGAAACATGAAAGGCCAGAATGTTCTCGAGCAGCTTGTCCGTCTTCCGCGTCTTCAATTCAAAGCGATGCGCCGTCAATGTGCTCGGGCCATTCAATGGCTGCACCAGTGGCCCCTCGACAACAAAGAGCACTCCTTCTTTCCCCGGCTTCAGTTCCTCATAGTTACGCGCAGCAATCGGCGTCGCCAGAATCCGCTGGCCAATCTTTTCAAAATCCACTTTCACGAGAGCCGGCGGCTTCTCTTTTTCCTTTTCTTTGTCACCCGCCTTTGCTGATTCAGTCTTTGCTGCCTCTGACTTCGCCGCATCCGTCTTTGCAGCTTCGGCTTTGCTTTCTCCCTCCTCGTCGCTCAACGGCGCAAGCGGTGACGGCAAATCTTTCCGTAGCACCACGATGTATACGCTGCTGGTCACCGGACGGTTAAAACTGTCCATCGAGCTGTCCATCAATGGACCGGCGTCCGTGCTCGCCAGCAAATACAGATATTTGCCGCTCCGGTCAAACTCTGGCGAAAAAGAATCGCTCATTGCGTCCGTAACACGGTCGCTCTTCCCCGTCTCCAGCGAATACAGAAAAACCGATCGCATGTGGCTCACCTCCTGCTGCGTATAAGCAAGCCATTTGCTGTCCGGCGACCAGCCAGCCTTGTAGATTTGCTGCTCCCCCGTGAACCGGTCATGAGCCACTTTGACCGGCGTTTTCTTCTCCACGTCCACGTACCACAAATTCAGCCGCTTGTCCGTGTACGCAATCTTCTTGCTGTCCGGCGACCACGTCGGCAAAAAGAAAAACGACCCGGGCGTCCCCAAATCAATCTTCTGCGCTTCCCCTTGGCCGTTCTGATTCTTCACGTACAGCGTTTCCTCGCCCCCTTCGTCGGAAAAATATGCAATCTTCTTCCCGTCCGGCGACCATGCCGGGTAGCGCTCATCCGCTCCCGGCGTACTCGTCAAATTGCGAATGTCGCCGCGCTCCGCGGGGACCGTCAGGATTTCTCCTCGCGCCTCGAACACTGCCCGCGCTCCTGACGGCGAAATGTCCGCGTTGCGAATCCGGTTTCCCACATTTTCATAGCGCACGCGCAACTGCGGCTGGTCCCCCGCAATGTGAATATCGACTTTGTGTGCAGTGCCAGTCTTCACGTCATAGAGCCAAATCGCTGCGAACTGCTCGATGGCAATCGCATCCGGTCCCGCGCTCGCATATTTGAAGTCCAGTCCATCATTCTTCAGCGCCATGCTGACTTGCTTCGTTTTCGTGTCATAACTGTAGAGCGACATCGGCCCATTTCGGTCCGAAAGAAAAAACACTCTTTCGCCCACCCACACGGGATTGAAATCATTGGAATTCTCGCGCGGCACCGGCGTCCAAGTGGAGTCAGAGAGCCGGGCAATCCACACTTTCGAGGCTCGCCCTCCCCGATACCGCTTCCAAGTCTCAAACGCGTGGTCCAGCGGCACGTACGCAAGCTCCTTACCGTCAGGCGAGTACGAGCCTTCAGCCGCGATAGGCAAGGGCAACTCCGCGGGAAATCCTCCTTCCCGCGAAATCGTGAAGAGCTGGCTGAAACCCGAATGGCTGTTTCGATTCGATGCGAAGAGAACGGACTTGCCGTCCCTCGTCCAGCCGATCGCTTGATCCGCCGCCGGATGGTATGGCAGCCGCCGCGGCGTCCCTCCGCTCGCCGGAATCAAGTACACATCCGCGTTTCCGTCGTAATTGCCCGTGAACGCGATCTCCTTGCCGTCCGGAGAAAACACCGGGCGTGACGCCGCCCCGTTCTCCGCCGTCAGCCGTTGCGCCGCGCCTCCTTCTCTCGCAACGCTCCACAAATCACCCGCATACACGAACACAATTTGTGTTGCGCTCACGGTCGGCTGGTGCAAGAGCAATGGCGGATTCTCATCCGCCAAGCAAACACTCGCCATCAACAACACAAATACGCACGCGGCCATTCTCAACATTGTCCGTTTCCTCCCCAGCCAGCCGAACCGTCAATTCGCGCACAATCTTACAGCCACATCGCTCAGGAACAAACCGATCTACTCAAGCCGGCCACTCTGGTCTCAAGCCCGGCGGGGTCTACACTTTTTCTGGCCAGCGCACCGCCGCAAGGGATACAATGCGGGAATCGCGCAACTGTCCATTGTGTTTAGGTGATACGGCGCAGTCCTCGCGAAAGGCAGCGCCAAGGACAATTCGATGTTCGACCTTCGAACCCCGCAGACTGTTTAATCCGCCAACGCGGATCTAATTTTTCTCGCTTCATCCACAAAAACTCCGAACCAGCGCAATCGCGTTCTTTGCCTAGTTCGCGCTTACGCAAATCGTGGAGGCTTACGTGGCTTTAGAACAACTCGCCGCCGCACCCGCTCCGCCCTCTCTTTGGAGTTCCATCCGCGAAGCGCTGCGCGGCTCGCATCAGGACTTCACAGCGGGCAGCCTCAACCGCGCGATCCTGCTGTTGGCCATTCCGATGGTAATGGAAATGGTGCTGGAGTCGTTGTTTGCAGTGGTCGACGTTTTCTGGGTAGGACGTCTAGGCGCTGACGCGGTCGCCACAGTCGGCCTCACAGAATCGCTGCTGAGCCTGGTCTTTGCCGTCGGTCTTGGCCTGAGCCTCTCCACAACCGCCATGGTCGCCCGCCGCATCGGCGAAAAAGATCCCGCCGGCGCCGCCGTGGCCGGTGTGCAAGCCATCGCTATCGGCTTGGCAGTGTCGGCATTGGTCGGGCTCCCCTGCTTGTTCTTCGCACCTGAACTCTTGCGCCTCATGGGCGCGTCGCCGCAAATCATCGCCGTCGGCTCTGGCTATGCACGCATCGCTCTCGGCGGCAGCGGCGCCATCATGCTGCTCTTTCTCAACAACGCCATCTTCCGTGGCGCCGGCGACGCCGCCATCGCCATGCGCTTGCTCTGGGTCTCCAACATCATCAACCTCGTCCTCGACCCCTGCCTCATTTTCGGCTGGGGCCCATTTCCGAAGCTCGGCGTCACCGGCGCCGCTCTCGCCACCTTCACAGGACGCAGCATCGGCGTCATCTATCAGTTCTATCGCCTGCTCCGCGGAACGGAGCGCATCCGCATCCTCCGCCAACAGATTCGCCTGAATTTTCCCGTTCTGCTGCGTCTTCTCCGCGTGTCGCTCACCGGCATCCTTCAATTCGCCATCGCCCACACCAGTTGGATCGGCCTCGTACGTATCGTCAGCATTTTTGGTGCCGCTGCTCTCGCTGGCTACACCATCGCCATTCGAATCGTCATCTTCATCATCCTGCCGTCCTGGGGACTCAGCAACGCCGCCGCCACGCTCGTTGGACAGAATCTCGGGGCAAAGCAGCCCGACCGCGCGGAGAAATCTGTTTGGCGCACCGGCTTCTACAACATGCTTTTCCTCGGCGCTATCGGCGTAATCTTCATCTTCTTCGCCGAACCCATCGTTCGCCTCTTCACCCACGATCCCGAGATAGTCCCGTTAGCTGCCTCTTGCCTCCGCATCCTCAGCTACGGCAACATCGCCTACGCCTACGGCATGGTAATGTTGCAGGCGTTCAACGGTGCGGGAGACACGGTGACGCCAACGCTTGTCAATTTCTTCGGCTTCTGGCTGCTGGAAATTCCGCTGGCGTATTTCCTAGCGATTCCCGGCGGGATGCGTTCAAAGGGCGTCTTTCTGTCGATCGTTATCGCTGAAGCGTTCATCGCAGGCGTCAGCATCATCCTGTTCAAACGCGGCCGCTGGAAGTGCCAACAAATCTAGGGGCACCGTCGATCGCTGCAATGATGGAGCTAACGCATGCCTAACGAAAACCCGGCACAGAAATCCGTCAGCGTTTGGACGATGATTCTGACCGATGTTCATTTCTGGGTCCCGGCAATCGTTTTGCTCGCCGGACTGGTCGTGCTCCATTGGATCCGCTGAGTCCCGGCGTGGAATCTTCCAACACAAAAATGCTCTCGCCCGCAATCGAGTCCGCACGTCTGCGCAAACTTCAACTCGTCGGCATTCTCTGCGGCTTCGGTGCCGGAGCCTGGCTAGGCGCTGCTGAGGCGCCAACGAAACTGGTGAAACTTGGCGTGTCGCCCCTCGTCGTTTCGCTCTTGATGGTCGTAGGCGTCTTCCTAGCGCGCTGGAGCCTCCCCGCCCTAATCCGCGGCACCAGCCAAATGCGCGCCGACATCCGCCAAGCCCCTCACTTGATCGTCTGGGGCATCCTCGCAGGCTGCCTCTGGGCCGTCGCCAACACGCTGACCATCTTCGCCATCCGCGACATCGGCCTCAGCATCGCCTTCCCTCTCTGGAATATCAACAGCCTGCTTGGGATCTTCTGGGGCTATCTTCTCTTCAACGAACTCCGCGACGCCGGCAAACTCCGCTGGCTCACCGTCCTGGGCGGCGCTCTCCTAATGTTCACCGGCGCAACACTCCTAGCCATCGCCTCCTCCGCGCAAAGCCCTGCCGAGCACCCCATGCGTGGCATCTTAGCCGCACTCGCAGCAGGTGTTCTCTGGGGCACCATGTACGTCCCATACCGCAAGGCCTACTTAACCGGCATGAACCCTCTCTCGTTCATCGCTTTCTTCACCATCGGTGAACTCGGCATGATGCTGACTCTCGCCCTCGCCTATGGTGGCGGCCTCGCTGCTCTCTATCATCAACTCAAACTCGCCCAACCGGTCCTCTTCTGGCTAATGCTAGGCGGCTTCGTTTGGGTCATCGGTGATCTCTTTCAACAATACGCCGCGAAATACATCGGCATCAGCCGCGGCATCCCGCTCTCCAACACAAATCAACTTTGGGGTTTGCTCTGGGGCATTCTGGTCTTCGGAGAACTCCGCGGCCTCGGCAGTTCGCTCTACGCAAAAGTCATCGGCGGCTCACTCTTGATGGCCGCAGGTGCCGGAGCCATCGCCCTCTCCAGCGTCGCCGCCAAAGAACACGCCCGCTGGAAGCAAGCCGCCGACCGCGAAGGCCAGCGCTACAAAGTCGACGCCGACTACGTCCAAGCCGCACTCTCCGGCCACGACCCGATCAACGCGAGCGACTCAGGCGGCCAGCCAGCCACTCAATCCTCCAGAACGTGGCTCGACTATCTCCTTGTAATCACTGTCACCACAATCTTCATCACGCTCGGCGTTCTAGCCCGCGCCCCAAACCTAGCCCTAAACTGGCCCGCGCTAGTCGCACTCACCGCCGCCATGCTAATTTTTCTAATAGCCTGCGGCTTCGCTCTCTGGCGCATCACGCGCTTCAACTAACCGGCACATATCCATTCCCGCAAACGCTCGCCGCATGTAAACTAAACGCCGTAAACTGAATTCACGCGGGTCAGTGCAAAACAAATCCCGCATCGACCAATCTCTTCGGAGCGCAAGCAAAATGGCCGACACTCTCCCTCTCCCCGCAACCCTCCAATCCCGCACCGCCGACCGCGTCTCCGCCAAATCTCTCTCCATCCCCTGGTACATCTGGTGCAACGTCATCGCTGTCGCCTGCAGCGTAGTCGGCGGCGTCTGGGACATTTCCTGGCACGAAAGCGTCGGCCGCGACACATTCTGGACACCCGCGCATCTCCTCATCCAACTCTGCGGCATCCTAGCCGGCTTCGGGTGTGGCTATCTCATCCTCTCCACAACCTTCCGCAAAGACTCGCCCCTCCGCGCCAACTCCGTTTCCGTCTGGGGATTCCGTGGCCCGCTCGGCGCCTTCCTCTGCGCCTGGGGCGCCGTCGGCATGATCACCTCCGCCCCCTTCGACAATTGGTGGCACAACGCCTACGGCCTCGACGTAAAAATCCTCAGCCCCCCGCACATCCTCCTAGCCCTCGGCATGACCGGCATCCGCTTCGGTACCCTGGTCATGGTCCTCGCCGAAGTCAATCGCGCCACCGGCGAGTACCGCGCCCGCCTCGAGCGCATCCTCTTCTTCTGTTTCATGTTCCTGCTCGGCATGACGGTCGGCATCATGCAAGAAGACACCTTCCGCATGTTCATGCACGGCGCCAAGTTCTATTTGGTCGTTATGTTTGTCGCCCCCGTGTGGTTCGCCGCCGTGTCGCGCGCCTCAGAAAACCGCTGGGCAGCCACCATCATTATGGGCCTCTACACTCTGATGCACCTGACCTTCATGTGGCTCCTGCAGCTAGTCCCCGCCGAGCCCAAGCTAGGCCCCGTCTACCAAAAAATCACACACCTCGTCCCGCCAGACTTCCCGCTGCTCCTAATCGTTCCCGCAATAGTCTTCGACGTCGTCCGCCGCCGCATCACCACCCTAAATCGCTGGACCCAAGCCGCCATCCTCGGCGCAGCATCTCTCGTAAGTTTCGTCTCCGTCCAATGGCCTTTCGCCAATTTCCTAATGTCCCCCGCCTCCCGCAACTGGTTCTTCGCCACCAACAACTTCCCCTACTTCGTTCCCTCCACAACGCCCTGGGGCAGCTACGCGTGGCTCCCCACCGAATCCACACCGCTCCAATTCGCCCTGCGCATGTTCCTAGCCCTAGCCGCCGCCATCCTGATGACTCGCATCGGCCTAAGCTGGGGCGACTGGATGCGCCGCCTCCGCCGCTAGCGTTTCTTTCTCTTTCCTCCCGAATTTTCTCCCTTCACTTCGTAAGGGGCACACCCATCAAAACCCTCAGGTAAATTGCAGAAGTGGCATGCTCCCCGAGTGCATCCATCTCAAGAAAGAGAGCTCCGCCGACGTCTCTGGGCTGCCCTTCCCAAAGATGTGGTCATCGGTAACTTGAACGGTGATTTGATGTGGCAGACCTCGACCAGTCCGGGCGCAGCCCCGTGCAGGGTACGCCAGCGCGAC
>Ga0137360_10000920_pt1 | contig 17034 bp, 15 predicted proteins | sample Mad1_60_16metaG_FD_104924 | JGI IMG/M metagenome (GOLD analysis project Ga0137360, IMG submission 104924) | Vadose zone soil microbial communities from Angelo Coast Range Reserve, California, USA - Mad1_60_16 metaG | ecosystem: Environmental > Terrestrial > Soil > Vadose zone | place: USA... | reverse complement strand
CAAAGGAGACCCTTAATGGCTTACGTGATTGCCGAGCCCTGCATCGGCACAAAAGACACCGCCTGTGTGGATGTCTGCCCCGTGGACTGCATTCATCCGCGCAAGGATGAAGCGAATTTCGAGAGCGAGACGCAACTGTATATCCATCCCACGGAATGCATCGACTGCGGCGCGTGTGTCCCGGTCTGCCCGGTGACGGCTATTTTTGCGCTCGAAGATCTGCCGGAAAAGTGGAATAGTTTCACGCCCATCAACGCCGATTGGTATGCAAAACAGGGGAAGTAGCCTGCTCTGCTAGGGCGCGATCGATTTCTTGCGGGCGGCATGCTTCGGCGTGCCGCTTTTTTCTGCTCCGGCTTCCCAAAATTCAAGCTTTAAGGCACTTCTAATCTTTGATTCGCGCCTCTCCGCCCCGGGCGTGATGCCAACTCTTTTGGGCGAGGAATCATCTACCATCCTCAGAGTGGAGTGTGGAGGTTTTGCGTGAAGCCTGCTAACTGGAGTCTGGCCTTGGCCATCCCTTTCTTCAGCTTCACTGCTTTTTCCACGACATCCGCCCAAACTCCAGCCGTTCACAAACCGCAGCCGCAACGAAGCCCCGCCACCCTGGAAGGCCACTGGACCGGTTCGCTTCCAGCGGGCGAAGCGGTACTTCATCTCGTTCTGCATGTTTCAAAAACACCGGACGGCTCTTTCAAAGCCACCATCGATAGCCTGGATCAAGGCGTCTACGGCATTGAAGTGACCTCGTTCACGCAGAAAGATTCCAGCCTCCATTTCAATGTCTCTTCCGTAGGCGCTTCATATGAAGGAAGGATTGCGGCCGATCACCGCAGCATCGAAGGTGACTGGACGCAAGGCAGCGCAAGCTTGCCGCTTGTTTTTCATCGTCAGGCCGCGTCAGCCGGCGCAACGAAGCCTTCCGATGCCATCGCGAGCGCCGAGGGAGTGTGGCAGGGCGCGCTGGAAGGCAACGGCATGCGCCTCCGCTTGCAGTTGCACGTCTCGCATGACGATCAGAAGCAGCTTGTCGCTGCGCTAGACAGTCCCGATCAGGGAGTTAGCGGACTGCCTGCCATCCATGTGAGCCAGAAAGGTGCCGGCTTTCATTTTGAAATTCCAGTCGTGAGCGGAGTCTATGACGGCACGCTCAACGCCGCAAAGACCGCCATTTCCGGAAGCTGGACGCAAAACAGCGTCGAGCAGAAACTGGATTTTCAACGCTCGGACCAGCTTCTCGAACTAGTACGCCCACAAAACCCTGTGAAGCCTTATCCGTATAAGGAAGAAGAAATCACCTTCCCGAACGGAAAAGCGAAGATTTCACTCGCAGGCACGCTCACTCTTCCTCGTGGGCAGGGGCCGTTTCCCGCCGCCGTTCTCCTGAGTGGTTCCGGGCCGCACGATCGCGATGAATCTATCGTGGGACATCGACCCTTTCTCGTCTTGGCGGACCACCTGACGCGAAAGGGCGTCGCCGTCCTCCGCTTCGATAAACGCGGAATCGGCAAGTCCACCGGCGACTACGCGAACGCGACGACGGAGGATTTTGTCGCAGATGCCGAAGCCGCCCTCGTTTACCTGAAAACCCGCAAGGAAATTGACCCAAAGAAAACCGGCCTCATTGGCCACCGTGAAGGCGGGTTGATCGCGCCCATGGTTGCAACGCCTTCGCAAACCGTTGCCTGGATCGTGCTCCTGGCAGGTCCGGGCCTGAAAGGCGAAGACGTCCTCTTGCTCCAGTCAGAACTCATCTTGCGAGCCGCCGGCGTAAACGATGGCGAAGTCGCAAGGACCCTTGCCTTTAACAAACAGACATATGCCCTTGTCCGGGGGGAAAAAGATCCCGCAGCACTCGAAGCGAAACTGAATGAACTTGTACAGAGCACCAGCACTGGCGCGGCGCTCCCGCCGGCCGCCGTTCAGTCCCAAGTTCGCATGCTGGTTTCACCGTGGTTTCGATTCTTTCTCGACTACGATCCCGTTCCAACACTGCAAAAGACCCTTTGTCCGGTCCTTGCCCTCAATGGCGAAAAGGACCTCCAAGTCCCGCCGAAGCAGAATCTCGCCAAAATCGAAAAAGCCCTGCAAGACGGCGGCAACAAGGATTTTCAAACTACCGAATTACCCGGCTTGAACCATCTCTTCCAACACTCCCCGACGGGCTCGCCCACAGAATACGGCGGAATTCAGGAAACCATGGCCCCGGAGGCTCTGAGCGCCGTCTCCGATTGGGTGTTGAAGCACAGCGTGCCCTGAACGCTGAACGAACCGCGCGCTCGCGCCTTAGGAGCGCGCCGCGCATCCAATCGACTTACGCAATTCGCACATTCGCCGCACCACTGGAATTGATTCACAATTTCGTATGGCGGGTTATGATGTCAGAGAGAAAAACTGTCCCCATGCCGCAGAAATTTCATCTCGCTCTCCTCATTCACGCGCACCAGCCCTGCGGCAATTTCGAGCATGTCCTCGAAAAGGCCTACGACACATCCTATCTCCCCTTTATTGAACATCTCGAAAAGCACCCTGGCGTCCATCTCGGCCTTCACTATTCCGGACCGCTGCTCACCTGGATCGAAGAACATCGGCCTGAATATTTCGCTCGCCTGAAAAAGTTGGTCCAAGCCGGCCAGGTGGAACTGGTCGGCGGCGGTTTCTACGAACCGATCCTGGTTTCGATTCCGCCCGAAGATCAGCGCGAACAGATTACGCGCCTGGCAGCTTATCTCGAGAAACACTTCGGCCGGCTTCCGTCCGGCGCATGGCTTGCCGAGCGCGTCTGGGAGCCGCAGCTTCCCACCGCCCTCGCAACCGCAAACGTCGCTTACACGCTTGTCGATGACATCCATTTCCTTTCCGCGGGTTTCGAATCGGAAGAACTCTTTGGCGCCTACATCGCCGAAGACCGTGGCAAGACCGTGTGGCTCTACCCCGGGCAGAAGGCTCTGCGCTATCTCATTCCTTTCGGCAAAGTCGAAGACGTCATCGCTTATCTGCGCGATGCTGCCAGCGTCCACCCCGGCGGCGTGGCCGCCATGGGCGATGACATGGAAAAGTTCGGTGTCTGGCCCGGAACGTATGAGCATTGTTACAAGGGTGGCTGGCTCGCCGATTTTTTTGCCGCTCTGGAGAAGAATTCGGATTGGCTGGCAGTTTCCACACCCGGCGATTATTTGGCAACTCACGCGCCTCTCGGCCGCGCCGATCTCCCGACGGCTTCCTACACCGAAATGATGGAGTGGGCGCTACCGACCCGCGTCCGGCAGCGCTATCACGAGGTGCTGAAGGAGTTCAGCGCGCGCCCGGAAATCCTCTCCTTCCTTCGCGGCGGTTCCTGGCGAGGCTTTTTTCGCAAGTACGCCGAATCCAATCTCCTGCACAAGAAAATGCTGCGTGTTTCCGCGCGCATCGCTGCTGCGCCCGTGCGGCACGACGGCTCAAAGGCCGCCGATGAATTGTTGCAAGCGCGCGATCTGCTTTTGCGTGCCCAGTGCAACGACGCCTTTTGGCACGGCATTTTTGGCGGAATTTATGCCCCGCACCTCCGGACCGATCCCTGGCGCAATCTGATCCGCGCCGAGGCCATCGCTGACCGGCAGACGCCCGGCGCGCTCGTCCCGCGTGTCGAACTCTTGGACTACGACGCCGACGGCACCAACGAGTTGCTCTTCACCTCTCCCGAATCTCAGGCGCTCTTGAAGCCCAATGACGGCGGCACCATCGCCGCGATCGATTTTCGGCCCGCGGCTGCCACGCTCGTCAACTCCATCCTCCGCCGTGCCGAGGCCTATCACGCACGTTTGCGCGAAGCCGCGGGCAAGCCCGCCACCGGCGCGGTCGCCTCCATTCACGAGCAAACCCGCGCGAAAGAGCCCGGCCTTGAGAAATATCTTCGTTACGATCGCTGGCCTCGCCACGCCTTCCGCGTCATGATCTTCGATCCATCGCGCACGCATGCAGACTACGAAGCTCTGGAGCTGCGTGAAGACGGCGGATTCGCCGGTGGCGCTTTCACCGTGAAAAGCTCCGCTCCTCACGAAGCGGAGCTCTTCCGCGCGGACTCCCTCTTGCTGCACGGCAAGACGGAAGCATTGGCGCCGAAGATGTTGCTCACCAAGCAGTACTCTTTCGGTCCCGCGCCCCACGGTTGCGAAGTCGCCTGCGAGATCGGCCTGAAGCTCAAGGTACCGCTCGAAAAGCCCGTGGTCATCGGCATCGAATCCGTGGTCAATCTTCTTGCCCCGGCGGAGCCCGACCGCTTCTTCGACACGCCCACCGGCCGCGTGAATCTCCGTTTCAGTGGCTCGTTGCCCGGTCCGATTCTGCGCATGGAAGACGGCTGGCAGCGCGTCCGCATCGCCTTGCACGCGCCGCTCGTCGAAGAATTTTGGATCGCCCCGATCGAAACCGTCTCCGAATCCGAGGAAGGTTTCGAACGCGTCTACCAGGGCTCGCAAATTCTCGCCCTCTGGCGGCCCCCGCTCACCACCCAAAAAACCTGGTCCACCCGGCTCGTCTGGCGCATCGAAGCCTTCTAATTCTCCGTCTCCACGCGACGCGTCAGTATCGGATCATTCGACTGCAAAATTCCTGACTCTTACTGCATGGCGATTCCGCGCCGGCGTGCCGGCCCGGAATCCCACGGCGGGTTGAATTCCTCCAGCTGAACCGCTCATGGACGAGCTTCGTAGACGACGTTAAATGGTGTCTCCGCGGCTCGCCGGAAGCGGCTGAAGCCAGCTGCGGTAACGACCTCGCGAATGCGCTTTTCGCCCGACTGCGCGCCCAAGCACAACGCGACTTCCTGCGAACGCGAACAGGGCGTGCATAATAGAGTCGAAAAAGAGTAGTACACGCGGCCAACCGGATTCAGGTTGTCCTTCAGCTCGTCGTTGGCAAACGGCTCGACGATCATCCATGTGCCATCTTTGCTCAGTGATTTGCGCATATGGGTTGCGGCTCCTACCGGATCACCCATGTCATGAAGACAATCGAATACCGTAACCAAGTCATAGTCCTTGCCCGGAAACTCCTTGGCCTTCGCCACGCCAAAGTTGAGGCGAACCTCGAGACCTTCTCTGGCGGCAGCGGCCCGGGCGCCCTCGATGGATTTGTCGTGATAGTCAAATCCGAAGAATTGCGATTTTGGGAAGGCTTTGGCCATCAGCACCGTAGACGCTCCCTTGCCGCAGCCCACGTCGGCGGCGCGCGCGCCGGCTTCAAGCTTGGCCTTTACACCGTGCAGAGAAGGGATCCACGAACTTATAAGGTTGGCTGCATAGCTCGGCCGGAAGAATCTCTCGCAGCCATGAAACACAGCGTCGTCGTGTTCATGCCAGCCCATGCCTGCCCCGGACCGGAAGGACTCGATAATCCTTGGAACAGCGGCAAGGGAGCCGAGCGCTAATTGGAAGGCCCCAGGAATGTAAGCCGGACTGTCTTCGTTCGCCAGCGTGAACGCCTGTTCTTCGCTCAGACTGAACTTGCGCGTCGTTTCGTTGTACGTGACGTAGCCGCCGGCAGCTTGGGAGCTCAGCCATTCGCGCACATAACGCTCATCTGTTCTGGTTCTTGCCGCCAGTTCGGCGGAGTTCAGGGGGCCTTCGGCGAGAGCCTTGTACAACCCCAGTTTTTCGCCAATCACCACCATTCCGGAGTGGACCGCGGCTCCCAGATCCCCAACGAATTGCCCTACGAACGCGTTCAGTTTTTCCATATCGAGTGCCATTCCTATTCTCCTTTGAGATTGCAATTTTTTTGAATTAGTAGTGCACTACCGGGTTTCTGACGAGGCTGTCCCTTCGGGTTAGCCCCAGGAAGCGGTTGCCGCCGCTTCCTGGGCCGTTCAGCGTGCGCCCGAGTGGCTACTTATTCCTGCTTGGGTCATCGTCTGGATTGACATAGTTGAACTGCAGGGGAGATTGCCCGTGGACCTGCACGATGGTTTCTCCACAGGCCATGGCGTAGTGATGCATGTCGGGATCGAGAAAAGCAAAACTCCCGGCGATGAACGCTTTCATCTTGTTCGCGTCAAACTCATCGCCCATCCCGACCTTGAATGTGCCGGAGATGATCGTGACGTTTTCCCGCTGGGGGTGCCAATGGGGAGAGATGCGGAAGCCGTCAGGCATCTTCAGGCGAATCGTGAAGTCGCCCGTCGATGCGGTTGGGTCACCTTCCAGGACGGCGAACTGAGCGCCCGGGCGCACCACCGGCGGTGCGGGCCCCCAGGGAATGGTATCCGAAGTGAATGCGTTCGTTTCGTGAGAATGATTGTTTGTAGCAGTGCTGAGTGGCCGCGCTGCCCAGGCGAACGAGCCAGCCAGTGTGAGTATAAGCAAAAAGAATCGTTTCATGATTGAGCCTCCGTAGCTCAGCGTCGAACAGTGGGAATCATGTCTTGAGCGGAGGGGCATTCCAATGAAGAGCGCATACAGTTTGTATATCTTTCGCATATCGTCGCAAATTACTGATTCCTAGGGGATAATGCGCAAACAAGAGTCTATGCGACGTACTAAACCAGCAGTAGTCGAAATCGAACTCGACCTTGGACGCTACGAGCTTCGCCGCCACGGACGGCGCATCAAGCTCGAAAAGAAGCCCATGGAGCTGCTGATATTTCTCGTGGCCCGGCGGGAACAGCTGGTTTCGCGTAAGGAAATCGTCACGAAATTGTGGCGCTCGGATCTCTTTATCGATACGGAGCCGAATATCAACAACATCGTCCGGAAAATCCGTACGGCTCTGGGTGACGACCCCGGCAAACCGCGCTTTCTGGAAACCGTGGTGGGCAAAGGGTACCGATTCATTGGACACGTGCGTGTGATTGATGCGCGCTATCCGCAATCCGATTTTGAATCAGGCGCGCGCGCCGTCAGCACGGAAAAAGCCGACGTGTGGAGCGAGCGCTCCTCGTTGGCGATCTTGCCGCTGATGCTTCTCGGCAAGGTCACTAATGACCATGGCGTGTGCCTGGGGTTTGCCGATGCTCTGGTTACGCGTCTCGGAAATCTGCCCGGCGTGGACGTTCTCCCGACTTCGGCAGTCCTGAACGTGCCGCTTGGGGCGAGTGCTTCGGAGACGGCATCCCGTCTCGGTGTGCGTTTTGTCGTCCACGGCGCCATTCAAGAGTCAAAAGGCCTATTGCGGCTCTCGGTGGAACTGTTTGATAACCATGCCCGGAGCGCTCGCCTCACACGGAAACGGGATCTCGACGTGAGTCGTCTGCCCGACCTTGAGGACGAGATTGCAAAACAAATCGCGGTCGCATTGAACCGGCCGCTGGGTCCGGCGGTGCCGCGACTCCGGCCGCGATTTAGCAGGGACCCAATGGCGTATGCGGAATTTATGCGGGGTTACCGGCTCGGATCCTCCGGCGATCCAGCGGTGCTGGACGAAGCCGCTCAGCGCTTGACCAATGCGGTCACTCGAGATCCTGCTTTTTCCTTGGCGCATGCCATCCTTTCCCTCGTGTGCGCGACGCGCCACTATGAAGTCGATCCGGCGAGCGCGTGGTTGGAGAAGGCCGAGTTTCATTGCCATCGAGCGCTTGAACTGGATTCGGATTTGCCCGAAGGGCACGTCGCCAACGCTTTTCTGCTATGGGGGCCATCCAAAAACTTCCAACACCTTGAAGCGATCGCCGAACTCAAGCGGGCACTGGCTCTGCAGAACAATCTGCCCCACGCCTACAACCGTCTGGGCACGATCTTGGCTCACATCGGGCTGTTCGACCACGCGCGCGAAATGTATGAGAGAGGGCGGCCATTTCATCCCAGAAAAGCCGTTAGTCACAGCATCGTGCAAGTCTATGTCTGGAACCGGGAATACGATCTGGCGCGGGAGGAGATTCAAGCGTGGCGCGTCGAGAACCCAGGCAACAAATATCCTGTCTACTTTGCCCCACAGCCGGCCATGATGACAGGAGATTGGAAAGAGGCAGAAATCCTGTTGGATGAAGCAATCCACCTTTTACCTGAAGAGCCACTCATCGTCAGTCTGCAAGGCGTCTTTTACGCGTTGACAGGAAAAGGCGGAAGGGCACTCGACTGCCTGACCAAGGCTTGTGCGAGCCCAAAATCCTTTGGACATGCGCACCACAGCTACTATCAATTCGCATGTATTCTTGCCCTGCTAGGGCGGCTTGAGGCTGCGTTTGAGTGGCTGGAGCGAAGTGTAAGCGCCGGATTCGCGTGCTGGCCATTTTTTCTGAAGGATCCTTGCCTCAAAGACCTGCGCGATCTTCCTGCGTTCGAGGTTCTGGTGAGCTCGCTGCAAGCCAAGTATCCCGACCATCTCGGATTGCTCTAGGTTGACGCGGGGGGAGGGTCAACCAGGGCACCCTCTATCCTGCAATCAGCAGGTTCTGCGCGAACGGCCATTCGCGATCAATCCACTGTCCATCGCAGCGGAATCCTGTGCGCTTTGCCATCTCCGGAATTTCTTCGGCTTGATACTTGTGCGAGCTTTCCGTCCAAATGGTTTCGTCTTCGTCCAGCATGAACCGCAGACTGGCGGCCGGGACGTGCACCGTTTGCCGGCACGTGGAACGCAGATGCATTTCGATCCGCCGTTCCACCCTGTTCCACCGGGCTTGGTGCCGGAAGCAACTCAAATCAAAATCCGCACCCAGCTCCCGGTTGATGCGCGCCAGCAAATTCAAATTGAACGCCGCCGTTACGCCCGCGGGATCGTCGTAAGCCAGTAATTGCAGCTCGATGCTCTTCTCTAAATCGGTGCCGAGCAGCAACGCATCCCCCGGCTGCAGAATCGTCCTCATTTCCCGCAAGAATTCTTCACCTTTGTCGCGATCGAAATTGCCAATCGTGCTTCCCAAAAACAACACGAGCAGATGGTCCCGTTCTCCGCGCCCATGCGCGACGCTACGCAACCCCTCCAGGTACGGCTGCTCGTATCCCACGATGCTGACCATATCGATCTGCCCGAGTTCTTTCGCCAACGCCGCCAGCGCCGAGGGCGAAATCTCGATGGGGTAGTAATACGTCTTTTGCCGCCGCGACAGCGCTTCCAGAATCCAGCGAGTCTTTTTTCCTGTGCCGCTGCCGAGCTCCGCCACCTGAATCGGCGACGGTAGCCGCCCCACAATTTCTCGCGCGTACTTTTCCAGCAGGCGCGCATCAGCGCGCGTGAGCCCGTACTCCGGCAACACGCAGATGGTTTCGAAGAGCGCCGAGCCCACTTCGTCGTACAAATACTTTGAAGGAAGTTCTCTCTGTCCTGTTTTGGTGAGGCTCTCGCGCACGTCCGCCGAGAATTCAGATACGTGCCGTACGGGAAGGGAAGCGGTTAGCATGGAGTCTCCTGGACTTGATTCTCTTTCCGCTATCGTCGCATCTGAGCGCACAGTTGGGGGCAGCTTCTCGATACCCCCACAAGAGCAATTTTTCTTCTCTTACCAAAGACTGAGAACTAACGACTGAAAAACTCTCAGTCCTCGACGCAACGGAACGTTGCGTAGACATACGGATAATGCGGCTGGAACCAATTTCGGAACGACCGCCGCAACATGCACGCGGCGGTCCGCGGCGAGCCACCCTTCATCACGTAGTGCTTGCCGTCGAAAAAATTTGCGGAATAGCCTGGATAGAACGGCATCGGCGTAAATCCCGGAAACGGCCCGAACTCCGTCCGCGTCCACTCCCAACCGTTCCCTACAAGATCGTGCACGCCGAAAGCGCTTGCGCCCGCGGGATGCGCTCCCACCGGCGAGGGATCCCACGATTTGAAATCGAAGTTTCCCCTGGACGCGCTCGGCGCTTCCTCGCCCCAGGGATAGCTGCGCTCCCGCGTGCCGTCGGGCGTTCCATACGCGGCACGATGAAACTGCGCTTCGGTTGGCAGTTTGCGTCCCAGCCACTTCGCATACGCGTTGGCCTCGGCGTGGCTCACATATACCGGCCACTCCTGCGGCAAACGAATCTCGCCAAACATCGTGTGATAAATCCACAGGTTGCCCTCGCGGCCCCAGAACATCGGATGCTCGACGCCTTCCTTCGCCTTCCAGGCCCAGGCTTCCTCGCTCCACAGGGAACGGTTCTCGTAACCACCCGCCTGCATAAACCGTAGAAATTCGTGATTCGTTACATTGTGGTTGTCGATGGCGAACTCTTTCACCTCGACTTCATGCGCCCCAAATTCGTTGTCCCAGCCGAATTCCTCTCCCTTAACTGGCTCCAGTCCCAGCGTAGCCTGCCCGGCGGGGATCTCCACCAGATGCGGCTTCACCCTGAGCGACTTCCACGCCGCTCGCTCGGGACCGCCAACTTTCCTGGCGCTCGGCAGCCGGTGCAGCATGTAGGCCAGCGTCTCCGCATGCATCAACCGATGTTCGATGGCAACTTCGAGCATCGGGATCAGCTGCGGATGCCCTTCCGCAGGCCGCTCCAGGGCATGCTCGATCGCGTGGTCCAACTCCTCGCGTATCCGCCGGTTGTAGCGCTCGACTTCCGCGCGCTCCGGCCAATCCGCCGGCGTGTCCGACGGCAACCCGCCATCCACCGGGTCAATGCCAAAAGCAAACAGTTGATCGAACGTCCGCTGGACCGGCCGTAATCCAAACGCCCGTTGCGCCAGCAAATTCCAATCGAACGCCTCGATATGCCCCACGTAGAAAACCAAGCGGTGTCGCTCGGGGATGGGCCTGTCGTAGATGGCTTCTTCCCGAACCACGCGGAATATCTCATCGGTTCGCGCGCGAGCGTTAACTAGTCTGGTGTGAAGGTCGTGCCGGATGCGGACAGCGGTAGCGGGAGCTCCCATGGCGTTCTTCCCCTTCTGTTGGATGCAGCTTCCACGCGAAGGATGCGCCAAAATTCGGCGTCGGGAGGCTAGGTGCATTAATATGTTCCCTCCGGGATTTGTTGCTGTCAATCGAAATGAATACGAAACCACCACTTTCCGCAATAAAAACCATCGAGTTTCGCGATGTGTCGCTTCACATAAACGTTATTCCTGCCCGCGTAATCGTTTCCTGCATCTCCTTAGAAATCCTTCATGGCGAAACCCTCGTCCTCCTTGGTCGCAGCGGCAGCGGCAAGACCACCCTTCTCCGCCTAATGAACGGAATTTTACTTCCCACAGAGGGGCAAGTCCTCGTCCAGGGCTGTTCGACCGCCGTCTGGGACCCTATCCGCCTCCGCCGTGGCATTGGTTATGTCATTCAGGACGCCGGCCTCTTTCCCCATTTCACCGTCGCGGAAAACATCGGGCTCGTTCCCTCGCTCGAAAAATGGGACCGCTGCCGCACTGCCGTTCGCGTCGGAGAGCTCCTGACGCTCGTTGGACTCGATCCGTCTGAATTTGCGGACCGCCGCCCCCGCGAACTCTCCGGCGGCCAGCGCCAGCGCGTGGGCGTCGCGCGCGCCCTCGCCGCCGATCCTCCCATCCTGCTTATGGACGAACCCTTCGGCGCGCTCGATCCTGTCACCCGCGCCGAGCTCCAACGAGAATTCAGCGCCCTCGCCCGCCGTCTCGGCAAGACCATCGTCTTCGTCACCCACGATCTCCGCGAAGCATTGTTTCTCGCTTCCCGCATCGTCCTGCTAGAAGCCGGCCGCCTCGTTGCGAGCGCCACTCCGCAGGAGTTTCTTCGCCTCGATCACCCCGAAGTTCGCGCCTTCACTTCCTCTCTCGCGATGACCCCAGGAGCCTCCGCATGAGCCCCCAAATGACCACCTGGTCATTCTTCGCCGATCACCGCGCCGAAATCCTCGGCGCCACTCTCGATCACCTCGTGCTCGTCGTCACCGCCATGATCATCGCCATTCTCATGGGCGTCCCGCTCGGCATGTTCATTGTGCAGCGTCCCGCATTGCGCGCTATCGCGCTCGGCGTCGCCAGCGTCTTCCAGACCATCCCCAGCCTCGCCCTCTTCGGTTTCCTCATTCCCATACCGTTCATCGGAGGCATCGGCAAGCGAACTGCCGTCGTCTCTCTCGTCCTCTACGCCCTTCTGCCCATCCTTCGGAACACTTACGTTGGACTCACCGGCATTGACCCCGCGGTTCTCGAAGCCGCTGAAGCCATGGGCATGACCCGTGCGCAAATCCTCTTCCGCGTGCGTTTCCCGCTCGCTCTCGCTGTCATACTCGCCGGCATTCGCACCGCCACCATCATCACTATCGGCGTCGCCACCATCGCCGCCGCCATCGGCGCTGGTGGCCTCGGTACCTTCATCTTCCGCGGCGTCGCCCTGGTCAGTGATGCCCTCATCCTCGCGGGCGCCATCCCCGCCGCGCTACTCGCTCTCCTCGCCGACTTCCTCCTCGGCCTCCTCGAACGCAGACTGAAGGTCTCCTGACATGCGCCGTGCCCGCCTCCGATTCCTTTGCTTCCTTTATTTCCTTAACCTCATCAACTTCCTTTCCGCTTGCACCAAGCCTCCCCAAACCAAAATCACCATCGGCTCCAAATTCTTCACCGAACAAGTCATCCTGGCCGAACTCCTCGCCCAGCACATCGAGGCGCGCACCGGCATCCCCGTCATTCGCAAGACCAACCTCGGCGGCACCCTCCTAGTCCACAAAGCTCTCCAGGCCGGCGAGCTCGACCTCTACGTCGAATACACCGGCACCGCCCTCACTGCCGTCTTGAATGAATCACCACAGGCTGATTCCGCTGCCGTCTACAACCGTGTCAGGCAGCTCTACTCCGATCGCTTCCATCTCGAAGTCACCGAGCCACTCGGTTTCGAAAACACCTTCGCCATGGTCATTCGCGGCGACGACTCCAAAAATCTCCATCTCCAAAAAATCTCCGACATTGCTCCCATTGCTCCCAAATGGCGCGCCGGCGTCGGCTACGAATTCCTCGAGCGCCCCGACGGCTTCCGCGGCTGGAGCGATCGCTACAATCTTCATTTCGCCGAGTCTCCCAAAGTCATGGATCTCGGCCTCATCTACCGCGCCCTAGTCGATCATCAAGTGGACATCGTCGCCGGCAATTCCACCGACGGCCTCATCAACGCCCTCGGCCTAGTCGCCCTCGTAGATGACCGCCACTATTTCCCGCCCTACGACGCCGTCCCCATCGTCCGCCAATCCACCCTCGCCCGATTCCCCCAGCTCCGCGCCGGGTTGGCCGATCTCGCCGGCAAACTCTCCGCCGCCGATATCCGCCGCCTCAACTTCGCCGTCGACGCTTTACACCAGGACGCCGCCGCCGTCGTCCGGCAGTTCCGTTTCTCCAAAGGTCTTTAGCCGACCGTCGTTCACCTCCCACTGCCCAACAAGCTCTCGGATACAATATGTACGGACTGTCACGATAAGCCACACTTGGCGAAATAATCGGCGGCGTTCGTTAGTTTCACAAAGCAGAGGGAAAGGTTTCAGGCTTCACCGGAAAGAGAGAAAAATGAAACGCTGGAAAGCACTGCTGCTGGTACTTTTCGCGGTCGCGATCGCCGCCGCCATTTACGGAGCCGTCCTGATTCGCCACGGCTTCAGCGCGACCGAAGAGCCATCCACCCTGGAGAAGATCGTCGCCCGCACGGTGCGAAACCTGTCGATTCCGCGCAAGGCGCAGACTTCACGGACCGCTGCGTTGTTTGTCACGGCAACGACGGCAGCGGCCAGACCCAAGTCGGCCGGAACCTCTACCCCAAGCCGCCTGATTTGCGCGCGCCACAAACGCAGAATCTTACCGATGGCCAGATCCGCTACATCATCAAGAACGGCGTCCGTCTCACGGGCATGCCGGCCTGGAGCCATCCGCACGAAGAACAGGACAACGATAGCTGGAAACTCGTTCTCTTCATCCGCGACCTGCGCCAACTGTCTGCCGGCGAAAAATTGTCACAGCCATGACAGACAAGTACAAAATCCCAAATTCCTGCACGTCCCGTCACGCGCATAAATCCACTGCCTGGGCCACCGAAGCCTTGCGCCACTGGCCCGAGCGCTCTCCCTGGCGTCTCGACTAACAACTTTCCGCCGCCAACGTTCGCCGACTCAACTACGCCGTCGACGCCAGCGCCAGGCCGCCGCCGTTCGACAGTTCCGTTCTTCCAAAGCCTTGTAAGCCGCGATTCGTTCCAGTTGACGTTCCGGGCGATCCTGAGCAACATCCTTGCGAAACATTCCACGGGCGCTGCTCCCTATGGAAGGAGCCAACATGACGGAGTTTCCTCGCTTCGATCTCACCGGTCAGGTATCCCTGGTGACTGGTGCGGCGCGCGGATTGGGCCGCGCGATTTCTCTCGCATTGGCTCACGCTGGTTCCGATGTCGCGCTGGGCTTGCGCGACGTCAGTACCGCCGCCGACCTCGTTCGCGAGATTCAAAGCATGGGCCGCAAGACTTTGCCTCTGCAAATGGATGTAACCCGCATCGAGCAAATCTCTCGCGCCGTTCAGGACACCGTTGACCGCTTCGGCCGCCTCGATATTCTCGTCAATAACGCCGGGATCGCGCCCGAAAATCCCGCGGAAAATTACCGCGAGGAAGATTTTGATCTCACGCTGGCCGTGAATCTCAAGGGTACCTTCTTCGCCAGCCAGGCGGCAGGTCGCTTCATGATTCGCCAGAAGAGCGGCCGCATCATCAATCTTGGTTCGCAGGCGGGCTTCGCGGCACTGCCTGGAGAGTCCGTCTACTGCATGACTAAAGCGGCGATCTCGCACTTGACGAAGTGCCTAGCCATCGAGTGGGGCAAACACAACATCACCGTGAACGCCGTCGCGCCCACATTTATCTCTACACCGGGCACGGAGGCCGCGCTCGCCGACTCGGCCTTCCGCGCCGATGTCCTCGAACGAATTGCCGGCTTGCACCGTATTGGCGTTCCCATGGACGTTGCCGGCGCCGTGGTCTTCCTGGCTTCACCCGCCGCCTCTCTCATCACAGGACACACCCTCCTCATCGATGGCGGCTGGACCGCCCGCTAATCGTGATACGCGGCCGCCGTTCAACCCTGAAATCCGGGCGAGGGAGCAGGGGTATCCCGTTCGACTTGGCAGCCGATCAGCACAATCAGCCGAACCACATTTCGAGGAAAAACCTGATGGTCAGAGGCAACGGGCGCAACTCTTTACCACGACGCTTAAGTCACTCTGACCCCTGGGGTTGTTCTCTTTTTGAAGTTACTGGGGCCAGAGTGACCATAAGCTTGGCAACCATACGGCAGATACTCTCCCACCGCTAAGAATCCGCACTTTGCTCGGGATTCCGACCAGCGCTCGTTCGAGCGAGTTGCGGTTATCACGAGGAGGCCGGATGCCACACTCGGAGGTACAGTTGCGCATACTCGAACTGAGGGGATTTTGATTTTCAGGGGAGAAATACCATTGCGTTCATAGAGACCAGTCGGCGAAAAGGGGCTCAACTCTTTACTGTTTGCTCTGCAGAAGAGCGCAATTCTCCACGCACTTCACAAACTGCATTTCGATTTCGGCCTTCTTGTGGGGCACGCGATCGGTGGATTCCGGCGCAACGATCAGCGACTGCGGGCCATCGGCCAGGTTGAAGGTACACTGAAACTCCAAAGACTGGACGCCACGCTGCTGGCAGGGATTCTTCTCCAGCGCGGGCTCGAACATCTCCGGCTTGGCATGCAACTGGTTGGCGACATCCGACGGTAGCATCGCCACTACCATCGGCACAGGGGACTTGATCTTGATGCTGACCTGTGCGCCGTCATGGTCCGGCGTGAACCCGCCATACACTTTCAGGAACGACGTCAGCTGATACTTCTCTTTGACCTGCCAGGTCCACCGAAACTCCGGCTGGACGCAGTTTTCCATACACAGCCAGCGGAAGTATTGGACGTGCACGTCGTTGGGCGCTTTGAACTGCCGCTTGGCCGATTCCCGCTCCGCCATTACCGCCGCGATTCCCGTAATTCCCGCGCCCACTGCGCGCTCGACCCTATTACTCGGGTCCAGGACCGCGCCGAGTCCGGCAAATACCGCGTGATCGGGACTATACCGCTCGTCGCGAATGATAAGCGTCATCGAAACGGGCGGGACGAAACAAGTGTACCTAGTCTCCACCACATGTTCTCTGGTGCACAACTGTTGCAGGTTGTTCAGGCTCTCGGGATGCTGCACCGCAGCGTTCCAATCTTCGGAGCGCGCCAGGAATACCGTGACCGGCTGCTCCGATTTAATATCCACCTGCATATTGCCGCCGTCTCCGCTCGCGTGATACGTCTGCCCAGCGTGATAGTTAGCGGGGTCCAACCGCACATCCTCTTGATTGCCGGGCAGCCAGTTGAAAACTCGTTGCTGGCCAAACGAAGGCCCGGACAACGCACAAATCAGCAAGATCGCGAAAAGGAACGGCTTTTTCATGTTTCTCATAGTAATTCCATTGAAACGCGAAGGCCTTTTCCCCCGCAAGCATTCCGCGCAAACGTGTCGCCTGGAAGTATCCTGACCGATGGGACAGGCAACCCAGCGCTTCCTTCTCGAGGTCCGAAAAAGGTAGCCTCAGTGGAGCAAACAAAAAGACGCAGCCGGCAATCAGCTGCGCCCTTCGAAAACAAGTCTGCCCTAGAGTCTAGTGCTTGTCGTGGTCGCGATTACGATCATGGTCGTGCTCATCCCAGTCGCGGTCCGTGTGCCAACGATGATTGTCTTCGTCCCACCACTTGTGTGCGTGCGACCAGCAGTACTCTCGCGCCTCGTGCAATTGTTGGCGCGCGTTTACCACCTGTCTGCTTTCCCAACCGTGGTGTTCGGCGGCTTCGTGCAGCCGATGATCGGCTTTTGCGATGCGCCGCTGGCACGCCCCTTCATCGGCGCGAACCGCCGGTGGACCCATGAAAATCAGAGCGCCTGCCAACGCCGCTGCCGCGAGCCCCGTCCTTACCAAAAATGATTTTTATTTGAATTTGCATTTCTATTCTGCCCTCCTGAGGATCGATCGAGACACAGTTCGAAGTCGAGACCGCGGTTTAATGCCTGAGTATGATAGAGAGGGATCTCCAACTCTGGCGATCCAGCCTCGTTTCTCTATGGTGGGATAACACCTGGGCACAACACTGTTCTCTTTAGAACACTCTTCTCCTGCAGCGT
>Ga0137360_10000918_pt1 | contig 17043 bp, 12 predicted proteins | sample Mad1_60_16metaG_FD_104924 | JGI IMG/M metagenome (GOLD analysis project Ga0137360, IMG submission 104924) | Vadose zone soil microbial communities from Angelo Coast Range Reserve, California, USA - Mad1_60_16 metaG | ecosystem: Environmental > Terrestrial > Soil > Vadose zone | place: USA... | reverse complement strand
CAGCTCCGCCGGCATCTCGAAAGTGATGCCATTGCCGCGCTCGGGCCGGTTGAGCACGATGCGCGCAATCGCGCCGGTAACGTCGTAAGTAAGTGTCTTCAGTGTGTCCATAACCTGCTCTCTTTTTTGGACTGCGGCGGCTTGACGTCGCTTTAACGATGCGAAGGAGTCGAGAGTTCTCTTTTACGAAATTCCAAGGCCGACCAAAAACGGCGTCAAGCCGCCGCACTCCAAAGTCAGAACCCCGGCACGAGCATGCGCGCCATTCGCTCGGGATTTTTTATTCGTTGCGTCGTCATCCAATCATCCGCGTCCGCGATCAACTGCCGGCCGCGATCGTCAGCAAGCAGCTCGCCGAGACGCCGGCGCGAGGCTGCCGCGTAAAGCCGCATGTCCCCTCGCCCAAACTCGTCGCCCGCCACCGCGAGTAATGTTGTCGCCTCAGTATTTTGACCGCGCTGATGCGCGACCGCTGCTCGCAAAACGACAGCAAAAGGCTTGGCCCATGACATATTTTCTTTTTCGATCTTGTGAGCAAGCCGCCCGGCGAAGCTCAATTTATCTCGATCACCGTGGTTCAACGACGTCGCCAGTGCGGCGCGAGCCCGCAAGTAAGTCGCTTCAATACGGAGCACTTGCGTGCGCAGCAACATGGAATTTTCCAGCGCGGGCCACTGTCCCGCGATATGCTTCCAGGCAACGTCAGCGTCTCCCGTGTAAAGTTCGATCTGCGCCTGGGCCAGCAGCGAACTATAGTGTTGCAAGTGAAACCCTTCGTGCGGCCAGGCTTTCAAAGCTTCGATTACTTCAGCCCTCGCTTTGTCGGGATCGTCGGCCGCCAGCCAAATCGAATTCATGCGCGTGCGTAGATCAGTGGCCGCGAAAACGTTTCCCTGTTCAAGCGCGGAGGAAAGCAGCGACGGCACTCGTCGCGAAACTTCCGCCAGCTCACCCAGATACAAAAGCGCACTCAACATGAACCGGTTTGCCATTGTCAGTTCCCAGGTCACGCCGGTGCAGCGGTCACGCAAAACTTCGGCAGCGCGCTCGCAGAATTCAGCCGCAAGTTTCCACTCGCCCACGAGGTAGGCGCTGACGCCGCGGGCCCAGATCGCTAGTCCAATCGCATGCGGATGGCCAACTTTCTGAGACAGTTCTTCAGCTCGCTGGGCGATTTGCATGGCGCGTTCTTTCTTCTTGCCGCCGCCGGAGACGCTTTGCGCCACTTCAAACGACATTGCCCGGGCCACGCGATACGGTTCGCCGGCCTTTAGCGCCAACAGTAGATGACGACTTTGAAAATCCGCGCCGCGAATGAGATCAACGGCGCCGAGCCCGGCGGCCACGGCCCAACAGGTATCTATGCGCACCAGATCGGCTTCCGGAATTTGACTCGCATCGCGCTCAGTAAAATTCAGTCCACGCAACTTAATCTGAAGCCGCTTTAGCAAGAGCGAAAACAGCGCGCGTCTCGGGCCTGCCGGCAAGGCGAACCCGACCGCCGCCAGCACCGAGCGAATCAGTTCCAGACCTTCCTTAATGTGACCGCCCATCAACAATTGCTGCGCGGCGCGCCGGCGGAAATCAAGACTGGGGGCCGCAGAACTTAACTGGGCCACCTCAAGATAAGCTTCTGCCGCTTCGGCTGGGCGGCCGGCATTTGCGAGTGCCTCGGCAAGGCCGCGTTTGAGATCTACTAGTTCAGCGCCGCGCGCGGGCGCGAGTTCCAATGCCCGGCGGTAAAAAGCGGCGGCGCGATCAAAGGCGAGCGCGCTTGCTGCTTTGCGGGCGGCGACGGCGGCGTGCGTTGCCGCGCGGACTCGTTCGCCGGCGCCCAGGTAATGCTCAAACAACGCTTCCGGATCGTCTATACCGCGGACCTCGATAGCGTGGGCCAATCGTTTGTGAATCTGGGTAACTCTCTTTGGCGACAACTGCGCGGCAAGTGTTTCGCGAATGCGATCGTGATAGAGCTCCAGCGTGTGGCCACTGCCGGCGCGAATAAACTGAGCTGCTCTGAGTGAACCAATCAGTTGCAGTTCGTCACCGGAAAGTTCCGCGGCTTGATAAACCACTTCGGGATTGATGGGTCGGCCGGCTACCGCGAGCGCATTGACAAACGCGCGCGCGTCTTTGGGCAGGTGACTAAGTCGCGCATCGAGCATCATCGCCAGGGTGATGCCGCTGGTCGCCGTTTGATCGCTGGTCAAGGCATAGCGCGCGAGCTGTTCGAGGAGAAACGGATTGCCGCGCGCTTCGCCGAGCATCGCATCGGCAAATTGCGCCAGCGCCGCAGCCGCCGGGCCCAACAGCTGGTCCAACATCTCGTAAGACTCAGACTTAGACAAAGCGCCAACATAAACTTCGCGGCAGTTGTCGGTGCCGGTCTTCTCCAACAGCGTTTTCAGAAATGGTTTTGCTTCCAGGTCTTCAGTGCGAAAGCTTGACAGCAACAGCAGCGGCGGCGAGTCTGGCGGACGCAGCAAGTCTTCAAGCAATGTTGTGCTGTCGGCGTCGGACCATTGCAAGTCGTCAATATAGAGGACCAGCGGCTGGCGATCGGAAATGCGCGCGAGCAGCTCGCGCAAAGCGGCAAACGCTTTACGCCGCAAGGTGAAAGGGTCGGGCATATCGTGCTCGCGTTGCGGCGCATTGAAAACCGCATCAACCTGCAGCATCACCGGAAAGAGTCTTGCCAGCGCCAGCACCTCTCGCGGCATCAGGGCCTCGGCTTTTACTTCCGGCAGCGACAGCAAATATTTGGTTAAGCTGTCAACTACACCATCAAGCGCTTTGTAAGGCACCGACTCACGCTCATAACAGCGCCCTTCGAGAACAACGACCTCAGATTCGTGCGTACACAGCTCATCGAGAAAATGACGGGCGAGCGCGGTCTTGCCCATGCCCGAGCTGCCGTGCAAATAAACGGTTACTGTTTGCTCGCGGCGCGTGAACGCAAACGCTTCGTTGAGCTGTCGCAACTGTCGCTCGCGGCCAACGAACGCCGGTGTCGGCGCGTGTGCTGCGGCTGGTGCAGACATGATTGGAAGTTGCAATGGACCAGTCTTGCCCTGTCCCAGTATGCGCAGCACTTCGCGCCCGCTGGGCCGCTCTTCGGGCTTGCGCCGCAACAGCCGCACGCAAAGGTCGTTCAGGTCCGCGGGCACATGGTTGGCGAGTTCAAGCGGCGCAGGCGGATCGAAGTTTTGCTTGTTCATCATCACTTCGAAAAATTTTCCTGAAAACGGCAAGCGTCCGGTAAGCGCCTGATACAACATTACGCCGATGCTGTACCAATCGCTGGCCCGCGAGATGGGCAGTTGCGCACCCTGCTCCGGCGACATGTAATCGGGAGTGCCGGCGAGCGTCACGCTATCGTGGAGTTCTTTACCTGCAACTTCGGCCACCAAACCAAAATCAAGAATGACGACGCGGCCTTCGTTTGTTACCAGCACGTTGGAAGGTTTAATGTCCCGGTGAAGTTTTCCTGTTTCATGCAGGCCATGCAGACCTTCGGCAAGTTGGCGCAAGGCGATCCCCAGGCGACCGAGATCGAGTTTCGATTTCTCCAGCAAAGAATCGCCAGACCTTTGGGTCGAGCCTTCATCGAAGTCTGAAGAGCTGATCGTATCCAACTGGCGCGTCTCTGCCTCGTAATCCGCCAGTAGTTCCGGAGGTGAACCTTCCTGCGTGCCTTTAATCAACGTCGGCGTCTTTGACGATTGTCTACGCCTGGACTGGTAACCGGGGCGAACGTATTCGAGAAAGTTGACGCCTTTGACCAGCTCCATGGTGAAAAACCAGTACGGGCCATCCACCATGAACTCGTAAAGTGCGACGAGGTTGGGATGCGAAACGTCGGCTAGCGAACGAAACTCGTTCTTAAAGCGCGAGATGTGCGAAGCCTCGGCTCGCGTGAGAGTCTTCAGCGCAACCAGTTTGTCGGTTTCGCGATCGTGGGCTTCATAGACCACGCCCATACCGCCAGAGCCGAGGCGGCGGCGAATGTGAAAGCGTTCGGTACCAAGAAAGTCGTGGGAACTTTGGCTCATTAGTCTGGAGCGAAACTATGGAACGCGAGTATGTAAGTTAGTATAGATTAGTCCAGGCCATAAAGGCATACACATTCGTGAGAACAATTCCGACCGCGGTTTCTTAGACATGATTTACAGGATGAACAAGATGGAATCGGTTAAGAATTGCCTTTTCAATCCTGTAAATCATGTTGACGATCTAAGGAGACTGAAATGGACTGGCGCGTCTTTCTAACAACTTTTGGCGTTATCTTTCTCGCTGAAATGGGCGACAAAACTCAACTGGCGGCGATGACAATGGCCGCGCAAACAAAAAGACCCTGGGCGGTTTTCATCGGCGCTGCGTTGGCGCTGACCGCTGTCTCGGCGATTGGCGTAGTGGTCGGTAGTGTTGTTGGAGACTACGTTCCGCTTATCTGGGTCAAGCGCGTCGCTGCTATTGCTTTTATTGTTATTGGTGTGTTGATTCTTCTCAATAAATTTTAGAGATTGAAGCGCTGTGGTTGAGTCCAGTTGGCAGCGTGGGTCGATGAATACAGAACCGGGAGCGGTAGCGACCGGGTCAGCAAAAAGACAGCGTTGTGGGTCGACGAATACAGAACCGGGAGCGGTAGCGACCGGGTCCTAGACTCAACTTATTTTTATAGCGCGCCTAATTACCTGTCACCAAATTGAGTGGCGGACCCGGTCGCTACCGCTCCCGGTTCTGTATTTGCTGACCCACAGAATAATTTTTGCAGATACCGCCTAAACACATTACAGTTCCGTCGTCCTATTAACTCAAATCCTGGAGCTATGAATGCCGCAAACTCCACATACCGAGCGCCACTTCACCGCCAGCGATGTTGTGCGCGACATAGTAATTGGCATGTCTGACGGATTGACCGTGCCATTTGCATTGGCCGCAGGGCTCACCGGCGCCATCGCCAACACAAGCATCATCGTCACTGCCGGATTCGCCGAGCTTGCCGCCGGCTCAATCGCAATGGGATTGGGCGGTTACCTGGCTGCAAAAAGCGATGCTGAACACTATGCCAAGGAACGCGAACGCGAGAAGCGCGAAGTCGCCGAGATACCGCATGAGGAAATGAAAGAAGTCGCGGAGGTCTTTGAGGAGTATGGCCTCACCAGAGAAGAGACTCGCCCACTGGTCGAAGCACTACGCAAGCGGCCACAGAAGTGGATCGATTTTATGATGCGTTTTGAACTCGGCCTGGAAAAGCCCGATCCCAAACGCGCGCTAACCAGCGCCTTGACGATTGGCGGCGCTTACATTGCCGGCGGCATCATTCCGCTGGCGCCCTACATTGTGACTACGAACCGATCAGTGGCATTGTTGTTTTCGATAACGGTCACGCTGCTGGCGCTGTTGGTCTTTGGATTTATCAAGGGACGATTTACCGGGACGCGTCCCGTGCGCAGTGCGTTGCAAACCGCACTAATCGGCAGTGCCGCCGCCGGCGCAGCATTCATGATCGCACGGGCCATTGCCTGAGCCAGGTTCGCTACAAATGTCCGATAAACTTTTAGTCTTAAGTCTTGCTCCCTCTCCATTTGGGAGAGGGTTGGGGAGAGGGCCTGTGCGCGTCAAGCTTTCGACCCTCCCCTAACCCCTCCCAGAGGGAGGGGAAGAAACCAAGCTAAAGCCTATCGGACATCAAACTGACCCACTACCCGCTTCCGACTCGGCTTCCCTAATCCAGCAAAGTGAGATAATTTCGGGATAGTCCGCTTTTCGGCCGGCGAGTTTGTTGTATCTGGCTCCGTTTGAATCTAACATTACGAGAACGTCTGACCATGAGCACTGCAATAGAAGAAGCCTCGGAACTTACCGACGAAACCACGCATAAGTGGGTTTATCTTTTCGAAGAAGGCAGTGGCGACGACAAGTCGCTGCTCGGGGGAAAAGGCGCGGGATTGTGCGAGATGACACATGCCGGCCTGCCGGTACCGCCGGGACTGGTCGTAACCACCGAAGCCTGCAACGCCTTTTTTGAAAACGACAAAAACTTTCCCGCCGGGATGTGGGAACAGGTTAAGGATGGCCTGCAAAAGATCGAAGAGAAAGTCGGAAAAAAGTTTGGTGACCCCCAGAATCCTTTGCTGGTCTCGGTTCGCTCCGGCGCGGCCTTCTCAATGCCCGGCATGATGGATACTGTCCTTAATCTCGGCCTTAACGAACAAACTGTGCAGGGTCTGGCCGCGCAGACCGGCGACCTGCGTTTTGCACTCGATGCCTATCGCCGCTTTGCCTCGTTGTTTGGCGAAATCGTTATGGGCGTGGCCCATGAAAAGTTCGAGCGCGTGATGGATCGTTACAAGGCGCAGACGACCGGCGGTCGTGACACTGACTTGAAGCCCAAGCATCTGCGCGACATCATCGCCGCTGAAAAACAGATCATTCTCGCCGAGCAGCATGCCATTCCCGAAGATCCTTATGAACAATTGCGCGTGGCGATTGCGGCAGTCTTCAATTCCTGGATGGGCCGCCGCGCGATGGATTATCGCCGCATAAATCGCATTCCTGATTCACTTGGCACCGCAGTAAACGTGCAAGCAATGGTTTTTGGAAATATGGGACAGGACAGCGGCACTGGTGTGGCATTCACTCGCAATCCCTCAACCGGCAAGAAGGAACTCTACGGCGAGTATCTGTTGAATGCGCAAGGCGAAGACGTAGTCGCGGGCATTCGCACACCCAACCCGATCAGTCAACTTAAGAAAGAACTGCCGAAAGTTTACGAGGAGTTTGCCGCAATAACAGGCTTGCTGGAAAAGCATTATCACGACATGCAGGACTGCGAGTTCACAATTGAGCGCGGCAAGCTTTGGATGCTGCAAACGCGGACCGGCAAACGTAGCGGCGCTGCGGCGGTACGCGTGGCGGTCGAGATGGTCGGCGAGAAGTTGATCGATCGTGCAACTGCCGTTCAGCGTGTTACGCCCGAACAGCTCGATCAGCTTCTTCATCCTACTGTCGATCCAAAAACGAAAGCGACTGTGTTGGCTACCGGACTGCCGGCGAGTCCGGGCGCAGCTCAGGGCCAGGTTGTTTTCAGTCCCGATGAAGCTGAAGAGCTGGCGCGCGAGAATGCCAAAGTAATTCTCGTACGGCAGGAAACGAGCCCAGACGATTTTCACGGCATGGTTGCCGCGCAAGCCATCGTCACCGCGCGTGGCGGCATGACCAGTCACGCAGCGGTGGTTGCGCGCGGCATGGGCAAACCGTGCGTGAGCGGCGCCAATTCCCTCGACATCGATTACAGCCAACAGCAGTTTTCCGTTAATGGCGCGGTGATTACCAAAGGCGAATGGATCACGGTCGACGGCTCGACTGGCCGCGTGTTTATGGGTCAGGTGCCGACGATGCAGCCAACGCTCGGCCCAGAGTTTCACGAGCTGATGGCCTGGGCCGATAAGTTTCGCCGCTTGCGCGTGCGCGCCAACGCCGACACGCCCCGCGATGCAAAAGTGGCGCGCCAGTTTGGCGCCGAAGGCATTGGACTTTGTCGCACTGAGCACATGTTCTTTGGCGATCAACGACTGGCAGCCATGCGCGAAATGATTTTGGCGGAAGGTGTCGGGGCGCGCGAAAAGGCGCTGGAAAAATTATTGCCGTTGCAGCGCGGCGACTTTGTCGGCATCTTCCGCGAGATGATTGGCCTGCCGGTAACCATTCGCCTGCTCGATCCGCCGTTGCATGAGTTTCTTCCCAATGGTGAAGAACTGCTTAGCGAGCTCAGCGAATTGAAGATGGCGGTGCGACTGGCAACTACGCTGGGCGACATGGACAACCTGCTCGACGAGATTGACGAGAAGCGCCGGCTGCTGAAGCAAGTCAACCGCATTCGCGAAGCTAATCCGATGCTGGGATTTCGCGGCTGTCGTTTGGGCCTGGTGTTTCCCGAAGTAACTCGCATGCAATGTCGCGCGATTTTCGAGGCCGCTTGTCTGGTGCAGGGCGAGAAGAAGAAGACTGAGTTGGAGATTATGGTGCCGCTGGTCTCGCTGAGCGAAGAGCTGCATCAGCAACGCGAAGTCATCGACGAAGTAGCGCGCCAGGTTATGGGTGAATATGGAATGACGGTTGAATATCTCGTCGGCACCATGATCGAACTGCCGCGCGCGGCGTTAATGGCCCATGACATTGCGGCCCACGCCGACTTCTTTTCGTTCGGCACGAACGATCTGACGCAAACGACGTTTGGCTTGAGCCGCGACAACTCGGCGCGCTTTTTGCCGAATTATGTCGAGCGCAAAATTCTGCCCGAGGATCCGTTTCAAGTATTGGATCGTGAAGGTGTGGGCCAACTGGTCCGTTTGGGAACCGAGCGTGGGCGCAGTGTTAAGCCCGATCTTAAGGTGGGAATTTGCGGCGAGCATGGCGGCGATCCGAGCTCCATTGCTTTCTGCAACGAGATTGGTCTCAACTATGTAAGCTGCTCGCCTTTCCGCGTTCCCGTTGCGCGCCTTGCGGCGGCACAGGCGACGCTCGCTGCCAAGGCGAGCGAAGCGCCGGGCAAAGCTGACGTGTGATTTTGTAGGACAGGCATTCTTGCCTGTCTTAAGTCGCCTCTAGTTCATTGGAGGAACAAAGGAGATTTTCCATTTCTCATTTTAAATTTTTCATTTGTCATTTGTAACATAGTCCTCGATTCTCTGAGCGAGGCTAAACTCTTCGGTTCTCTTTGTCGTATTCAATGAAAAATCTCAAATGATAGATGGAAGATTTCTTTGGTTTGTAAACAACAGCAGGTTCACCAGGACAGACAGGAATGTCTGTCCTACTAAGAAGGAGTCATCATGAAGAAGTATGTTTTCCTTTTCGCATTGTTACTCGTTACCGCCATCGCGGTTAAGCCTTTCAGTATGGCGGCTGATGTGCCGGCAGCAGGCACCACTGCACCGACTTTCAAACTAGTGACCAACGAAGGCAAGACCGCTGAGCTTTCAGAATTTCGCGGACAATGGGTGGTCCTCTATTTCTACCCGAAAGACTTCACCAGCGGTTGCACGCTTGAAGCCCACAACTTCCAGCGCGATCTCGCGAAATACAAGGCAATGCATGCAGTGATTCTTGGCGTGAGCGTGGACACTGCCGAATCGCACAAGAGCTTTTGCGCCAAAGAAGGCCTGAACTTCAAACTTCTTTCGGACACCGACGCCAGCGTTTCTGAGAAGTACGGATCAGTGATGGATTACAACGGCATGAAGCTCTCGGCGCGCAACACCTTCATCATCGATCCGCACGGAAAGATCGCCAAGGTATTCGTTAAGGTAAGTCCGGCCGGTCACAGCGATGAGGTGCTGGCGGCACTAGCCGCGCTGCAGAAGTCTTAGCTCACTCTGGAAACAGCACGTAGGGAATTCAGGCGATTGAAAGCTCGCGGGCATGGGCCATGTCACGTCGCGCTAAGGTACGCACTTGAGTGGCCAGGAGAGTAATTACAGCGATCGTTTCACCTGCGAGAGTCATAAACTCAACCTCGTATCCCGCGCCGCCCTGATGGATGTGTACAACTGTTCCGATGTCACCCGTCTTCAGACCTTCGGCGGGCAAGTCCTCAGTCAATACCACGCATTCATGTTCTTTGATCATATTTCTTTTCCCAAAGGATATGCCGTGACAAGACGAGGCGCAACCATTCCAAGATCGAGCCGAAGTGACGCTTCGGGTTCATGTCGCGGATGCCGCTGTCCTCCAATCAGCCTGCGGAGCAGGCGGCAGCATAAAGCCTGGGGTGAAGCGAAGCGGAACCCCAGGAGGTTAGCGAATAAGACAACAGAGCCCGTGATAACGGGCGACAGCCTGCCTGTCATCACAGATACCGCTCGTCATATTTCAGACCATTCGCTTTCAAGAAATGGATGAACTCATCGCGAAAGGACGTACGTCGATGATGTTCTTTCTGACGTGCAATGTAGCGTCGTACTTCTTCGACGTTTGATTGGCTCACAGTAAAGGCGCCGTAACCACGTTGCCATGAAAAGTCCTGAAGAGATGGAAACACGTCGTGCATCCATCCACTCGCATTGGCTTTGAGATCACGCAGAACATCGGAGAGGGCTGTGTCGGGTCGAAGCTTGGCGAGTAGATGTATGTGATCCTCCGTTCCATTGAGTTCAAGCGAGATGCCGCCGACTCCACGAATTGTGCCCCCAATGTAATCGTAAAGCCGCGACTGATAGTCCGCACTAATAAGTGGTCGACGGTCCTTTGTCGAAAAGATTATGTGGTAGAGGAGATTGGTGTAAGAGTCAGACATGGTTACCTCGGCTAAGCTGTCACCCGCTTCGCGGGCTTTTTATTCGGACGACGTTCCATCCCTGGGGTTACGCTGCGCTCCACCCCAGGCTTTATGCTTTCGCCAGCTCCGCAGGCTTTGACCCTCATTCGGCGCTTGAGTCATCGCGCCTAGCCAGCAATTGTGTATTCGATGGATCGAGGGTCCTTAATCCGTTTAGACGCGTTTAGCATTTCCATTCCTACGACATTCCCGTGCTTGTCGTAATCGAGGATGACGCCTGGATTTACAGTCTCGCTTTCTTCGATTGGTTCGCTATCGAACAGGATACGGATCACATCCACTTGTGTGTCGTAAATCACTTTCATGATTCTCTCGGATATTTCCTTCGCTCCCTCTACTACCACTTCCAAACCTGAATTCGAAGCCGACTCTGCATTGGTCAGTATTCCGATCAATGCAAGAAGCCTTACAATCGTCCTGTGTTGAAAGCGCTGGTCCATAAGCAGTTCCTTGGCTACATAGTGGCCGTCGTTGTTATTGGAACGGCGACGGCCGCCCTCAAAGTTTTCGGCGGCCACGTCAACCCTACGACAGTTGCCCTATCGCTGTTGCTAATCGTTCTCTTTGTCGCCACTGCCTGGGGATCCAAACCCGCGGTGCTGGCTTCGCTGGTGGGCGTAGCGTGCTTTAACTTCTTCTTTCTTCCGCCCTTCGGCACCTTCTCCATTGCCGAACCCGAAAATTGGATTGCCTTTTTCGCCTTTCTCGTAACTGCGATCACCGTCGGACAGTTGTCCGCGCGCGCGCGCCAACGAGCCGAAGAAGCCGAAGCAGCGCGTCAGGAAATCGAACGGCTTTACTACGAATTGCAGGACACGTTTGAACGCTCGAGTCAGGCAAAGGCATTGAAGCAAAGTGAACAGCTCAAATCTGCTTTGCTCGACGCCGTGACCCATGATCTGCGTACGCCGTTGACTTCGATCAAAGCCTCGGTCACGACTCTGCTTGACGATCAACTTGCGACGCAGGATGGCGCGCAGGCGACGCCGCTTGGTGAAGAGGGACGGCAAGAGATGCTTGAGGTTATCAATGAAGAGGCTGACCGGCTCGATCGCTTCATCGAAGGTTTGATGGAACTCGCGCGCATCGAGGCTGGAGAAATGCAATTGCGACGCCAATGGAGTTCGCTGGGGGAAATCATTATGTCCGCCATGAAGCGTGCTGAGCCGCGCACGCGCGGACATCAAATCGAAATGTGGCTCGATGACGAGCTGCCGCCAGTTAACGTCGATGAGCGCGCGCTGGTGGAAGTCATCTATGTCCTGGTAGACAACGCGGCGAAGTATTCTGCTCCCGACTCAACCATCAAAGTGGAAGCAAATGCCAGCACAGATCATACGGCGCGCGTGACGGTCGAAGATCAGGGACCGGGAATACCGCCTGAGTTGCGCGAGCGTGTCTTTGACAAATTTTTCCGGGCGACCAGCGACAGCGATCGCGAGAAACCAGCAGGAACCGGGTTGGGTTTAGCCATCGCGCAAGGCATAGTCGAAGCGCATGGGGGACGCATCTGGATCGAGAACGGGAGCAACGGACGTGGCGCAAGGTTCATAGTAGAGCTGTCGGCGGAGTAGAAAGAACATTCTTGTCTGTCCGAAAAGCAACGATAAACAATCATGTCTGACAAGCAACGCATACTACTCGTAGACGACGAGCGGCAGATCACGCGCGTGTTGAGCCGCGGACTTGCAGCCAAAGGTTATGAAATCCACGTTGCCGCAGATGGCGAAGCCGCTTTGCAAACATTCAGTGATTGGCATCCTGATCTGGTCATCACCGATCTATCGATGCCAAACATGAATGGATTGGAACTCTGTCGCAGGCTGCGCGCGTTCTCGGAAGTGCCAATTATCGTGTTGTCTGTGAAGGGCGAAGAACGTTCCAAGGTTGATGCGCTTGATGCCGGCGCTGATGATTATGTGACGAAGCCTTTCGGAATTGACGAATTGCTGGCGCGCATACGCGCCACGCTGCGGCGTGCGCCGGGCACGCAAGAAACCGCTAAGAGTGTCTTAGTGGAAGGCGACTTTCGCATACAGTTTGCTGAGCGCAAGCTGACCATCCGGGACAAGGAGGTGCATCTGACGCCGAAAGAATATGACTTGCTGGTTTATCTGCTGCGTCATCCGGGAAAAGTTCTCACTCATCGTGTATTGCTCGGCGCAGTTTGGGGCGGCGACTACACCGAACAAAACGAATACCTGCGCGTCTTCATTGGTCAGTTAAGAAAAAAGATCGAACCGAATCCTGCCAACCCGAAATACATCCTTACCGAACCGTGGATTGGCTATCGCTTTGATCCCGGAATCGCAGACAGCAAATAGTGAACAGTGAACAGTGAACAGTGAACAGCCGATTCCCGGATAACTCTTGTAGTTGCTAGTTAGCTGTTCACTGTTCACTGTTCACTGTTCACTGTTTACTGTTCACTGTTCACTGTTTGCTCTCCATCCTTACAAACTTTTTATAAACCCCTTACTCCAACCTTATGAGAGCGGGCGTAAGTTCTTTGTATGAACAAACAAAGAACGAAAAACCCAGTGCTGTCATGGGAGGCGGTTGGCGCTGTTTGCTGCTTTGGCGGTGGAATAGGCGCCGCATTACTCGGAAGCATATTGACCGCAGCTACCTGGATAGTTGGCGCACCGCTGCATCCATGGTTGCACGGCCTCGGCACCGCCCTTCTGATCGTCACGATTCCCTTATTGATATTTTCCGGCTATTGCCTCGACTGGGCAGAACGCGACCAAAAGAAGTCGGCTACTCAAAAGTCGCGCCACGACGGACCGGAACGCCTTCCGAATTGAGCAGGCCTGACGAAATGGCAACAAGTATCGTCAACGGCCGGACAAAGGTGGTTGTCGCGACCTCCGTGATGTTGTCGTTCATCTCGTTTTGGCGCGCCGCGGCCATCGTACTTAACGACCTCGGCTCGTCAGCCTATTACGTCGGCGGCATTGTAGAACAGGCAGTTGGGCGTTCGGCGCCATGGTTCATTCTCGGCGTGATGCTCTTCTCTTACGCAGTGCGCGCTGTGTACGTCGAGTCGTGCGCGATGTTCACACGCGGGGGCGTATATCGCGTCGTCAAAGAGGCGATGGGTGGCATGCTGGCAAAGTTGTCAGTTTCCGCCCTGATGTTCGACTACATCCTGACTGGTCCAATCTCGGGTGTCTCCGCGGGACAATACATTGTCGGCCTCGCGGCACAGACGGTCACGTACTTCGGACGTCCCTGGACTCCTGACAAAAGTACGATCAATTTGCTGGCTGCTGGAATTGCCCTCTTGATTACGGTGTACTTCTGGTGGCGCAATACAAGAGGCATTCATGAATCATCGGACGACGCACTGAAGATCATGTACGTCACCACCGTGATGGTGGTGCTGCTGATTCTTTGGAGCGGCATAACGATTCTCACGAAACCGGAAGCACAGAGATTGCCACCTGCGCCAGTGCCTCATAATCTGGCATTCAATCGTGATGCAGTTGGTTGGCTCCCAAACATTGCTCCCGGCGCATTGCGAGAACTGCCGGTAGAATCGTCTCCGGCGGACTCTCCAATTCCGGACGGCGTAGCGCCCGAACCACGCTATGGTCTTATTCCCAATGCTGGAGCACTGCTCGGATTGATTGGCATCCTGATCGCTTTCGGCCATTCGTTTCTCGCCATGTCGGGTGAAGAGTCTCTCGCCCAAGTCAACCGCGAACTCGAATATCCCAAGCACAGAAATTTGATGAAGGCAGGGATGGTTATCTTCGTTTATTCGATGCTATTCACCTCACTCGTTTCTTTCTTTGCGTACGCGATCATTCCAGACAATGTCAGGCCGCATTACTTCGACAACATGATCAGCGGCATCTCGATGAATTTGGTTGGTCCCATGTCATTGAAACTAATTTTCCAGGCCTTCATCGTGGTCGTTGGCTTTCTAATGCTGGCCGGCGCAGTCAATACCGCCATCATTGGTTCAAATGGCGTGCTCAATCGCGTTTCCGAAGATGGTGTGCTCACGGACTGGTTCCGTGCGCCGCACAAAAAGTTCGGCACTACATTCCGCATGATCAACATGATCGTGCTCCTGCAGCTGCTGACGATCATCGGCTCGCGCGGCAACGTTTATGTGCTCGGCGAAGCATATGCCTTCGGAGTTATCTGGTCTTTTGCTTTTAAGGCGTTAGCGGTTCTGGTACTGCGCTTTAAAGATCGGTCGCCGCGCGAATGGAAGGTCCCTTTCAATATCAATCTCGGCGGCAATGAGATTCCACTCGGGCTTGGCATCATCGCGGCGTTGCTTTTTTCTGTCGCCGGAATCAACCTGATTACAAAAGCGGTTGCGACTGTTAGCGGCGTAGCGTTCACGCTCGTCTTCTTTACTCTCTTCCTAGTTGCGGAGCGCATTAACGAACGCAAGCGTGGCCACGCCGCCCACGTCGAGATGGATCAGTTTCGTCTGCAAATGCAGGAGGTGGTGACGAACGAAACCGTTCAAGTACGCCCCGGCTGCACGCTTTGCCTGGTGCGCGACTACAACACGCTCGACCACGTGAAGAAAGCATTGGAGCTGACACACACAGGGAAACGCGATTTGGTGGTAATGACAGTCCAGGTGATGAAAGGGCCTGACACCGGATACGAAAATATTCGCGAACAAAACCTTTTTACGAACTACGAACAACTACTTTTCAGTCGCGTGATCGCGCTGGCGGAAAAAGCCGGCAAGCACGTCGATCTGCTGGTCGTTCCATCTTCAAACGTATTTGAAGCAATCGCCCACACCGCCGCACAGTTGGATTCGTCCGAGATTATTGCGGGGCGTTCGTCAGTCATGTCGCCTGAAGAGCAAGCGAAGCGTTTAGGAGAAGCATGGGAAGCCGTGCCGAGTAAGCCTCAGCATGAAGTCTGTTTTCGGGTGGTCGAGCCGGGCGGCGAAACCCGCGATTTTTATCTTGGGGCCCACGCTCCGCCTCTGGCTGAAGACGATATCGATGCAATCCATAAACTGTGGTTGGATGTTACTGGCGAAAAGGATGGCGAGCATGTGTGCCACAAAGAAATTGTGACCGTCGCCCTGGCGCGGCTGGCAAGAGACCTGAAGGGAAATGAACGAAAGAACGTGTTGAGACACCTGCGAAGACTAACGCATCAACGATCCAGCGCCGCTCGCACCGAAGCTGGAGAACAAATAGAGCGACGTGCTTCTTAGCAAACTTCTGAGCAGCACTCAGATTTGATATGCAGCACTAGAAAGAAAACGCTATGGCTATAAATAAAGATCGGCTGCCAACAGTTAGTTCAGCTCCCCCGAATTCACATATAGAAGTAGTGACTGAAAATGGCTTCAGCGTTGCGCGCGTTTGTGAGTTGGGTCTGTCGAGCAGTGATTCGGCGAACGAGTGTCACTTTATCGTCGCCAGATCAAGCGGAGGTGTGCGAAGTGTCAGAGTTGAGTTTACTGAAAAAGTGGTAGCTCTTGTGCTGGAGCACCGACACCCATCAGCTCCATCATCGCTCAGTAGTTCTTTCTGGCTACATTCGGCGGAGCACCACCTCACGGCCTATCTGTGGGAAAACGACTGCTGTCCGCCTGATGGCCTATTGCAAGTCGATTCGTTGTCCACCGAGGAGTTGCAAATGGCTGCCCGATGGGATTAGTCCTGTTGCTCATTCCTGGTCTTGCGCGTGTTCAAGATCTGTGTGCGAAAGAACGACTGAATCTGCTCGATTGGGCAGCGTTGGAATCAGCCAGCGAAAAAGTGTGGTGGCTGCGGCAGCGCCCAGCAGTTGAGCGAGAATGAAACCGGGAGTATCGGCGGGACGAACGCCCGCGAAGGTATCGCTGGCAGAGCGCGCCAGCGTTACAGCGGGGTTGGCGAATGAAGTTGACGCGGTGAACCAATAAGCCGACATGATGTATGCAGCTACAGCAAAGGCGACCGCATTTGAGCGCAGACGCGAACAACCCCAAATCACCGCCAGCAAACCAAAGGTCGCTATAAATTCACTGAAAAGTTGTCGCCAGCCGGTGCGAGCATGATGTGAGGCAAAAAAGATTGGCAAGCCAAACATCACATTTGCCGCCGCAACGCCGGCAAACGCGCCAATGATCTGAGCGCCGATGTAAGCGGGCACATGACGCCAACTGATTCCGCCTTGCGATGCATCAGCGAGCGTGACTGCGGGATTGAGATGCGCTCCGGAGATTTGCCCGAACGTTAAGATTAGCGCACCGAGCGCGGCGCCGGTCGCGAGAGTGTTGGCAAGCAGCGCGATGGCCGAGTTCCCCCCTGCCAATCGCTCCGCCATGATTCCGGAACCCACCACAGCCGCGAGTAAGAACGCTGTGCCCAACGCTTCGGCCACCACGCGTCGCAAAAGATTCATCGAGTGTTTGTTGGTTGGCATCGTAACGGGAGGAGGAGCCTGCTTCAGCCCTCAGCGACCCACGCGCGCAAGCGAGCGCGGATGTCATCGCGCGCAACACGAAACGCTTGTAGTTGCGCTTCGTCATCGCCCCAGGCGGCTACCGGATCCGGAATGCTCCAATGAATGCGCTTTGTCTTGGCGGGAAAGACCGGGCAGACTTCGTTAGCGTGATCGCAAACCGTGATCACGTAATCGATATCCTGATCCGCAAATTCTTCGACCGACTTTGATCGTTGCCCCGAAATATCAATGCCCACTTCGCGCATTGCTTCGAT
>Ga0137360_10000916_pt1 | contig 17050 bp, 14 predicted proteins | sample Mad1_60_16metaG_FD_104924 | JGI IMG/M metagenome (GOLD analysis project Ga0137360, IMG submission 104924) | Vadose zone soil microbial communities from Angelo Coast Range Reserve, California, USA - Mad1_60_16 metaG | ecosystem: Environmental > Terrestrial > Soil > Vadose zone | place: USA... | reverse complement strand
TATTTCTGAAATAACGATCAAAGTCCGTCTAATACCCACGCACCCAGTCTATTATATTTTCCAGGGGCAGGTCTTCCAGATAACGAGTCAGGTTTTCACAGAACAAGTCTACCCCGCGGTGCTCGGGGACCTCCGTTGCCCCGGATACATGGGGCGTAATGACAACACGCTCGTCGTTCCATAGGCGCGGATCCGGCTGGCGCTCGAACTCCCCGACGTAGACGTCCAGGGCGACACCTCGAAGCCTTCCTTCAGTCAAAGCACGGAGCAAAGCTTCTTCGTCGATGATCTCCCCGCGCGCGATGTTGACCAAAACCGTTCCTGATTTCATCGCTGCAAAAGCCGCTCGGCCGATTAAATGCGTCGTCTCTTTTGTCCACGGGCAACAAATGGCCACGAACTCGCTCTCGCCGAGCAGCTCATGCAGAAGGGGCGAGGATTCTAATCGCGCGAACCCGGGCGGAGGTGGTGTTTCCGAAGCCGCGTGCCGGCGGGTGCCGAGGACCCGCATCCCCGCCGCCGCGCAGAGCTTTGCCACCTCCTGACCAACCCCGCCTGCGCCGACAACGCAGACCGTCTTGTCCCGAACTATTATGGGATTGTACGTTCGATGATCAAAACGGTGGCGCTTTTGGTCCCGGTAGCTCAAGTGAAGGCCACGGGCGAAGTGAAGAAAGCTTGCCAGCACATATTCGGCCATGGGTCGCCGGTTGGTGCGGCCACGCGAGCTTGTCACCAAAACATCGGAGCCCCAAAGGTCGGTGTCCAGGAAATTGCTCGCTCCCGCAGGAAGCTCATGGACCCATCTCAAGCGAGGCGCGCGCCCCCTTAGATTCTTGAGCGGTGGCCAGCCCGTGAGCACGATCTGCGCCGATTCGAGCGCACGGTTGCGCTCATCGAGGCTGGTCGCGGGATACTTCCTGTCCCCGAGATATCGATCCACAGTCCACTGCGGCCAAGTGGCGCGAAGCTCACTGTCGAACCATCCTCTGGCGTCGACAACCTTGACCCGACGATCGACGTTCTCAATTCGGCGCAGCACCTCGTCCGAGACCTGCGGGAGCACCAGAACTCTGACAGTCTCCATAGTTTCCATACTATCCTATCATGGTAAGTCTTTGTATAAGAAATAAAGCGCAGTTGATGTCCTCCAAGCCCTTAGCGGCGTCCCGTATTTGCGGTATTTTGGGTGTGAGAGAAACGCGGCAATGGAGGTTTCTTATGGCTTCATTTGAGCAGATTGAGGAGTATGCGGAGCATCATACGCGTGCTCTTTCCGATAGTCATGCACGCCTTTGGAAGGAGACGCACGAAAAAACCGATCATCCCGGCATGATGGTGGGTCCGCTCGAAGGGTCGCTGCTGAGATTGCTGGTCCGGCTAACGGCGGCGAAAAGGGTTTTGGAGATCGGCATGTTCACCGGCTATAGCGCGCTCGCGATGGCAGAGGCCTTGCCGGAGGATGGAAAGCTTATTACTTGTGATGTTAACCCCGCCACCACTGAAATCGCGCGGCGCTATTTTGCTGAGAGCGCTCATGGACACAAGATCGAGATCAAGCTGGGTCCGGCAAGGGAAACCCTGAAGGCCCTGAAGGGACCATTTGATCTTTGTTTTATCGACGCGGATAAAGAAAGTTATGGCGACTATTACGACTGCGCGCTGGATCTGGTGCGGCGGGGCGGGCTTATCGTTTTAGACAACATGCTGCGTGGTGGCAGGGTTGTTAGTCCGAAAGATCAGGAGGCGAGGACGGTTGCAGCGCTGAACGATCGGATTCAAAAAGACGAGAGGGTCGAAAACGTTTTCCTGCCCATTCGCGACGGAGTCGTGCTGGCCTATCGGCGCTGATTCCAGAAGGATGCTAGGGATGGGCTGCGAGGTCTCACTCACCCAGATCATTTTTACAATGAGGTACAATTGTGGCTATGGGATCGAGGAGATTGATTGACTGACGGAGGAAAGATGAATCCGGTAATCGATGCCGACGGGCATGTATTCGAAACCAATTATGTCTATAGTGTGGCCGACCGGACGGAACCAATCTGGGTTCAATGTTTCCGTCGCTTTATTTTGCTCAGCTTACCGGCGAAAAGAAGTCAGGTTTGATTGGGCGAAATTCACTTGGATTGGTGCTCCCGAACATAATGGCAGTGTTTTTTATATGCGGTCCGATACCCAGTACAAAAGTTTGGAGGATGTTCGGAATGTCGGAGAACCCGCAAAATACTCGACAACCGCTGTGGGCACCGCTAGTTACTACGTTCCCAAGCTTATCGAAGAGGTTTGAAGCTGCGACTGAATCTGGTCACCGGGTATCCCGGCGGAGCGGAACAAGATCTGGCGCTGGAGCGAGGTGAGGTGCAATGCCGGGCCGGGCCGTGCCCATAGCCACTTTTTTCGGCCGTGAGCCGTATTTTACCTGGCACAAGAAAGGTTTCGTTCGTTTACTTCTGCAGACCCTGCGTTAGCGGGATCCGAAGTTACCTAATGTTCCAACTATCTTCGAACTGATGGAGAAAGAGAAAACTCCCGCGGCTACCAGAAGCTTGGCTAATGTAATCTTGGATGCGGGCAGGTTCGGTTCGAACGAGTCAAGATTCTCCGTGAAGCCTACAGCGAGACACTTAAAACTCCGGGGTTTCTTGAAGAAGCAAAAAAAAAATCGGTGGGAATTGAAACCCGTTGGCGGGGAAGAGCTGGAGGTCCTGGCCCAAAGAGTTATTGCCCAGCCACCGGAAGTGATTGAACGGATGAAACAACTCCTGGGAGAATAGTGGCAGTGAGTTGCGATAAACTTCCACGGCGACCGCGATAGGTCGTATGGATCTGGCGGAGGGTTTGCCTAGAGCAATCGCTCACCAAGCGCGGTACATGACCTCCAAGATTTCCCTGGTGGTCTCCGCAGCGCGGAGCTCGGGGTGACAAATTCTCCGGCAAAAAGCGATGACGGCTTGATTGATGATCATGCTTTTGCCATTCATCGTCGGGTGACTAGTCAGTGCGCCGTGATGCAAAAAGACGGTCTCTTCGGGATGGTAAATCAGATCGTAGAAACCTACAGTTTTAGGAATTGAACCGGCGATTGCCAGGGAGATTTTATTGTTGGATTCAATTTCGGCAGTGGCGAGTGCCCGGCATCGCTGTTGAGCCTCCGCTTCGTTGCCGTTGAAGTGTCGCAAGACCGGCGTCTGGGCGGGGGCGAGCGACGAGAAAGGTTCAAGTGTGGTCACCTCGTCGTGGGACAGTTTACGGAGACCTCCCTGTCCCTTCGTGGTGCTGTTGATAATCAGACCGACTTTAGATGCCCAGTCCGAGACTTCTGCCTCACCAATTGCTATGGCGTTTCCGCCCAACTTTTGGATCTCAGTTGCGAGAGATGCAGCGTGTTCTAAGGTGCGGTTGCTAATCACGAGCTTGCCGCTATTCAAATGGTCTGACAGATGGAAAGCCACTGCTCTTGCCGAGCCGCCTGCGCCCAATAGCAACACATCGACTCCCTGAAGCGATTTGATGAAGGCTTTTCGTCGTCCCGGTTGGCGCCTTAGAATGCTTTCGATAAACCCTTCGCCGTCAGTGTTATATCCTACGAGTCTTCCGGGCGGCGTTCTAACCACGGTGTTAACGGCCTGGATTCGTTCCGCGCCAGGATCCAACTCGTCCAAGAATTCCGTAATGCGAACTTTGTGGGGCACGGTCACGTTCATCCCCATGAATCGATGGCAAGCCCGAAGAGCAAAAACCAGCTCGCCAAGATGGGCGTCGTCGACATCAAAGGGCAAATAAATGGCGTTGATTCCCAAATGGCCGAAGGCGGCGTTCCATAGGGCGGGGCTTTTAGAGTAATGCGACGGCCCGTCACCGATGACCCCGGCAATTCGACGGTCGCCGATGACGGCATTGTCGAGCCCGTTGGTGATGCAATTTTGAATCGCCGTGATGTCGCTCTCGATGGTCATCGCGCTTCTCCGCGATGCATAAGAGTTGCATGCCGCCCGGTCATTCGCAACTGGGAGAAAGGATTCGCCTAAAGGACAGATCTAATGAACCGGTTTGATCGTTAGTTTATCGTCGGTGAAACACAGGAGGGATTTTTTGTCGTTGATGATAGTATCGAGAACAACCTCGCGTCCCCACAACTGCCGCAGATAATGAAGGGTCTTTTCGGCGTATTCCAGCTGGAGGTCGCGCCCGTCGTGGCCGTGTTTCAGGAATAGGCCGCGGTTATTGCCGTAGTCAGCGTCGTCGATCTTGATGACGGGGATCGTTCCCGTGCCGACGTTTTGGATCAACGTATCTTTGATGCCTTGCCAGCTATCTTCGTCGGCCACGCGGCTAATAACCTTCTCATTACCGCGCGACTTGTACTCGAAGAGATTGAGTTCACGGACCAGGCCCTCGGTCAGATAACGTCGCAAAAAGGAACTGTCTCGTTCGACTTCGCGCACCTCAAAGAGCTTTTCCTTGGCATTTTTTTTCTTCGGTCCGTACTCCCTTTCTTCTTCGGGGTCCGGCTGGCTCCAACGCTTTTCGATGTCTTCCCAGACCTTCATGCCGACGTGATAGGGGTTCAGCCCGCCCGGTGCGGGGCTCAAGACCTGGGTATGTCGGACGAGAAATTCAATTTTGAGGCTTTGCGGGAGATCCAAAGCCTCGAGGATGCGTTTGTGCCAAAAACTAGCCCAACCTTCGTTCATGATTTTGGTCTCGATCTGGGGGACAAAATACTGGGCTTGTTCATGAACCATAGTGAGCAAGTCTTTTTCCCATTCCGCGAGCTGAGGATTGTGATCGCGAATAAAAAGCAGGATATCTTCTTCCGGCTCAACCGGGGTCTTGGCCAAATCCGGGGACACCCACTCCTTGCGCCGATGGACTGATTGAAATGGGTCAACCGGTGGCTTCGAATCCCGGAATTTGGTTTCCCGTTGTTCTACTTCTGTTGGCTTGCGAATGGAAAGATTGCGCCGGCACTGGAGGGACAGCGCATGAGCCGCATCCAGAACGCGTTCTACTTTCTCCAGTCCAATGCTAGGGTCTTCGACGTAATGACGCACCCGGTTCGCGTGCGCCTTGAACGTCTCGATCGTGAATTCGGCCCGAATCGTTCTGAACGTAAAGTTGTTTTTAAAAAAATCGTTATGGCCGTAGACATGGGCGATGGTGAGAACCTGGAGCGCGAGGGTATTATCGCGCATGAGGTAGGCGATGGCGGGATTCGAATTGATCACCATCTCATAAGGAAGACCGCTTAAGCCATAGTCATAAAGGGTTTTAAGTTTCTCGAACGCCTTGCCATAGGACCAGTGAGGGTAGTGGGAAGGCATACCGGAATAGACCATGTACGAGAGCATCTGTTCGTGATCACAGATCTCGAATTCTTGAGCATAAGGCTCAAGACCGAAATCCTTAACTAGATCTACGATCCGGCGGTTCCATTCCTGAAGATCTTCGATGGTATAGGCTGCGCCCATGGATGCCTCGATCTACGCGGCGTCGTCGCGGACGCGGTCTTTATTTAGAAAAGTCTTGAACGAAGGCCAGATATCTTCTTTGCGCTGGATCTGAACGGTTTGGAAGTTTGGTTCCTGGATCTGGGAAAAAAACTGGATCATGCTGCTGCCGTAGTAACCTGCCCCTAGGGGTTTGATTTCACCGTAGCCAAAAAGATTGGAGATCTTTGCGAGCTCGGTTGCCGCTTTAAGCGCGGCGGCGTTGTCGGATTCGAAGTTATCACCATCGGAACAGTGAAAAGAGTAAACGTTCCAAAGACCGGGATGGTATCTTTCATAAATGATCTCTAGGGCTTTATTGTAGCCCGATGAAATGAAGGTTCCACCGGATTCGCCCTTGTGGAAGAATTCGTCTTCGGTCACCTCTTGCGCCTCCGTGTGATGGGCGATGAAGACGATTTCGACGTTCTCATAACGTGTACAAAGGAACCGGTACAGTAGAAAGAAGAAGCTACGGGCCAAATATTTTTTCATCGTGTCCATGGAACCCGAAGTGTCCATGATGCACAGAACGACGGCGTTTGACTCGCGGCGGGTTTCCGTCACCGTATGATGGTATCTTAAATCGTCCTTGTGAAAAGGGAAGCGTTCGCCGTGCAAGCCAGCCACGTCCGCACGCTGCGAGGCCTTCTTGCGTTTGACCCTGGATCGCGCGGTCCTTTTCTTATCTAAACGAACACGAATGCCCTTTTTTCTAAATCCCTTCTGGCGGAACTGCCGCTCCACCTCCATTTGACGCAGATGTTTGCGGTCGAGGTCCGGAAGCTCTAGATCTTCAAACATGACCTCGACGAGTTCATCAAGACTGACCTCCGTTTCATAATAGTCTATACCGGCCTGGTCGCTCGCCTGCTGACCCTGCGCGCCTTCTTTGCCTTTGCCAACCGTCTGGCCGGGTTGTAGCTCCCCGTCACCGCCCTGGCCCACCCCAGGTACATTCTCGCCGTAGACGAATCGATACTCCTTGACTCCACGGATAGGTACCTTAACGATGCGATTACTGTCCTTACCAATGATCGATTCTTCGGCGATGATGTCGGCAATATTATTGCGGATCGCCTCGCGGACTTTTTGCCGATGGCGCAAACGGTCTCCGGCGCTGCGATCACTGCGCTGACCGGCGGAGGGGTGGTAGGGGCGAAAGATTGTTTCCATGGTCAGTAGTTCACAACGGAGTTTACAACGGCTAGTCGCAACAACCAAGTCACCGTTACAGTACTAGTCTTTCCAAAGATTGTTCGCCGCATATTTGAGAATCATATCCACGCAGCTATGACAGTAGCCTCGGTCGAGAAGGTTTTTCACCATCGCGTTGTACTTCTCCGATTGCTCCTCGTCCCGCATCCTCGCCTTGGTAATGACTCGGCTCAGATCCCGGACTGACGTGATGAGCTTCTTCTCGATGGCCTCTTTCAGAGGCTCGTAGCTCCGATAGTCGATTTTCTCCCCCCTGCGGTTCGCCGCCCAGAGGTAAGCGATGACTTCTTGACGGAAGCCATCGGCCGCGGAGCCGATGATGGCGATCTGTTCCTCGATGGATTTCATGAAACCTTCGTCCGGGTTCAGTTCTTCCTTCGTATTGCGATCTTTGACCTTGCTCTTGTTCACATAAGCTTCGGCATGGTCGAGGTAATTCTGGAACAGAACCTCGGCCTGTTCCTGGTAGGAATAGACGAACGCGCGGGTAATCTCCTTTTCGAGGATTTCCAGGTACTCCTTGTGCAGCGTATCCTGCAGGAACTCCAGATACTGCTTCCGTGTATCATCCGAAAGGTCCGCTTCTTTGGTCATATTGACTAACGCTTCACGGACGTTGATGGGATTGATGCAATTGCCGGCCGTGTTGTCCGAGAGCGCATTGTCCAAGGCCTTCATGATGAAGCGCGTCGAGATGCCGTTCATGCCTTCACGCTTGGAAGCGTCGCGCAGCTCTTGGACGTCGACTTTTTTGGTGCGTCCTTTCTCGACGACCTCTTCGCCATTGTAGAGCTTCAATTTTGTCATGAGATCGCACTTGTTGGTCGGTTCGAGGCGCGACAGGATGGCGAACATGGAGGCGATCTCCAAGGTATGGGGCGCCACGTGAGCTCGGAAGTCCGAATTACGGATAATCTTCTGATAGATCTTTACTTCCTCGGATAGGCGCAAGTTGTAAGGCACTCGGACCACGACGATACGATCGAGAATCGCTTCGTTGGTATGATCCGCCTTGAACTTCTGCCACTCTGCTTCGTTGGAATGCGCCAGGATAACGGTGTCGACGTACACGAGACCGTGTCGCCCTGGCGCGGGAACCACCTTCTCCTGGGTCGCCGTGATCATGCAGTGCAAATATTCGATCTCGTTCTTGAAGACCTCGATGAATTCCACGATACCGCGATTGCCGATATTCAACGCACCATTCAGCTCCAGGACGCGAGGATCGCCCTCCGAGTAAAGATCCAGCTTGGAAATGTCCTCACTGCCGATCAGGACGGAGGTATCCTGGTTATTAGGATCCACCGGCGGGACGACGCCGATGCCGATGCGCGATCGCTTGGAAAACTCCACCGTGGATATTGGGAATTCCTCATACTTGCCGGTGAATTCTTCCTTCAGCCGAAAGCGGCACACAGGGCATAAGTCCCCTTCCACATGAACACCGAGCATCTTCTCAAATTCTTTTCTCAGGTGGCGCGGTATCAGGTGAAGCGGCTCTTCGAACATCGGGCAGCCCTCGATGGCATAGATCGGCTCGCTATCTTCTAAGCCCCTATGCAGCTTTTCCACCAAAGAGCTCTTTCCGGAACCGACCGGTCCCATGAGATAGAGAACCTGCCGGCTTTCCTCGCCTTTTAGCGACGCCGCGTGAAAATAACGCACGATCTGGGAGATGGTTTTTTCGATGCCAAAGAACTCGTCAGCGAAGAAGTCGTAGACTTTGATGAATTCATCTTTGTACAGCCGCTTGACGTGGGGATCGCCGTTTTCGTGGATGTCGCTAGTACCGGCTTTCATGATCCTGTCGTAGAGCCGGGCGTGCGATAATTTGGCGATGGTGGGATTTTCCTTGACCTTTTCGAGATATCCCAGCAGGTTGCCCCGCCAGGATCTAGCATGGTGAAGGTCTCTGTCCTTCTTGATGATTGTCTCGAATTCCGTGTTATGGTCCATTCCAACAGCCTCCCTTTACGAAATTGATTTGAGTCATTGTAGACGGATGGGTGTCCAACGCGAGAACCGTCAATGGCTCAGGCGATAGTAATAAGCTGTGACGGTAGAAATGAGGAAGATAAGCCGGTGAAAGCACTATTTTAATTTCGCGCATCACCTTGAGCTAAGAAATGGAAATAAATGGAGCTAGAACCAGGAATCAATTCAGGGAAGAATCGGGGATAGTTCAAGGCTTGCGTTCGACCTCCTTTAGTTGCTTTTTTTGGTCGGCCAGCCACCGTGTTTCTTTGACATTTAGACGACATCAAAGATCTATTTATTCAGTTTACCCCTTTCTTTACGTTCTTATTGAACCGTTATTTGAGAGGAAAGTCAAGGAAATTCCTAGCTGAGAAAAACAATTGATGCCAATCGTGTCTCGCGATATTATTACAATCGCTTTTGCCGTAACAATTCTTCGAGGCAAAACGCACTCGTAAAATATTTTGAGGGAGAAGCCTCGTCTTATGAACGAAGAGTCTTTACACATTGAACCAGGTCTTCGTTGGTATGCGATCCAAACGAAGGCCAACAGGGAGAAGGAAGTCGAAAAGCGGCTCTCCGATCTCCATATCGAAGTGTTCCTGCCGTGGATGCGAACGCGGCGGAGAATAGGCAGCCGATTTCACTGGATTCTTGCACCGCTCTTTCCCGGATATCTTTTCTGTCGGCTCGATTTGATAGAATCTGGGAAAGCCGCTCGCTACTCACCTGGTGTTAGAGACTTCCTCAAGTTCGGCAACCAGATTGCCGAGATCGCGGTCGAAATTGTTACGTCCGTACGCGAACGCTGTCCAGGAGGTGTAGCGCAGATAGAACCCATATCCGCAAAGCCCGGTGATGCGGTCAGAATCAACGAAGGACCTTTTTTGGGTCTTGAGGCGATCTTCGAGAAAAAAATGAAGGGAAGTGAACGCGTTGCAGTTTTACTCGAGATCTTGGGCCGGCAAACCCGCTTAGTTTTGCCCAGTGAAACTGTCGAAAAGATCTAGAGAAGCGGCACATGCTTTGTTGCGCTCGCTGCGCTGCGAATCGTTCAAACCATTCCGTATGCTCGAGTAGTTCAAATCGATTTAGCTCCTCTCAGAAATCTTTCTGAACGGCCTGTAATCAGAGTCTTTCGGCACTTGGCTAGAAGTCTCAAGCTACAAGATCCGCATTACCCTTTTGTTATTGTTGAAACTCGCCCAATTTTAGCCGGACAGATTGGGAAATATTGGTGCCTTGACAGGCCTTGATCCGTCTTATAAATGCCCATGCGGCGATCTCGATCCAGCAGGTATTCTGCCCAGGGGAGGCTACATGGGTAAACAACCGCGGCAACGACAACTGCTACTGGCGACTATGGGTTTCATCGCGCTGTTCCTTATCGGTGGAACTTTCGTCGCTTCATTTCATTGGATTTCTAGACCTTTTCCCGGGTTTTTTTTGCACGAAAACCTGACCGTAGGACCCTACTTTTTGCCCGGTTGGACGGGTGGGGTTGCGGGCGTGCGAGCTTTGGACCGCGTCGTCGCTGTTGACGGTCGCGTGTTGCAGCAGCGCGGCGATTTGTACGATCTGGTTAAAAGGTCACCGCCCGGCTCCCGTTTCTTTTATCGTGTGATCCGAGATTCGCAGTCGTTAGAGTTTGTTATTCCGTCGATGACGTTATCTTTGCATGATTGGTTTCTGAGTTTTGGTGTTTATGTCGTGATGGGTATGGCCTTTCTCATCATCGGCGTGGCACCGTATTACTTCCACGCTTCCTCGCCAGCGGCGGTTCCCCTTTGTTTTATGGTAATGGCGGTTTTCATTTGGTTCGAGACGACATTTGATTTCATGACAGCCGGAAGATTGCCCAAGGAGTTGCGGATTCTTGGTTTGGCTCTCACTCCGAGCGCAGCCGTTCATCTGGCTTTGCTGTTGAAGTCCGGCAAGCCCTTGGGACGATCCCATCCTGTTTGTCTGGTTTTTATCTACGCCGTTTCTCTTCTGCTCCTCGGGTTAAACAGCGTAACTTTTTTTGGTCCAGTGGAAACTTGGATCTATTTCTTCCGCGCAGGGTACGTCTTCACGTTCCTAGGCGCCCTGACTTTCTTGGCTGTCATCGGGTCAGCGCTGCGTGGTTCATTGCCAGATTTAGAACGGTCCCGTCTTCGTGTGATCTTCGTCGGCGGTCTGCTGGGATTTCTAATTCCAACGGTTAGTACGGTGCTCACCAGCTCTTTTCAAATACCCATCCCCTATAACATTGCTTTGGTTCCAACGGTTTTCTTTCCGCTTTCCGTCGCCTATGCGCTACTGAAATACAGCCTTTTCGATCTCGGTAATGCTTTGAAGGTGGCCTTAAGCCGGATCGCGTTGACGGCGTTCCTGTTGGCCATGTACGCCGTCGTGGTTTTTCTTGTAACCCCGTGGGTGGGTACCGATAAGGATCCGTTTGTTCCTCTGTTTTTCTCGGTACTCGTTGTGGTCGTTTTCAATCCCTTGCTGCGTTGGATTGAAACAGGGGTGGATCGATATGTTTATGGCCAGGATTATGAGCCTGTACAGGTGCAAGAAGAAGTCAGCCTGTTTCTTCGATCGTTGGCGGCGCCACCGGCGCTGGCGCAAGGTTTTACTGAGAAAGTGGGGCGCGGAATCGGCATCGAGACAGTGACACTCGCCTATCGGCCAAAGGAAGCCGAAGCGTTTCTGACGGTAAGGCCGGACGGAGTCGCGCAGAGCCGCGCGTCCATCGATGAAGGCATTGGATTGCTCTCAGAACGTATTGGCAGCGTTTCTTATCATGGAATATCCCGCGGGGAAGTGACGACGAATCCTTCCTTTCGGGACCGACGCGATGATACACTCGCCCTTTTCGATCGATGGAAAGCGGAGTTGTTGATGCCGCTTGTCTTTGAACGGGAGATCCGGGGATTTGTTTCCTTCGGCGCCAAACGATCGCATAGAGAGTACAGCGCAGAGGATCTGCGCCTATTGCTAACTCTGACGGACCAGCTCGCGCTTTCATTGGAAAATGGACGACTCTATGAAGAATCGGTTAGGGCTTACAACAAAGCGGAAGCGACGAATAAGAGATTGATTGAAATGGACCGGGTGAAGAAACAATTCGTTGCCAATATTTGCCACGAACTCAGGACCCCAGTGAGCACGATTATCGGCTACGCGGAAGTATTGTTGTTGTTAGATCCGGAGCTCAAAGAGGAGGCGCGCAAAGTCTTGGACCGGCTTGTCAACAACGGCCAGGAGTTGGCGGACCTGATGGACAATCTGATGAATTTTTCGCGCATGGAAGAGGACGCTTCAATCGCCCAGTTCGAGGTGGTCAAACTTAAGGAAATCTTGCTCGGGTTACAGATGATGACCCAGAGGTTGATTCGAGAACGACCGATCCAATTTGGCATCAACATGGAATCGACCATCGATACCATTGAGAGTGATGCGCAAAAGCTGCAACAAATCCTAGTGCAATTCTTAACGAACGCGCTCAAGTTCACCGAACGAGGAAGAATCGATCTAACAATCCAGGTTATCAAAGAAGGGGGAGATGATTTCGTAAAGATCGCCGTTGCCGATACCGGCATTGGGATCAAGAGGGAAGATCAGGAAGTTATTTTTGACGATTTTCGCCAGCTCGATGGTTCCTCAACCCGACAATACGGCGGCACGGGACTCGGTTTGGGTCTGTCCAAAAAACTCGCGGCAGCGTTGGGCGGCACGATTCAAGTTTCGAGCGAAGTCGGGGTAGGAAGCGTGTTTAGCCTGGTGTTGCCGGTGAAAGGTACTTCAGTTGCGGCCGGTAAAGTTGGAATCGCTCACTTGACCCAGGGACTAAATTGATTTTCGTCGCGTCGTGGGCTGTGGTAAGGTGCATGAAGCTCAACGGAAAGGAACAATTGAGATATGCCTCCATTACGTCGACTAGCGATCACAGCCGAAGATCCGGCCAGGTTGGCTGCCTTCTACCGGGATGTTTTTGAGCTTGATCAAATTCGCGAGGCAGGAGGAACGGTTTTTCTTTCTGATGGAACCTTTAGTCTGGCTCTGGTACCGGGAACAGATGGAATGGCAACGGGTCTACAGGGCTTGGGTTTCGAAACCGCCCGGGTTGAATCAATTCGTATGAAACTGGCACGGAACGCGGATGCTGAGCAAAATCTGGTTGAACGCGATGCGAATACCGGAATCGAGTATGAAATGCGCGACCCGGATGGCAACGTTGTCGGGCTTTGTCAGCGGCCTTTTGATGTGTCGTTGCGACAAGGACCCGTGCCGATTCGTCATATCGCCCTTTATACGCCGGGCCCGCAGCGACTCGCGGATTTTTACTGTGAGGTCCTGGATATGAAGGAAGTCGAACGGACCGAGCGTTCCTCCATTTTCGTCTCCGATGGCTATTTCAATCTGGCGCTTTTGTATCAGCGAAAGGAAGAACCGATCGGCCTCAATCACTTCGGGTTTCACGTCAAGAGCAATGAGGAAATGCAAACCAGGGCGGAGAAGGCCGGTGTGCGGCGCGGTGCGGCGCGACCGGAACGCATTCCTTTTGCCGAGTATCGGGTACATGATCCCGAGGGCAACGGCATCGACATCTCGCAAAAGGGTTGGCACGTATGAAGCCACCACAAAAATTCAAAGGGTCCCTTTCAAACCACTTCTTTAGCCGCTTCAAAGTTTTGCATGGTTAGGCCATGAACAGCGAAGAGTTTTTAAATGAGATCTTAGCGCCGGTAAATGAATTCTGCTGGTCGCTTGACGCTAACCCACCCGCTTACTGTTATGTCCCTCTGCGCACGGACGAAGAACGTATTCGGGTGATGAAGAGTCGCCTATTTAATGAGCTGCGCGCGGCGGATCTGTTCGGTGCCTGGCTGAAGACCACTCCGGAGTTAGACGTTAAAGCAACGATGGCGGAATCGGCACACGAAGAGATGGTGCACGCGCAGTTGTTGAGCAAGCGTATCCGCGATTGGGGCGCGGACCCGTTTGACTACAAACCGCTGCCGGCGCAGGTCGCCATGTTCAACGCGATGGAAGGGCTCAACGAAACCTGCGAGCGCATTGCCGGATTATCCCTCGCCGGCGAAACCGTCGCCAATTATTTGATCCAGATCTGCCTTAAATCGTCCGATGTGCCGGAGTGGATCAAACAACCCTACCGGCGGATTACTGAAGACGAAGAAGGTCACGGCAGTGCGCCGCGGGAATTTCTCAAGCGCTACGCCACGACCGAAGAGCGCCAAGACCGCGTGCGCCGTGCGGTGGCGATGCGCATGGTTTTGTTCCGCGAATATTTGGCGAGCTTGGACCGTTGGGCGACGGGGAAGGATCGGTGGTAGGAGCGGTTGTTTTCGCCGAGAATGAGCTAGCTCCAATTAAGCAACGGACCTGGAGTTAGCTTTCCTGCTTGGCATATTCACAGCGCGGGCAGACTTGGGGAGAAGTTCCGGCTAAGACCGGCCAGCTACATTCGGTGCAACTCACTACAGGCTCTCCCAACATTCCCCGAACCATCGAGCCGCAGCGTCTGCCGCCGCAGGGGCCGGTTCCGACGCCGGTGCGCCTGCTTACTTGCTCGAAAGTCTTAGCCCCCGCCTGAATGGCTTTAAGGACGGTACCTTTTCGGATCTTGTTGCACAGGCAGGCCGGTTTGAAGTTTTCAATGACCGCCTGCTCTCTGGCTTTTCGTTCTAGCTCGTCGATGGCGCGATGCCCTCTCTTTGCTGTGAAGTTCCCAAGTAGTGTAGCACAATTTTTCTCAAAGTAGACTCATTCACCGCTTAAACCAGGTCTGGGTCAGCTCGACGCCGGCCCTAAACCTTTTGCCCTACCGTGATTAGTGGATCTCCCTCCGGAGCAGCGACAGGGTCACTTTGCGCCGATCACTAAAGAAGACGTGAGGGGTGGTGGTAGATCGATTTGTTGCACGTGGGATAGGCCCGCGTCTTCCATCCAGAGCTTAATTTCACTGAAGCTGTAACAGCGACCTGACGCGGTCGTGAGAAGCATTAGTAAACTGAAGATGGCGCCGACAGGGGGAGTTGTCCGGCGATCGTCGAGGATATGATCTTTGACGACAAGCCGTCCACCTGCTTTGAGGTTGGCAGCCAGTTTGTGTATTAGCGATAGATTGTCCTGCTCGCCCTCACCGTGAATGATGTTCGAAAGGAAGATGATGTCATAGCTTCCCGGAATCGAGTCTTTCCGATAGTCGCCAGCGATGAGCCGTATTCGATCTACTATACCCGCTCCGCGAACATATCTTTCAGTGATGGCGAGAGTGCCGGCCAAATCGAAGATCGCCGCGTGAAGCTTGGGGAAGCGCTCGCAGAGCGCGATCGGGTAGGTCGCCGGGCCCGATCCGACGTCGAGCAGCTCGATCATGTTGCTCCAATCGATAGCGTTCGCCAATACTTCCGCATCACCACGGGCTTTGACAAGAGAGTCCATTGCGTTAATGAAAATCTCGGTTTCCGCGTAATCGTCTTGGTACATGTTGGGGGGACGAACCGGTTGGCCGGAGCGAATGGCCTCGGGAAGCTTCTCCCAGCAACTCCACAGCGACGAGTCGAAGCGAATCATGCCACCGACATACTGCGGTGAACTTTTGAGCAAGTATTGTTTTGCCATCGCTGTCAGAGAAAAGTATTCGGCTCGTTTGTCTAGCAGTTCCAAGGACGCCAGAGCGTTTAGCAGCAGCTCCGTTGCCTTTGGCTCGAGCTTGAGTCGATTCGCGAGCGCTTCAGCGGTGACTGCGGAGTGTTCCAGCGCATCGAAAATCGTCAATTCAACGGCGGTCTGAACGAGCCGCGCTTCGACGTGACCGCCGGCCAATCGCATGAGTTCCGTGAAATCCATCGGGTCTGCGGTTAGAACCTTTCTTAGAGCCTTTCGATGATGCGGTAGCTCCGGCTCTTCGGTTTCAGCGGCGCAACGATGCCGGTTTTCACCATCGAGCGAATCTCCCGATAAGCTGTGTCGCGATCGACTTCGGCGATGCGTTCATACTCGCCGGTGGAGAAGGTCTTGCCGTGACAGTAGGCGTAGGCCAGGAGCCGCCGCTGGCGAAGGTTGATCTGAGCCGTCGCGAATTGGTTGAGCCAGCGCAGCGTGGTTTCGTCATAAATGGGCGTATTGCGCAACGTGACGATGAAGAGGAATCCTTCGACGGAAAATTCTGGAGGGTGCAGCCCGTAGTGCTCCATCTCCTGAAAAATTCTTGGTATGCCTTCCCCCATTTCCTTGAGATAACCGAGATCGGCGAGCGTTCGTACAATCAGTGGATTGCGCGAAAAGTGGATGTTTTTGTGGTGACGCAAGTGTTCGAGCGTCACAGGCGGAGGCAGAAGTCCGGGACTACGCACCTCAATGCGATCATCGAACATCCAAATTTCGATGGCCGCACCGGTGATAGCATAATCCCGATGCGCCACGGCGTTAACTAAAGCCTCCTGCCAGGCGAAGGTCGGATACTCGAGTCGCTCGCGAAAAAACAGGTCGTGCAGCACCGTTCGTTCCCGGACATGCTCCTTGATTCGCCCCACGGCTGCGTCGATTAATCGCACGAGCGGGGCCTCGAACCGAATACGCTTTACGACGTTGAGAGAGGCGCCGTGTTGTCTCTCCGCGCCTTCGTATTTGACGAAGTCGATGCCGCAGCGCGGGTGCCAAAGCGTCGGATCTTTAGCGAAAAGAAGGAGACCGGCCATGTTTGGAGTCGGTCGACCCCGAGACGTATCCAGCAGATGGTAGGAGTGAGCGAGCAGAGCTTCAGGTGCCCTGATGTCCTGAATCCTCGTCTTGAAATCTTCCAGAGCAGCTTGGTCCAAATCGTCCCACAGAGCTTCCAGCGGTTGCTGCCGTTCGTACAGGACGCTTCGCTTGGCTTCCCTAAGATTCTGAATTTGTTCCGCAGGAAGTGCGGGTGTTTCGGTAGCGATACGATAAAAGGAACGTCCACGTGTGACACGGTAGACTTCAAGCGCTGAAGCCACCTCGAATCTGATGAGCAGAAGATTGCCGAGTCGAACTTTTTCCGTCGCCGGCTTGAGGGCTGGAGTGAGCAGTGTTTGAGGGGCTTCGATCAGATTTTGTAGCTCTTCGTGTCCATGAGGAATCCCGGTTACGCTTCGGTCCGGCTCGACACCTACTAAAACTGTGCCGCCGTCGGCATTAGCCATCCCGGAAAGAACGCGAACTATCTCTCGTGCGAGCTCTTCATCTCTCTTCTTCTGCGTTCCGCCGCGCCGATACTCGTAGGCGCTGACGAATTCCAGAAACTGTCCACGCTCCTGCTTGAGAAGAAGTCCGATTTCTTCAGCATGCATGGGTCCGGCTCGTTAGCGGTTGAATGACGCACT
>Ga0137360_10000902_pt1 | contig 17155 bp, 35 predicted proteins | sample Mad1_60_16metaG_FD_104924 | JGI IMG/M metagenome (GOLD analysis project Ga0137360, IMG submission 104924) | Vadose zone soil microbial communities from Angelo Coast Range Reserve, California, USA - Mad1_60_16 metaG | ecosystem: Environmental > Terrestrial > Soil > Vadose zone | place: USA... | reverse complement strand
TGTTGGCTGGTACCCTGATCTATATCCCGGGTGCAGGTACCTTTACCTGTATCGGCACCCCACCCGACCCTTTCAGTGTCAATGTCGTCAATTCTGGGGATCCCAATAACGCACCGACAGGGACCATTATTAGTCCCGGGACCGTGGTCTCACCGGCCTCGACGCGCGGCCCAGCCGGACCACAGGGTCAATCCGGGCCAGTGGGTCCTCCAGGCCCGCAAGGGGTTTCTGGCGTCAGCGTTTATACGACGCTGAAGTTGGATTACACCATCCCGGCTGGGGTCGGGCTCGCGTTCGTGATCGATGCTACCGCGTTCGCTCCCGGCCAGATTGTTTATATCCCGACTGGCAATTATTTCAGTGTTCAAGCCGTCGACCAAATTCAGGATACGTTAACTCTGGTTAACCAGAATTATACGGGCGGCCAGACTCCGGGTACGGTTGTCCCAGCTGGGCAACCAGTCTCTGCTACCGGCCCACAAGGACCGACCGGCGGCCTCGGACCAGCTGGACCTCCAGGGCCACAAGGCCCAAGCGGCTCGGTACCAACCGGCCTGATGATGCCCTATGGTGCGCCGACTCCGCCAGCGGGTTGGTTAGCCTGTAACGGACAAGCAGTCTCGCGCACCCAATACCCGGCACTGTTTTCAATCATCTCAGTCAACTGGGGAAGTGGCGATGGTTCCTCGACCTTTAATGTGCCCGATCTACGTGGCCGAGCTGCCATCGGTATCGGCACCGCTGCCTCGGGTACGGTTTACACTCTTGGTGCAACCGGTGGCGAGGAAAAACATTTGCTCTTATTGGCTGAGCTGGCTGCCCACAGCCATGCGTTAACCGATCCTGGCCATAATCACGTTCAAAATGCGCATACCCATACTCACAGCGATCCTGGCCATACCCATGGGCTTAGCCAGACGCCACACACCCACTCGCTCACCGACCCGCAGCATAGCCACACTTTGCCGCCCACGATCCTGGGCTTCCAACAAATCTCTCCCTCGCCGCAGTACCAGGGCAGTGTTGCTGAGAGCTTCCACACGCCCGGATTCAGTACGAATCCAGCTGCGACCGGAATCGCGATTGCCGCCGCCAACGCCAATATCAGTCTGGCGGCAGCGCTGACCAGTATTCAAAACGTGGCTGCGACTGCCGTGAACCAAGCTTCCCCGACCGGGATCACCGAAGGAGCCGTTGGAGGTGGCCAATCGCATAACAATATGCCGCCTTATCTCGCGGTGCCGTGGATTATTAAAACGTAAACACTTATTTTTTATGTTGCTGCCAGTACAACCTCATATACTCCTTGGCGCAGGCTCGGCATTGCCGATGGCCGTCGCTCGGATGGATGTAGGTATTTTCTGGTGTGAACTCGTGTCCTCTTTTGCAGTGCGTCTTTTCCGAGTTAAAGCGTCTGCCGCGATTGGTGTTGATCTTGTAGGTGACCGGCTCGACGTGCATCGGATTGCAGCAGCATCGAGTCCTGCATATGTGATCCAGAATGAGACCGTCCGGGATGGGTCCGACAAAGAATTCGTAGCAGAACCTATGGATGTAGATGTTCTGACCTTCAAGCCAGACAACGCCGTAACCCCGTCCATCCCAGCCACCTGCCCAGAGCCAGCAACCGGAATTGGGTTCTGGATAAATCTTCTCTTGAATACGCGGAGGCAAAGTGAGTAGCGGCACCGAATACTTCATCACGCCAAGAATACCTGGAGTAAGACCCATCGACAGTCCTGATTACGACGGGTATGTTTTTTGCTACGTTTTCACCCGGATCCTGGACCCGTGGCTGGTGCCGCCAGTTACCGGCAATGTCGTAGTCGTAGTCGATAACAGTCAGGGGTTCGTACCGGGTATGACCATCGCGGTCGAGCGGGCCGGGACCTATCAGGTAGTCGACGCTGGGACCTTGAATCGGCTAACGATTCAGAATCTGAATAATCAGAATAATGCGCTACCGGGTACGACGATTCCGCCAGGAAACTTGACTACGACCAGTTTACCTGGGCCCAAGGGCGACAAGGGCGATCAAGGCATTCAGGGATTAGCGGCCACGGTGGATGTGGGCGCTACAGTGACCAGTCCGGCCGGTCAGAACGCTAGTGTCGTTAACGTTGGTACACAAAGCCAAGCGGTTTTTAATTTTACGATTCCGCGCGGGCCTGTCGGTCCCCAAGGCCCCCAGGGCGCACCTGGGCAAGCTTATAATAATACTACAACCGCTGCTTTTACCGCTGCCGATGCGCCCACGGTTCAAACTCTCTCGCTTCAGAGTACGACCGGCCTATTCAGTGGCGTCGTACTCGACATTAATCCGATCGGTTATTACCAGATCCAGAACGTCATTTCCGGCACTCAGGTCAACGTCGTTAACACTGAAACGCCCGGTAATTCGGCGGCTGGCACCGTGTCTCCAAGCGGTTCAGCGGTTCTCGGCACGGGCCCGCAAGGGCCACCCGGAATCCCGGCTTCGATCGCTGCCGGTAACACCACAACACTGGCCCCGGGTAATGCAGCTGTTGTTACCCAACGCGGAACCCCGACTGCAGCAATCTTTGATTTCGCTATTCCCCAAGGTGCAGTCGGCACGGCTGGCGCCCCTGGCGCACAGGGTCCGCCCGGTACCGCCGGTGCAGATGGGGTTACACCAACTCTCAATGCCGGAAATACCAGCACTCTTTCACCGGGCCAACCAGCTGCCGTTACCCAGCGCGGAACCCCTACGGCGGTTATTTTTGATTTTGCGATCCCCCAGGGCGCGGTCGGCGCGACTGGTCCCGCTGGCACAACCGGGCCTCAAGGCGCAACTGGGCCGACTGGAACCGCTGCGACTGTCGCCGCCGGAACCACCAGTACGGGACTGCCTGGAACCAACGCTGCGGTCACCAATAGCGGGTCATCGAGTGCAGCGGTTTTCAATTTCACGATTCCCAGGGGCGATGTCGGCGCGCAAGGCCCAATCGGTAACACCGGACCAACTGGCGCAACTGGAGCACAGGGTCCAAAGGGCGATCTAGGCAATGAAGATGTCGGCTCCATTAAAGCATGGCCAGCCGCCGCAGCGCCGGCCAGCTGGATGTTGGCTGATGGAAGCGCGATCTCACGCACGCTTTACCCAGGTCTCTTTAGCGTTATCGGCACTAGCTACGGTGCGGGCGATGGTAGCACTACGTTTAACCTGCCGGATATGCGCGGACGATTCGTGCTCGGATTCGGCCAAGGCGCAGGGTTAACCAATCGGGTACTAGCGGCTACCGGTGGCGAGGAAAATCACCTGCTGTCAGCGGCTGAGATGCCCGCACATACTCATCCTAATATAGCTAATGTTGGCAATGTGACAGCAGCGTCCGGTAGTGGTGTCTACGCCTGGAACGGCGTTGCCATGACCACGACAGGGGCAACAGGTGGTGGGGCTGTTCACAACAACATGCCGCCCTTCTTGGTGATTACCTACATCATCAAGGTTTCGTTGACCGGCGGAGCCACTGCTCAAGCCCCAATTGCTGATGCGACTCAGGACGGGCTTTTGCGCAAGGTTAGCGGCCTTAGTACCGATTTTGTCGATGGCACCAATAATTGCCATCCACTTGGCAAAGGCCCGACTAGTCACTACTACGATTACGACGATTTCATTGGTGGCCTTGCCACTGTCGCACCCACTACTAGCAAACTTTTTAACCTCGGCACCAACGCAGGTGCCGGTAGTGTAGCGCAAGGTTATACTGCCGATATGGGCGATGGTCGCCATGGCGTTATTCAACTTTCTGGTGGCAGCGTTGCTCAAAATTGGGGGCGCGCCTTTATGGGCGGCGGATTTTACTTGCGCGCTTCGACAGTCACTTTTCGGATGATAGTTAATCCATTCAATGCGGGAGCGACCGCTGCCGCGCAGCATTTGGTTGGGTTGAGCAGTTCGCCTGGACCGGTTGTGGCCATTACTAACTATTACATCATTTTCTATCTTATCCGTGCCAGTAGCCCAAACTGGTTTTATCAAGTCCGCAATCTGAGCGCTTTCACGAGCGCGGACACCGGAGTGGTCGCGACCATCAATACTTGGTTTGATCTGAAGCTTGTGGCCAACGCGACTAGCGTGAAGTTCTACATCAACGGAGTGCAAGTAGGCTCGACCATAACAACCAATATCCCGGTTGGTCAGCTTCTTTATCCGTACGCTGCACATAATAGTGCCACTGATACCACTCTCTCTTATTTAATGGCTGACTGGGCTGAGATCGATATCGATACCGGCATTGCCGGTCGCTTCAGCAAAGCGCAGATTTAGCGAACTCCCTAAATGAAACTTCTAAACATATGAGTGCTGCACCTGACACACTACTTACTCCTGAAGCGCAGGCTGGCCAAGCCGGTCTGCCGCCATTCCCGACGTGGCCACCACCTAGCGGTGGTGCGCCGGTTACGACCCCGGAACTGGGGCCGATCTTGAATCCCTATCCCTACGGCTCGCCGCAAGGAGCTAATATCTCCACGGCACCACCTGCGCCGGCACACCCTTATCCGAGCACGTTCTTCCCCAAGAAGATGCCCACGGGCGCGAATGGCCAGAACCAACCCCAAACGCTCCCGGCATGGCCGCATACGAAATTCTGCACGCTGCCGCACAAGGCTGATCCATCCTGGAGCAGGATCCCCTGAAAAACTATGCCAGCCGTACCTCCAATCATGACACCGCCAGCCCAGCCGAAACAATTCCCACCAGCGGAAGGTTGGCCGCCCTCTGGCGGTTATCCCATCATCAAAAGCGAGGACGGCCCTGACAAGGCCGATCCTAATTTGAGCAAACTCAAATGAATAATCCTCCATTCATGCCGCCCAAATTCACGCCGGGACCGCCGACCGCGCTCAACTGGGAAGATGGTCCTGGGCTGTTTGTTAATCCGGCCAATAGCACCCAGGCGGTGCGCTACAATGGCCAGGATCAAACTCTCCACATCAATTCCGCTTACCTGCCACCGCCGCCGACTCCGGCCAAGTGCACCATGCCCCATGCAGCGGTTGGTATGAGCCAAATCTTTAACCAACCCTAACTATGTCTGTTGATCCACTCGATCCCACCATCCACGACGGTCACCATTCCCTGTTGGTCAAAGAAAACCTGCGCCTGAAAGCAATGGCGACCTTGAGCGATCCAGACCCGCTCGATCCCAGCTTCAACGATAATGATGTTCGACTGTTGGTTAAAAATAATCTCCGGCTTAAAGCGATTGGCGGCGGCGGTAGTGGCGCAATTGCCGCCGCCTCGGTCGATCTGATACCGGACATTAACGCTTGGGGCAATGTGCAAGCCGCCTTGAGCGATCTGTTTACCACCAGTCTAACTACGGATACGGCGCAGTCAGTCACAGGCGCTAAAACCTTTGATGCCCCCTTAGTGCTAACCAATGCACCTGCGCTTGGGACCCATGCAGCCAATAAGACCTATGTCGATGGGCGGGTCGTATCGATGTTCGGTCCTTGGGTCGCATGTGTCTTGCAATCGGGGGTTAGTGGTTCGCTGCTCGCTCGTTGGGTTATTTATAACAGTGGAATGGTCCAGCTTAAAGGCACAGTCTTTAGTCCGACTTGGGACACGAGCCGGAAAATAATCGCGACCTTGCCGCCGGGATTAGCTCCCGCCAGTACCATGTATTTTCCAGTAGTCAGTGGCGCGGGCGCTCAAGAGAATTTATCAATTTTGTTAATCCAATCTAACGGGGCGATGAGTTTAATGGCGGCGGGGAGTTACTCGATTCCACCGACCGACGCGTGGTTTGACGGCGTAATTTTTGCCCTGTTGTAAAAATCTCTGTATGAACCCAGTTCCACCATACTGCGGCCAGGATCAATCCCCGTGGATCTATGTCCCCCGTCCGACCCAATACCACCAGCAGCGCGAGGAATCTTGCTGGGTGATGCCCCCTTACGCCTCGATCTACCCGCCGCCGACTCAAGGGCCCGGCGAGGCCTGGGTACCGCCGCCGGTCAAACAGACCGATATTTATACCGCTCAACAGACTTGGCCGCTATGATCCATGGCCGTGACGAAAGAGGTGATCAGGGAAAGACTCGCGACTTTGAGCGCGCGTGAGCGTCAAGTGTTCGATCTAGTGATCGCTGGCAAATTCAGCAAAGAAATCGCCGATGCGCTTGGGATTACCGAAAGAACAGTCAAACATCACCGGGGAGCAATTAACCGCAAAATGGGCGCACGTCATGTCGTCGAATTAGTTAACATGGCACATTCCCTATGAGCGGACCCACGCCGACACCCGGCCAGAACAGCAGCGGCATAACGAACCTGCTCAGCACCTTAGCCTCCAGTGGTGACAACTGGGTTAAGATGGGCATCATGGCTATGATCGCTATCAGCGGCGGTGGCAATTTCCTCGCAACCAAACAAACGGGCAGAGCCACCGATCACGAAGTCAATCAAGCCGTTCGCGAGATTCACGATTTGCATGAGCAACTGGGTGCGAGCATGGAGCGACAGAAGGAAATCCTCGACCTACTCGAGAAATTAACCAAGGACAAAAACGATGGCCATTGACGCTAGTTTCGTTCCCTTTGATCCAGCGCTAGTCTCCTATATCCGCCGGATTCTATCGGTAGCTGAGACCGATAAACCGGTCTGGAATCCCTCCGAGGTGTTCAAATACAACGACGGCCCCAATGACACGCCACAGTGGACACTCTCGATCGGCTTTACCGAGATGGGCGTGAACTTGAGGCTCGTTATTAACCGTTACCTCGAGCACGGCGGGATCCTTGCGGTCCAGTTTGCTCCTTATCTGGCGGTGATGGGTAAAACCCATATCGCCGATCCCGAGTTCAAAACTCTTCTACAGGATGCCGGGAAAGAACCGGCGATGGCCCTGGCTCAAGAGGAAATCTTTGATGAGAAATATCTGGGACCGGCATTCACTTGGGCCAAAAAGTACGGGTTTGCCCTACCGCTCTCATTCCTGGTGATCGCCGACTCATTTCTGCACTCGGGTTCCATGCTGGACTTTTTAATGAACCGTTTCCCGGAGAAAAAACCGGCCGATGGCGGCGATGAAGAGGCCTGGATCAATGCGTACCTGAAAGCGCGCCGGCAATGGTTAGCCGGGCATTCCAAGCCGATTCTGCGCGGGACAGTTTATCGGGTGGATTGTTACCTGACCCAGAGCGCCAAGAGCAATTGGAAGCTAGCCGAAACCCCGGTCAAGATGCACGGGACCAATGTTTTGCCTGCTTGACAGAGAGTCGGAGCCCAGCCCAAGCTAAGGACCTTCTTTCAGGAACTCTCTCGCGCCGAGTCATCAGCAAGAGGAAGTTTGGCTAGCGAGCATACACTCTTATAGCCTTCAAGAGCCTGCCGTGGGTGCGGCAGGCTCCCTTTTGTGCTAGAATCGGTGCGAAACGCGGGATAGTAGACGCGTATCCGGTCCCGAAAGGGATGCTGGAACGGGCGTCTCGGGTGTCAAAGCCCGTCCCGCACCTTTTTTTGTTCGCGTGGAACATTTTTGTTTCACGTGGAACATTTTGTTCCACAGCATCTATGGAACTAATCCAGAGCGTCCTCTTCGGTTCTCCCTATTCCGGCTGCCGCCGGTTTTCGGGCTGGCCCAAAGAACCCTGCCATCAAGCGCCAGTCGGCAACGTTTGGCCGCCGCAGCGAAATGCCCCAGGAGCGATCCTGTGCGTCGACAAGTATAGGAAGACCCTCCGGGTGGCTCCGCGCGTCCTAGCGCCGCGCTGGGGGCCTCCACGGGCAACCCAGACGGTCATGATACCGACCCAAAAGGGACGATTCACGGTTGCGGGTCCTTCGACGGTCGGACCCTGGACGGTGTACGATCACTGGGATGAAAAAGGCACCGACGAATATAGTACTACTAGCCTGGGCGCGGGCGGCCACAACCTGGGTTTAGGCTAGGGTCTGATAGGGCTCGATCCAGATCAGTTTGCGTTCACTCCAGCGCGGGCCCACTGGTTGCCGTTTCCAGTGACCGGCGGCCCAATGCTGCGCCAAGTGCCGACCGGTGTGCTGGGTAGCATGCAACGTCGTAGTTTTGCTAGGTCTGTATTGCGATTGAGCAACGAACTTGGCCGGGAACAGGCCGGGAATCACCCGGTCATTGACCACCTGCAGTTTGCGGATCGGGCCGGTCGGTTCCGAGTCGTACTCGAGCGGGACACTCGACATGAAAAGCAGGATGTTCAGCGCCAAGTGCTCAATCCGAGCCAGGAATTCGTCATCGCTTTCGTCCATCACGCTCCCGGTATCGAAATGTTTGTCGTAGCCGGTCTTGATCTCAGAGAGTTTCAAGCCTTCAAAGGGCCGGATCGCACAGTAGTTTTCACCCGGGCACCCTTCTGAATCAGGTGAGAGCTGGGTTCCAGCCGTCATACCGCTCCGATCAAAAATCGGGATCGGCGTGCGAGCGTTCAGATCCCGAATCTGGCCCGAGAGAATACCGAAGGCGCGGATCTCAGCCGCCATCTCCCGAGGTAACTCAATCCATTCAGCTGCTTTCGCCCGTGCGATATCCAGATACATCGCACTGCGCATTTCGCCGTTGCGTTTCAATGCAATCAGTTCTCGAGGAAGCATTACGCGGAACTGGCGACGTCGCCATTTGATGTCGTCGGTGTCGAGATCCCCGGGCAACTGCGTTCGCAAGAGCGCTTCACCCAGCTCCCGTTCCAAAAAATAGGTCGGGCGACCTTCCTGGATCGCCATTGTTCCGACCGAGTACATCGAGCGAATTATTGCATCGGGTTTCTCGCCGTAACTGTTGGAACTGTAGGTAGACAGAAACACGCCTAAGAGCGCATCCAGGAGTTCCTGGCTGAAATAATCGCCCTGCCGATATTTGGGCAACAAATAGCGCTTGCTTGAGATCGCTCGCCAAAGCCGGGGACAGTGCTTAGCGATCCCGAGGCTCAGCTCTTTAATTTCGCGCTCGGTAATCAATCCAGGCGGCTCCGTTCCGTCTTATCAGGCATTTCGACGACCTCATCAAAACCGCTCTGCAAGTTATCGAGGATGTCATCAGCGAACCCATCCCGATGTTTTCTGGCTTCCTCTAACCGGTCGGGAGAAGCGAATAGAATCATGCCGCTACCGTCCTTGAGTCCGAGCGCATCGACGATGCAAATCAGCAGATAAACAAACGTGAGCCGGTCATCGACCTTGTACTCGGACACAATTGGGATTGAGCCCCATTTGCGTTCGCTTCTTTGGGTCATGAGTCCTTGAGCGAATCGGACCTCGTCCTCCAGATCCAAGGCTCGGATCCAGAATTTGGTCGCTAATTGACCTTCAAAGACGATCTTGCCAGCTTGGGTGATATTAGTCATTCGATTGGGATCAGTTGAATGGCTCGTGCAAGTTGGCTGTTGAGGGCACCAATCGCAGCGGGCCCATCTTTCTGAGCTAACTCGCGTAAGATCGGTAGCCCGGTCTCGATCGATTCGAGTACCTCAGCGCGAGTGGCTTGGCGACCTTCAGCAACCCAACTCAGTGCCACTGGCGGTCCGACCCCGAACAGGATCCGGTCTACTTGGTCGCGCACGATTTCGTAACGGGTCGTGATCCATATCACCATAGCGCCTGGGTTACGCGCGATCATGATCCCAGGTGGTTCATCGATCTCGGCATCGACCTTTTTCGGGTTGCGTTTCTGGTTGGGGTTTAACAAGAATGGGCAGACCCGGACACTGAACTCGGCACAGTCCCGGTGCATGGGCGGCTCCGCCGAGATCCGGTTAATGGCGCACATCGGGCCGATTACGAACGCGAGATAGCGCCCAAGTTTATCGCCACAGATCCAGCAGAGTCCTTCCTTGATGCACCGGACCCGTTTCTGGTCATCGGCAATGCGAAAATCGGCTTGGCCGTTCACGTAGGCGACAAAGAACGGGATCGGATAACCGCGCTCCGGGTCACGGGGCAGGTTAGCAATCCGCTTCGGCATCGGAATTGATTCCAGGATTTCGCGAGAGTGCATCATACGGTGAGTTTCTTTTGGGCTCGGAGCTTGGCTCGGTGCCGGTTCATGATCCGATTCCATTTACGTGGGTGCGCCTCAATCCAGCGCGCAACCCGTTCCCGGGTCTGGGCTCGGATCGCTTCCAGCCGTTGCTTTTGAGTGCGGTACTTACTCGGTCTTGACATTGAAAATAATGCGTTATATAGGGTGGTTTTGCGTTATTGCAAGATAAATGAAAGTGCTCTTAATTCCAGATCACGATTACGACCAGCTCCGGGCTAGTCTCCAGCAATGGTATAACGATGCCTGCCTCGAGGTCCATCTCTGCAAACTCTTTCGAGCCAAAACCGGCGTTCATTGGCATAGCCGAGCGCGGTTACGTTTGCGGCGGCAAAAATATTGGCGGCTCCTGAAAGTAACCCAAGCATGAAACATCCGATTACCTTGCGAGAGAAATACGATCCGGCGATGGACATCACCGACCCGGACCAAGCGGCTCAGTACTTTGAGGAATGCGTCCAGCACAATATGGCCCACTCCGGGAACAGCCGCGAGAAAGCCGAAGCGATTGAGCGGGCCAACCTCGGCTATTGGGCCGGGTATTATTCCAAAGAAACGCGTCTGAGGGTGGAAGAACTCTTCCAGTGCCAACACCCGATCCTGGGGAAGGCCACAGACAGGGAGTGGTCGCCACAGGAACTGTTGGAGAAGGGGGTAGAGGTTGCCCATGAGTGGTCACGCCACACTCCAGACCATTCCGGCGATGAAAGCGTCAAAGGCTAGCTGACGGACAACGCCCTGGTCATGGAGCTTAGTGATATCAATCCGGCTCAGTTCCTTTTTCCACCACGTTTCAAACGCATGATCAGCCCCGACATCACCACGATCGGTAAAGGCCTCTTTAGTAAAGTGCTCTCGCTCGGTATTCTTAGCGACGAATTCCCGCATAGCCTGAACGCAATCGTCCCGATTGGCGGATGCGACATACATGAGGGTACCACCGGTGCCATAGGGGAATGCGAGCAGGATAAAACCCCAGTCTCGACTGGGCAGCTGGGCTTTGATATAACGAGCCATCGATTGCAGTTTATCCCGGACGATTTGTTCTTCGCTCATCTCTCAGGTTATAACGCCAATGAACCAATGGTTCATAGTCGAATTTATCGGTGGTCCACTGGATGGCCCCCAACCGGTGCACCCAGCCATGAACTGTATCCTGAAAGTGCCAGGAAACCCGGAAGGGGTTTACTTCTATTCTGAGGACGGCAACTACCATTGGATTCCAAACCTATGCTCGGAGCAGGTAAGTACGATGAGTTGTGCACCTACGTGCGCGACCAAGCCGGAGCCAGGGGCGCGATTATCGTGGTTATCGGCGGCGTTAAGGGCGCTGGCTTCAGTTGCCAAGCAGATCTGGTAACGACCCTCTCCTTGCCCGCGATCCTGCGCCGGCTCGCGAACCAGATCGAAGCCGATCAAGGACCGATCAAATGAAAGTCGCCCGCGTTCATTTACCAGCTGAGATGGAGATTAAGGTTATCCTGGGACCGGAGGGGACCAATGAAGGCATCGCAACCTTGCGCGCCTACTCCTGGATCGCCGTACCTCAAAGTGGACTGGATTTAAGGATTACGCCGGCCCGTGGCGATGTGCATTTTGACGTGGCTAGTCACAGCTTTACGATCGTAATCAGTCTAGCTGCCCTCGTTCAGAAACCTCAAGGGCCGCCGGATCCGCCTCTGATAATAATGCCATGAACAGTAATTCAGGCGGCAGTGTACCCAAAAAGACCGGGAAAAAGTATGCCCGCTATTCTCCTCCCGGCCATAACGCCCAGATGAAGAACGCCTTGGATGCGGCGCTCAAACGTTTAGGGGATCCGGTCGTCGGGTATCGGTCGCGCCGTAATCAGATTGTGAAACGCAAAATGCCACCTCAACCTTGAGCACTTATGAGTAAGATTTATCCATTGCGCTCCTCGGCCCTAAAAAGCGCCGAGCACACCGATGATGGCGCTCTGATCGTTACCTTTCGCGATGGCAGCCGTTACCACTACTCGGGTGTACCCCCCGCTACGGTGACTGGGCTCTTGGCCGCCAAGAGCGCTGGGAAATTTCTTAAAGAGACCATTACCGGCAAATTCAAATCGAAGAAACTTTAGATGCCAATCGAATGCATGTTACTCAAAGATGCTCGGGTCCCCTTCGAGCGCTGTCCGGCGTGCAGTGAACCTTTTGTCCCCTTTCTGCGCGGCATGATCCAACGGCATAAACGCAGTTGGTTCGGTCTGGGACTGCACCGGGCCTACTGCGCTCTGATCTGTAGCGAGTGCCATGAAATCGTCGGCTATGAAAGTCCTTATGATATCGGGCCTGAAAATTAAGCACGCCAAGAATGGTGAGGTCACTTGTCTCTACACGCCGGGCCGAGCGCCTGGAGTCGAGCACCGAGGTCGGTGGCGCAAGCGCATGTATTGGCGCTGCCGGTACCGCTGCCGGCCACTGGATCATGTTCACCTCATGATGGAAGCCGATGAACGAAACCCTCCCTTCTAAAGCTTGGGTAATCTGGAGCGAGGAACACGGCAGCTGGTGGGCTCCAGGCAAATGGGGTTATACCAAGAGTCTCGCGAGCGCTGGCCGCTACAGTCAAGCGGAGGCGCAAGAGATGTGCCGGCGGGCTAACCTCTATTGTGAGCCCGGCACCCGGAACGAGTGCGCTTTACCCGATCCGCTTTAGCCCATGTACTTCCGACCCTACGAGAACACTCCTAAGAGCCAAGCTGAACACTTCTGGTTCGAGCGCATCATGGCGCTCGGGGCACCGCCGGAATCGATTCGGAAACCATTCTGGTACAAGGCGGTGAAGGTCTACATCTTCCCTAACCGCTGTCCCGGCGCTCCCTATACCCCGGGAGAATGGCACGCCCAATTCTGGGCGACTTCGACTGTCACCATTACCCCCGCTTGCCGCTCTTACGCTGCCGCCAAGCGCTTAGCCAAGCACACCATCAAAGAGCTCAAGATTCGATCATTCTAGCACCTATGAAAGCGCTCAGAGTCCACCAAAGCGATTGGCCCACTTTCCTCGCCCAGTTCGATCCCGAAGGCCAACTCACCCCGCGCCAGGCGGCCGTGATCCGCCAACTCTACCAAGTCTTGCGCCAGAGCGGGTATGAGCCAATCTGTAAAGCGCCCCAAACCGGTAGTATGTGGCGTAAGATCAAACGCCCATTCTAAAGCGAACTCTGTACCTAGTTCTGCGCCGGTGGGGTACAATCGTAATCGAACTCCATCCCTCTTTGCGTGAACCAAAAGGTCGTGCGCCCCTGGTAAGTGCGCAGGATGCTCTCGCACTCTTCCAGTTCGCTCCTTAGCCGGGCCGGGTCCCAACCCCAGAGCTCTTTGACGGCCACCTCCAGGCACGGTAGAAATACTCTGGCTTCATGCTTGGATTGACAAGTCGCTAGTAACCAGAGTATGGCAATGACCTGATGCTGCTGTTTGGGTGGACCAATATCCGGGCCAGGTCTCATACCGGCTTTTTCCAGGGCTCGAACTTACCTTTACCAGCTCCAGGGGACAGGCTCGAATTGCGGACGCTCTCCTCGAAATCAACTAACATCGCTAACCCTTCGGCAATTGACTCAGTGTCGTCCGAGCGCAGACCAGCTTCCAGGGCACTAACAATAGTCCGCAGCCACATCATCGGTTGATCCCCACCAATATGGGGTGGAGCGAATCCGACCTCCAATTCTAAGCGGTCTCGTTCAGCGTTGGTCGCGCGCGCCCGAGCCATCAGCTCTTCCATTTGAGCGTCAGTCAGCATTGCCTTCTGCTTTGTTCTGTAGTGCCCGCATCGCGATCACGTCAGGATCAGAGTCCATCTCATCGACAAAGGTCAGTTTATAGCTGGGGCCTTTGTCCTCTGCCCCAAAGTAGGTCAAAATTAATTGGTAGTCGCGCTCACCCCAGGCTTCCAGTACCCGGAAAATGTCCTTGATCATTGGTTCGGGTAATCCCAGTCCATCCAGTTCCGCTACCTGTGAGTCCAAGAGCCGCTTCATCGAGCGCTCAAGGAAGTCCTTATCATCAAAGATCGCTCCAGTGTAGAGCACCAGCAGCCGGTTAATGAAGAGCCGTTCCAGAGTCGAGCGCACAAAGGCTTGCCCTGGTTTTGCCTCGCTCTTATTTCCCATAGCGCTTCTCCTGTTCCTTATTCGATTTTTCCATCCGCTTCAGGTATACCTCCTCACTCTCCCCGGTCGACATCCGAGTCGGCTTCTTCTCAATCTCTTCCAATCGCTCCTTCGCTGCCTCCACCGTATTAGCCGGTACACTCATCGGTACTTCAACTCCTTTCTTCGGCACTGACTCAGTACCTTCCTGCTGTAATGCCTTATCGACCGTGTGCACGGGTAACGCACTAATGCGCTGCTTCACCTCGGTCTTGCTCAGCTTCCCTAGCGCCATCCCTAGGAACAGCGCTGCCCGCTTCCCTATACTCTCTCGCGCTTCATACGCTTCAAAGCGTAACTTCTCATATTCATCATCGCTTAATCGCACTGTAATGGCTTTCATTCGTTGCAGATTCGCATAAGTGAACGTATGCATCAATGGCGTGATCCTTAAATCTCATTACCATGCCCTCTAAGAATTATCCCTCCTCTCCCTGTCCACCCTCCTAAGAAAAAATAGGGCCACCACTTCCGGGGGTGGGAATGCGCCTCTACCTCCTCTCGCAGCGGGCAATACCCCCAGGCTAATGCTGCTTAATGCCGGGAGGGTGACCCTCCTCGAGGAGGAGGGCCGCGCGACGTTTAACGCTGGCCGCCGGCCAGAGTTAGGCTGGGCTACGTACTAGAAAGAACACTATTTGTATGATCTTATGAAGCAACCAGCTAAGTACCAACGACTTACGACAGAGCAAGAACAAGCTGCCCTAAAGCCAGATGACAACTCAACAAAAGCTGACATGCAATCGATCGTTAAGCGGCGCGTTCGAGCTCGCGCAGGTCAGGACATCCGCCATGGCCGCCTGAAACGTCAGCCCTGCGAGATCTGTGGCGACGAGCCAGCTGAGTGCCACCACATCGACTACGCCGACCCTGGTCGCGTCATGTGGCTCTGTACGCTCCACCACAAGCAGACTCACAGCCAGTTTGGTAAGCCTGCACCAGTGGATTGGATGGCCGACATCAGGGCTGCACAGCGCAAGATCGACACCCAGCGGATCGAGCTACAGCGCCAGCAACCCAGCGGCCCGGCCTCAGGGAACTGACTGATCGAGGCTGCGAATACGATCGTCGTGGAACCGCGCGCAACCGGCGGCGAGGTCCCTGAGGGTGGCGTGCCAGCAGGCACGGGAACAGTAGACGCCACGCCTGCGGCGGATGTCGGAGATAGCGCGGCGGAAGGGTTTAGAGCAGCGAGCGCATTTAACGATACGCGATCCTTCGCCGTGGTGGGTACTCACGCTATGATAATCCTCTGCGGTTTGGGTAGTTTCAAATCCGATCCATAGTTTCAAATCCGATCCACAAGTTTTAGAGATGTTGGATAATCCAGCCTTTGAGCCGAGCGGCTTTGATGAAGGCGGGCCACGATCGATAGCGGCGTAGGATAGGAGCGCTCTTAATGATACGCGGCTCTGCTGTTACCACGAGGCCGGCGACGAAGTGTGGAGCACTGACACGGATGAGGTATTGGTCCTGATGGGTACTCATGGTTTGACTCTGGCTTTGAGCAAAGCGATTTCGCGTTTCTGCTCTTCGATGATCCACTTCATGGTGGCGAGCACACTCTCGCGCGAGTGCAGGTAGCGGACCAGAGCTTTTCTGGTTGGGAGCTTCATTGAGCGCGACGCGGTTTAGCTAGATCCAGCTCAAAGGTGTGGAGTTTACGCCGGGCGCGTTGTTCGAGTGTAGCGAGAGCGTAGAGTTCAGTGGGAGAGACTTGACCGGCTAGCATTTCGAGTTCGACATCGTAATAAGCATCGTTCGGCCATTGGTTATGATCGCTGGTGGTGATAGTGGCGACACTGCGACCATCGATTTGGATATGGGCAAAGAGCTTAATTTTGATCTCGGGCTGGTGCCGTTCCCACGCCTCATGGTTAACTGGAGCTTCTTTATTCATGGGCTCATTTGATCTAATTCGATCGCGAGGGCGCGCCCGGTTTGGACGCAGCATTGGGCGCCGAGTTTCCAACCGGATTCAAAGATGGAGCGAGCTGGCTCTTGTTTGACTGGACCCAAGACTTCTTCGACCGCATCGAGGCCGCCAGCGGCGACCCACGCATCCCACTGGGCATTAACATACTGAGCGATCAATTCTTCAGCGGCGTCATCGTTTAATTGGTGGTGGGTGCTCATTTATTGTGGTGGAGGAGCTGAGTGAGTTGAGCGCGTACAGCGACCAGTTGTTGGCCGAGCTCGGTCTCAAGTGATTGGACTCCACCGATCTCCTTTACCAGCGTTTTGAGCTCAGTGAGGCGCTCGTTCAAATGAATAGCAACAGTTTTAAAGTCTTTGATCTCAGCGCTGGCAGCATCCAACCGACTCTCAAACTCGGTGGTGCGCCGGTGGAATGCGATATTTAAATCCGCGTGCGCGGCTTCGAGGTTAGCTAAGCGGGCTTTGATGGCATCGAGCTCGTTCATAGATTTTCTAACCGGATACGCTTCAGGGCTTGAGCCAACGTTTCGCCCGGTAAAAACTCAAACGTCTCATACCCAGCGTTTTTCAAGATCTCGATCAACTCATCTTTTGGCTCTTCCATAGCTCATTCCAGGGGGAGATTATCGACAATGCGATTAATTGACGGCAACTGTTGTTGAATCCAGACCATGACGTTATTGGGACTAGTCAGCCGAGTCGCTGGTTGATCCGGCTCCTGGCCGGTCAGCTTCGCTCGGTGCTGGAGACAACGTAAGACCACATTGGCTGCATCTGGATCGGTTGCTTTGGCAGCAGGTAAGAACGCTTTCAGTAAACTATCAATCCGTGAGAGATCCAGTTGGCGATTCAAATCGAGATTGGCTTTCAAATCTTCGTAGATGGCCGTATGCACCTCGTTGATGAGCTTTTTGGCGAGCTCAATCGATACGCCTAGTTCATGAGCCACATCAATGATGGGAGCGCCGGCTAATCGCGCGTTCCAGGCTTCCAAGGC
>Ga0137360_10000899_pt1 | contig 17176 bp, 14 predicted proteins | sample Mad1_60_16metaG_FD_104924 | JGI IMG/M metagenome (GOLD analysis project Ga0137360, IMG submission 104924) | Vadose zone soil microbial communities from Angelo Coast Range Reserve, California, USA - Mad1_60_16 metaG | ecosystem: Environmental > Terrestrial > Soil > Vadose zone | place: USA... | reverse complement strand
GATCGTGGAGAAACTGCGACGGTGCCGGCAAACCCTCGAAAACATCCAGCCGGGGTGCACCCTGCCGCGTTCACGAAAAAGGAGGAAAAAATAACTCCAGTCGTTTAGGCGACACTACACTAGACAAGGAGGCCATCGCAGCCATCGAGGAGACTCGCCAGGCCCTGGATGCGATCGCTTCTAGCAACACTGCTGCGGCACTGGCCGCAATTGAACGCGCCACCGGCAAGGTCAACATACTCCTTGCCCGCAACCCGGCCACGCCGCTGATTCCCGTGGACGCCGCGGTCGAAGTGATCGACCTTGCCCCATCGGATCACGCAGCCATCATGGAAATTGCTCAAGATGCCTCCCGTGCCGTCGATGAAAGGGCTTTTTCGGCGGCCCGGCTGTTGCTCCATTCCCTGATGAGCGAGATTCGGGTTCGTACCGGCAATCTGCCTCTGGCACCTATCCGACGGCCCTGAAGGAAGCTGCCCGTCTACTCGACCAGGGAAAGAACAAACAAGCCAGCGCCGTTCTCTTGACTGCCTTGAATACCCTGGTGGTGATTGACCGCGTCACTCCGCTCCCCCTGGTGCTCGCGCGCGATGCTATCGCTACGGCTCAGGCTGAACGGCAGAAAGGCAAGGACGCCGCGCTCAAACTTCTGGAGAGTGCCAAGGCCAAAGTTCAGCGCTCTCGCGATCTCGGGTACGCGGGCAAGGACGCTGAGTATGTGGCTCTATTCAGTCAGATCGATGATCTCGAGAAGCAAATCAAGGGCGCGGAGGATACCGGCTCCTTGATCGCCAGCTTGAAAGAGAAACTGTCTACATTCGTCCGACAACTCTCTTCCACTGCCTCACGCCCGTCGCGGGCCAGCGCAACGACCTCCAAGTTGGACTGACGGCTAAGCAGCGCCACAAGTCCCTCCTGCACGATCGGATGATCGTCGGCGGAAGTCATGCAGGCGGTGGCGACGGGCAAAAGCAACAAGGAGATCGGTGTGGCCCTGGATATTAGTGAAGGCACTGTCAAGGTGCACATCACCCACATCCTGGAGAAGTTGAAGGCTAGAATGTCTGATCCGAGGAGACTTCGAACAACCAGGCGCGCCGCCAGTTCGAGGTCGATGTTTTCGGCCTTGCCTGGCCCACTCGGCAGGCATGGGGCCTGGTTCGATGACCATCACGAGTTCCATCAGGCCGTCGCTGAAGCCAACAAAAGGTGAATTTGGTTCGCGTGACACCAGGCCCCGGGGCGGTTCCCATCCATTGCCGCCAATCGACGACACCTTCAGGATTAGCGTCTCGATGGACGTGACCACGCCGGAATGCTTGCCTGCCTTGCGATTCTGAGAGCATTTCGTCCTCTGGGTGTGACTCGCGTTAAACAGATTTGGAACAATGCGTCTAAAATTAGATTCCTTCGGTGAAAAGAGGCTCAATGTCTACCACCCACCCCCGGTTCACGGTTCGAATCGAAGGCTCTCCAGAGGCCATCTTTGACCTGATTGCGGACATGCCGAACTATGGTCGCTGGCTGCCCGGTTCAGAAGCGTTCGGCGGGACAACGAAGGTATCGCCATATCCGGTCCGTCTGGGCACAACCTATCTCGACGCAGGACCGGCGGGCCAGAGGCCTGGCTCCGTCACGGAGTATGACCCACAGAAGCACATCGCCTTCCACACCATGCTGTTGAAGAAAGGGCCGCTTGCCGCGAACATTGACGCCCATATTCGTTACAGCTTTGAGCCGGAAGAGCGCGCCACACGCGTCATCCGCGCTCTCGATCTCACGATCCAAATACCCGACCTGCTGAAAGTGGCGGAGCCCTTGGTCGCATGGGTATTCCGCAAGGAGAACGTCCGAATACTCGCGGAGCTGAAAGGTTACGTCGAAGCGCAACCGAAGCAACCCGATCTGGAGACTAGCTGCACGCCAAAAGCGTCCTAAGATAATCTCTCGTTCCACTCAAAGGAGAAATCGAATGGCTGACGCCAAAACCGCCGCAAACGAAAACGAAATTTCGCGCGACCGCCTCGCGGACCTGTTGAACGAAGACCTCGCCCGGGAATATCAAGCCATCATTGCCTATGTAGTCTATTCTTCGGTGCTCAGCGGCGCCCAATACATGGACATCGCCGCTCAGCTCGAAATCCATCCCAAGCAAGACCTCGATCATGCCCTCATCCTCTCCCGGCAGATCGACTATCTCGGTAAAATGCCGGTGGTCACACCCAAGCCGGTGCGCACGTCGAAGGATCCGAAAGAGATGCTCTGCTACGATCTCGACAATGAAAACGAAACCATTCGCAATTACCGCAATCGCATCCGGCAATGCGAGACGTTTGGAGAATACGCGCTGGCGGAACAGATTCGCCAGATCCTCGTGCACGAGCAGGACCATCAAATCGATTTAGCCACCGCCCTCAGCGAGGGGGTTCCAGACCTCAGCGGTGGTCGCCAAGGACGTACCCTGCGCAAGGGTCGCTGACGCTGCTCGCATTTGCCAAATACGGCCTGCGAATGTCACATTCCGGGATCAGGGGCTGATCAGTATCGGTTTTCACCCGAGCAAGGCCGCGTGGCTTGATCGGAACACCGGATTGTTTCGTAGGGATTTTTTCAGAACAAAACATCGCAAAAAGGAGAGAAAGCTCATGCCTACTATCACGACAAAGGACGGTACACAGATTTACTACAAGGACTGGGGAAAGGGCCAGCCCATAGTGTTCAGTCACGGCTGGCCGCTCACCGCCGACGACTGGGACGGACAGATGTTGTTTTTCGGCCAGCAGGGCTATCGAGTCATCGCTCATGACCGGCGAGGGCACGGCCGTTCCACCCAGACGTGGGATGGCAACGAGATGAACACTTACGCCGACGATCTCGCGGCTCTGACTGAAAAGCTCGGCTTGAAGAACGCAATCCATGTGGGCCACTCAACCGGCGGTGGAGAAGTTGCGCGTTACATCGGGCGGCATGGCACAAAACGTGTCGCCATGGCCGTCCTGATCAGCGCGGTGCCACCGTTGATGGTGAAGACCGACAAGAACCCCGCTGGCGCGCCCATCTCGGTCTTCGACGACCTGCGAGCCCAACTTGTGGCAAATCGGGCGCAGTTTTACAGGGACATAACGCTCCCGTTCTACGGCTACAACCGACCCGGCGCCAAGATCTCGGAAGGCATCCGCGAGCACTGGTGGCTGCAGGGCATGATGGGAGGCATTAAACCCCATTACGACTGCATCAAGGCTTTCTCTGAGACCGATTTTACGGAGGACCTTAAGAAGTTCGATGTGCCAACCCTCATTCTTCATGGCGACGATGATCAGATCGTGCCGATCGCTGCGGCGGGTCTGATGTCCGCGAAGATTGTGAAAAACGCCACGCTAAAGGTGTATCCAGGTTTTCCGCACGGGATGCCAACAACCAACGCGGACCAGATCAATGCCGACCTGCTCGCCTTTGTCCAACGGGGCAAGGAAGCAGCAGCTTAGTTAGAGGGCGACGGGAGCCCGGCCTTTCGCAGCTTTCGCGAGAGGCCGGGCAAAAATATCGGCATCGGCCGCCGTTGCGAGGCCGTTTGAGCATCTGGCCCGCGCCGGTTCAGGGGTTGGCATGAAATTGCCACCCTCCCTGGTCAGCCAGTCGCGGTCGCGCAGCGTTGGGCGAGATCAGGCATGCCAGTGACACGATAAGCAAATTTATGTATGCGCCTCCGGCGGAGTTGAGCCGATACTTGGGCGGCGAAGCTGGTCTGGACGTCCCTATTCACATCGCGACCGAGAACATGGATTTGTCCGCTGCTTTGAAGCGTGCACTCGCTCACGCGCGAGCTGACGTTCAGGACAAGAAGCGAAATACGAAGCGATGAGCCAAAAGTGTCAGTGAGGCTCCGACATTCACCGCCGTGCCTGATTTGCCTTGCCCAATATTTTCCCCAGCTTCTCCCTGAGGATGACCTCTGCCGGAGATCCTCCCTGGCGGCCAAGCCATGAAAGAAAATCCTTCATCCTGACTTCATGCGTTACGGGTGGCTGCTGTACAACGACCCTTACTTTTGTGAGACCCCGCCCGACCTCGCCTACCCAGTTGTCCTGCTGTAGGGCAGCGAGGGCGGTCGCAATCGCCTCATAGAGAGTCTCCGCAGTGACCTCTACCGAGTGTTCAACGTCCCGAATATCCGTCAGGGAAACTCTGCACGTTCGGAGGGCCACAAACAAAAGCGTAGCATATTCGCCTTTTGTTCGCTACGGTGGCGACATTGGGTTCGTGCTGTTATTCCAAGCCCTAGGTCCCTTCGAATGCCAAACGCAGGTACAAGTGCTTGGCGGCGCCATTTCTTAGGAAAGCAAGTCCTCTCCGCACAGCCTAACGTTGTCACTGACAATCGAGTTGTTACGTGACAAGGGAATTCTGTCTGTGGGGCATTACAAGGATTGGTGGGCAGCCAACGGCGGCAACAACGCCGGTGAAGAGTCAACAGGAGCAGTCCGAAAGTATGAGCGCTGCCACTCGCCAAAATCTTGGCGTGACGCGGAGAACCGAGATAGCAGCCTGTGAGGCTGCCGGGTGTCGAACCGGCCAAGGGGGCGTTGGGAAGAAGGATGCCCGCTGTTCGACACGTGTTGTTCCTCGAAGCAGGACTCCAGATTCTTGAGGTCTACTTCAACGCGGGGCAGCGAGCCTTTTGAGGCCACTCTGAGATATTGGACCGGCCACGAAATTGGCTGGTCTAGCTCGCGAGCCGCACGCAAGAGCCAATAGGGATCTCGCAGAAGGTCGCGGGCGATGATGACGGCGTCCGCCTGTCCGAACCCGTGAGGATGTTGGCTTCCCGGCGCATCTGCTCTGCAAACGGCGCTTGACAACCGGGCCGGCCGGAATCTTTTCATGCGCTACATTGCCGCCAGAGGAGCAATCGATCAGGTCGTCTCCAAGGTCCGTCAGTTGGCGGGCGAGTTCAACCGACTGCTGAATATCCCAGCGGTCATCGATCCAATCGGTCGCTGAAATGCGAACAAACAGTAGTGCGCGCTCTGGCCACGAACCTCGAACGGCGGTAACAGTCTCGCGCAAAATTCGAGTGCGATTCTCAAATGAACCCCCATAGGCATCTGTTTTTTGATTGCTGAAGGGCGACAGAAACTCATGAATCAGGTATCCATGAGCGGCGTGAATCTCAATGACACGGAAGCCCGCTTCGCAGGCACGACGCGCCCCAGTCTGTGTGTCTTGAGTAATCGCTCCAACTCCTCTGGTACTAGAGCGCGACGTCTGATCGAGTTCCAGTTGCGGATTGCCGGTCAGCTTGATATCCACGGTTCCTGCGGTAACCCCTCGAGGGTTTGGCCTGGTCTTTTCGTGAGAGCGTCGTTTTGCGAGACCATGTTTGCTCCCCGCCGCTGGTTGGTCGTTTGTTGGGTTGCCCAAGGATCCGATCGCGGAACCCGGTGGTTTTTTGTTATACATCCAACATCCACGCGTTTTCCTTCATGAGCACTTGGATTGCCAACTCACCCCTCCCGCGATGGCCCGGGACCGTTGTTCTTCTGAATTGCGAAGAGATTGCCACCCCAATCGGAAAGGTAGACTGCGTCACCGGCGACGGTAGACGTGGCAGAAACATCGCCACCGGTCGTGAACACCCGTTTTGGTATCAGACCGTTGACCTTGGCAGGACTGATTGAATGCTTTGCTGCTTGGTTCCGGGTGCTGTTCAGAGCTGTCGGGCCATTCGCCATTGGCTAGGTTGGGACACATCTGATTGGTTTTACGCGCTTAGCGCCGAGACCAATAAAAGGGCACTGATCAAGGCCGTCATGGGGGATGAACATCGCGTTCAAGACGGCCCGGTTCCCGCCTTTCCTTCCGCGGTTTCTTTCATCGCTGCCTTAAAGTTGCGAATGCTTTCGCCGAGGCCTTTGCCCGACTCCGGCAGTTTCTTCGGACCGAAGACGAGAAGGGCGCTGCCGACAATGAGGGGCAAATGCATCGGTTGAAACAGTCCTTCGAACATTGGCACTCCTTTGGTACGGGTCACGCCAGTTTCGAGGCCGTCGTGGCGCTCTGACCCAAGGTTCCGGAGCACAGAGCAGCAGCGAGACCAGCCTGCAGTTATGGGGGATCAACGATCGCGGAGAGCCTCATCCGCGTTTTCGGCCAGATCACGGCGATTGGCCGATGAAAAGCCCGTCGTCAGTAAGTTCTTTCAGGGTGTCCATTGCCGCGCCCTTCGTGGCCGTGGAACGAATGATCGAACACACGGCGGGAATTGCCGGCTCGGGAATACTGTGGGTTCGAGCATGATGAGGTTGGTCTGGAAATCCTCCCCACCGAAAGGTAGAGCATTCAGATCAGGAAACGTCACCGACACTCCGGTTACCGGATCGATCACATTGTCCAACTGAGGCGCGTTCTCCGCCTTGTCGTGCCAGGTCTGGAAGTGACAGATCTCGGTCCCTCCGATGCTAAGAACGATGCGCAGGACTTCCGCGCTGCTGACTCTTTACGCCAGTTTGGGGTAGAGGCTGGTTCCACCTTGCTCGATAAAAGCAAAGTGGAAGCCCGCCGCGTTGGCGACAGCCTGAATGAAGTTCGCATCGCTTGGTGAGGGCGATTCTTTGAGATGAGAATTGAAGGCCAATCTGGGGCGAACCGCCGCGACACTTCTCCCAGCTAGGCGGCGAATCAGAGACTCGCCTCACTCAACCGCCTGATCTCTGTATCTCATAACGAGGCTTTGGCCAGAAGTCAAACAAACCATTACAATTGCAGAAACGGGGGCGATCGTAATGGTTCAAGCCAAGCCGATTCGTATCCTGAGCGTAGAGGATCATCCGGTCTTCCGCGAGGGACTGGCTACGATCATTGGCTCGCAGCAGGACATGCTTCTCGTGGCCCAGGCGTCGAATGCCGTGGAGGCTGTGGCTGAATTTCGTCGTCATCGACCCGACATCACCCTGATGGACCTTCGGCTTCCTGGCACCAACGGCACCGATGTGCTTATCGCAATTCGAGGGGAGTTTCCGCAAGCTCGTATCATCATGCTGACAACCTCAGACAGCGATGGGGACATCCAGCGTGCACTGCGAGCGGGAGCGTCGGCTTACATACTTAAGAGCATGCCGAAAAGCGAATTGCTGGGCGTGATCCGATCGGTTCACGCTGGCCGGCGGCATGTTCCGCCCGAGGTGGCGGCTCGCCTCGCCGAGCATCTGGGTGACGACGACCTTACGACCCGGGAGTTGGAGGTTCTTCGACTCATTCGAGATGGCTATCGCAACAAGCAGATTGCCGATCAACTGTCGATTTCGGAGACCACGGTTAACTTCCACATCAAGAACCTGGTGGATAAACTTCAAGCAAACGATCGGACCCATGCAGTCACAATCGCGGTCCGGCGCGGCTTGCTGCAGATCTGATCGCATTTCAAGGTCCTGTAGAAAACTACAGGATGCTGGCTGTAGGTTTCGATGTTCCGCGAGAGCCCCGAATTGGGTAGTGTCGACGGTGCGGGTAACCCGCATCGCAGCGTCCCCGGCTAGGCTTATTAGAGGCCCGGCGATCTTTCAGCATCCGCGGTTCAGCTATTTTCTCCGGCGAGAAGTGCCTTGAGGTTGATCGTGAGCCATCTGAGGACAGGTGTGCGATCACGGACTGATTTCTGTGGATCGGAACGCAAGCCCGGCTGAAGCGTTCTGATGGGCTTTGATTTCTTCCATTGACTCCCCCGGACTCGAAGCAGCTGGGGGACGCGGCGAGAACTCTTACCTCGTAGTTTTGGGAGCCGCTGAGCAACGGGACGGCAGAGTTCGTTATGGACGAGTTCGCGAAGAAATGTTACCGATGTGATATCTTCTGCCAGGCTGGCACGACCCGTAAGGCATTTGCGATGACACTGGTTGTCTTGTTGTGCCTCGGGGTTTTGCTAATTGATTGCCGGGCCCCGAAAACTTTCGCCGGACCCACCATCGATTTCACCAAGATTCCAGTGTCCGCTGTAGGCGGTCTGGACAAAATGGACACCATCGAGGGACGGGTGATCGGTGTCCGTCCAGAACAACGGATCGTTTTGTATGCCAAAAGCGGAGGCCGCTGGTGGATACAGCCGTTCGCTCGAGATCCGTTATTCACTAAAATCCAAGGGGATTCCAAATGGAAGAACGTGACCCATTTGGGCGAGGAGTATGCCGCTTTGTTGGTTGATCCCAGCTACTCTCCGCCACAAACTACGGAATTGCTGCCGGCCACAGGCGGCGCGGTCGCGGCAGTTGCGGTCGTGAGAGGCCAAACTGCCGATCCTTCTTCGCCGCCTAAAATGCTCCATTTTAGCGGCTACGATTGGTTAGTGCGCGATTTATTAAGCTTTCGCGGGGGCTCAATGAACTCGTTTGATCCCGCCAACGCCTGGACCGATGAAAATGGGGCCCTGCATCTCCGCGTAACGAAGAACCATGACGGATGGAGTTGTGCGGAGGTCCAACTTACGCGCAGTCTAGGATACGGGACGTACCTGTTCGTGGTGCGCGACATTTCGCACCTGGAACCTTCTGCTGTTCTCACCCTCTTTACCTGGGATGGCATGGTCGGCACCGAGGAAAATCGCCAGGAACTAGATATTGAAATGAGCCGGTGGGGGGTTCCGAACAACGAGAATGCGCAATACGTCGTCCAGCCCTATTACATCCCAACGAATATCGTTCGGTTTAATGCGCCCGCTGGCGTGCTCACTCACGCGTTCCGGTGGGAGCCTGGGCAGGTGACCTTTACGACTTACGTCGGAGCACAGGTTACCGGACGAGCTCATCCCCTGAACCAGCATGTTTTTGCCGCGCATGTGCCGGCGGCAGGTGGCGAGGTGGCGCGCATAAATCTGTACGTCTTCGGATGGGGAAAAGTGCCGCTGCAACGCGAAAACGACATTGTGGTTGAAAAGTTTAAGTACTATCCGTGATCCGCATACCCAGTCCGTCTCGATGGCTCGCCACCGGACTAGCACTAATCTGCCTGGTGGGTGAAGCACTCGCTCTGGATCCGAATCACACCTTGTCGCAGTACTTGCGTGAACAATGGACTACCGATAGCAACTTTCCGGGCGGGGCCATCGACGCGATCACGCAGACCGCCGATGGCTATCTATGGATGGGAACGGAAAAGGGCTTGGTGCGTTTCGACGGGGTTAACTTTCGTCTGACCTCATCATTTTCTGAATTTTCAGGTGATCTCGTTTCAGGTTTGACGACCGATGGAGACGGCAGGCTCTGCGTCATCTTCTGGGGTGCGGGTGTGCTGTGCTATCGCGATGGAAAATTTGTGAACCTGGCGTCTATTCTTCGAAGGACGACGCTCGAAGTCGCAAGCAGCTGGCGAGAAGAAGACGGGGCCTCGCTGCTCACAGATCTAACAGATGGAATGCTCCGGGTTCGAGGAGAAAACGTTCAAGTGCTGGCTTCCCCCAGCCTCCTTCCACCGTCTCTGGTCCTAGCCATGGCGGAGACGCGCGACGGCAAAATCTGGCTAGGGACTGCAGCGGGTCTCTTCTATTTCGCAGATGGGCGGACTACACGCGTTACAGGTATTTCGGATAAGAAAATCAATTGTTTGTTGCCTGTAGGTGACAGGGAATTGTGGGTCGGTACCAGTAAAGGATTATATCGAGGGAATGGCACTCTGTTCAGCAGGGTTAACCTGCCACCAGCTCTGGCTACCGTCGAGGTGCTCGCTCTTTTGCGAGACCACGATGGCAACATATGGGCCGGAACAACGAGAGGTCTTTTTCGCATCAACGCCTTTGGCGTTTCGTTCAACGATGAGTCTGAGTTTGGAGGCCGGGGTATCAACGCGCTGTTTGAGGATCGCGAGGGGAATCTCTGGGCCGGAGGTGAACGCGGCCTGGAGCGAATCCGGGACAGCGTATTTGTGACCTACAGTCTGACCGCTGGGAGCGCGCACTCGAAGGACGGTGGGCCAATCTATGTAGATAGTGAGAATCGCACCTGGTTCGCTCCCGCCGGAGGTGGCTTGTACGTCGTGAAGGACGGCCGAACTCAGGCGCTCAAGTCGTCTTTGCTTCATAAGGAAGCGATCTACTCCATCACAGGCCGCAAGAATGAGATTTGGATCGGCACACAACACAGCGGTCTAAAACGTTTCGAATACAGAAATGGAGTGATAGGCGGAAAAACCTACACGCAAGCAAATGGTCTCGCCGAAAACAGCGTGTTTGCTGTGTATCAAAGCCAGGATGGAGCAGTGTGGGCCGGAACCTTGACGAGCGGCATCAGTAAGTTCAAAGACGGAAGATTTGTAACGTACACGACGGCTGACGGTCTTGCGTCGAACACTGTCTCGGAAATCCTGGAGACACGCGACGGAACGATCTGGTTTGCCACTCCGAATGGCCTGAGTTCATTGTCGCGCGGGCGTTGGACGACCTATGCGACGGGAGACGGGCTGCCCTCCAACAGTGTGAACTGCCTTTTTGAAGACTCCTCCGGCGTCCTCTGGATTGGAACGTCGAGGGGACTGGCCTTCTTCAAATCGGGGCGCGTGCAAGTTCCTCGCGATGCTCCGGGCTCGCTACGCGAAGAGGCATTCGGAATGTCTGCAGATAAGGAGGGATGGCTTTGGATCGCGACTTCAGGCCACGTCTTGCGCGTGTCAAATCAGAAGCTATCCAGTGGAGTCTTAAGCCCGGCCGAGGTTAGCGAGTATGGGGCTGCCGATGGCCTGCCAAACACCAAGGGAGTGAAGAGAAGCAGATCGGTGGTTGCGGACTTGGATGGAAGGATCTGGTTTTCGTTGACTCGTGGCTTATCGGTGGTCGACGCGTCTCACATCACGAACACTTCTGCTCCAGCACTGCCTCACGTCGAGGCCATTATGGCGGACAACGATCCGATCACCGTGGGCGAGTTGGTTCGAATTCCTTCTTCTCGTAAACGGATCACGTTTATATATTCGGGCTTGAGCCTGGCCGTGCCGGAGCGCATTCGTTTTCGATATTCTCTAGACGGTTTCGACCGTGGTTGGAGTGAGCCCACCGCAGCCCGGGAAGCTGTCTACACAAATCTAAGCCCAGGCTCGTACCGGTTCCGTGTGATCGCAAGTAACAGTTATAAGCAGTGGAATGATTCCGAGGCTGCGATTTCGCTCGAAGTCGATCCGGCGTTTTGGCAGACATGGTGGTTCCGTGGGTCGTGCGTGGCCGCATTTCTGGCATTGCTCGGTGCGCTTTATCAACTCCGGCTCCGTCAGGTGGCGCGGCAGTTCAACATTCGGCTGGAAGAGCGCGTCAGGGAGCGCACACGCATCGCGCGGGACCTACACGATACCTTCCTCCAGACCATCCAAGGCAGCAAGCTGGTTGTGGATGATGCGCTGGATCTGTCGACCGATCCCATCCGAATGCGTAGCGCCATGGAACAGCTATCCGTCTGGCTCGCGAGCGCCATGCAGGAGGGACGGACGGCGCTGAATTCCCTGCGCACGGCGACGACGCAGACCAACGACCTCGCTGAAGCTCTCCGGCGCGCGACCGAGGATGGCCTCATCCCCAGCCCCATGGCGGTCACATTTTCTGTAGTTGGCGTTGCCAGAGAGATGCATCCCATCGTCCGTGATGAAATTTACCGCATCGGTTACGAAGCCATCCGCAACGCATGTACGCATTCGGGGGCAAGTCGACTGGAAGTGGAGCTGAGATATGGTAACGAGCTTGCCCTGCGTGTGAGTGACAATGGCACGGGGGTTGACCCTGCTATCGCGGATAGAGGGAAGGACAGACACTTCGGACTGCAAGGCATGCGGGAGCGCGCCGCTCGGATCGGAGGCAAGCTTACGCTCGGGAGTTCTTCTGGTTCCGGGACTGAGATTAGGCTAACCGTTCCTGGAGGCATCATCTTCCGGAAGACGATAGCCGCTCGACGGTCTTTCTTTTCCAGGATGAGAACCCTTTTTCGCTGAGCGTCCAATCTGGATCGTGGACCGCCGCTCAACGATTACAACGTCAGACTTTCATCGACGTGATGGAGAAGCTTTTTTGTTTTGCAGCCTTACATTGAACGCTACCTCGACACGGAGGTGTACTTTCCGGGCCGGTAAACGGTTTGGAGGTGTTACGCGACCAGCCGCGCGAGGCTTGGTGGCTCCGAAGCCTCTCTGCGCCCTCCTTATGCTGATCGGTATGGAGTTGGCTATTCCCGCCAAAGCACTTGACCCACAGAAACTAATCAGCCAGTTTAGGCACACATCATGGACCGCGAAGGACGGCGTCCCCGGGCCTGTTCGAGCAATTGCTCAAACACAAGATGGGTATTTGTGGCTTGGGACGGAAGCCGGATTATATCGATTTGATGGTCTGCACTTTGTCGCTTGGGAGCCGAGCTCCGGAGAACAGATCCTCGGGTCCGCGGTTTGGACCCTGTGTACAGGCAGAGATGGAAGCCTTTGGATCGGGTTCAGTTCCGGTGGAATCAGCCAGCTGCGCAACGGCCATTTGAAGAATTATTCGCGTGCTGACGGCGTACCAGAAGGCGGAATTCTGTCCATTGTAGAGGACGGAAACGGCTCGATTTGGGCGGGTGGTCAATACGGGCTTACCAAACTGGATAGGGGCAGTTGGCACCAGGTTGGAGCGGAGTCAGGATACCCCGCTCCCGGAGCGCAAGTACTCTTCGTGGACCGTCGCGGAACCCTTTGGGTGGCAACGGATGGACTGAATTTTGGACTCAGCAAGGACCCGGTTCGGAGGAACACAATATTGAGTCTTGCCCCCAATGCAAAAAGCTTTGTAGCAAGCCGAGACTCCGTGGGGCAGGTCTGGATGATGGCGGAGGCTCCAGACGGAGATCTGTGGATCGCTGACACGAGCGGCCACACAGTGCGACCGATCATGAGTCGCCGTAGGTGGGAAGCCGGCATCAAAGTTGGTGCGGAGCCCCTATGTGTGCTTTTCGACAGAGACCGGAGCCTGTGGATCGGACCGGATCAGAGGGGGCTTCGCCGAGTGGTTGACGCCAGACAACCGGAAAGGACTGCTCTGGATCAGCTTTGGGCCCGCGAAGGGCTTTCCAGCGATCGGGTGTATTCGGCTCTGGAGGACCGCGAAGGGAATCTATGGTTTGGCACAGCCGTCGGACTGGATCGTTTTAGCGAGAACAAAGTAATAGCCTACTCCAAGGGAGAGGGTTTGATTCCGGATCAAAGACGAGCAGTGGCTTCAACATCGGATGGAAGTGTCTGGCTTGTCAGCTATACAGGCAACACTCTCCAGCGCCTCCGCCAGGGGCGAATCACTAGTTCGAAGCTGCCGGCCTATTCCAGATCTGATACGACGCGCATTCTCAGTCTGTATGCAGACGGAAATAGCCGTGTCTGGGTCGGAGGCAGTTTCAGGCTGGCAGAAGGAGCCGATGGGAATGTCTCCTTTATAAAAGTCCCCGACATCGAGAACGGAGCAATGGTACATGCCATTGCACGTGACGCCAGAGGCAACCTATGGATCACAGTGTGGGGAGGCGACAAGGGCGGAGGAGTCCTGCGATTGCGAGACGGTCAGTGGACCGATTTTCGCAACCGTGTACATCTCCCGCAATACCGCTGCCGCATTCTGTATGGGGATCCGCTGGGGCGGCTTTGGCTAGGATTCGAGGATGGGGAAATCGCAGTCCATGAGAATGAAGAGTTCCACGTATATTCTTCGAAGGACGGTCTTCCCGGCGGTAAAGTGCTGGCAGTTACGAGAGACCGGGCAGGAACCGTTTGGATCGGTAGCGAAGGCGGGCTGAGCCGCTTTGATCATGGGCGCTTCGTTACGCTCACCAAGAAAAACGGGTTGCCGGGGAACTCGGTGTCGGGGATTGTGGAAGATGATGAAGGTTTTCTCTGGCTAGCCGGAGCGCTGGCAGTCCTCCGGGTGAGTTCGCAGGAACTGGAAAAGGCGTTGCTCTCGCCCTCTTATCGGATCCAAGGGGCGTCTTTCGACGCGACTGACGGCCTTCGAGGACTTCCGCGACAACGTGAACCGTTTCCCACGGCGACCCGGTCAGCTGATGGCCGGCTCTGGTTTTCCACTAGTGAGGGCGTTGCCGTGATCGACCCACGGCACTTGCCGAAGAACATTGTACCGCCTCCGGTCACGATCGAAGCAGTCAAGGCGGATGATCGAACTCTCACACCTTCTTCAGCGTTGCGTCTTCGGCCAGGAACCAGGAGTCTACAATTTGAATACGCGGCCCTCAGCTTAGCAGCCCCAGAACACGTCCAATTCCGCTACAAGCTCGAGGGCTACGATGACGACTGGCGCGGCCCGGTAAGCGCTCGAGAGGTTGCCTACACAAACTTGCCGCCTCGGAACTATCGGTTTCGCGTGATCGCGTGTAACAGCGACGGCGTCTGGAATGAGGACGGAGCATCGTTGAACTTCACTCTTAGGCCGGCTTTTTACCAGACGAACTGGTTCCGAGTTCTCTGCGTTGTGTCTGCTGTCTTCAGCATATGCGTTATCTACCGACTGCGCGTGTTGCAGATTTCGAGAGCCATCGGCGCCCGCTTCGATGAGCGATTGGCGGAACGCACGCGGATGGCACGGGACCTCCATGACACCTTCCTCCAGACTATCCAAGGCAGCAAGCTGGTTGCGGATGACGCGCTGGATCCATCCACCGATCCCATCCGAATGCGTCGAGCCATGGAACAGCTATCCCTCTGGCTTGGAACAGCTACGCAGGAGGGACAGGCCGCGCTAAGTTCCCTGCGCACCGCGACGACGCAGACCAACGACCTCGCTGAAGCTCTCCGGCGCGCGACCGATGACGGCCTCATCCCCAGCTCCATGGCGGTCACATTTTCTGTAGTTGGCGATGCCAGAGAGATGCATCCCATCGTCCGTGATGAAATTTACCGCATCGGTTACGAAGCCATCCACAACGCATCTACGCATTCCGGGGCAAGTCGATTGGAGATAGAGCTCAGATATGCGCGCGACCTTCTCCTGCGTGTAGATGACAATGGCTCAGGTGTCGACCCCGCTATCGCGGATAGGCGGGAGGACGGACACTTCGGACTGAAGAGGATGCGGGAGCGAGCCGCTCGGATCGGAGGCAAACTCACGGTCGGGAGTTGTTCTAGTTCCGGAACTGAGATTAAGCTAGTAGTCCCCGGACGCATCATCTTCCGGAAGATGCCCGGTCGACGATCTCTGTCTACAAGGATAAGAGCCCTCTTTCGTTCAAGAGGCCAAACATCCAATCTGAACTGATCGCGATTCGCACAGTTTCACCCGCCGACCACCATACCTGTAGAACAATCTAGGGGGATTCTATAGTTTCTGAGGTGTTCAGAAATTCAGGGTGCGAATAACGTGTCGCTAACGTGACTCGTGTTTCGTTCCAACAAGCCGAGGATTGCAAACTTCCGAGCCGACTATGCGAAGCATGCTGACTTCTGCGACCTATTTGACACCGACACAAAACCTTTGTATCTGCTCGCATTTTGCTGACGGCAAATCACAAGCAATCTGAGCAGTGCTTTGTCTCGACAGTCGACGAAGCCTTCAAGGAACAGGCCGTGTTCAAGGAATGGGCTCGATCCTGGGTGAGGCGCAGGCTGATCGAGAACGCGATTGCGATGGTTTCGCCCGCGTCACATCGAAACGGCCAGAAACGGGATCTCTGCGGCGCAGGACGAGACGAGACAAGGCAAGAATGCGAAATTGACCCCGTTACGAAACTCGAAGCCTTCGAGCGCTTCGTTTTCGTCATGTCGATCCTGGAGCGCTATTCAAATTGGGACTGCTCTCTGTTGCTGGGATGCACCATCAATCAAGTAGCTGACACGCGGATGAAAGCCTTGCGCAGACTTCCAGATATCGCCGCACCCTTTCCACAAGGAGATGGACTGCGAATGCGTCGTCTAGGAGTCACGGCCTAACCATTTCGCCGTCAGACCCATAAGCGGACCGCGCTTTTTTGCGGGGTAAAACCAAACATCCAAGTTTGAGCACCGCATATCTCGGGGCCGTTGGTTCGCCTGTCCAATGCCAAATTGTTGTCACCATTCTTTGGAATCATGAAGCGTACTGACCGGTGCACTGGTGATCGGTAGTGCCAAGCGCTGAAATTAGGGTGATGCTCTCGCGCCTCTTGTCTCCAGTTTGGTGTGGAAGCTCGAATGCTTGAGGAACATCAAAAGCGGTCGAACCGCCTGGCATAAAGGCACCGTCGTCGAACCCGGCGGCTTTCGAGCCGACTTCGCTGGCTCCTCCACGGGGTTTGGTGAAGGCCGGTTGGAGTACGACGTGACCGTCAGCGCTACGGGACGCTTTCAGCGCAACTACGATCGAAAGAAACGATCTCGCTACAGCGGGCCTTATCGAGAACTGGATTGATGAGGCCGAACGGCGCAGTTGGGTTCCTGACAGAGATTGGCCGCGCACAGTAGACATTTGTTTGAAATCGGTGCTGTTGCGCCCAAGACACTTCAGATAGGAGAATCCATGAACAACATTAACCTGTCCAACCTCCCACGCCGCCGCTTTGTAGCCGCAGCCGGTCTTGGAGCCGCCGCCGCGGTATTCGCTCCGCGCCTCCTCTTTGCACAGGAGACCGGCATCGTTCCGACGATGATCAATGAGGCAGCACGAGCCAGGATTGAAGTTCACCCGCTTCGTCGCAACATTAGTGTTCTCGAGGGCTCAGGTGGGAATATTGCAGTTCTCACGGGTACGGGCGGCAAGCTCCTGATCGACTCAGGGTTCACAGTATCGAGAGCGCGAATTGCGGTAGCACTCGACAGCTTGAGCTCTGACCCACTGACACAGCTGATAAATACTCATTGGCATGTGGATCACACAGATGGAAATGCGTGGGTGCACTCGGCAGGAGCAACGATTACAGCGCACGAGAATACGAAAAAGCGTCTTTCGACCTCAACTCGTGTTGAAGGCTGGAGCTATATCTTTCCGCCTGCGCCAGCGGGCGCCATTCCAACAGGCGTGTTTGATGACGAACACCATCTGCATCACAACGACACCCGGATAGCTTTGAAGTATTACGGACCGGCTCACACAGATAGCGATATCTCCGTGCTCTTTGAAGAGGCTGACATTATTCACGTCGGAGACACATGGTGGAACGGCTTTTATCCGTTCATCGACTACTCGACCGGAGGCAGTATCGACGGAATG
>Ga0137360_10000898_pt1 | contig 17182 bp, 20 predicted proteins | sample Mad1_60_16metaG_FD_104924 | JGI IMG/M metagenome (GOLD analysis project Ga0137360, IMG submission 104924) | Vadose zone soil microbial communities from Angelo Coast Range Reserve, California, USA - Mad1_60_16 metaG | ecosystem: Environmental > Terrestrial > Soil > Vadose zone | place: USA... | reverse complement strand
TCGCGGGGCGTTTCGCTCTGTGCTAAAGGCCGGAATTCCGCACCGAGGAGAGCTCTGCGCCGTTTGGCGCCACCATTCCAAGTTCGTACGCGCAATAGGGGCAAAACTTATCGGTTTCGACGACTTCGCGTTTGCAATTGGGGCAGGACGGATGCAGGTTGCATTTGCAGTTGGGGCAGAAGTTGAAGCGGGCGCCGACTGCTTTCCCGCATTGAGGACAGGGATACGGCAGCGGTTCGCGCATCAGGAAGTAGATAATGAAGCCGACGAAGCCCCAAGCTGGCAACAGGATGATCACCAACAGCGTCCACAATGCGGAGTTCATCTCACGACGTTTTGCATCGCGGTTCACATAGGCGATCAAAAAAATGATGCTCGCCATGCCGATCGAGGCGACGGTAATGATCCCGGCCAAAGCCAAGTAAGCTAGGGCGGGGTCGTCGCGCAATTCAGACGGGAAGAGCTGACCGTAGTGAACGGCATTCCATCGATTGACAGAAAATGCGATCATCTGCGCGATCACGAACAGCGCTACGAGGGTCCAGATCAACCCTTTGGGAATGATCCGGAATTCTTCCCAGAAGCGGAGGTTTTCCTTTTTTCTGCGGAGACGGATGAGCCGCATCCGCTCGTTGAAGGAACCGGTTACCTTTTGTTGGTAGTCCGACATGCTCTTTCCTCTCCCTCAAATCTCAAACCGTTGAATCGCCGTCTTAGTCAGACTGATCGTTCTCATGGGCAAGTCTGATGTTTTCCATCAATACAACCGCGGCTGCAATCAGCGCCGGTATCGTCCACCAGAGGCCAAATCCCATTTCCCAGACCAGACGGGGCACGCCGATTCGTTCTCCAGCCCACTCGAAGGCGCGCCAGACATAGGGAGCGGTCGCGATGCCGAGCGCCCAGGACATGGCGCACATGATCCAGAGGAGGCGGCGCTTGGGTTCGCGTTCGCGCAATTCCTGAGCGCGCAACTGCACGCGGAACTGTGTCCGCGCGGCGAGTCCTCGAGGGAGGGGAATGGGCATGCCACGCAATGTGCTAACAGCAACGCTTGTTTGTTGGGCGACTTGGGCGCAAGACGGGCACTCGCGGAGATGTGCGGCGAGCCAATCACGCTCGGATTGGGAGATGCCTTCAATGCGCTCTTGTGCGATCAACTTTTCGGCGCGGGCGTGAAGATTTTCGCTCATACAGCGCCTCCTTGCATGGCGCAGCGGAGCGCTTCGAGTCCTCGATAGAGGCGCGACTTTACCGTGGAAAGCGGCGCGGCCAGCACGCCGGCGATTTCTTCAAGACCCAGTTCCTCTTGGAAACGGAGAACCAGAACTTCGCGATAGACGGTGGGAATGCGGACGAGCGAGGCGTGGACGCCGGTTTTTTCTTCTGCTGTCAACATCAGATTCAGGGGTGAAGGTTGATTCTGCGCCGCGAACTCCATGGGCACGCCCTCTTCCGGGTCGGTGAGGGCGTCGAGGCTTTGCATCTTCTTTTGGCGTTGCCAGTCAATCACCAGGTTGCGCGCGATGCGGAAGAGCCATGCTTCAAATTTGTACTTGCCGTCGTATTGGTGGCCGCGTTCGAGGACGCGGATCCACGTTTCCTGGAAAAAGTCTTCGGCGCGCTCGCGGCTGGAGGTGAGGTAGAGCAAATAGCGAAACAGCCGGTATTGATATTGCTCGATCAGTAGGTCGAGCAGTTGCGGGTCGCGGCGCTTGAGCCCTTGAGCGAGGGCCCTGGTATTGTCGGCCATCTGTGTGGAGAAGAGAAGAATCGACCTTGATGGTGCCGGGGTCAGGGTTGTAAATGTCGCGCTCATTCTACAGGGTATACGCGGGGGCGCGGCAAAAAGACGCAAACCAAGCCAGGTGGTCTGGCTGGATGGAACCTCCGATGGTAAGGTTAAGAACTCTTTCTAATTAACCGCCTCCACTCCCGGCTTTTTTGTAAGTGCTGTGGAAACTTACGGTTGCGGGAGTTTGAGTAAGTGTTGATTTTGCTGGGGTTGCTGGTGGGTCTCGTTGGCGGTCGATCGGCCGGGATTGTGGCAGGATCCTTCGCTACGCTCAGGATGTCAGGCTTCAGAGGTGGCGGGATTCGCTGTGGGCGCGGCGGATGGCGGCGGGGCTGAATTGCGCCGAGATGGGCGAGCGTTGGCTGCAGAGTGGCTGTATGCGCTGCCAACTAGAACTGTGGATTGGGGCCCGGCGCTGTATCCTTAGCCCGGTTCTAAGAAAGTCCAAGCCGGGACAGGGCCCGGCTACCAAGTGGCTTGACGCGCTGTAGTAGACTCACCCGTGGCTGCCATGTTCTGTCCTGTTTGCAAAGCTGAGTATCGGCAAGGGTTTGCGCGGTGCGCGGATTGCGAAGTCGAGTTGGTCGAGAGTCCTCGTCATGCGAGTCGCGTCGAGACGCCTCCTCCCGACAAGTACGGCGCTTTATTGTGGCAGGGAGAAGATCCTCATTTTTACCTAGCTCTGGTTGGATGGCTTGGCCGAGAGGTCGCGTGTTATGGAAAACCGGTGCGCCCGCCGCGGGGCACTTCCGACACGGATTTCGGCGACGAATCGGAGCCTGAGGGATTTCAGGTGTGGGTACCCGAGGCAGATTTAGCGCGCGCGAAGTGGCGTCTTGAAACTATCAGCACGGACTACGAGGAAAATCCGCCCGAACATCGCGAGGCGGCAAAACGAGGGAAAAACGCTGTGGCCGGGGAGCCCACCGGAGTTTGTCCTTTGTGCTTTGCGGAATTCGCGAGCGCCTCGTCTCCTTGCCCGAATTGCAATGTTCCTCTGCACATAGGGGAAATTGCATCGGACGAGGACACAGGCGCAAGGTTGCTTTGCGATCTTGGGCATCCTCAATTCACAGTGGAATTGAGACGCGCACTTCAATCTGCTGGTATTCGTTTTAATAACTCGAGCTACTCCGCGAACAACATCGTTACCGGGCGATTCTACGTGCCGAATCACGAGGTACTCGTTCTGGACTCCGATTTCGATCGAGCCACGCGGGTAATGGCGCAAATCCTGCAACACTGGGAGTTTGAGCCCACCGCCGGATTTGGACCACGTCAAAAGCCCGGGAAGACGTCTTGGCCGCATCGGGCCGCAGCGAATTACTGGCAACCCGAGGATCTGGAAATGCTCCTTTGGTCGGGAGCGAATCTCACGTTGGTGAATTCCATCGGCTTGGCACTTCGGGAACACCAGGTTCCTTATCGAGTGGACGATTCGGAGCAGGGCACGGCGAAAATCTTCATTCACCCGGAGGATGAGGCTGGCGCGCGGGAAATCCTTGCGCAAGTTGTCGAGAGTGTGCCGCCGGAGTGAAGGCTGGGTTGATGCTTCGTTTCGTGGGACACGGCTCTCCCGGATTGCGGGAGCTTGAGTCGGCTTGAGTTGTTTTTCTAGGTGGCGATTGGATGTATCCTTAGCGCCTGATCGACGGTGTAACCTGCGCGCTTATAGAATGGAGGCACTTATGGCTTCGGCTGCTGGACCGCAAGGCGCTTTGATTACGCTTTGGACGGGGGAGGATCCGGCGCTTCATTCTTCGCTGTTAGAGGAATTGGAATCGGCGGGGATTCCTTTTGTCGACAAGCCTACGGGAGACGATCGAGTCCCACCGACGGCGGACATCCTACCTATCGATTGGAAGTCGAGATTCGGCTTTGAAGTGGCGGTGCCGTCGTCGAATTTGGCTGATGCCGAGAAGATTCTTGAAAAGTTGCTGAGCGAGGAGCCGGTGGATATGGAGCTTCCCGCGGTAGACGATGCTGCTCCATCGGCGGTAGAGGCGCCGCCTGCCCATTTGAGCAGTGCTACAAACGCGGTCTGGTCGGGCGCTGATCAAGAGCGCTCTAATTTCCTGAGTCAAGCGCTTAAGGAGAATGAAATTCCGGTGCGGGTGGAGATGCGCGGGGGCGAGACAACTTTATACGTTCCACCGGAAGAGGAGACGCTGGCTCGGGAGATTATTCGGGAGATCGTCGAGGGCGTGCCTCCAGCGTGACGGCGGTGTTCTGTCCTCTTTTGCAAGTCTGAATACCGCTCAGGTTTTCACGAATGCAGCGATTTCCACATCGCTCTTGTTGAATCGTACGCTGAAGCTGAGAGCATTGGCGCGAACCGTCTTTGGGACGGCGATGACAGAGAGAAGTGCGGTGGTATTCTTGATGCGCTCATAGCCGCGGGTATCCCTTTTCAGTCGAATAGCATGCAAGCAGCTTGACGCTCCTGCCGCCCGCATGCATCCTTTACCTCTTTAGCTGCCTTTACTTCATCTATCTCAGGCGAGTGCGGAGGCTTGGACCTTGTCTATCGAATCAATTAAGACTGTGGCGGTGCTGGGCGCGGGGACGATGGGGAACGGGATTGCGCATGTGTTTGCGCGGGCGGGATACCGCGTGATTTTGCGGGACGTGGAGCAGCGGTTTTTGGATCGCGGGCTGGAGACGATTGGGAAGAATCTGGATCGCGAGATTAAGAAGGGAAAGCTGGCGGAGGCGGAGAAGGGAACTGTGCTGGGGCGGTTGCAGTGCGTTACCGATATGGCGGCGATTGGGGCGGCGGATTTTGTCGTGGAAGTGGTGCCGGAGAAGATTGAGATCAAGCGGGCGGTGTTGATGGAGGCGGATGGGATTTTGCCGCCGGAGGTGATTCTGGCTAGCAATACGTCTTCGATTGCGATGACTATGCTGGCGGCATTGACGAAGCGGGCGGACCGGTTTGTGGGGATGCATTTCATGAATCCGGTGCCGGTGATGGCGCTGGTGGAGGTGATTCGCGCGCTGCAGACGAGTGATGCGACGTTTTCGGTGACCATGGAGTTGGCGAAGAAGCTGGGGAAGACGCCGGTGGCTGTGAATGACGCGCCGGGGTTTGTCTCTAATCGTGTGTTGATGCCGCTGATTAACGAGGCGGTGTATTGCGTGATGGAAGGTGTGGCGACGCCGGAAGCGGTGGACGCGGTGATGAAGTTGGGGATGAATCATCCCATGGGGCCGCTGGAGCTGGCGGATTTTATTGGGTTGGATGTGTGCGTGGATATCATGCATGTGTTGCACGAGGGGCTTGGTGATCCCAAGTATCAGGCGTGCCCGCTGCTCAAGAAATATGTGGCGGCGGGATGGCTGGGGCGGAAGTCTGGACGAGGCTTCTATACTTACGCCTAGCCATATCTAAATATGTCTGAGACGAATAGCCGCGCGGCACTTAACTTCTTTCAGGGAGCCGGCGGCCCAGTTGACGTTTCTGTTCTATGAGGGCGCGGATCTCACAGGGCTGAAGACTATCTTTCTGGGCTGGCGGAGGGTAAAGCAAGCAAAGCAAGCCTACGCGCTGCTGGAATCGTGGAATTTGCCTGTGCCACAGATGATCTCGTCTTCGTGGGAATCCTTGACGAACACGAACCATCTCGAACGGCGCGAAAAGTACAAGATACCTTACGGGGTCCTCTGTTCGAGTTTCGCAGGTATAAGGAGGGCTGGCTCGAATGCGCAGAATTGATCGAGGGTATTTCGACGAAGCGCTGGTGATGGTCTCCTACCGCGAGGTCCTATAAGAGGTTCGGCCCGAGGCGCAGGGTTGGGCGAATATAAGGCGAAAATAGTATTTGCTTTTTGTTCGCCTTGATGCTAATTTGCCTTTCGCGGTTTTCAACAGGTGCATGATGTGTTTGCTTTCGACCCTGGCGATAAGTTGTCCGGAACATGCTAGGCTCGAAGGCGAGTTCATCGAGGCGCGCGATCGGATGCGGGGGCTGGTACGGCTCCGCAAGCTGGAGCCCGCCGAAGAGCGGCAACTGGCGGTTCGCGTGGCGATGGCCATCGCCCGCTTGAAGGAGCATGTCGCCGAGCACGGTTGCGAACGCCAGGGCTGAGATAGCTGGAGAATGGCCCTGAGTTGAAGAAGGCATAGCTAGAAGATAATTGAAGTGTTACTACTAGGTTTCAGCGACGTACCGGGCCACGGCTTTGCGTTGCAAATGAAATTCCCTAATTTCCTCCACCGAGGTGTGAAATGACAGAAGAGAAAGAGAAATTGCTGGCAGCGGCGATATCGCAGATTGAAAAGGATCATGGCAAGGGCGCGATTATGCGTCTGGGCAGCCGGGACGTTCTGGTGCCTGTGAGTGTGATTCCCAGCGGGTGCTTGTCGATCGATGCGGCGCTGGGCGTTGGCGGATTTCCGCGCGGGCGCGTGATTGAGATTTATGGGCCGGAGTCGGGCGGTAAAACGACCATGACATTGCATGTGATCGCGGAGGCGCAGAAGCTGGGCGGGCAAGCGGCGTTCATCGACGCGGAGCATGCGCTTGATCCGGTGTATGCGCGGAAGCTGGGCGTGGACGTGGACAACTTGCTGGTTTCCCAGCCGGACAATGGCGAGCAGGCTCTGGAGATTGCTGAGACGCTGATTCGCTCTGGCGGCGTGGACATCGTCGTTGTCGACTCGGTTGCGGCGCTCGTTCCGAAGGCTGAGCTCGAAGGCGACATGGGTGACCCGCAGATGGGCCTGCAAGCGCGGCTGATGTCGCAAGCGCTGCGGAAGCTGACGGCGATTGTGTCGAAGTCGCGCACCTGCTTGATTTTCATCAACCAGATTCGAGAAAAGATTGGCGTCATGTTTGGCAACCCGGAAACTACCACCGGCGGCCGGGCGCTCAAGTTCTATGCTTCGATGCGCATCGATATCCGCCGTATCCAGGCGATCAAGGAAGGCGACGTTGTTGTGGGCTCGCGCACGCGCGCCAAAGTTGTGAAGAACAAGGTGGCGGCGCCTTTCCGCGAGGCGGAGTTCGACATCGTGTACGGCGAAGGCATTTCGCGCGAAGGCGATTTGATCGATCTCGGCGTGGACAAGGGGTTGGTCGAGAAGAGCGGCACATGGTTCAGCTTTGGCGGCGAACGCATGGGGCAGGGGCGCGAGAACGCGCGCGTCTTCTTGAAGGAAAACAAGGACATCCGCGACAAATTGGAAAACGCTCTGCGCAAGAAGCTGGAGATCGCGATTCCCGGCGGTTCCAACGCCGCGGCGCCCGGTCCCAACGGTCACACTGTGGCGTCTGTGCACGGCGAAAAACCGCCCGTAAAAGCGGCTGCAGCCGCGGCAAGCGTTGCCGACGCCAGCAAGGCTCGTCCGACGCGCTAGCGATCCAGCAACGCCGGTTGCGGCCCGACGCGTGTGTTAAGCTTTTCTTGTGACGCAACACAACGACGTCATTCGCGAATCGTTCACGACACAGGCGCAGGCCTTCGCGTCTAATCCTTGGGTCACTGACGAAGACCGCATTCGGCGCTTAGTCGCCGCCGCTCATCTCACCGGTAGCGAACGTGTGCTGGACATCGCGACGGGCCCGGGGTACATCGCGGAAGCTTTCGCTGGCGCTGCTCGAGAGGTTGTTGGCGTCGACCTTACGGAGGCGATGCTTGCGATCGGCAAACAGCGCACCAAAGAGCGCGGCATTTCCAATATCTCTTTCCGCGCCGCTGATGCGCAAAACCTTCCTTTTGCAAATGGGGACTTCGACGTCGTTGTGTGCAGGCTTGCGCTGCATCACCTTCTGAAACCGCTGGAAGTCTTCGGCGAAATGGCGCGCGTGTGCCGCGCTGGTGGTACGGTCGTGGTGGAAGACATTTATGCCAGCGAACATCCCGAGCGCGCAGCTTACCAGGACCGCTGGGAGATTTTGCGCGATCCTTCGCACGTCCGCACGCTGGCTCTTAGCGAACTTCTTCAGCTTTTTCGCGACGTCGGGCTCGAGACGGAATCCGTCACCACGGCGGACGATCTGACCCCCGAAGTAGAACGCTGGCTGGCTACCACAAAGACGCCACCAGAGCGCGCGTCAGAAATACGGCGGCTCCTTGAGGACGACCGCTTACACGATCTAAGCGGCACACGCCCGTTTCAAGATGCGACGGGGCACCTTTTCTTCCATGCCCGCACGGCGATCCTTGCCGGACGCAAGGTCAGCTAACCGGCTCAGGCTGTCCCTACGGTCAGCCGTTGATAACAAAGCACATACGGACGTACTGGCCCGGTTCGGCTATTGCGTACTATCCCCCCAATGCCTAAAATATGTCTCATCCTGAGAGATGTAGTTTCTCGATGGAACAGAGTGGGCGTTGCATGGCGCCTCTAAGTCGCATCAAATGAGTGAGCTTTGATTTGGCGATTCGGGTGCAATGTCAGTAGATGCTCGCGCGATGCGGTGCTGTTCAGATTTGACGATATAGAAAGCGGTCTGTGAATGTAGGTTGACCGCAGATACGGGATGAGGTAAGTATTCGCCCCTGGGAGCATTCGGGGAAGTCGCGGACAAAAGGCGGTTAAGTGAAGAAAGCTGCAAAATCGGTTCTCGCAATTTTAATAACGGCGCTGTTTGCCGTGCCAGTCCCCGCTGCGACAGGCACAGGCAAAGCCGTCGCGCGCACACGCAGGTATGGTTCGCGTTACCGTGGCGGCGTTCCCACCTTTGCAGATTCTTCCAGCCTGGACATCTCGACGTTTGATGATCCGGTTGTTCGCGCAGCAGCCGTTGAAGCGCTGGGGCGGTATAACGGATCTGTTGTCGCCGTCGATCCCAACACCGGCCGCATCCTCACTGTCGTAAATCAAAAGATTGCTTTCGGGGATGGCTACATCCCGTGCTCGACGATCAAGCCGACCATCGCTATTGCCGCGCTTGAAGAAAACGTCATTACACGCGATACGATGCTCAAGGTGAGCTACCGGAAGTACATGAATTTGACCGATGCCATGGCGCACTCGAACAATGTGTTTTTTGAAGAGCTTGGACGCCGCATGGGGTTTGATACGGTTTCGAAGTACGCGCGCCTCTTGGGTCTGGGCGAGCTGGCCGGCTACAACTTGCCGGAAGAACATCCTGGCGCATTTCCCAGCGCGCCTCCGGCGCTCGGTGGCATTTCGCGGATGTCCAGTTTCGGCGAGGGAATTCAGATCACTCCGTTGCAGCTTGCTGCTTTGGCGGCGGCCTTCGCGAATGGTGGGACGCTCTATTATTTACAATATCCGCGTACGCAAGAAGATGTACAAAACTTCGCTCCGCGCGTGAAACGCGACTTGAACATCGCGTCGATTCTGCCTGAAATTCGCGAGGGCATGCTCGCTGCGGTTCTTTACGGCACAGGAAAGTCCAGCTTCGACCGCGGGGGCGACGAAACGCCGCTCGGCAAGACGGGTACTTGCGATGATCACACCACGCCGTCCCACATCGGGTGGTTCGTGACGTACGCGGACGAAGCCCATCCGAAAATCGCGCTGGCGGTCCTGCTCCGCGGAAATACGCGCAGCGTCAAGGGGCCGATGGCTGCCGTGGTCGCTGGCCGCATCTATCGCAAACTGCGCGAACAAAACTATTTCGCCGAATCCACCGATCGAGCTTTGTCCAGCAACTCGCTTGTCTCTGGCAAGTAAACGAAAAACATCACAAACGAATCAAGCGGGATGCGTGGAACGGAACGCATCGAGGCATTTTTTTGCTGTATCCAGCTCAGAGAAGCGGCTGCCTTCCTGTTCGACGAGGTAATACTCGACGCCGCCAACGCTCTCCGCTGCTTCGAAAATGGCTTTCCAGGGCGCGACGCCTTCGCCAAACAGAACGGAATAGCCTTTGCCGGCTTCGGGTGACCAATCTTTGAGGTGAAGCGACCGAATGCGGCCGGGATTCGCGCGAATCCACGCTACGGGGTCGGAGCCGGCTTCGACGCACGTGCCCACATCGAGCTGCAACATGACGGAGGGTTTCGTATTCTTCGCGAGAATCTCGATGGGGCGGATACCACCTTCGGGAGTGAACTCCGACTGATGGTTGTGATAGCCAGCCTTCAGGCCTGAGGGCTGCAACTTTTCGGCGGCAGAGTTCAGCAAGTCAGCGACAGTTTTCCAGCGATCCGGGCCGGGTTTTTCGTGTGAACTGGCCATCACCATATATTTGCAGCCCAGAATCAAGTTTAGGTCGCGCGCCCGAGAGATTTTTTCTGGGCCCAAATACGAACTGTCGTTGTGCGTGGAGTAGCAGCGGATGCCGAGGTCATCCAGTAGTTTCCGCATCTCCTTGGTTTGGCTCTCCGTCCAATCGAAGTAAGGAGCGTAGAATTCACAGCATTGGTAGCCCATTCCGGCGACGGCGCGGACCGTGCCGGTGAGATCCTCTTTCAGCGCGTTGCGCACGGAATACAGTTCGAGACCGACGGGAATCTGCGTCGCTCCCTGAGCACGAAGAGCCCACGGTAGCGTCGCCGACATAGCCAGAAAAGAGCGCCGGGATAAGGTGGTTGGAGTCATCGCTGCATCCTACTTGAGAACGGGCCGAATTTCATCAAGAGGTTAGGCGATTGGGCGCACGCGATTAGATTCGCGTTTGACTGGAAGCGTGGATTGAGACAAAAGTATTCAAGTTGATCCGCGACGTGTCGCTCGCGGATCAGCGTTTTGTATGCTGGTTTCGGAGGACGAGCCGAAAGTCATTGCCAATGGCAGGGGGGAAGAGTGAATCGTCGTTTTGCGATTATGTTGGTGATCGTGCTTGGCTTTGGCGCTGGTGTGCTTACCTATGTTTTTCGATTGCGCCTCGCGGCTTCCGCTGAGTTTGTACATCAAGTGAAGCTCGCCCAGGAAGAGGCGGCCCAGATTCGCGCACAGGTCGTCCTACCGACGGAGAAGAGAGTCCTCGCGCGTGACAATTTCACGGCTGCGCTCGAAAAATTCGGCCTCAGCCATCAGGATGCCACCAACGCCTCAACTGCGGCGCAGCACGCGTTTAACTTGCGGCAGGTTCGGGCTGGAAACACGATCACTGTGGGACGGTCCATCGAAGGTGACCTGCGCGAGATCGATTACAAGATCGATCCGGACCGCATGTTGAGAATAGTGCCGGCAGAGAGCGGCTTTACCGCCGAAGTAAAAGAGATTCCGTCAAAGATAGAAGTCACGGCAGTTTCCGGAAAGCTCGATGATTCACTTTTCAATGCTATCGAGCAAGCCCGCGAATCGCCGGAAATTGCCATGCGCCTCGCGCAGATTTTTGGGTACGACCTTGATTTCTATACCGATCCCCGCAAAGGCGATACTTTCCGCGTTCTGCTCGAAAAAAAGAAGTATGCCAATGGCCAAACGGCGGGTTACGGAAAGATTTTCGCGGCCGAGTACGACAATGGCGGCAAGAAATACCAGGCATTGCTTTTCCACGACGAATTTGGCCGCCCGGGCTACTACAACGCCGACGGCAAATCGCTGCAGAAGGCGTTTCTGCGCTCGCCGCTCAAATTTTCCGCGCCAGTCACTTCGCACTTCAGCAATGCTCGTTTCCACCCGATCCTGAAAACTGTTCGCCCGCACATGGGAACGGACTACGGCGCGCCGATTGGAACGCCGGTGCAGGCCATTGGAAGCGGCCGAGTTCTGTTCGCGGGGCTAAAAGGCGGCGAAGGAAATATGGTGCACATCGGGCATGTCAACGGTTACGAAACGATGTATCTGCATTTGTCGCGCATGTACGTTCGCACGGGCGAGCACGTCGAAATCGGAAAGACGATCGGCCTCGTCGGCAGCACAGGCCTCTCCACGGGACCTCATCTTGATTTCCGGATTTTGCAAAAGGGCCAATACAAAAACTTTGAGAGGCTAGGACTGCCGCCTTCCGATCCAGTTTCCAAGAAAAATTTGCCAGAATTCGACGTTCTTCGGGAGAAATGGATGCCGCTCCTTAAGAAACCTGAGCTGCCGCAAGCAGGCATTTCCACTGTCGCCGGGCGGTGAAGAACGCCCGATCCGGTCTTTCCGGGCTTAGCTTTCAATAAATGACGGGAAGTTTGGAGTAATCGGCCGCCCCTTCTCGGGTAACACGGAGAAGGAGTAGGGTGCGGTCGTCGTGAGGGCTTGTGCCGGGACCACTGTGGTCATCTGTCGCGGCGATTATCTTCTCGGAGAGCTCATTCGCCGAAATCTCTGGCCCGGCATCAGCCAGCAGCGCGTGCAAGCGCTTGGAGCCAAACTCTTCCTCGCGAACATTCTCCGATTCCAGAATGCCGTCGGAGGCAAATAGCACGATATCGCCGGCTTGGAGGTCAATGGTCGTCTCTTCGTACTCGCTGTCGGGGAAGAGGCCCAGCGGAACGCCTTCGCTGTGGATTTCCTGCGTGCTACCGTCACGAACCAGCAGAGGATAAGGTCCTCCTGCATTAGAGAGAGTCAGACGATGTGCGGCTGCGTCATAAACGGCGAAGAGCATGGCTATAAACCGAGCATCAAGGCGCGCTCCGTGCATGCGGCGATTGAGCATCTGCAGCATGCTCGCCGGATTGCACGTGCTGCTCACCACAAGCTCGCGCAACGTCCCGATAGCCAGCGACCCATAGAGCGCGGCCGCGGTTCCTTTGCCGGACACATCGCCAAGAGCCACGGCCAGCTTACCTTTGCCGTAAGGAAGAAAATCGTAGAAGTCACCGCCCAGCTCTCTCGCAGGAACATACGCGGCGGCGAGATCAAGACCGGGGATGCCGCGGGCGCCATGGGGAAGAAGCTGGCGCTGGATTTCGCGGGCAGTGTTGAGGTCATCCTGGAGCCGAAATTCATTCTCGCGCGCCTCTTCGTAGAGCCGCGCATTTTCCAGCGCCACCGCAACATAAGACCCCAGCGTGGCAAGCATGCGCTCGTGCTGTTCCGTGAAGGCGTTCTTCTCCGTACTCTCGAGATCGAGCACACCGATTAGGCGGTCCTGGAGAAGCAGCGGAATCACCAGCTCGGAACCGGTGTCCAGGCCAACCTCGCAGCTGACGTGGCGAGAATCGTTCACGACGTCATTCACACGCACGGTGCGGCGCTCCGCGGCGGCGGCGCCAGTTATGCCTTCGTTGAGCGCCATGCGCAGGCGCACGGGCCGCTGATCCTCATAGCGCATGGTGAAAACGCTCTCGAGGTGCTGCGACGCTTCATTCCAGAGCATTACGCTAAAAACATGGTAGTCAACGAGACGCTTAACGCGCTGGGCGACACGACGAAGCAACTCTTCGCGGTCCAGAATCGAGGTCAGCTCGCGGCTAACGTCATAGAGCAGGGTGAGCGTTTTGGCCTGCTCGGGGAAAGCGGTCAGCAGGCTTTGTGGTACGGGGTCGACATCGCCAAGAATGGCGTACGAAGCGAGTTTGGCAATATCTTCCATTCGTGAGTGACCTGAGTTAGCTGGTCTATTAGATGTAGCACAAACGAATCGGTTTCAGAAGCGCGAAGCGCCTGCCTGACTGGGGGATGCCTGCTGGTAACTCCCCCTTGCGGATTCGCTTGACGGAGACCGACGGCAAATCTACGCTAATTGAGGGGGGCAGAAGTGGGAGCCAGGATGAGCGCTCTACAAGGGCAGCAAGCGGCCTCGCGCCCGTGTGCATACTGTGGGAAGCCAGTACCCACGCGCATGAACCGCTGTCCCCATTGCCGTGAAGAGGTCCCCGAGGTTCGTTTGTCCGCGCGTTCTGGCCAGGATGGCCGCCGCGAGATTCGGCGGGGTCTTATGTACATGCTCCTGGGCGCGGTCATTTACTATTTCACGGGCGGATACAGCCCTCTGAGCCTCCCGTTCACGCTTAATCCGTTGATCACCGCGTATCTGGCTCCGGTGGTCTTTCTGGGCGGGCTGGGCCTGAGCCTCTACGGGTTTTTTCTTCGGATCCGATCCTAAGCGTTAGTTTCTAGCGGGCACGGGACTCTACGGTTTTAAGCCACAGGAGATCCTCGTTTCTGCCGAATCTTCACTAAAACCCAATAAATCGAAGGCCAGCCAACTCGCGCAGGCAATGCACATGCGTGCTCTGTGGCCCTGTCCGAAAGGACAGCGTGACCGATTGGGGGAGTACTCGCCTTCCATTCCCTCGCCACCTTCAGAACCGCGTGGCCTACTGATGGACAGGACCCGTCCGGGTCTCACCAGTTTGGCTCGAGAGAGTTATCGGAGAGGCAAATGAAAAAATTATTCCTGGTTGTGGCAGTAGCGATGATGAGCATCTCGTTTGGTGCGGGCAGGGCTGCGGCGCAGGGGCCCGCAGGAGCGGGCGCGAGCTCAGCGGCGTCTAGCAGTTCGGGCGGTGCGCACTCCCTGAATCCAATCAAGTGGGTAAAGAAAGATCCGAAGTCGGCGAGCGATCAGCTCAATGCAAAGGACGAACAAGACAAGAAATTAACGGCCAATCTGCAAGGCCAGGGGGTCCTGGCGGCCAATACGGACGCCAAGAGCGCCTGCGAGGACTTCAAGGCTCTGGACGAGTGCGTGGCGGCGCTGCACGCCAGCAAGAACGTTGGAGTGGACTTCAACTGCCTGAAGTCCAACCTGACGGGCGTGCAAACGAGTGCCGACATGTCCTCGTGTAAAGGCTCAGCCGGTGAAAAGGCCATGAGCCTGAGCAAGGCGATTCACGCCATGAAGCCGGATGCCGATGCTAAGAGTGCTGCGAAGACCGCAGAGAAGCAAGCCAAGGACGATTTGAAAAGCTCGAGAGGGTAGTTCCGCAACTCGCGAGAACGACAACAAATCTCAGTCGAGAGCACGAGAGTGTGAAAAGGGCGGGCGATCCAGACATTTTGGCACCTGCCCTTTTTGCTTTGTAGCTGAGGTGTTTTGCGCAGGCTACTATCCGGGAGCAACGCTCTTTGGTTTCGCCAGCTCTTCCTGGACGCGCGAGGGGAGAGATTGGATCCGCTTGATGTATGCGGCCATGGTCCACATTTCTTTGTCCGTATTCCACTTGCCGTTAGCAAACATGCCGGCTCTGCGGATGCCGTGTTTGACGATCCAAAATATTTGCGCTTCGGAATATTCGGTGCCGCCCTGCGGCAATTGTGGGGCAGGTGGAAACAACCCGTCGTCGTCCTCCTTTTGGGGTTTTCCCGGAGTGCCGTGACAACCGGCGCACCCGCCGATATAGAGCCGGCCGCCAGCGATGAGGTTCTCGTCAGTGGGAGCGAGGGGGTTTGGCAATTCCGGCGCTTCGCGGCGAACCGAGGCGTGAACGGCAGACCTCATCAACAGGCTCTCTAACCTGGATGGCGGCAAATCGGCGCGCACTTCCGCTAGACCAAGGCGGAGATAAGCGATTCCGCCAACCACGATAATCGCGATTGTAGCGAGAACTCCGAGAAGAAAATGCTTCACAGTGGTCTCCACTCGAGGATGTTGATCGCAACCTATCCGAATAGACGTAGTAATGCGCCGAAACGCTTTTTTGCGCCCGCTCATTTTGTTTGTTGCGCGCAATCGCCCGGGAACGGGCAATCTCACGCCGTAGCAGCCTTAGCCTTGTGGGCTCGAACCAGGGGAACATCCACAAGATGTTCCGCGAGGAACCACACTTGAAGCTCGTTGGTGCGGATCACGTCTGAAACCAGCAAGTCGTTTGTGCCGTCGTCTCCGGCCTCGCTGGCTTGCTTGGCCATCGTACGGGCTTCCTTAAGGATGACTTCGTGGGCTTCGAGAAGGCGCGAGATTTGCACCGGCGCTTCCTCTCGTCCGCGGGGCGGCCGCGGGATCAAAGTTGTCTCGGCAACGTCCGCGGCCATGGCCAGGCTGATGCCTCCAAGGACCTGAATTCGTTCGGCGATATCATCGACGAGTTCGTCCTGTTCGCCATGATGCTTGTCGAACAGCAGATGCAATTGGTAGAAGGTGTGGCCAGCTATCTGCCAGTGGTGCTTTTTGTACATATCGCGAAGGGTCATCGTGTCTGCGAGAAGCTGGTTGAGATTGCCGGCGCTGGCTGCCGAAACCTGCTCATCAAGAGCAATCGGCAGCTTGGCGATTTTGCCGTAAGGCTGGATTTCAGGGGCGTGCTGGTGTTGAATCGGTCTAGCTTGTTTCGTGCCTCCTTCCAGCTGATTGTAGGAAGTCTCGCGCTTGTTGTTTTTGGGGCTCATGGATATCTCTCCTAAGGAAGGAATTTGCCGGAAACCCAAGGCCCAATCATACGCCTGTTGGTGAAAGAGGGTGAATTGCATGGCGGAGGCTCGGAGGAAGAAATCTAGGCCGGGGTTTGCCGATGTGCTGCACCGGCTCGATATGCGCTATGGTGAGCAGGCAGCCGTTGGACCGAATGATCCCTACGAAATGATCCTGTTTGTGAACTGCGGGTATCCGGCTACGGATGCATCTTGTTCAAAGGGATACGAAGCGCTAAAGCGCGAGGTAGGAACCAAGCCAGCAAAGATTTTGGCAGCGCCAAAAGCGAAGCTTGCAAAGTTGTTACGGCTGGGGGGAATCGTGCCGGAACTACGCGCAGAGCGCCTGAAGACGATCGCGAAAATCGTGATCGAAGAATTCGGCGGTGATCTGAAGTGGTCGCTCGAAAAATTGCTGCAGGAAGACAAAAAAGGTGCGGGCAAGGGAATTCGGCTCGCGAAGAAGGCGCTAATGGAGTTTCCCGTCATTGGCGATCCCGGTGCGGACAAAATTCTCTTGTTTGCGGGATTGGCGCCGGTGGCAGCGGTGCCTTGGGCTTGCGTCGGCGTGCCGCAACGCATTTTGTTCGGTTGCGAAGACAAGAATTACGGAGCGGGTTACCGCGCTGCACAAGAAGCGATGGCGGCGGAGCTGCCCGAAACGTTCGACGCGAGGAATAGGGCATATCTCCTGCTTAAGCGTCACGGAGTCGAGATTTGCAAACGAACGAAACCGAAGTGCGATGTGTGTCCAGTCAGCAGTATATGTACTTATTTTCGGGAGAAGCGGCCATAGAAACAGTAGGGCCGCCTACATTCTCTCGGTCAGGAAACTTATGCCTGGCCAGCTGGAGCTATTTTACTTCCCAGGTGTCGCCGGCACGGAGGAGCTTCGCGAGATCGCCTGGTCCACGCTTGGCAATAACGTCCTTAATTTGCTGGTTCATGACGTCTTCATAGCGAGGAAGGTCGTCCCATGCGCGAAGCACGCCAATCGGCGTTGGGAAGCCGGGACGATGCTCCATATGCGAAAGCAGGAAAGCATAGGACGGGCGCGGATGATGCGCATCATGAACAACCAGATCTGATTCTGTGATGCCGTTGCCAAGCTCAACGACTTCAATGTCGCCGTCGGTCTTACGACGAATGCCTTTGTCGCGGTTCTTGCCGAAAACGAGCGGCTTGCCGTGCTCCAGTTGAATTATGTGTTCGCTGCGCGCGTCGCGCTCGGTGAG
>Ga0137360_10000891_pt1 | contig 17217 bp, 12 predicted proteins | sample Mad1_60_16metaG_FD_104924 | JGI IMG/M metagenome (GOLD analysis project Ga0137360, IMG submission 104924) | Vadose zone soil microbial communities from Angelo Coast Range Reserve, California, USA - Mad1_60_16 metaG | ecosystem: Environmental > Terrestrial > Soil > Vadose zone | place: USA... | reverse complement strand
CCTCCGTGCGCCGCGCCACTTCTTTCAAAATGGCGTACCCGTGCTTCTCGCCATCGGCCAGGGCCAGGAGGATGTGAAACATCGCCGGAGTCAGCGGCAGGAACGATTCGGTTTCTCGCTTCTTGGTCACTCTTTCACCTCTAGGCTCCATCTCGAAGCCGGCCTGTCTGTATCGTTCAAAGGAAGACTATATCGTGATACGTTATAGTTGGGCTGCAGGTTCCGTGCCAAGCAAAGAATTTCTAACTTGTAGTTTTTAGAGGGTTTGCCTGCGGTCAGGGCGCTGCGGTCGGTTTCTCTCTGTCCGCTTTTGGGACGCTCCGTCTCACCATCGGGCAATTTCTCCGACAGGAGACATAGAATCAAAGCGAGGACGCGAGTTTCCCTCCTCCTTTTTCTGGTGGAGACTGGCGCTTCTTGCTAACGTTTCCGGCAGTAAAATTCATCAGAATTCCGGAGAATCCTATGTCGACATTCGGCCTCCTTGAGTATGTAGACGCGAGCCCGGAAGTTCGCGCCGTCTATGATGACATCATGACCACGCGCAAGACGGATTGGATCAACAATTTCTGGAAGGCTATCGCTCATGATCCCGCCACTCTCAAACGCACCTGGGAAAGCATCAAACAAATCATGGCCCCCGGCGCGCTCGATCCCCTTACCAAGGAGCTCATCTACATGGCCGTCAGCGTCACCAACAACTGCCATTATTGCATCGCCTCGCACACCGCCTCCGCCTTCAAAAAAGGCATGACCAATGCCATGTTCACAGAGTTGCAAGCCGTCATTGGTATGGCTAACGAGACCAACAAGCTCGTCACTGGCTATCAAGTGGAAATTGACGAGCAATTCCGCCCGCCGCTGAATCCTTAGAGCGGTTTCCATCCACAACACCGCTGTCCTTCAGGACAGGTGTTTCCTGCTCGGTATGCACGTACTATGGCTGCAAGGTATGCCCCAAGAAGAACATAAAGATGTTCGGGGATAAGCCTTGCTTGTGTCAGGGCTGAACAAAAATCTTGCGTTCCAAGTGAGCCGCCCATGCCGCCTAGCACCAAAGATAATGCAGTTCTAACCGTCCCATTGCAGAGGCCCGCCGCTTCTTCAGTAACACCTGTTCCACGCCACGAAGATACCGCTACGGGGAGCCGGCCGCAGCCGGTCGCTCTGGAAGTTCCAGTCACGGTCAATGGCGCTCGCGCCGTCGAAGGCTCCGATAAGCGCGAGCCATTTTCTGAAACCACAAAGACCGTCCTAATTTTCGGCAACGGCGCAGTCATCCGGCTCGGTTCGCCGGTGTCCGCGGGCCAGTTGCTTTTCCTCACCAACGAAAAAACAAAAAAGGAAGTGGTTTGTCAGGTCGTCAAATCGAAGAATTACAGAAGCGTTAGCGGCTACGTGGAACTCGAATTCACCGAGTCGGTAGTCGGTTTCTGGGGGATGCGCTTCCCCTCAGACCGCCTCGGCGGGCAAGCTCCTGCCGCTACAACGGCTGCAGCGCTCCCGCCTACAGCCAAGGTCAGTCCGGTGGCTCCTGGCGCGGCTCTGCCCAAGCCGGCAAGTCCCGTTTTTATCGCCGCATCGAAAACTCCGGAAGTTAAGCTCCCGAAACCACAGATTCCGCCGGCTTTAACGCTGCCGAAACCGCCAGCGCCGCCTGTTCCGGCCGAAAACAAACAGCAGCCAGCGAGCGTCGCGGGCCAAAACTCCAGCGAGGATCTGAAACTCCAAACGGCGCGCCTTCAGGAACAACTTTCTTCTTTGCTCTTTAGCGCCGCCCCAACCTCTAAGCCCGCTCCGCCTGCACCCATCGTCCCCGCTGCTCATCCAAAGGTAATTTCCGGAGTGCCTGCTCAAGTTTTCGAAATCGCAAATTCCGAGCCCTTGCCGGTCAAGGCCGCTCCCCCTGCAAAGACTCTCCCTCCTCCGATCAAATCTTCCCTGGACACGGAGGAAGTAAGAATTCCGTCGTGGCTCGAGCCTCTGGCCCGCAACTCCGCCGCTCCGGCATCGCCCCAAGAGCTCGTCGAGCGGGAAAAGGCCAAGCATGCCCCCGAGATTGCAGCGCACGAAGAAGTTTCCGCAAAACCCCTGCCCGTAACCGCGGTGGAAAGCATTCCCGAGTCAGCGCTGCCCGCCATCGGCAGCTTGCTCCCGCTGGAAGAAGAACCAATCATTACGCATGAGCGTTCCTCAGGCGGCTCCGGCAGAGGAGTCTTGTACGGCGCGATCGCCGCGGGCGTTCTACTGCTCGCTGGTGGCGCATGGTATCTGATGCATCCTGCGAATGCCGTGCAAGGCACGGCCGCGCCCATCACAACCTCGCCAAGCTTCCAAGCGATTGCAACGCCTCCAGCTCCGGCCCCTTCCCTAAGCCAGCCGTCGGCTGAGCCGGTGTCTCAACCCGTTCCCCAAACTCTCGCAGCTGCGCCTGCGCCAGCCTCTGCCTCGAATACTACGCCGATCTCGAAGACGCCAGCCCCCAGCGCGCCTCTCGCGAAACCACGGGTAAGTTCGCAGCCTATTCCAATAACTCGCGACAACACGCGCGGCGCTGGCACCACCGTGCCGGCTGCAGCCACGGAGCGCATTTCCCGGCCCCCCGCAGAACCGGAGCCTAAGAAGGCCGCCCTCGGCGAAGTCCACCTGGCCAGTCCCAAGATACATCGCCACGCAGCCGAGCAAAGTGAAAGAGTCGATGCGCCAACAATTTCCTCGGGGAACGCAGATGCAAACGAAAGCGGAATGGATTCCGGTTTTGCGGCGGGAAACGCGAAACAACCGGTGGCCCCGGAAGCGCCGCTTCCTGTCGGCGGAGACGTAAAGTCTGCAAAATTGATCAGTAAGGTCGATGCCGTCTATCCGGCGCTGGCCAGAAACCAGCACGTGTCCGGCGACGTGCGGATCGACGCATTCATCGATGCCAACGGGCGCGTCACCTCGATGAAAGTCATTTCCGGCCCTACGCTCCTTCATCAGGCCGCGATGGACTCGCTGCGCCAATGGAAGTATCAGCCCGCAACGCTTGATGGAAAACCAGTGCCGATGCACTTGACGGTCACGCTGCAGTTCCGTCTGCAGTAGTTCCTTCTCTTGCCTTGACCCATGCTCGACACGGCTAGCGCCGTTTCTGATTATTTTTGCGGAGTGGCAGCGAAAGAAACATGCGGGACCCGCGCCTCCGCGGCTGGTAACACGGGGAAAGCTCCGTGAGGCTCGCTTTGATACCAGTATGCTACCGAATAGAAGTTATCTCCGCGATCGTTGGCATGTCCGTGTTCGATTGTCGCGCGCAGCGATTCCGTAAATGGAATCGGGGAATCCAGATGGAAGCGATAGACGGACCATCGCCCCCCTTGCAGTTCAGCGCCGACGATCGGCGCTCCAAATAGCCCGTAAGCAAAAGGTTTCCCTCCAAAATCCCACGCGCCCAGAAAATAATCTTCCGAACCTGTTCCGTTAATCGATGGTAGCTTTTCGCCATCCACAAAAAACATGTCGTCGCCCTCGCCCCACCATCCATCCTGATTTTCCACCACCGACATGGTGACTCCCGCGAAGTGCCCGCGTCCCGCCGCTTCCATCCAAACGTAATTCTCTCTACCGTCTAGATTTATCTTTCTCTCAGGGAAAGCTTTGTTTGGAGTTGCTTGGCGATACTGCGCGTGAAAATAAAGCGTGTCCGCGGGCAGCGCCGATCTGTAGGCGCGCATATCAATGTTCCAATAAACCGCCTCGGCCCGACGTTGCCCTTCGTTCGTAAGCGTTATGCGCGCGTGCTTCTGAAAGGGCATGGGGAAAAAGCAGTTCAGAGCTTTCTCCCCTCCGACCGAAAGCGGCGCAGACTGATAAAGATGGTATTCGCCAAGTCCCAATCCAAAAAAGTCGCCAACCGGAGCTTCCACACTCGGCGAACTCTCGCCGTCCCAATACATGCGCAACACCATCTTCTTCAGGTGGAATCTCTCATTGCTGGCAATGGTGATCCACACATGAGAAATTTCGCCTGGACCGGTTTCCTCCAGCAAGGTCAGCGCCTCTCCTGGCGCAAGCGGTCGGTAGTCGTCGTTGCCTCCCGTCCTGTCGTAACTCGATATTCGTTTCAAAACGTAGTCGTGAGGTTTTGTCAGCCCAGCGAGCAAATCACCGGGCGCCTGCCCATAAGCCGCTCCCGGCACAGCCATTAGAACAAATCCGAATAGAACAAGCAGTGTGCGATTCATCTGTCGTCTCCACAAGACTCGCGTCTCTCAAAAATTGGCCGGATTATAGCAGAGCGATTTGCGTAACTCCTGCTCGCCATATAGTTCTCGCGGCGATGCAACTGCCCAATGCAATTCTCCCTCTTCATAGCGCCGCCTATCCGATTCTGCTAGACTGTCGCCGCTTTGCCGTCCACCACGCGAAGACATTTTCTTGCCAAGTCCGCAGCCACCACGGCAACTGCGATGCTTTGGCCGTGTTTGAAGATCGCCAAAGCAGGAAGCTCCGCTCCCAACTTGCAGTTTCCTTCCGCGCCACACGAGCGAATTGCCATCGCTTCCTATCCCTTCCGCGATTTCATTGCGGGTGCTCACGAGAGAAATAACAATTCTTCTCCGCCCAAAATGGACCTGAAAGACTTCCTGCCTCATGTCAAAACGAAATTCAATATCAACAAGATCGAACCGTGGAGCGAGCATTTCCGTTCGCTCGATGCAAAATATCTAAGCGACCTTCGTGCGGTTGTCGACGAATCCGGCGGCGCGATCGTAAACATTGCCGTCGACGGCGAACACAGTCCCTATGCAGTAGATAAAGCCGATCGCGAAAAAGCCATCGCCTTCAGCAAACAATGGATCGACGTTGCCGCATCCGTTGGCTCGCCAAGCGTCCGCACCAACATGCCGCCGGCAAAAGACTCGAAACCCGATTTAGATCGCGCCGTGGAAAGTCTTCTCCGCGTGGCCGAGTATGGCGCCGCGAAAAATGTCCTCGTGAATCTTGAGAACGACAATCCTATCAGCGAAGATCCATTCTTCATCGTTGGCGTCATCGAAAAGGTGAACAGCTCCTGGCTGCATACGAATCCCGATTTCGCGAATACCCTGGCCACCGGCAAAACGGAGTACGCCTACAAAGGAATCGCGGCGATGTTCCAACACGCATATAGCATCTGTCACGTCAAAGCTATGGAAGCGGACGAAAAAGGCCAGTTGGTTCATGTCGATCTCCTAAAGACCTTCGGCATTCTGAAAAACAGCAACTACAAGGGCTACTGTTCCATGGAGTTCGACAGCCCCGGCGATCCCTACCAGGGAACCTCCGATCTCATCGAAAAAACCCTTCAATATCTCTCCTGACGCTGGCGATTCGGCAGCTGGCCGCCAAATAAAATCGACCGCATTAGTCCCAGCACCTCTAACTTGCAGCCGAGAGAGCAGGTTCGTATACTGGCGACCCGGCCAAAAGTCGATTCTGGCGGACCGGTTAATTCAGTTCTAGGCAACGGGGTAGCCCGCCAGCCATCTCTCTTGGCCCTGTAAATCGGTCCTGATCTCCCTTCGCAGGCCGAAGTGCGAATTGTTGATTGCTTCACTGCCGTCGCCGCCTCTAAGGAGAGTTCCGCATGCCGCAAGCCCCAGTACCGGAAGAGATGAATGTTTACCAGAACGCCGAAGCCCGCTTCGAGGTGGCCGCGCAAAAACTGGGACTTGAACAAGGCCTCTACCGCTATTTAAAATATCCGAAGAAAGAAATCACACTTTACATCCCGGTCGGTATGGATAACGGCCAGCTTGACGTCTTCGTCGGCTATCGCGTACTTCATTCCACCGTCCGCGGCCCAGGCAAAGGCGGCATCCGCTTTGCTCCCGACGTTTCTCTCGACGAAGTGCGCGCTCTTGCCACCTGGATGACCTGGAAGTGCGCCGTCGTCAACATTCCCTTCGGCGGCGCCAAAGGCGGCATCATTTGCGATCCGCGCAAACTATCGCGCGGTGAATTGGAACGCCTCACACGCCGGTACACCGCGGAACTCGCAGACTGGCTTGGCCCAGAGCGCGACGTCCCTGCCCCGGATATCGGCTCAAACGAGCAGACTATGGCCTGGGTGATGGACACCTACGCCATGCACGTCGGCGAAGCCACAACCGCCGTCGTAACCGGCAAACCCATCGAACTCGGCGGTTCACGTGGAAGACGTGAAGCCACCGGCCGTGGCGTCATGATCTGCTGCGACAAAGCCCTCGCCAAAGTCGGCATCAAGAAAGAAGGCTGCCGCGTCGTGGTGCAGGGTTTCGGCAACGTAGGTTCCCTCGCCGCCCAGCTCATGCAAAAAGCCGGCTATGAAATCATTGGCCTCGCCGACGTCGGCGGCGGCCTTTACAACGAAAAGGGATTCGATGTTCCGAAAGTAATCGACTGGGTCTACACCCAGAAAAAACCGCTTCAGGAATTTCCTGGCGGTGGCACCAAAATGTCCGCGCGCGACGTTCTTTTCCAGCCCTGTGAAATTGCCATTCCCGCGGCCATTGAAAATCAAATCACTGAACAAAACGCCCATCAGGTCCAGGCGCGCATTCTCTGCGAGGGCGCCAACGGCCCCACGACGTGGCAAGCCGACGCCATAGTCGATGCCAAAGGCATCTTCACGGTTCCCGATATTCTCGGCAACGCCGGCGGCGTCACCGTCAGCTATTTCGAATGGGTCCAGGATCGCCAGGGATTTTTCTGGCGCGAGAGCGAAGTCAACGAGCGCCTTCTTGACGTCATGGAAAACGCCTTTGACGAAGTCGTCCGTTACGCGGAAACGCACAAAGTCAACAATCGCATCGCCGCCTACATGCTCGCGATTGACCGCGTGGGCAGCGCTCTAAAGTTGCGCGGAATCTACGCCTAGTGTGATAGAGTGCGCCCCTGGTTTCCTGTTGCTCGCAGACTATTAGTTTTCTTTACTGGGGGCAGAGAAATCGTCCGGATGGCACTCCGGGCAAGGAAGAAGCACCTGCAATGACCACCAACTCGCTCTGGCCCACCCATGAAAAGAGTGAAGACCAGCATCGCCGCGAAATTTGTATCGCTGGGAAGTGGATGTACGATCGTGGCTTCATCGTCGCCTGCGAAGGCAATATCTCCGTCCGCTTGTACGATAACCGCATTCTGACCACTCCCACTTGCATGAATAAAGGGATGCTTGAGCCGCAAGACCTCGTGGTTACGAATCTCGAAGGCCGCCAGCTTGCGGGCGAACGAAAGTTCTCTTCGGAAATCGCGATGCATCTATTGTTTTACCGCATGCGGCCCGATGTGAATGCCATCTGTCACGCGCATCCCCCGACGGCCACTGGGTTTGCAGCCGCCGGCCGTTCCTTGAATCAAGCCCTCCTGCCCGAGGTCATCATCGGACTCGGACAGATCCCGCTTGTCCGGTACGCCACTCCCGGAACGCCCGAGCTCAGTGCCGCGATCGAGCCTTTCGTCCCCCACTACGATGCTCTGTTGCTGGCCAATCACGGCGCGGTCACCTGCGGTCCGGATCTTTTGACCGCCTTCTTCCGCATGGAAACCATTGAGCATTTTGCCAAGATCGTGCTTTCCGCGGAGCTGGCCGGCGGCCCTGTCCTTCTCTCTAGCCGCGAAGTTGCTAAGTTGATAGCCGCGCGCGCAAGATATTTCGTCACACCGCCTCCAGGCGGAGGCGCTGAGCTCCCCGAAACCAATGACACCGGCGAATCCTCCAGTTCTCACGTTTCGCTCACCCGCAACGAACTCGACGCCCTCATCGACGAAGCTGTCCGCAAAGATCGCGCTCGCCGCTAACGCCGCCATATTGGCAGGCACGCGCAAAATTTTCTATTGTTCGAGATACCCTCCCGCCGCCTCCGATCATCCATTCAAAGGGAAAGACTTGAAAGCAACATGGTGGCCCACCCAGACCAAATGCCGGCAAGCGGACGATCCTCGAGGAAGGAGACCTCTTATGGAACCTAGAATTGACGTCAGGAGAAACGCCCAGGAAGCCCAGAAGGCGATGTACGCGCTCGAACAATATATTGCGGGATGCGGCCTTGAGCACAAACTCGTTCACCTCATGAAAATGCGCGCTTCCCAGATCAACGGCTGCGCCTACTGCATCGACATGCACTCAAAGGACGCACGCGCTCTCGGCGAAACCGAGCAGCGCCTCTATGAACTAGACGCCTGGCGCGAAACGCCCTTCTATACTGAACGCGAACGAGCCGCGCTCGCGTGGACCGAGGCCATCACGCTGGTTTCCCAAACTCACGTCCCGGACTCCGTCTTCGAAGAAGTCCGCAAGCACTTCAGCGAAAAAGAAATTGTCGATCTCACCTTCGTGGTGACAACAATCAACGCCTGGAACAGGCTGGCCATCGCGCTAAGAGCGGTCCCAGGCCACTACCGTCCCGCGGCTTCCACCGCAACCGCCGCATCTGGTTAGCGTCCTGTCGCAAAAACTCTGGATAATCTCCTGCCCACAAGACCTTGTGCCCGAGGTCTTCGTATGAATTTGTAGGGCAGGGGCTTGGCCCTCCCTGCATGCCGCTTCCGCACTCGTTGACGGGATAGCGGATACGGACGGAAAAAAGGGACCACCCCCCTGCCTGCCGCCCATGAGATCGGAGCGCGACTGCCGTCTGCTACGATTCCGACATCATGGCCGTCGCCATTCCTTTGGCCCTCTCGATCATCCCGATTCTAATAGCCTTCTAAGCGGTGCGGGTCAGCTTGCGAGAGGGAAAGTACGCACGCACTCGGGTTGAACTGATGCAGGAGCAGGAGCGGAAGAGAGAACGCGAACAGGCGATCCTCGGCGATTGGGCAGCAAAATTCGATAAGGCGATTTCGGCTATTCAAAAGCTTGGGCCTCATTGGATGCTGGCGAACGCTAGCCAAACAAACGCATATGGCTTGGCGTTTCCCGGACCCGACCTGGTGCCGCGAATCGAAAGCTATCTCATTGAAGAGAAGTTAAGCCGTGGCCCCGTTCGCACAAGGTCGATAAATGCTACATAGCTACGTTTAACTACGGTGCAGAAGACGATCACGGAAGTCTTAACCTGCGTGGAAAAATTCAAGCAAGACTGGCCAGATGAGGCGAAGAGATCGAATCTCTAGGTAAGAGACCATCACCACGGGTTCAGAAGGATACGCGAGTGCGGAGTATCTTGTGTCCGCGTCTCGCAGAGATTCACGCGGCGAGAAGTGATTTCACCGAGGGATGCGCGTTTCAACTTCAAGCAGCCCGCGCCGGATACCATCGAGCAACCCGGCACCTTCTACTTTCCCCTGCTCGGTGCTTTGATTACGTCGGGTGGACGTCTGCTGCTCGCAATGATCGAGCGTTGCGTCCGGGATGCTGGCGGGACCTATTTGTGCTGCGACGCGGATGCGTTAGTTATCGTTTCCAGCGAGCGTGGCGGAGCCGTCCCGATGCCTGATGGCGTTTCCCCTGCAAAGGCTCTCTCATGGAGCGAAGTCGAAAGAATTGTGATTCGATTCGATTCTCTTTCTCCGTACAATCGCTGCATTGTGCCGCATCTCCTGCGGCTCACGGACGAAAATTACGCCAAGAATGGCGCCCAACGGCAGCTCTTCGGTCTGTCGATCGCGGCTAAACGCTATGCGCTTTACACGACGAAATGCGGGCAACAAGGTTGCAGTCATCGCAAGTGCGTCGCAGTTGTTGACCCCAAAGCTCACGGTCTAATCTTTTTTGCTCCTAGCGAGGAGCGCGTGAACGGCCTGCCGAAATGGTGGTGGGAATTGTGGAGTTTTCTTCTAGCGCTTGAATTCAAACAGATTGTCGAGCCAGATTTCAATGTTCTGATGGTTGCGGGGCGCGCCATAAATGCTCAGACCGCCGCTGATGTTGATGGTATGCCGTCATGGATTGGGTTACCCGCGATGATGAAAATGAGAATCTCGACGCCCCATTATTTCGATCAGATGAAGGGCAAAGCCAGTCCGTTCGGGTTTGTTTTGCATCCTAGAACGATTGACAAACTGAAGCTCACTCTGCTTACCCCATTCAGTAAGAACCGCGCTGGCTGGGCACATTCCCTATGCATCAACACACGCGATGGGAAGAGTTATCGTCTGGATGAATTCCCGCGAACGGATATCGTCACTTTGGGAGATATTTTGTGTAGCTACGTCCAGCATCCTGAAATCAAGTCGCTCGGGCCGGACGGAGGGAAATGCAAAGCTCATACTCGCGGGTTGTTGCGCCGGATGACGATCAGTGGCGGCTTACAGCATTGCATTGGAAAAGAGGTCTCGCGGTTTGAGCAGGGCAAAGACGATTTTATAGAGAACATCGATGACGTGTGCATTCATTATGACGGTGGGCGAGTGGCGGCCAATGAAAGCCTAATCGCAGAGATCAGCGCGCGCGGGATGCGGAAAACAACTAAAGAGACGGGGCTTGATCGCAAAACAATTCGCGGAATTCTGAATGGAGAGAAGGTGAAAGCCTCGACGCTCGCCAAGATGGTGGTAGGACTACGCGAAGCATCGCGGTTGCGGTCCCATCACTAAGGTTTCACTTCTCAGCCTTAGGTGGAACTCCATTCCGGGCGCATCAACTTGTCCCAGAGTTTGTGTCCTTCTTGATCGGCCCGAGGCGTCCAACGCGACGCCGTTCCGTGCCCCTGTTGAGGCCGTCTGGCTCCGGACGCGACCGACAAGCCCGACGCTAACGGCAATGACTGTGACCCTGGCCAAAAGGCGAGAAGGTCGCCAGTGGCCCGAGAAGCTCGAGGAATGACACATTCTGGGGCTTTTGGTATTGTGAGACGAACGACATTGGAGTTCAATAATCAATGTAAGCTGTTTGGAATTCCGGATACTGCACCGTTTTTGACAATACGGTCCTTGTCAGTTTTGACAGGGCGTAAGCATGAGAACTTTTCAGGATGCTATTGTGCTCCCTTGGTTTGGAAAAGCCAATTTTCCAGGGCACTAAACTGGCATTTGGCGGGTTGTCACTGGTGAGGATTAGTCGCATATTCGAAGACCCTATCGGATCCGGTTCACGGTGGCGGTTTGGGGCTCGGGGGCCAACCAGGGTTGTAGTTGTGTTCTTTTGGGCCTGTTTCCTGTTTCAGATTACTGTCAATGCTCAGGTCAAAGAAATCCGGCGGGTGCTCATTCTTAGTGACCTTGGCGCTATCTCGTCTCCCGGCTTTGCAGAAATCGATCGAGCAATCTCCGAAGCTCTGCAAGAATCACCATACCAGGTTGAGCTTTATTATGAGAGTCTCGAAGTCACCTTGTTTCCAGACGAACTTTACCGACGTCCATTTCGCGAACAATTTATTCAAAAGTACTCAGACCGCAAGCCCGACGTCATCATCACCGCCGGGTCGGCATCTCTCAATTTCATTGCCGAGTTGCATGAACCGTTTGTCAGGGATACCCCAATTATCTTCTGCGCAGTTCTAGGGGAAATTCCAGACCGTACGGGTCCCAACATGCACTTCACCGGAGTGTTGGGTGGGTTACACCCGGAGGAGACTCTGGATGCGGCGCTGCGCTTGCTACCCGGCACTAAGCATGTGGCGGTCGTCGGTGGTATGGGTCCGTTTGACGTCAAATGGGAGGCTATCGCTAAGCAGGGTTTCCAAAAATACGAATCGAAGCTTGAATTTATGTATCTTACCGATTTGACCATGCCCGCGCTGCTTGAGCGTCTCAAGCACCTACCGAGCAACACGATTGTCTATCACACTGCGCTCACACGCGATGCAGCGGGAAGGCGGTTTATTGATTCAGCTCAGTCGGTACCGTTGGTTGCCAGTGCTGCGAATGCGCCAGTATTTGTCATGGACGATGTGGATTTTAGGGCGGGAGCGGTAGGCGGCGACTTGGTGAACTGGGCCGATGATGCTCGCGTGGCCGCGGAAATGGCTGTGCGAGTTTTCAACGGCGAGAAGCCCCAGAATATCCCCATCGTTACGAGCAACAACGCCTACATTTTCGATTGGCGGGCTCTGCAGCGGTGGGGGCTCAAGGAAAGCGACCTGCCGTCTGGGAGCGTAATTCTTAACAGGCAGTTAACCTTTTGGGAAGCGTACAAACGCTACGCCATCACCGGCATGTTCTTGCTCCTGCTGCAGACCCTGATCATCGTCGGGCTCCTGTGGCAACGGTCAATGAGGAGGAAAACGGAAGTCGCACTGGTTAGTTCGAACGAACGCCTTCGCGCAGCATTGGATCGTTTGGACGGTATTATCATATCGGCGATGGATGCAATCATCGTTGTGGATGCGGAACAGCGGATCGTTGTTTTCAACCCTGCCGCCGAGATTATGTTTGGATCCGCCTCGGTGGATGCTGTTGGAGCACCCATTGACCGATTCATCCCGTATCCTTTTCAGAGGATGAGTCTGGGACCAATTACCGATTTCGGTAAGACCCTCGTTACGAATCGCCAGGTGGGTATTCTGGGCAATTTGTGGGCGCTCAAAACCAACGGGCAGGAATTTCCCATAGAAGCGTCTATTTCTCAGATGGGAAAGGACAGCAAAAAACTATTTACTCTCATCATCCGTAACATTACCGAACGCAAAGAAGCGGAGGAAACTCGATTCCTGCACGCTGCCATCGTGGAATCTTCCGACGATGCGATCATCTCGCTGAAGCTGGATGGCACAATCTTGAGTTGGAACATCGGCGCACAGCAGATGTATGGATACTCGGAAACAGAGGTGCTTGGACGACCGGTCTTTATGATCATCCCCGCTGAGCTACAAGAGGAAGAGCAGGGCCTTTTGCAGCAGGTGAGAACTGGTCGGGGAATTGAGCACCACGAAACAGTCCGCTTAACGAAAGAAGGGAAGCGCCTCGACGTTTCTGTGACGATTTCGCCATTGCGCGACTGGACCGGCAACATCGTGGGTGCCTCCAAGATTGCCCGTGACATTACTGTGAGGAAGGTGGCCGAAGCAGCCCTGCGCGAGAGCGAAGAGCGTTTTCGCCTTGTGGCGAACACCGCTCCGGTGATGATCTGGATGTCTGGTTCCGACAAGCTCCGTACCTATTTCAATCAGCCTTGGCTGAAGTTCACCGGTCGCTCCATTCACGAAGAACTTCGGAATGGCTGGGCGGCGGGTGTCCATCCCGAGGATTTAAAGACCTGCTTGGAAACCTATACAAACGCCTTCGATCGGCGCGAGCCTTTCGAGATGGAGTATCGCCTTCGGCGGCATGATGGAGAATTCCGCTGGGTCTTCGATCGGGGCGTGCCCCGGTCCAATCCGGACGGATCCTTCGCTGGATACATCGGTTCTTGCATTGACGTGACTGAGCGGAAACTCGCTGAAGAAGCCCTTTCCGCGGTGAGTCGCAGACTGATCGAAGCCCAAGAGCAGGAACGTACCCGGATTGCCAGGGAGCTTCACGACGATATCAATCAGCGTGTAGCGTTGCTGGCCGTGAACTTAAGTGCTTTGAAGAGCGATCTTCCGGACGCGGCGAACGCAGCCAGGCAGGGCATCGAACAAACAGAACAACAACTCACCGAGCTTGGGAGAGATATCCAAGCTCTGTCGCACCGCCTGCACTCCTCGAAGCTTGAATACTTGGGCCTGGCAGCGGCAGCCAAGGGATTCTGCAGAGAGTTCTCCGAGCGGCAAAAAGTCGAGGTTCATTTTCACTCCGACGAGCTCCCCAGAGTTCTACCGCCAGAGATCTCACTCTGCCTGTTTCGGGTCTTGCAAGAAGCCCTCCAAAATGCGGTGAAGCATAGTGGTTCTGCGTGCTTCGACGTATCGCTCGGCAAAGGATTGAATGAGATTCAACTGAGTGTACGCGATTCGGGGCGTGGCTTTGATGTCGATGAAGCTATGAATGGGCGAGGAGTTGGTCTAGTCAGCATGAAAGAACGGTTGAAGCTAGTTGATGGGCAGCTGTTTATTGACTCGAGGATGCAGCAAGGAACAACGATTCGCGCTAGTGTCTCTCTCAGTCCCAGAATGAAGTCTGCAGGAGCAGTCGGATAGATATCGGCCCCCCTACCAGCCCGAGCAAAGCTGGAAAGGGTTGACCGCTGCCGAAAATGTGGTTTGTGGCTCGCTGCAGCTCGCAGCTCGAGATCGCCCTACCCACTAAGGGTGGTCCCTTTTTTGCGGCTGTATCCGCTATCCCCCGCACTCGTTGACGGGATAGGGGATAGGAGAGAGTAAAACTGCCCTATTTTCGTCTTCAAGGGCGCATGTTAACGCACGTGCGGAGATGGGCTGGGATTAATTTGGTTGCGATGCTCGTGGCTGTTTTAATCGTAGCATTTCCTTTTCAGCAGAAGTTATAGAAGGTGGAGTCCTAGGACTGTCCGGTAATGCGGTTGAAGACAATTTCCGGACCCTCCCTCCGAGGCCACCTAGAGCAGACCGTGCCCTGCGAGGCCCGTACCTAGGTCAAGCCCATATCGCGTCGAGTCAAGTGAGAGTTCCGATTCTGCATATACGAGCTGGGGTAAACTGTGTGGGTCGTACCCCGTTTGAAAGCTTCGGTTTGCTGGAAAGGCGTTCCCGAGGTCGAGGTACTCTGCAATATAGGATTAGCGAATTAGGAAGATCGCGCCTGAGTTGGTTGCGTTCGCAGCGGGGTTGATAATCAGATACGGCACCTTCCGTTTCACTCGTCCGATAACAAATCAGGACTTAGTCAAGGCAAAGAGTTATCTAGTCTGTTAAAACGACCTGCTTTGCGATCCGCTATGAAGGCTTTTGTTCGCCTCCATCCCCACGCCAAAACCATTGACATCCTGTCCGTACTATTGTACTAGTACAATATGCTGCTGTCCATCAATACGTCCTCGGGCCTTCCGGTTTACCTGCAGATCGAGGGACAGGTGAAGCAGGCAATCGCCGCCGGAGCGCTCACGCAGGGGCAGGCGCTGCTTCCTGTACGCCGGATGGCCGCCGAGCTGCGTGTGAATCCCAACACCGTGGCCAAGGCCTATCAGAACCTGGAACGCGACGGGGTGGTCCGCACAGTACCAGGCGGTGGGACCTACGTGGCGGACAGTAGCCCGGGACTCTTGAAATCCGAAAAGCTGCGCCGCCTGCGTCCCCTCGCACACCAACTGGCGGTGGAAAGCCTTCAGCTGCGCCTACCAACAGGTGACGTGGTGAAGCTCGTAGAGGGTGAGCTAGGCGGACTAGGAGAAAAGAGATGAGCGATCTGGCGATTCACACTCAAAGTCTCGCGAAGTTTTTCGGTAAGACCCGCGCCGTCGACGGTCTGGATCTGAGGGTTCCGCGCGGGTCGGTCTACGGGTTTCTAGGGCGCAACGGCGCAGGCAAAACGACCACCGTCAAGACCCTTCTGGGTCTGCTGCGCCCCACGGCTGGGTCCGCTCAAGTTCTGGGTTACGACATCCGCCGTGATCTGATTGCGATCCTCGGGCGCACCGGTTTCGTTCCGGAAAACAAGACGCTCTTCGATTCGCTCACGCCCGCGCAACTGGTCCGCTTCAACCGGGGATACTTCCCCAATTGGTCCGATGAGCTGGCGGCGCGCTATGCCGAACTCTTCGAGATCCCCATGCACGTGCGCTTCGGCAAGCTCTCGCTGGGAAACAAAACCAAGGTCTGCCACCTTTTGGCGCTCTGCCAGGGCGCAGAGTTGCTGGTCCTCGACGAGCCGAGCGTGGGCCTCGACCCGGTGATAACGGATCTATTGCTTCGGGTTCTCGTAGAAGACCATGTGAGCGAAGGGCGGACCGTCTTCCTCTCCTCGCATCAACTCGCCGAAGTCGAACGCATCGCCGACTGGGTCGGCATCATCGAGAACGGGAAGATTCTGCTGGAAACGCGCCTTGAAGACATTCGCCAAAACTATAGGCTCATTCGCGCCGCCGCCGAGACTGCGCCCTCCGTCTCCTCGCCTCACCTCGTCGCGGCAAAGAGACTAGAGAACTTCTGGAGTTACCTGGTGGCACGCGATGCCGAGGACTTCGCGGCAATGTTGCGAGCCAAGGGTATGACGATCCTGGAAATCCTACCGGTCAGCTTGGGAGAAGTTTTCTTAGGCCTCACGCGAAAGGAGGTGCCATGTATCTCTGGAAAACCTGGCACGATTCCCGCACCCGCGTAGTGGTCTACATTCTTGCGGCGCTTAGCGTGGGCCTGTTGTCCGGGCTGGACGTGGTGGCCTGGGCGAACTGGCACACTCTCTGGCTGACGCTAGAACGCCCAATCTACAGAAACAATTGGGATTTCTATGGGGACCTTACCTTCGACTTGCTTCGTTGGCAGGTGATTGGTTATGGCCAGGTCGCGGCGCTGCTGGCTGGTCTGAGCTTAGGCGCTAGTGGTGTGGGTCGGGAATATGGCGCGGGAACGATGCACTTTGTTCTGACCCGGCCCCGCGCGAGAAGGAGCTTTGTTTTCACCGACTGGATGACGGGCTTGACGGCTATGGTCATTGTTGTGGGCGCCCTCGCTTACGGCGTGCTTCCATTCCTTTGGCTTGCACACGCCCAAGGCCCGGGAAACATCCTGATCGGCCTGCCAAGCTTGTGGGCGCTGGGGGCCGCAATCTTTGGTCTTGCGAGTTTCACCACGCTGGTGGCGGGCAGTGCACCCAAGGGTCTAGTCCTGAGCGTGGCGGGAGTCTTGACGTACTTTTTTCTGCCGACTGCTTTGGACGAGTGGTGGCACATGGATACTTTGATCAAAGCCCAGGACTGGACGCTGCAAATCCTCGCGCGCGACTCATATTATTTCCATTGGAGCGTGACCGCATTCTGGCTTGCCGTGGCGGCGAGCTTTCTGGGAGCGTCCTTGCTCTGGATTAAGTTTCGCGAGGTATAAGCCGCCTCTCGCTCTCTGCAGCCTGTGCTGGGAAAGGAGATCCTTGTGTTCTTTTGGAACTGCTGGTTAAGGAATCGAATACGGCTGGCGGCTTATCTCGTGCTGGGCTGCGCATTGATTCTGCTCGGGACGTTGCCGGTTACCATGAAGTCGGTGGATGGCCATTGGGTATGGGTGCACCCGAAGACCGTCGAAGCAGCCGTGGCGGCTTGGAATGACGGCGTCGAGCATACCGCAGCCGTTATGATGTTTCTTCTGCTGTTTGCGGCCGCCGACCTCGGGTCGTTGGGGCTGGGAGAATCGGCCGCCCGCAAGGAATACGATTTCTTGATCACACGCCCACGCCCACGCAAGCATTTCGTTTGGACCGCGTGGCTGACCGGACTCGCGCAGCTTT
>Ga0137360_10000874_pt1 | contig 17388 bp, 17 predicted proteins | sample Mad1_60_16metaG_FD_104924 | JGI IMG/M metagenome (GOLD analysis project Ga0137360, IMG submission 104924) | Vadose zone soil microbial communities from Angelo Coast Range Reserve, California, USA - Mad1_60_16 metaG | ecosystem: Environmental > Terrestrial > Soil > Vadose zone | place: USA... | reverse complement strand
TCCAGCCCTGTAGCCGCGCAAACGTGCCGCCGGGGAAGAAGCCTATACCCATGAGCGCCTCGAGGCAAGATGGGGCCCTCGAAGCGTCCCGCGGGCCTCCCTGCTTTTACTACCGTAACTTTTTGCACGCCTCGGCAGTTACTATATCCAGAGCCATGATGGCCGTCCGACGTCCAGCACAAAGGCCCGCGCCGCAAAGCGCAGATGAGCGCCTGTTGGTTCAAGCCGCTCAAAGCGACCCGGCAAGATTCGACGCGCTCTACGAGCTTCATTTTGAGCGCATCTACTATTTCCTTGTCCGGCGCGTCCGCGACCGCGCCACTGCAGAAGATCTCACCTCAGAGGTCTTCCACAAAGCCCTCGTCAATCTTCCCAGCTACGAATGGCGCGGCGCTCCCTTCGCCGCCTGGCTTTTCCGCATTGCCGCCAACGCCCTTGCCGATCAGCACAAGCGCGAGTCTCGCGAAAATCCATCGCCTTACGATTCGCAAAATCCAGACACGTATGCCGACCTTTCCTCGCCAGACCTGGAAGCCATCGACTACCACGCCCGCCTTTTTCGCCTCGTAAACAAGCTGCCCACGGTTCAGCAACAAGTCATTCGCGAGCGCTTTGTCGAGCGACGCACCATTCGCGAAATCGCCACTGGGCTGAAGAAAACGGAAGGCGCCATCAAGCAGCTTCAATTCCGCGCTCTCCAGACCCTACGCTCGCAGATGGAGGGTGGCCATGCCTAAGCGCTCTCCCGCCATAGAACTCGCCCGCGTCATCGATGCCCTGCTCGTCACCCTGCAGCCAGAGCCGGAGCCGAATCCCAGTCCCGCGGTTGTTCAGCTGATTCCAATCGCGCGTGCCTTGCGCGATTTGCCGCGTCCCGATTTCAAAGCAGCACTTAAGTCCGATTTGCAAAGGAGAATCACGATGAACGAAGCCACAGCACCCGCTCCAGAATCATCCAGAACCGCCCGTTTCCGGCGTCCCAACTTCCCTAACATCTCGCCGTACTTCCTCGTCAACGGCGCCCCGAAATTTATCGACTTCCTCGTCTCTGCCTTTGAAGGAACCGAGCGCATTCGCGTACCCAGGTCCGACGGCTCCATCATGCACGGCGAACTGGCCATCGGCAATTCCATCATCGAACTCGGCGATGCCAACGAGCAGTATCCGTCGCGCCCAATGACCACGCACTTGTATGTCCCCGACGCCGACGCCACCTATGCCCGCGCCCTCAAGGCTGGCGCAACTCCCATCTACGCGCCCACGGACGAACATCCTTCTGGCGATCGCTGGGGCGAAGCCAAAGATCCCTTCGGCAACACCTGGTACATCGCCACACGCAGGAGTTCGGCTCCTGGCCCCGAAGGTGTCCTCACCGTTCAGCCCTATCTCCATCTTCGCAACGCCCACGATATGATTCCATTCGCCGAAGCGGCCCTCGGTGCCAAAGCTACTGGCGTTCACAAATCACCTGACGGCATAGTTCGCCACGCCACCATCGAAATTGCCGGTGCCACCTTCGAAATCGACGAAGCTCAGGGAGAAACTCAACCCACTCAGTCCTACCTCCACGTCTACGTTCCCGACACCGACGCCGCCTACGCCCAAGCCCTCGCCGCCGGCGCGAAAGGCGTGACACCACCGTATAGCGCCCCCTACGGTGACCGTGCCGCCTCCATCGCTGACCCCTTCGGCAACACCTGGTTCCTAGCCACGTATCTCGGTTCCGGGCAAGCGTAATTCGCGACGCCGCAGAAGCGTCTGAATCAAATTCGCTTTTAACGGTACGCAGCAGGTTGGGTAGGGCTTCTTACGTTCAGACACGGCAACTTCGAGAAGCCGGTTCTTTCTCGCAAGCGCCCGATTCTCATGAAACTTTATGGGGAGCTAGTTCGTTACCTCTATATACGCCCGCGAGGGGGACCCTCATGGAATCTTTCTGGAAAGACCTGCGCTACGCTTTTCGCATGCTTTTGAAGAGCCCCGGCTTTACCCTGGTAGCCGTGTTAGCACTGGGTCTCGGTATCGGCGCCAACACCGCCATCTTCAGCGTTTTTGACGGCATGCTCTGGCGACCGTTGCCGGTCAAGAATGCCAAGCAGCTCGTTGTCCTTGCATCCAAGACTCGCGATTTCCAGTTTCCTCTCAACCTTGCCTACCCCGATTTCGAAGACTACCGCCAACTTAAGACCGTTTTTTCTGACCTCGTTGTCTACTCACCCTCTCCCGTCAATTTTGGCGCCCAAGGCCGTCCCGAGCGTGCTTGGGTCGATTTGGTCAGCGGCAACTACTTCTCCGCCCTCGGCATTGAGCCTGCCCTTGGCCGCACGTTTGCTCCAGATGAAGGTTGGGTCCAAAACAAGGACCCACTCATAGTTCTCAGCTACAAGTTCTGGCAAAAGCGCTTCGGCGGCGATTCTCGAGTCATCGGTCAAACCGTCCAAGTCGACAATCAGCCCTTCACGATTATTGGAGTTGCTCCAGCGCCCTATGTCGGTGCGTACTACTTCATCGAGCCGGACTTCTATCTTCCCCTATCAACTGTAGGGCTGCTTGATCCCACCCAAGCCAACGTGCTTACAAACCGAAATGCTAGCTTTCTTCGTGTTTTGGGCTACCTCCAGCCAGGTGTCACTCCTACCCAAGCCATGGCCGCTGCTGAACCTATCGACCGCCGCTTGGTTCAAGATTTCCCGGATTCCCACAAAGGATTGTCTTTGCTCGTTTTGCCGGAGCTGAGCGCACGTCCTGAACCCGGCTTGGGCGCATTTATGTCCACCGCGGTCATCGTCTTTATGCTGCTCGTCGGGCTTGTTCTGTTGATCGCGTGCGCGAACGTCGCGAATCTGATTCTCGCTCGCGCCAACGGCCGTAGAAAAGAATTCGCCACTCGTGTGGCTCTTGGCGCCAGTCGTTGGCGCATGGCCCGGCAGCTTTTGACCGAAACCGTCCTGCTCTCTGTCTTTGGCGGTATTCTCGGGATGCTTTTCGCGCGCTGGGCCGGCATGGCCCTCACCGGCATTCACATTCCCACGGACATACCGCTGCGCCTTTTCGATCTCCGCCTCGACTGGCGCATCTTCAGCTTCGCCTTTTTCGCCGCCCTCGCAACGGGCGTTGTCGCCGGCTTGGTTCCGTCTCTTCAGGCGTCTCGCGCCGATTTAGCCGACACTCTCAAAGCCGGAGGCCGCTCCGGTGGCGGTTCCGCGAGCCACCGCTTCCGCAACGCCCTCGTTATTTCGCAGGTCGCTGTTTCTCTATTGCTTCTCGCTTGTGCCGGATTTTTTATCCGCAGCCTCCAAAACTCGGCCCACATGGACATGGGCTTTCGCGTGGATCACACCCTCATGATGTCCGTCGACCTCGGCCTCCAAGGCTATACGGAGGAGCGTGGCCAGCAATTCTTCAAGCAGCTCACCGAACATGTGCGCGCACTGCCTGGCGTCCGCGATGCCGCGGTCTCTGCCTTTGTCCCCATGGGCTATGACAATTCCGGCGTCAGCGTGTATCCCGATGGCCGAGTCATCGACGACAAATCCACGACGGACGTCGTCTTCGACGACATGGTTCAGCCGAGCTACTTCCGCACTGCAGGCACTCCCGTCATTCGGGGAAGGGAATTTACCGACGCGGATTCCGCCGCCACACCCAAAGTTGCTATCATCAACGAAGCTTTCGCCCAAAAAATCTGGCCCGGCCAGGATCCCATCGGCAAGATATTTCGAACGCAAAAAGATGGCCCGCCCATCCAGGTCGTGGGCCTCACTCGTACCGGCAAATATCTCTTCCTCTACGAAACCCCGCAGCTCTATGCCTACTTTCCGCTGGCTCAGCGCTACAACTCCGGTGCAAACCTCTTCGTCTACACTCAAAATGATCCGCAACAACTCGTCTCTGCCGTTCGCGACCAAATAAGCCAGCTCGACGCGAATCTTCCCGTCTTTGCCGTCACCACCATGGATGCCCACGTCCAATATGGCAAACCTCTTCTGCCAGCGCGTCTCGGTGCGATGCTCGTCGGTGCTTTCGGCTTTCTAGGCTTGGTGCTCGCATCTGTCGGCGTCTACGGCGTCGTCTCCTACTCCGTCAGCCAGCGCACACAAGAAATCGGCATCCGCGCTGCGCTGGGAGCTCAACGTTCGAACGTCTTGGGCTTGGTCCTGAAGCAGGGAATGAGCATGGCCCTAATCGGCACCGCGGTAGGAATTGTTCTCTCGTTCCTTCTCTTCCGAGGCCTAAGCTCCGTGCTGTACGGCGTCAAGTCCACCGACTTCGTAACCCTCAGCGCTGTGTCCGCCCTTCTCCTCGCAGTGGCATTCGCGGCCAGCTACGTTCCCGCTCTCCGCGCCACTCGGGTAGACCCAGTCGTCGCGCTCCGCGAACAATGACGCCCGAGCTACTTAACCGCCACTTCATCCTTCAACCTCTCATACGTCGCCGCGCTCAAAATCCTTTTGCTCACTAGATCATGCTTGTCTTTGTATGGGCGGCCCGCGATGATGCGCTTCGCTTCATGCTTCCCGATCCCGGGCAGTCCCGTCAAATCGTCTTCACTCGCCGAATTCAGATCCAGCGCTTGCTTCCCACTCTTTTCCCAGCCTTCTTTTGCGCCGTCGACCGCGGCCTTCACCGCCCGGCTGGCTTCCTCAAGTTTCGGCTTCGCTTCCGCCGCCGCTTTCGCTGCCTCATCGTGAATCTTTTTTTCGCGCTCCGCCGAATCGCCCTCACAACCCGCGGCCGCCACCGCCGCCCCTAACGCAAGCCCCACAATCCCAAGCCATCGTCGCATCGTAATCACCTCTCTACCGCCTCTATCTATCCTCTATGTCTCCCCTGCCTCGTGTCTATCCACAATTCTTTCTATTCCCTCAATCGGCTCAGCTTTCTCCGTCGTCTTTACCTCATCACTTCCTCTATTTCGCCTTCTTCAAAAACGTCCCTTTCTCCAAATCCTTAAACGCCTGCTGCAGCTGCTCTTGCGTATTCATCACGATCGGTCCGTACCACGCCACAGGCTCTTCCAGCGGTTTCCCCGACACCAAAAGAAACCGTATCCCCTCCGCGCCCGCTTGCACAGCCACTTCATCCCCTCGGTCAAACAAAACGAGCGACCGGTTGTCCGCCGCCACCGGAGGCGTCGTGTCCAACCAACCGACAGGTTCCGTTGGAACCGCCAGTGGCTCTGACGCATTGCAAAATTTCCCAGACCCCGCAAAAACGTACGCAAACGCGTGCCGTGTCGTCCCTACAGGCAGGGTCTTCCTCCGGCCCGGCGCTACCGAAACATCCAGATAAGTCGGTTCCGCCGCAATCCCGTCCACTGGCCCGGTCTTGCCCCAAAAACTTCCGCATACGACGCGCACATGCGTCCCGTCGTCATCCTTAATCTCGGGAATCTCTCCGGACTTCACTTCCTGATAGCGCGGCGACGTCATCTTCAGGGACGCCGGCAAATTGGCCCAGAGTTGAAATCCATGCATCCGGCCCGCCTGATCGCCCTTGGGCATCTCCTGGTGAATGATCCCGCTTCCTGCCGTCATCCACTGCACGTCGCCCGACGCAATCTGGCCATGATTTCCCATGCTGTCGCCGTGCTCCACCGTTCCCGCAAGTACGTACGTGATCGTTTCGATGCCGCGGTGCGGGTGCCACGGGAACCCCGCCAGATAATCCTCCGGCACATCATTCCGAAAATCGTCCAGCAGCAAGAATGGATCGAAGTCTGTAGTATTTCCAAAACCAAATGCCCGCCGCAGATGTACTCCCGCGCCTTCCACGGTTGGCTTGGCCGCCACAAGTCTTTTCACTGGTCGTATCGACATCACGTCGCTCCTCTCTTACGCCCGTAGGGATTCATTGCGTACATGCACGTACATGCGCGAGATGGGCATGACATGCAGTGCCCCTATGGCACCGGTATCCAAGCGTAGCGTCTGCCGAACGTCTCAGCTATCCCCATACACCGGAACGCTCGCGCCTTGAATCAATTTGGCCTCGTCGCTGCACAGAAACAATATCACCCGAGCAATTTCCTCCGGCTTGGGCCACGCCGCAAACTTCGCCTTCGGCATGGCCTTGCGGTTCGCTGGAGTATCAATGATGCTCGGCAGTATCGAGTTGGCGCGCACTCCCGTGCCTTTTAAGTCCGCCGCCAGGCAGTCGATCATCGCCAATGCTGCGGCCTTCGACGCCGCGTACGCCGCTGCTCCTGCCGAGTGATCCACCGCCGCCTTCGACGCCACGTTCACAATCGCTCCGCTTCCTTGCTTTACCATCACTCGCGCCGCGGCCCGCGCCAGTACAAATCCGGCGCGCAGATTCAGCGCCAGCATCTGCTCAAAAACCATCGTCTCCATCTCCCACAACTTAATCCCGCCTGCATAACCTCCGACAGCGTTCACCAAACAATCCAGCCGCTCGTGCCGCTCGATAATTCCATCAATCAACTTGGCCACTGTCGCATCATCCGTTACGTCCACCGCAAATCCTTCCAGCGACGCGCTGTCCGCCTCCGACAGCTTTGCGCTGGCCGCTTTCTTCAGCTCGTCCAAATCTCCCGACCTCTGAAACGTAACAATGACCCGCGCCCCATCTTCCACAAACGCCAAACTCACCGCGCGTCCCAATCCACCAGTTCCGCCCGCGACCAATACCACTTTGCCAGCCATGCTGCTCTCCAATCTCATCCAATCCACGCATCTTGTCATACCCTTAACTACCGCTCAAGCCGCCGCGCCCCGCCGGCGTCATTCCCCCACACATTCGACACGGGTCGCCTTTCAACCCTCGCTGCAGACTCCATCCGGACCTGATAAAATCCTACGGGCACCCAGCGAGAGTCGCAGGCCGCACGAGAAGGAGCTGTCTGTCCTTGCCGCAGTTGTCCATACATCTTGCACATAGTTCGCGGCATCTGTGCACCCATACGTCCACAAAACACGCAGGCTAGCGCGGAGAATCTCAAATGAATCTGAAGCCAATGAAATTTGCCTGGAAGGCGCTGCTGGTGACTCTCGTTCTTCTGCTCCCGGCACGCTCGCGAGCGCAGGACGCGAACGTCAGTGTCAACGATTTTAAAATGACGCCCGTCGCCGCAAATCCTTCAGCCACCGAAGCTATCGCGCTCAGCGTTCCGAAAGGCACCGGCGTCCAGGTTGTTCTCGACAATGAACTCAAAATCCAGAAAGTCGGCCAGCCCGTCCGCGGCCGCGTCGCCGAGGCCATCTACGCCTTTGACAAACTCGTTGTGCCTGTTGGAACCCAGGTCACCGGCCAAATTATTCAGCTCGAAAGCGTTTCCGGCGGAAAACGCACTCTCGAGGCTTTGAACGCCGATTTCTCGCCCGCGCGCAAAGTGCAAATCGAATTCAACGATCTCAAAATGCCCGATGGTCGCCACATCCCCATTCACACCACCGTCACGCCGGACTCACGCCAAGTAATCCAATTTGTTACCAGCTCCCCCAGCGCGGTAAAGAAAACCGTAAAGGACGCGGCCTCAGAAAAAGCTGAGCAGTCCAAGGAAGAAGCCAAGCGCCAGTGGGACGCCGCAATCAAGCAAGTCCATGAACCAGGCAAAATGCACAAGATCGAACACTACGCCGTCGCCCAACTCCCCGTCCATCCCCAATATATTGGCGCCGGCACCGTCTATTTCGCCGAGCTCGAACAGCCGCTCGACTTTGGCAGCGAGCAGCTCACTCCTGAAATTGCATCCGCTCTCAAAACGCCTCCGCCTTCCGGCAGCTCCGTGCACGTACGCCTCATCACGGCCCTCAGCTCTGCGACGGCGCATCAAGGCGACGAAGTGGAAGCCGTATTGTCGCAACCGCTCTTTGACGGAGACCGCCTTGTCCTTCCTCAAGGGAGCCGTCTGGAAGGCTCCGTCGTTCAGGTGCGTGCGGCGCGGCGCCTCAGCCGCAATGGCCAGCTTCGCATGGTCTTCCACCAACTGCTCTTGCCAGATGGCCTCGAACAAAAAGTCGAAGCCACGTTGGCCGGGGTCCAGGCAGGCAAAGGCGACGACGTAAAGCTCGACGCCGAAGGCGGCGCCGAGGCCAACTCTCCGAAGACGCGCTATCTGGCAACCGGAATCTCCGTGATGCTGGCTCTTGCCTCCGCTCATACGGATGAGGACGCCGCTGCCGGCAGTGCTGGCGGCGGTGCTGGCAGCCGCGCAGCTGGCGGTGCCGGAGGATTCAAACTGGTGGGCATCGCGATGGGCATCTTCGTTCACTCCCAGCCTCTCGGCATGGCGATGGGAGCCTATGGCGCGAGCATGTCCGTCTATTCTCATTTCATCGCTCGTGGACGCGATCTCGTCTTCCCAAAGAACACCGCCATGGAAGTTTCCATCGGCACTCGCCCCTCCGCGCCTTCGCCCAGCACTCCAAATCCTCCCGACACCAAATCCGAGAACCCCCGCGCAAAGTCTGAGAACTAGCTCGAAGTGTCAAGTTGACCGCAAATTTCAGGCCCATGATTCGCTTATCTCGACAAGAGTTCACGATTTGAGATAATAATAGTCGCCCGCCCTGTCGCCCAGCGGGAGCCACTACATGCCAGTCTTCAGTCGCGCCTTTCCGATCGTTGCGCTGGGCACTTTCCTCTGCGCTACGGCTATCGCGTCCCAAGAATCCGAGAGTAAAACCGGCGAGAGCTCGCCTCGTTGGTACAATCCTTCCAGATACAACCCCGTCAAATTGATAAAACGAGGCCCGAAGTCGGCCAATGACCAACTCGCATCGGATGGCCATCTCGAGGACGCTCTGACGAAACAATTGCGCATTTCAAAAATCTTGCCTGCCGATAAAGAGTTGCAGGACGCTTGTTCGGCCTTCATGGAGCTGACGGTCTGCATCGCTGTGCTCCGCTTGACCCACGATCACCAAATTGAATTCACTTGCCTGAAATGGGATGTGACGGGGATTAAACCGAAGCCAGTAGCCGATTCATGCGCCGGGCCGGCCGGCGGCAAAGCCATGCCACTGGACAAAGCGGTCGACCTCCTCAAACCAGACGTGAACGCCAGGACGGAATCGAAAAACGCTCTTAAGCGAGCGCACGACGAAATCAAAGACGCCAGCTCTTAGGCGCCTGGCACAGAGACGAAACGCTGAAAGGTCAAGAGTCCAGGTCCAAAAAGCGCCACCCGGTCGGACCAGATTTTCGTGATGGGAAAAGCGAAACTCATCTTGGGATTGGCCATTCTAGGCCTGGCTGTCGCCGCGGGCTGGCAGATCGCTTCCTGTGAGATCGCCAATCTCGAACTGCAAACCGACATGCGTGACATCGCGGCGCAGGTCGCCTCCCGCATCGGCCTCGAAGCTCCCAACTCCGACGAGGACCTCCGTGACGCCGTCATCCACAAAGCCGAGGAACACGATATTCAGCTGGAGCCGGCGCAAGTGACGGTGCAGCGCACCGGCAGCGGCAAAACCTCGGCTATCAACCTCGCGGCGGACTACAAAGCGCGTGTGAATCTGCTCCTGTATTCCTTCTCTCTCCATTTCACTCCGTCGAGCACGAGATAAGCGCCTGCCCATGCCAAACTCCTTGACCAAATGCGGCGGAGAGCAATTTTTGGACGGGCGTCTCTCGATGAGTGCGGTGTAATGAAGAACCAACAGGAGGCAGCTTGCTGGCTACGGCTAAACGTGTCCCACCGTCAGGGCCGAAGTGCTAGCATGTAGATATTGACATTGGAAGTAGGAGGCCAGGCGATGGCGAAGCTATCGAAAAACAAGCGCGCAAGACAGACGCCGGAAGTAAAGCGGGCAGCAAAGCGGGCGGTCAAGCGCGGTTCGGTCAATGGGCAAAAAAGGCTTGCGGGACAGTTTTTGTGACGTCCACATTAGAGGAACTGGCTGAAGCCCAAGGCGTCGGACCAATGAAAAATCCCGAGCAGATGGCAGGAGCGTGGCGAGAAGAAGAGGATGTCGATCAGTTCGTGCAGGAAACCTACCAACGCCGCGGTTAGCGGAAATCGGAATGGACGCCGTCCTTCTCGATCCGGGCAGAGTCGTCGCGGCAAACGATCCCTGGATCGCGACGAGCGGCATCCGGCATTCCATTCCCCTGGTCACCGACAACCGCAAACACTTCGAAGGGATTCCGCGATTGAAGGTCGTCAGCGCGCAAGGCGACGCCCTCTGACGAGACTGCCTGCGGCTTGAGCCTTTTCATCTGGCCCAATCAAGCGCACACGTTTAGTGCGCCAGACATTTGCCAGAAAGGCGTCTTTTCGATTTCGCCGAGACTTAAACTCCTTCACCGCCAGAACCGTATAGTTAATTTCGCGCCCAAGCCGCCGCTCCAGCTTCCGCACCGCCTTCGCTAAAACACGACCTTGAGGAGTCCCAATCACGAGCACATCGATGTCGCTGGCCGCATCCCGGCGGCCCCGCATAAAGGAACCATACAAATATGCCTCGTCGATTCCATTGATTTTCTTGAGCGACGCCGCAATCAGGGGCGCAGCCCCAATCGTTTTCGCAACGATACCGCGTACCTCTTTAAACAGGGGATAGGCCCGGTTCAACTGAAAATACTTCTGCCGCCCGCTCACTTCCGCCTCGAAGAGCCCCTCACGCTCCAGCCGCCGCAGCTCTTTTGACAGATTCGACGGATCGACGTTCAGCCGCCCCGCCAGGTCCCGCAAGTGGTGCCGCGCCGCCGGGTTTGCAAAGTAATACGCTAGCAGCTTCCGCCTCGCTTTGGACCTCAGTTCGAGCATGTGGTTATAGATTGCCACAAATGTGGTAGAAAGCTACTACAGTTGCAGCTATGCGCATCCTCGCCTTGACTACACTAGCCCGCCGTCTAGTACCACCGGAGAGGACTTCGTCGGGGGATTAGCAAGGAAGAGTCAGAACCCGCTTCAAACGTGCACACCCCGCCCCGCATATCACGAGTCAAGAGCCACCAGTCACCAGATTCAGATTTCGAGGATTACCGGCAGGATCAGCGGCCGCTTGGAGGTCTGCTTATTAATGTACCGCTTGAGGTCGACGCGGATCTTTTCTTTGATGACGCCCCAATCGGATTTTTCTTCGGCGTTGGATTGCTCGACGGTTTTCATGATGACTTCCCGGGCGCCGGCGATGAGTTCCTGGCCGTTGTCGCTGAACAGGCCGCGGGTGACGATTTCGGGCTGTGATTCCATTTTGCCGGTGTGTTTGTCGATGGCGATGATGGGCACGACGACGCCGTCCTCGGAGAGATGTTTGCGATCGCGAATGACTACGTCTTCGATTTCTTCCAGCGAGCCGGAATCGACGCACACGCGGCCTGCGGTTACTGGATCGCGGCGGCGCACGCCATCCGCGGTGAATTCGATGCACTTGCCGTTTTCGAGGAGCAGGATTTCGCCGGAGACGCAGCCCAGTTGATGCGCCAGGGCGGCGTGGCGGAAAAGATGGCGATATTCGCCGTGAACCGGAATGAAGTACTTCGGCTTGACGAGTTGCAATACCAGTTTTTGTTCTTCCTGGCTGGCGTGGCCGGAAACGTGAATCGTGCCGGCCGAATTGTCGTAATAGACGAGCGCGCGGCGGCGGAACATGTGGTCGAGCATACGGAAAATGGCTTTTTCGTTGCCTGGAATGATGCGCGCCGAAAGGATGACGCTGTCGTTTTCGTCGACGGTGACGAAGCGGTGGTTGTCGACGGCGATGCGCGAAAGAGAAGACATTGGTTCGGCTTGGCTGCCGCTCGCGAGGATGACGATGCGCTTGGGATCGAAATTGCGAATGTCTTGCGGGCGGACCACCATGCCGTCGGGAATGCGCAAGTAATCCATCGAGTGCGCGATTTCGACGTTGTCGACCATGCTGCGGCCGACGAAAGCTACTTTGCGCCCGACGCGTCCGGCGACGTCAATGACTTGTTGGATGCGGTGAATAGACGAGGCGAAGCAGGAAAGGATGACGCGGCGCGGTGCCGAGCGGCAAAGCTCTTCGATGCGCGGAACGATGGCCCGCTCGGAAGGAGTGAAGCCGGGGCGCTCGACGTTGGTGGAGTCGCTGAAGAGCGCAAGAACGCCTTCGCTGCCGTAGCGAGCGAAGGTGTGGAGATCGAAGGGGGCGCCGTCGACGGGAGTTTGGTCGATTTTGAAGTCGCCAGTATGAATGATGATTCCGACCGGAGTGCGGACAGCGAGGGCGACGCAGTCGATGGTGCTGTGCGTGACAGGGATGAACTCGATTTCGTAGGGGCCTATTTCAACGAGGCGCCCAGGGGTGACTTCGCGGAGAGTGGTCGAGGGGAGCAGGCCGGCTTCTTCGAGGCGTTTTTTTACCAACGCTAGAGTGAAGCGCGTGCCGTAAACGGGGACGTTGAGGTCGCGGAGAATGTAGGCCAGCGCGCCGATGTGATCTTCGTGGCCGTGAGTCAGGACGATGGCGCGGACGTGCTGGCGATTTTGTTTTAGGTATGTGATGTCGGGGATGACGAGATCGACGCCGAGGAGTTCGGATTCCGGGAACATCATACCCGCGTCGATGACGAGGATGTCCTCACCGAGACGAAGGACCATCATGTTCATTCCGAATTCGCCGAGACCGCCGAGGGGGATTGCTGTGAGGGACTGCGTCGACTTACTCAAAGAAAGATTATCTCCATGTTGTACATGGGAATCGTATCACAGAGGGATGGTAGGTGCGCGTTTGCGGTCGTGGTGCGAGCCGAGTGTCTCTTTTTGCACAGGCTGTTCTCTGCGCTAATCCGATGCGGAGCGAGAAAGATAACCAGGGGCGTATAACTAGCGATCGCCACCACTAAAAAGATGTGCTATGAACACGAGGAGGACGGCGCCAACCGTGGCGGCGGCTAGCGAATAGAGAAACCCTCCGCCGAAAATGCCGAGCTTAATGAAAATCCAGCCGCCGATGAAGGAGCCGACCACGCCAAGAATGATGTCGGTGATGCAGCCAAAGCCGCGACCGCGCGAGATTTTTCCGGCGAGCCATCCGGCGATGAGGCCGATGACGATCCAGCCCCAGAATCCGCTGGGGAGTGCGATCCAAAAACCTTTTGTCTCGAAGAGAACGCTTAACAGAGTGGCGGACATTCGGCCTCCAAGAAAATTTTCGTTCGCATCTGGGCTTGTGATGCGTAGGAGTCTATCAGATGGGTTGCTGTTGCGTCATGCAGTGAAGCGTGCCGAGTCCGAGGACCAGATCGCGGCAGGCGATGCCGACAATTTCGCGGGTGGGGAAGAGTCTGGCGAGCGTGTTGAGGGCTGCGCGATCGTTTGCATCGTTAAAAGTGGGGACGATGGCGATTTTGTTGGCGATGTAAAAATTGGCGTAGCTGGCGGGAAGGCGTTGGCCGTCGAAATAGACTGGGCCTGGCATGGGGAGCGCTTCAACGCGAAGGGCGCGGCCGTCTTGGTCTTTCATTTGTTTTAAGAGGTCTAGATTTTCCTGAAGTGGGGCGTAGTTCGCGTCGTTCGCATTGTCTTCGACGACTGTGATGACCGTTGTGGGATCTACGAATCTCGCTAAGTCGTCGACGTGGCCGTGAGTGTCGTCACCTGCGATGCCGTTTTTTAGCCAGAGGACGTTTGTAACGCCGAAATAGTTTTTGAAGACTTCGGCGTAATCTTCGCGAGTGAAGCCGGGATTGCGTTCCTGGGTTTTGCTGAGAAGGCATTCTTCGGTGGTGAGAAGCGTGCCGAGACCGTTGACGTCGATGCTGCCGCCTTCCAGGACAACGCGGCGACCTTTGTGCTCCGGTTGCCAGATTCGGCGTTTGAGTTTTTTGTTCGCAGCGGGAACTACGAGGGCGTCTTTCTTATGGTTGCCGTACTTGGCCCAGCCGTTGAAGCGCCAGTGCGTGTAGGCAACTTCGCCCGAAGAATTCCTGATGCAGATGGGGCCGGAGTCGCGCATCCAGCCGCGATCGGTGGGGATGCGGAAGAAATCGACAGCGGCGAGATGGGCGCCGGATTTTCTCAGAATGGTGCGGACGCGGGATTCGGCTTCGCGATTTTCGACAAGGAGACAGACGCGCTCGACTTGGGACAGGTGGCGGACGATTTCGGCGAAGGCCCAAAGGATGGGAGAAAACTTACCGGGCCAGTCGGTTAGCTCATGGGGCCAGCTAAGCCAGGTGGCTTCGTGGACGTCCCATTCGGCAGGCATTTTGAAGCCGAGAGAGTGCGGAGTTGAGTTTGTCATCGAAGAAAAGAATTTAGCACAGAGGGCGCAGAGGACACAGAGGGCAGGGAGAAGAGAGAATCATTCGCCGAGCCAGCGATTGAGTATGGGTTGGTACGCGTCGATGCGGCGATCGCGTAGGAATGGCCAGTTGCGGCGCGTTTCTTCGCTTTGGGCGGGATCGCATTCTACTACCAAGATCTCTTCTTTGTCGTTGGAGGCTTCAGAGAGGATGCGGCCGAAGGGATCGGCGACGAAAGAGGTTCCCCAGAATTCGAGGCCGGCGTCGCCCTTTTCTAGTTTTCCTTCAAAGCCGACGCGATTGACTACAGCGACGTAGACGCCGTTGGCAATCGCGTGGGAGCGCTGGATAGTGCGCCAGGCGTCGAGCTGGGCTGCGCCGAATTGTGCTTTTTCGTGCGGATGCCAGCCGATGCTCGTGGGATAAAAAATGACCTGCGCGCCTTGCAGAGCGGTGAGGCGTGAACCCTCCGGATACCACTGATCCCAGCAGATCTGAACGCCGATGCGACCGTAAGCGGTGTCGAAATTCGGGAAGCCCAGGTCGCCGGGTGTGAAATAAAATTTTTCATAGTAGAGAGGATCATCGGGGATGTGCATTTTGCGATATTTGCCGAGGAAAGAGCCATCGGCGTCGAGGACGGCGCAGGTGTTGTGGTAAACGCCGGCAGCGCGGCGTTCGAATAAAGAAGCAACGATAACGACTTTTTTTTCTTTTGCGACTTTCGCGAGGGCGCCGGTGGAGGGACCGGGGATGGCTTCGGCAAGATTGAAAAGATCGGCATCTTCGGTACGGCAAAAATACTCGCCGCGAAAAAGTTCATCCATGCAAATGATTTGCGCGCCGCGCGAGGAGGCCTCGCGGATTTTCTCGACGGCGCGCGAAAGATTTTCCTCTGCGTTCGACGTGCTGCGCATCTGCACGAGGCCGATTGTGAATTTCTTTGTCATAAAATTTAGTCTATCATGCTCGTAGAAACATTCTTTATTGCGTTTTGTTCTTTCCTTCGGGGCGCATTTGTAATATCAATCGTTACGAAATTTGATGGTTAGGGCGTGGTGTGAGTTTCAGAAGCCGAAAAGAAACAGAGTTTGAGGAGAGAAGATGGCAAAGCGGCAAGAAAAGACGGTCACGGGACGCGTGCTGCACGATCCGGTGAAGGATAAGTTGCGGCCGATGTTCCCGATTGATCTGTCGAAATGCCGCACCATCGACGAATTGGTTCGTGCGATGGGGAATACGGCGTTCACCGGGCGGCAGATTGGAGACGCCGCTGACGTTCTCGAGACGATGGCGCGCGACAAAGATTGTTTCGTGGTGATGACGCTTTCTGGAGCGCTGACCGTCGCAAAGATGGGTTTCATATTTTGTGATTTGATTGAGAGTGGCCTGGTTAAGGCGGTCGTTTCTACCGGCGCGCTGATGGCGCACGGGCTGGTAGAGGCGACGGGGCACTCGCATTTCCGCTACGACCCAAAGATGAACGACAAGACTTTGTTCGAGGCTGGATATAACCGCGTTTACGACTCGCTCGAACCGGAAGTGAATCTGGACCACGTGGAAGAAGTGATGGACGATGTCCTTTCGAACTGGGATGCGGAGGAAGTTGCGTGCAGCTGGAAGATTCACCGGAAGATTGGCGAAACACTGCACAAGCAAGGAGCGGGGCGGGGAATTCTGAAGTCGGCTTATGAGCACAACGTGCCTGTGTTTGTGCCTGCGTTCAGCGACTCGGAATTGGGAATTGATTTTGCGTTGCAGAAGATCGCGCGGCTGCAAGAAAGGAAACCGTTGCTAAGATTTGATCCTTTCGAGGATTTCGAGAAGTTTGCGGATACGATGCTGGCGACGAAGCGCATGGGACTCTTTACGGTGGGCGGAGGTGTGCCGCGGAATTGGTCGCAGCAGTTTGGAGTGTACGCGGAGCTTCTGGCGCGGCGCGGTTACAAGAAAATTCCACTGAAGCGCTATAACTACGGCGTGCGAATTTGTCCTGAGCCGGTGCATTGGGGCGGGTTGAGCGGAAGCACGTACACGGAAGCGGTGTCGTGGGGTAAGTTTGTTCCGCCAGAAGAAGGCGGGAAATTCGCGGAAGTCTTTGATGACGCGACGGTGGCGCTGCCGCTGGTGGTGGGGGCGGTGCTCGACCGCATTGGGTATTTCAAGCGCGAGAAGGCGTAATTTCCCCTGGCGTTTGCTACTCATTCGAGTAGACGACAGAATCGTCGTGGTAGGGCACGCTGCAGGTCCCGTTTTGCGCGACAACGAAAGTAAATCGCTTGGAATCCGGGTTCCACGGCCGATGCAGAAGATCTAGTTAGAAGGGAGGAGAAAAAATGGCAAAGGCGGCGGATGCTGTGAGCAAATCTTTGTATGGCGTAAGTCCCGGAGTGGCGATGGTGCAGAAGTGGGTTGCGGAATTGAAGGAGAAGACAGGTCGATCGTTGGAAGAATGGATTGCGCTTGCGAAGAACGAAGGGCCGAAAGAGGAGAAGGCTCGGCGCGAGTGGTTGAAGACGAAACATAAGCTAGGGACTAACAGCGCTTGGTGGATTTCCGAGCGCGTGGATGGGAAGGGTACCGAGGAAGACTCGCCGGAAGCCTATTTGAAGGTGGCGGTGGTGTACGTTGAGGAGCAGTATTCGGAAGCGAAGGAAAAATTGCGGCCGATTTACGATGAATTGCTGACCTTGGGGAAATCGATGGGCGCTGATGTGAAGGCGTGCCCTTGCAAGACGATGGTGCCGCTGTATCGCGAGCACGTTTTTGCGCAGATAAAGCCGACGACGAATACACGGATTGATCTGGGGTTTGCGCTGGCACGCTACAAGGGAAAATTGCCGAAGAGATTGATTGATACAGGTGGATTGGCGAAGAAGGATCGCATTACCCACCGGATTGAGATTAAGACGTTGGCTGAGATTGATGGTGAAGTGAAGAAGTGGTTGAAAACGACGTATGAGTTGGATGAGAAAAGATGAGTTGAGAGGTCAAATAAAAGAGCAAAATGAAAGAATAAGGATTTTACGCGGAGGGTCGCAGACACACAGAAGAGAAAGGACGAAGAGTTAGTCGTCTTCGCCGATTAGGATGGCGGCGCCGAGGACGGTGGTCCAAAGGCCGCGCTTGTCGCCGACTGCGGATTGCGTGACGTTCATGGTGCGGACGATTTTGTTGGAGATGCGGTAGACCTCTTTTTTTTCGTCGAAG
>Ga0137360_10000861_pt1 | contig 17529 bp, 16 predicted proteins | sample Mad1_60_16metaG_FD_104924 | JGI IMG/M metagenome (GOLD analysis project Ga0137360, IMG submission 104924) | Vadose zone soil microbial communities from Angelo Coast Range Reserve, California, USA - Mad1_60_16 metaG | ecosystem: Environmental > Terrestrial > Soil > Vadose zone | place: USA... | reverse complement strand
GGCTGTTATTTGTGCCCGGGAAATCGGCGCGCGGGCGGAGCACAGCCGCCGCGGTATACGGGAACCTCCGTTTTTGACAACGATTACCCCGCGATGTTGCCGGAGGTCGCGCCTCTCCAAATTGATACGGTGGGCTTGCTGGTGGGGACGGCAGAGCAGGGAATCTGCCGGGTGATGTGTTTTTCTCCGCGTCACGATCTCACTGTTCCGCGAATGAGCCTGCAAGAATTGACCGGAGTCGTGAACGGGTGGGTCGAGCAGTACTCCGCACTCGGGCAGATTCCGTGGATTCGCCATGTGCAGATTTTCGAAAATCGCGGCGAGATGATGGGCGCCAGCAATCCCCACCCGCACTGCCAAATCTGGGCGAATGGTTCATTGCCCAACCTTCCAGTTCGGGAGCTGGAGTCTTTCCGGGAATATCACTCTGAAAAGCATTCTTGTCTGCTATGCGATTACTTGCAGTTGGAGCTGCAGTTAAGTGTGCGCGTTGTCTGCCAGAACGACGCTTTTGCCGTGGTCGTGCCTTTTTGGGCCATTTGGCCGTTCGAATCGCTGGTGTTGAGCAAGCGCCATCTCGCTTCCATCGATGAACTCAGCGGGAAAGAGCGGGAGCTCTTGGGCGACATCATGCGTCGCATCACCGTTCGTTACGACAATTTGTTTGAGACTGCTTTCCCTTATTCCATGGGATTCCACCAGAAACCCACCGACGGCGGCACCTATGAAGAATGGCACTTGCACGCGCACTACTTTCCTCCTCTCCTGCGCTCCGCAACGATTCAGAAATTCATGGTTGGCTACGAACTTCTCGGCTCCCCCCAGCGCGACGTCACGCCAGAGCGCGCCGCGGTACACCTCATCGAGGCCGGCGAGACACACTATTTGGATCGAAACCCGGATCAAGGCATCTAGATCGCGATCCCCTCACACTTCGCAAAGTCCAGCCTTGTAAACGATTGCCCCTTGGCGCCGTAGTCGGTGCCGTGTTAACGTCTCGCCCTGCGTCCCGCGAAGATGGTGGAAAGCCCGGGCACCGCGGATCTCCGGGATCTGTGAGACCAATTCGAAGTATCTTGGGCTGTCCGGCAATTTAGAATCAGGTTCTCATTCTTTCTGGACCCGCAACCAAAACGATGCTGCTCCCTGATCTTCGCAAAGCGGTCCTGGAAGCAATCCTTGAACTCGCGCGCAAGGGTCTGGTCCTCGGCACCTTTGGGCCGGCCCGCACCATGTCCCGTAAGAAGTCTCTGGTGGTCAGGAAACCATCTCCACGGAGAGTCGGCGGATGAATAATTTCTGCGAGCGAAAGAGTGCATCCCCAAGTAAACTTAGTGGGGCTTCGCGTTTCGCAATCGAAAAGCTTTATGGTTGGGGGATTCGAATGAAACGACCGATGACGTTAACAATCTTCACGGGAGCGTTGCTTATGACCACTCTGGGGGCGATTGGTGCAACACCGCGGCTTGGTTCCACAATCAAGAAGTCCTTCGGGAAGACTCCAGACGGCCAGCCGGTCGATCTTTATGTGCTGACCAACATCAGCGGCGCTGAAGTTTCCATCACTAACTACGGCGGCGCGGTGGTCTCTTTGAAGCTGCCGGACCGCAGCGGCAAGCTGGCGGATGTGGTCCTCGGCTACGAAACCGCCGACGGCTACGTGAATGACAAGAGCTATTTTGGCGCGCTCGTTGGACGCTACGGAAACCGCATCGCGCACGCGCAATTCGTGCTCGATGGCAAAACCTACACGCTCGCGAAAAACAACGGTGAGAACAGCCTGCATGGCGGCATCAAGGGCTTCAACAAGGCGGTTTGGGCCGCCAAGGTTCTATCCACCAAAGACGGCCAGTCGCTCGAACTGTCCTACCTCAGTAAAGACGGTGAGGAAGGGTTTCCCGGAAACCTTAAAGTCAACGTGATCTACACATTGACGGACGCCAACGCATTGCAAATCGAATATTCCGCGACCACCGACAAGAAAACCGTTGTCAATCTGACCAACCATTCTTATTTCAATCTCGCCGGTCAGAGTTCCGGGAATATTCTCGGCCACTAACTCATGATTCAGGCCGACAAATTCACTCCCGTTGATGCCAGCTTGATTCCTACTGGAGAACTCCGGGACGTCGCGGGCACTCCGTTCGATTTTCGCAAATCAACGGCCATCGGCGCGCGCATCGATCAAGAGGATGAGCAGTTGAAACTCGGCGGCGGATACGACCACAACTTTGTCCTGCGGCGCGCGGCTGACGTTGGGGAATCCCTGGCCGCGCGTGTCGTCGAGCCCACCACCGGCCGGGTCCTGGAAGTTTGGACCACCGAGCCCGGCGTGCAGTTCTATACCGGAAATTTTCTCGACGGCAAGACTGCCGGCAAGGGCGGCATGGCCTATCCGCGTCGCGCTGCGTTCTGCTTGGAAACGCAGCACTATCCCGATTCTCCGAACCAGCTGAAATTCCCGTCTGCGGTCTTGAATCCCGGCGAGCGCTACCACACCATCACCACCTACAGGTTTTCCGTTGAAAAGTGACCTTCGGCGACCGCTTCAGGGTTTGACGTGAGACCTTAGAGCTGGCTGGGTTGACGAAGGTGCTTTCACCAAAGACTCTCTTCTAACGTTCGGGCGCCGGTCGAATCTCCGCTGCCAAAGTGGCTGCGCTTCATTTGCGAGCGAGGTTTCTCCATCTTGTCGCCGTGACTACTCCACGGTAGCGTCTGCTTTCCATCAGTTAACTTCTCGCCCTTCCTGGGTCGGGGGGGGGCATTCCCGAGCGGGGTTCTCAAATTTCAATCGGATGTATCAATTCATTGCGTTTGTCATTTTACGCCCGGCCCAAACACAATTGCCCAAGGGTCATCCGTCTAAGATGGAGGTGGTTCGAAAACTTGCCGGGAAATGGCACATCTCTAGGATCTGCAAGGACCTACCTGCTTTGCGCTGCGGCCAATAAGGCATGGAAGTTGCCCATTGGCGTTGGAATTCTTGTCGGAGAGGTCGAATGGATTACGTGAATCCCGTGGAGCTCGTTCAGGAAGCGCTGCGAGTCGCCAAGAAAAAGGCCGCACTTTCGACGTGTGATCTTCTACTCCGAGGATTTCTTGCCGGGGCTTTCCTCGCTTACGCAACGTCGCTGGTCATGATCGTTTTATCGCAGGGATTGCCGCCGATTGTGGGAGCCCTGCTTTTTCCGGTCGGCTTTGTGATGCTCGTATTGCTCGGGCTTGAATTGGCTACCGGCAACTTTGCGCTATTGCCGGCGGCACTCGCGGCCGGGGAGGTGTCCCTGGGCAAACTGCTCCGAAATTGGGGCTGGGTGTACCTCGGCAACGTGCTGGGAAGTGTCTTCTATGCGGCTCTTTTCTACCTGGCGGTAACGAATTGCGGGGCCTCCGCAGGCGGCCCGCTGGGCGATTTGCTGAAGCAGGCTGCACAGAGAAAGACGCTGGCTTATATGGCGCTCGGCGGCAGTGGATGGACCACCGCACTTGTAAAAGGAATCTTGTGCAATTGGATGGTCACGATCGGAGCGGTGTTGGCGATGGTTTCCCGATCGACGGTTGGAAAGGTTGTAGCGATGTGGCTGCCGATCATGACTTTTTTTGCGCATGGGTACGAACACTCGATCGTGAATATGTTCGTGATTCCGGCGGGGATGTTGTTTGGCGCACCGGTTTCGGTGCGGCAGTGGTGGCTATGGAACCAGATTCCCGTCACGCTCGGGAATATCGTGTCGGGCGCGCTCTTAACGGGCCTGGCGTTGTACGTGACGTTTCGAGTGAAGCAAACTCCCTCCGATGCCGCGCCGGTCGCTCTTCCGCAAAGGGTGGAAGAGATCAAACTAGACCGCACGGCGGAAGCGCAGGTGTTGTGATGAAGTGTCCCGGCATTCTGCAAGAGGCGCCACGATGATGGAGAGGCTCGTGGTTGTAGGAAATGGAATGGCGGGTGTCGCTTGCGTCGAACAAATCCTGAAGCATGCGTCAGAATTTGAAATCACAATCTTCGGGGATGAAACCCACCTCAATTACAACCGTATCCTGCTGTCCTCGGTGCTGGCTGGCGAGAAAGCAGCGGATGAAATCCAGCTGAATGGCCTCGAGTGGTATGCAAAACATGGGATTGAGTTGCGTCTCGGCATTCGAGTCACGGACGTGGATGCCGAGCGCAAGATGGTGACCGGCGATGACGACAGCAAAACGCCGTTCGACAAATTGCTGATCGCAACGGGAAGCACTCCGCTGATTCCTCCGATGGATGGATTGGAAAAAGAAGGCCTGTTTGTCTTTCGCAATCTGGACGACACACGCGCGCTGCTCGATCGCGCGGCGCCAGGCAAGAAGGCGGTGGTGATCGGCGGAGGTCTGCTTGGGCTCGAAGCAGCGCGCGGCTTGCAAGTGCAAGGTTGCGACGTAACGGTCGTCCACTTGATGGATACCCTGATGGAGCGCCAGCTTGATCTCACAGGTGGCAGTTACCTCAAAGCGAAAATGGAATGTCTTGGCGTGAAGGTGCTTCTGGAGCGCAGTACCACCGCTATTCTCGGGAATGGAAAAGCAGAAGGCGTGGCTTTCAAGGATGGCAGCAGCATCGAGGCGGATTTTGTAGTCATCGCCGCCGGAATCCGTCCGAATGTGGAACTCGGGCGCAAAGCGGGCTTGCAAGTCAACCGCGGCATCATTGTTAACGACTATATGGAAACGTCGAATCCCGATGTCTTCGCCGTCGGTGAGTGCGTGGAGCACAACGGCACATGCTACGGCCTTGTGGCGCCACTCTTTGAGCAAGGGAAAGTACTGGCCGCGACGATTACCGGAAACCGAGGAGCGGTTTACCGCGGCACCATCCAGGCAGCGAAGCTAAAGATCATGGGAGTGGACGTTTTTTCCGCCGGTAACTTCAGCGAGAAGGCTCCCGGGACGGATGCGGTGCGCTACGAGGATCCCGCGCTGGGCATTTACAAAAAGCTGACCGTGCGAGACGGCAAGCTGGCCGGTGTCATTCTCGTGGGAGACACTTCGGAGAGCCATCGCTACATGGATTGGCTACGGTCACAGACGGACTTGACGGCCATGCGCCGCCAACTTCTTTTTCCCGGGCCTGCGGATGATGCGGGTCTTGATGTTGCGGCGATGGCGGACAGCAAGGTGGTTTGCGGGTGTAATGGGGTTACCAAGGGCGTGATTATTCATGCCGTGCATGAGAAGGGAATTAGTACGCTCGCGCAGCTGAAAGATTCGACGCGGGCGTCAACGGGTTGCGGCAGCTGCACGGAAGTTTGCCAACAACTATTGAAGGCCGTTGCGCCGGAGTTTCAGGAAGAAGCGAAGAAGTCTCTCTGCAAGTGCATCCCGTTTCCCGAGGACAAGCTTCGCGAGATTTTGCGCAGCCAGAGATTGCGATCCGTGCAGGAAGTTCTGGAGATCTACGGGAATGGCATTGGCTGTGAAATCTGTAAGCCGGCGCTGAGCTATATGGTGGATATGCTGTGGTGCGGCGACCACGATGAAGATCGCTCGGCCCGTTTCATCAACGACCGCGTGCACGCCAATATTCAGAAGGACGGAACGTTTTCCGTGGTGCCGCGAATTCGCGGCGGTGTCACCTCGGCGAAAGAATTGCGGCGTATCGCGGACGTGGCCGAAAAATACAACGTGCCGATGGTGAAGATCACCGGCAGCCAGCGTATCGACTTGCTCGGCGTCAAGAAAGCGGATCTACCGCAGATCTGGGCGGATTTGGGAATGCCCTCCGGCCAGGCGTACACCAAAGGTGTGCGCATGGTGAAGACTTGCGTGGGCACGGATTTTTGCCGCTTCGGCGTGCAAGATTCGACGAAGGCAGGCGTCGAGCTGGAACGGCGGCTGGAACATTTATACACGCCTCACAAGCTGAAGATGGGCGCGGTGGGCTGCCCGCGCAATTGCGCCGAAGCGACCGTAAAGGACATCGGCCTGGTCGGACAGGAGGGGAGCTGGCAGGTGGTGGTGGGGGGCGCCGCCGGTAAGAAGGTTCGCAAGGCCGACCTGTTGATCACCGTTGAGTCGACGGAGGAAGCGCTGCAGGCGGCTACTTTGTTCTTCCAGTACTACCGGGAGAACGCGAATTATCTGGAACGCACCTACGATTTCGTGGAGCGCAAGGGAATTGAAAATGTTCGCCGCGACACGGTCTATGCGCCGCTGGCGATCCAGCAGGGTTTGCGAGAGCGGCTGCGAAAGTCCAAGCGCATTTCGCGAGATGCGTGGCTGGAAGGCGATGCGCCGCGGCACCCCACGCAGTTCGTTCAAATTGAGCCGCTGGAAAAGGTGCCGGCGTGAACAATAAACAATGGATTCGTGTCACGGCGATGCAGAATATCCCGCTGCGGGAGGGGCGATCGGTGAACGTCGCCGGCCGTGAGATTGCGATTTTCAATCTTGGTGATCGCGTGCTGGCCATCGATGGGCGTTGTCCGCACCAGGGTGGCCCGTTGGCGGAAGGAATTGTTAACGGCACCACAGTGGTTTGTCCCCTCCATGCGTGGAAAATCAGCCTGGAAACGGGAAGTATTACGAAGCCAAACGAAAACCCAGCCTGCGTCGCGACGCATCGCACGCGCATCGAGTCGGGTATCGTTCTTGTCGAAGTCCCAGAGGCATCCCAAGAGATGGAAGAACGTCCACTTTCGTGCGGAGAGCAGAAGCGCGCTCGTTTGGGTAACTCCCCTTCCCCAAGCCCTGCTTTGTAAGGATCGCCGATAGATGGGGCTGGCGGCGGGGACATTTCTAGTTGACAATTCAATGTCATGAGCGGATTTGCCGGATTACGGGTGCTAGCGCTGGAAAGCCGCCGCGCCCCAGAGCTTGCCAAGTTGATTTCCGCTTACGGCGGCGAGCCCGTTGTTGCGCCGGCAATGCGCGAAGTACCGCTGGAATCCAACAGGGAAGCACTGTCCTTTGCGGCGGCTCTCCTCGCTGGCGAATTCGACATGGTCATTTTCCTGACCGGCGTCGGCGCGCGGGCAGTTCTTAGCGTCGCCGAGACGGCCTACAAACGCGACGACTACATCGCCTCCCTCCAACGTGTGAAAGTGATTGCGCGCGGGCCGAAACCGGTCGCTGTTCTGCGTGAACTCGGCGTGACTCCTGCCATTACGGTTCCCGAACCAAATACTTGGCGCGAGCTTCTGCTCGCGCTAGACGAGGCGGACGCTTCCCAAGGGGAGTTGCGCTTGCGTGGGGCGCGTGTTGCTGTCCAGGAATATGGTGTATCCAATCACGAATTGCTGAGCGGGCTTCGTGAACGAGGCGCAGCGGTTACACCGGTGCCCGTCTACCAATGGGCGCTACCAAACGACTGCGCTCCCATTCGCGCTGCCGTCAAGTCAATTGCCGATGGAGAGATTGATGCCGTGCTTTTCACCACTAGCGTCCAAGTTGCGCACCTGTTGCAAATTGCCGCGGAGATGAAATTGGAAGAGCCGATGCGACTGGGTCTGAGCCGTACGATTGTCGCTTCGATTGGGCCGACGACTTCCGAAGAACTCGAGAGACAGGGGATTCGAGCCGACCTTGAGCCGTCGCATCCCAAGATGGGTTTCCTGGTGAAGGAAACTGCTGAGCAATCCGCGGAACTGTTTCGCCGGAAGCGGCAGGGGAGTGGCCCCGGACAAGGCCGTGCCTAGCCATCAGTCAAGTCGCTTTTTCATGCCCGGATGGGCGTATCGGTTAAGTGCAAAACCTCTTCGTGTGGCTTGCTGGCTGCGCGCGGCGATGCTTTTTCGCCCTCCTCGAAATGTGGCAGGGGGCGAGCGACGTCGCCGATGATGAGCAGAGCAGGAGCAGGCAGGCGCGGCTCCAAGGCCAATTGGTGCAGCGTGGTTCGATGAATTTGTTGCTCTGCCTGAGTGGCGTTGGCAACCACGAGGCAGGGTGTCCGGCCGTTGAGCCCGCCAGCGCTCAATCTGGCAGCGATCTCGCTGTAATCCGCCCCGGGCATGTACACAACGTGAGTAGCATCTTGGGAGATCACGTCATCCCACACGGCGGGCGTGTCACCGGCTGCATGATTGCTGACGAAAACCAGCTTCGACGCAAAGCGCCGGTCCGTTAGCGGAATTTTTGCCGCCGCTGCCGCTCCCATGGCCGAGGTAACTCCGGGCACAACCTCAAAATCGATACCTGCCAGAGAAAGAGCTTCCATCTCTTCCCCGACGCGCCCGAACAGAAGAGGATCACCACCCTTGAGCCGCACGACCTGACGGCCGTCCCGGGCAGCGGAGATGAGCAAGGAATGAATTTTCTCTTGGGAAATTGCGGCCTGTCCACAACGTTTGCCCACGTTGCGGACCTGTGTCGAAGCCGGGATCAAATCGAGAATCTTTGAGGAAACCAGGTCGTCGTGCAAAACGACCTCGGCTGCTCGAAGTACGCGTAGCGCTTTGACCGTCAGGAGATCGGGATCTCCTGGACCGGCTCCCATCAGATAGACTTTCCCCTTCATGGCTGGCGCGGACATTGGATGCCGTCCCGCCGCTAGCTTTAGCCAGCGGCCTTTCTTGCGGCGGCAGTCCGAAGATGCTGCCAGCCGCTAATACCGCACTAGAACACTAGCACTATCGCTGGCCGGCGAGGTGCGGAAGAATGAATTCTTTGAATCGACATTCCTGATAGTTGACAGTGGGGAAAGCCAGGATTGCAAAAGGTCAACCGGAGCATTTCGATTGGCGGCGATTTCGGCGGAAAGCTTCGAAGGCCTCCTCGCTGGCGTCCTCGTGCAGCAGCCGTTTCCGTTCCTCAGGATCTAGCTTGGAGGATTGGAGCTTGTCGCGAACTTCGCCTAATTGAGCGAGCCATTCTTCGAATTCCGGGCCGAACTGTTCTTCGAGTTGCTTTCTGAGGCGCTGAGCGAGGGCCGGGCTTTTTCCCGCCGTCGAAATGGCGATCTGCAGCGCTCCGCGCTGTACCACGGCGGGATAGTAGAAATCGCAAAGAACGGGAACGTCCACGATATTGCAGAGCACGCCGCGCCGCGTCGCTTCTTCGAATATGCGCTGGTGAAGTTCCGCAGACGATGTGGCGGCCAGAACCAAGAACATTCCTGTCAGGTCGTCCGGTTGGAAAGAACGCTGATGCCATTCGATGCGGCTCGATTGCGCCCAGGAGCGCACTTGCGGCGTCGCTTCAGGAGCCACCACGCGCACGCGAGCGCCGGCTTCCAGGAGGCCAGCGATCTTTGATTCAGCAATGGTTCCCGCTCCGAGCACCAGGCAGGGCCGCGCCGAAAGCTTAAGGAACATGGGGAAGAGTCTTGTAGGTCTCATTTTCTTACTGGAGGCCGCCATGCACTGAAGTCGGGCCATCAAATCTAACGCAAATCTGAGCTGTTATTGTACTCACGATCAAGCCGGGAACGCGGGAAATTTGGTCTTACGAGAGTCGATCGGGAGTCAAGAGAGCGGTCATTTCGAGGACGCGGCGATAGTAGTCGCGCTGGGTGAGTTGCGAGGCCGCCGCATCGTCGATGATGAAAGTGACGTCGGGATGGAGTTGAAGGGCGGAGGCGGAGACTGCGGAGGTGATCGGCCCTTCGATGGACTTCGCGACGGCAGCCGCCTTGGCCTCGCCGGAGGCGAGCAAGAGAATTTTTCGTGCCTCCAAGATCGTACCAATGCCCATGGTGATGGCGCAGCGCGGACTCTCCTCACCAGGAGCGAAGAACTTAGAGTTGTCGTCCGTCGTTTCCTGGCTCAAAACCTTCAAACGCGTGCGGGAGCCGATGCTGGAAGTCGGCTCGTTGAAGCCCACGTGGCCGTTGCGTCCGATGCCCAGGAGCTGAAGGTCGATTCCTCCGGCGCTTTGGATTGCCGCTTCGTAGGAAGCGCAGTACTGATCGTAATTGCCGCGGATGGTTCCGTCGGGAATGTGGATGTTGCTGGGATTCACGTTGACATGCGCGAAGAGGTTTTCCCGCATGAAGTGATGAAAGCTCCGAGGGTGTGCGGCGGTAAGTCCAAGATATTCGTCCAGATTAAAGGTTACGACGCGAGAGAAATCGAGTGAGCCCTGTTTGTGAAGATCCACGAGATATTTGTAGACGCCGACCATGGTGCCGCCGGTTGCCAATCCGAGCGCCAACGAAGGTTTCTTGCGCACCGCACTGGCGATGAGTTGTGCCGCCTGACGACTGATTTCTTCGTCGTCGCGTTTCAGGATAGCCAGCATGCTCGGTCCTTTCTGAACTCCGCCTTTCCATCTCTTGAAATAACTATGCCGGCGAAAAAGATTCGTCGGCTTTAGCGGAACATAATGACGAGATTGTGCCGGTCCGAACGATAGAAGCCCAGCTGCGAAATCTGAGGCTATTCGTCTTGCCGCGCAAACACTTCTTGCGCAAGATGAAAGGCCGAGTTCGCAGCAGGCACGCCGCAATAAATAGCCGTTTGCAGGAGAACCTCGCGGATTTCTTCGCGGGTCACGCCGTTGTTCAACGCGGCGCGCAGGTGCAGGCGAAGCTCTTCAGGCCGATTCAGCGCCACCATCATCGCCAGAGTGAGCATACTACGTGTCTGCCGGGGAAGGCCGGGACGGCTCCAGATTTCTCCCCAGGCGTAACGCGTGATCAGGTCTTGAAGCGCTTCGTCGAATTCAGTCAGATTCTTCAGCGATGTATCTACATGCGCATCCCCCAGCACGGCACGCCGCACCTTCATTCCTTGCTCGTAGCGCTGGCGCTCATCCATCGGCAGGCCTCCTCAGGAGTGCAGAAACACGGAAATTTCATTGTTGAATCGGTCTTGCTCTTCGATATTGGAGAGGTGCGCAGCGTTGAGCTCAATATATCGCGCACCTGGAATCTGATCCGCGAGAAAGCGTCCGTCCGCGGGCGGCGTGGCCGGATCGTGCGCACCGGCGATCACCAACGCGGGTATGCGAATCCTGCTTAATTGGTCGCGGCAATCGAAATCGCGAACGGCAGCGCAACACGCCACATAGCCATCTGGGTTTGTTTCCTCAAGCATTTTCTGGGTATTGGCAATCGTTGCCGGTGCCTTCTGGCGGAAAGCGGGTGAGAACCATCGCTCGACCACTGCGGAAGCGACCGGTTTCATGCCATTTTTTCGAACCGCTTCGATACGGGCATTCCAAGTTTCTGGAGTTCCAATCCTTGCGCCAGTGTTACAGAGTACGAGTCTTTTGAGGCGTTCGGGTGAGTTGATTCCCAGCCACATGCCAATCATTCCGCCCATAGATAGTCCGCAAAAATGGACGTGGTCCAGCCCCAAAGCATCCAGCAACGCAATAACATCTCCCCCGAGCTGCTCGATCGAGTAGGGGCCCGGCGCGACCGACGATTGTCCGTGACCCCGCGAATCGTAGCGCAAGACCCGGAGCTTCTTTCGAGCCTCGGGAACTTGCGGGTCCCACATGGAATAATTCGCGCCGAGCGAATTCGAGAACACCAGTACAGGTGATCCACTTTGACCTTCGAGCGCGTAATGAATTCGGGTTGCACCCGCCTTCACGATGGGCATACGGATTATTTTTCTCCCTTAGGAATTTTGCCCCGGCTTGCGGCGACCACTCGGTAGACATATTCTTCCGCTGCCCCCAGGTAATTGCGAGGGTCGAACAAGCGATCCAGATCACGCGTCGAAAGTTGCGCTCCGACCTTCCGGTCGGCGCTCAAAATCGTCCGCAAATCGCGCTTCTCCTTGCGCGCCGTTGCGCACGCCGTCTGGAGGATTTCATGAGCCCGGGCTCTGCCGATTTTCTCGCCAAGCGCCATACTGACCGCTTCCGTGAAGATCAACCCTTGCGTTATGTCGAGATTCTTGCGCATGCGTTGCACGTCGACTTCAAGTTTCGGCACTATCGTAGCCAAGTGATGGATTGCGCCGGCCGTCAATTGGACGATGTCCGGCAAAGTCTCCCACTCAGCGTGCCAACCGCCCAGCCCGCGTTCGTCCTCTTGCACTATCGCCGTGAGCAAACTGCTGACCAGTCCGGGAACACGTATGGCAGCCTGGAGCATCACCGCTGAACTCACCGCATTGCGCTTGTGCGGCATGGTTGAAGAGTCTCCGCGTCCCTCGGCGGCGGGCTCAAAGATTTCTGCAACTTCGGTTTGCATGTGCAAAGAAATGTCGCGCGCAATTTTTCCCACCGTTCCGCCGCACAAGCCCAGTGTGACACCGACTTCGGCGATGCGATCTCTGTGGCTGTGCCAAGGGAGATCGGGCAATCCGAGCCCCAGTTCCGCGGCCAGGAGACTTGCAACATCCGGACCGCGGCTTCCGAGCGCAGCCAGTGTTCCCACGGCGCCGCCGAGCTGTACCACGATGCAGCGCTTTCTTGTCTCCGTCAGCCGCGCGAGATGCCGCATAACAGCATCCAGCCAGCCCGCGATCTTGACCCCCAGAGTGGTCGGCAATGCATGTTGCATCCAAGTGCGGCCGGTGATGAGCGTTGACCGATGTTTCTCGGCGAGCGCGCCCAGTGGCTTCGCCAGGCTGTCTAAATCGCGCGCGATCAGGTCCAACGCCTGGCGCAATTGGAGTATGCGGCCAGTGTCGATGGCATCCTGGCTGGTTGCACCCCAGTGCACGAAATGAGCGGCTTTTTTGTCTTTTTTCGCCACCAGTGCCGTGAGGTTCTTTACGAGAGGAATCAGAATATTTCCGGCGTGAGCAGCCGCTTGGGCCAGCGCGGCAGTATCGAAGAGCTCCGCCCTACACTTTTTAGCGATCACCGCCGCCGCTGCGCCTGGAATGACACCGGCACGGGCCTCGGCGCGCGCAAGCGCAGCCTCGAAATCGAGAATTCCTTGGAGCGTGGCGCGATCGGTGAACAGGCTGTCGACGGCTGATGAGCGGAAAAGGGGATCGAGAAGATTCATGCGATGAGTGTAATCACTCCTGGCAGACAATGAAAACGGTTTCCTCGCGCTCTTGATGAAACAGATCTCCTGCTTGAAGGAAATGCAAGCTTCGGAGGGACTGAGGCCAGGCTAGACGCGTTCGAGAATTATGGCAATTCCTTGCCCCACGCCGATGCACATGGTGCAGAGCGCATATCTGCCATTGGTTCGCAAGAGCTGATAAAGCGCCGTGGTTACTAGCCGTGCGCCACTGGCACCCAAAGGGTGCCCGAGTGCAATCGCACCACCGTTCGGATTCACGTGCTTCGCATCGTCCGGAATTCCCAATTCGCGCAAGACCGCCAGCGCTTGTGACGCGAACGCTTCATTCAATTCCACGACGTCCATTTGCCCAACCGACAATCCTGCCTTCGCCAGAACTTTTCGCGTCGCAGGAACTGGTCCCATACCCATGATTCGTGGAGCGACGCCCGCCGCCGCCGCCGCAACGACTCGGACTTTTGGCGTCAATCCGTGCCGTTTCATCGCCGCCTCTGAAGCCAGCAGCAATGCACAAGCTCCATCATTCACTCCAGAAGCATTTCCAGCAGTGATCGTGCCATGTGGTTTCACCACGGGTTTCAGTTTCGAAAGCGCCTCCAGCGTCGTGTCCGGCCGGGGATGCTCATCCTCTGAGAAAAGAAACGGTTCACCCGTCTTTTGTGGAATCGGCACGGCCAAAATCTCCTGTTTCAACCTGCCGCTCCGGATGGCCTCAGCCGCGCGCTGCTGGCTCCTGAGTGCGAACAGATCTTGATCCTCGCGAGAGATATGAAATTCCTCGGCGACGTTCTCGCCGGTTTCCGCCATGGAATCAACACCGTATGTTGCTTTCATACAGGGGTTTATGAATCGCCAGCCGATCGTGGTGTCTTCCATTTTCATCGAGCGCGAATACGCAGCATCCGCCTTGCCGACCACAAAGGGTGCTCGCGACATGCTCTCGACGCCCCCGGCAATCATGAGATTTGTCTCGCCGCATTTGATGGCCCGCGCGGCAGTCGCGATGGCGTCCATGCTCGAACCGCAAAGCCGGTTAACAGTGGTGCCCGGCACTTCTTTCGACAAGCCCGCTAGCAAGAGCGCCATGCGGGCAACGTTTCGATTGTCTTCGCCTGCTTGATTGGCGCAGCCATAGACGACGTCATCAACCATGCTCCACTCGACACCGGGGTTGCGCGTAATCAGAGCTCTGATTGGTATTCCCGCGAGATTATCGGTGCGAATCGCCGCAAGGAGTCCGCCGTACCGTCCGAATGGCGTTCGAGTGGCGTCGCAGATGTATGCAGTCTCCATGGTTATCCTTGGAATTTCCTCCTACCCGTCCTAGCCGTAAAGCCCCGGCGTTCAGACCGAGGATATAAGGCTGCTTTCTTTGGTTTGTTCTATCATCCTCGCGTCCAAAAGACCTCTGGGCGGATAGCCCACAAGTTAAGCCTCTTCGTTGTCCTGGTCTGAAGTAAGGGCGTTGTGGGAGGAACCCACCGAAGAGACCGGACCAACATCCGGCTCCGTAGGAATCTTCTCCCTTTTGGGTGAGCAGGATGTCAACTCTAGTTTATACGCAACGGCTGCGGTGCGCGCTACCGCAACATGCATCTCGCCGAATTGGACCACGTCACTACTTCGTTGGCCGAGAGCTCGGTCGTCCTTCTGGAGCCAGTTTTCATGCCAGGTGGTGCGCCAAAGGCGCATGAAGTTTCCTATGAAGGAAGCCGTACGTCGTTGATTCGGCAAGACCGAGACGTGGGCTGTATTCATCCTTTGTTGTGGCTCTCCGAGAGCCATGAATTACTTGTTGCGGGGAGCTTCAACAGGATTAAGGCGCGCCGCGCGCGCGGCGGGGTATAGACCGACGAGACTGACGATAATCGGCAGGTTGAACGACTGGAGAACCAACCCGACCATCTCGCGGCACTACCTGGCGAGTTCGTCCGCCTACCATTCGGCCAGATTGCGCTCTTGAACGCGGATCGTGCCAGCGTGGGGGTTAGGCCCGGCCATCAAGCTCAACTGCGTTGACTTGCCAAAGCCGGAACCATCCCAGGAACTCGCCTTTTCCAACGGTGAGGGAGACGTCGCCGACCGCGCCAATGGCAGTTTCTCCCAGCTGTTAGGCGATTTTCTTGGCTCCCTTGAAACGTATCTCCAAAGCCTGATCAAGGGAACCAAGTTGCGTCGGCACGTATGGCCCGTAGAGAAAGCGCTTTCCAGGGCCGGGAAGCCCAGCGGCTACTTTCGTTTGATCTCAACGGGCTGAAGCAGTTTGAAATCGAGTGCCGTCTCCGCAGCTAGCGTGAGCTCGCGATTGCCGGTGAATCCCGCACCACCGGTACCTGCTGCAGCACCGATCAACGCACCGATGGCAGCGCCCTTGCCGCCACCAGCGATCGCGCCGATAGCCGCTCCGCCGGCTGCGCCACCGCCTACCATGGTCGCAGTGCGTTTGCCTTTTCCCTTGCTGGACATAGTTGGTGCGGAGGTTTGAATCTCATAATCCTTCCCGTTTACGGTGACGCTCTCAAGTGTGAGAGCCAGCGTAGCACCGCCTTTGAATCGTCCCGCAGCTTTCGCATCCTTTACGACTCCCTCTGCGCGCGCACCCTTCGGGATAGCAACCTTGCCGTCGACTTCAACGGGAGACTCGACGGTCGCTGAGAACCTGTCTCCAGACTTGCTGGTCTTCGAACTTATAGTTTGATCCAGGACGACAGTGATAACGGTCTCAGCGGGAACGACCACCGGCTTTGGTTCGATGGCTTTTTTCACGGCGGTTTTTGCCGCTTCTGCTATGGACGGAGAAGAAGAGCTAGCGTCCGGGCCGGCTTGCTGGTCAGCCGGCTTTTGGCACCCTGCGACCAGCATGCCCACAGATAAAGCAGACACCCAGATTGTCGCGAGACGACGATTCATCAAATCCTCCACAGGCTGGACGGTATTCTTCAAACATACTCTCATCCATTGTGAAGTCAATTTGCCTTATCATATTGGTCAAATGCTCGAATGTTGCTCCCGGGAACAAGATCAGCGTTATGTTCCGGATCGTGTTCAGATGTTCAGGGCTGCTGAGTTTATAGTAGTTTACGGCTCCCTGAATCCAAGTTCGTTACGATTCTCCTCGCCCGCGGCACCTAACTGATGAATCCGTTTCACCGCATGGGGAGCTACAGAAACGAAGGATTGAGAAATCAGTCGGAGTCCGATATACCGGACACCGATATGATGGATGATTTTGAATCAGTTCCTGCCTCTCTCACCGGCAGTCTTGCATATCCTGCTGGCCCTCTCCAGCGAAGACCGTCATGGATACGGGATCATGCAAGAGGTGGCGCGGCAATCCGAAGGGCAATACAAACTGAGGCCAGGGACGCTCTACGAGAATCTACAAAAGCTGCTTGAGCAGGGCGTCGTCAAGGAATCTCCCCCGCGGTCCTCAGCCGAGGCCCTAGAGCGGTGGTGCTCTTTGCGCTAACACGCGCTCACATTGTCTTGACACTCCTGGGCACTCCGTCCAAACTGAATCTACCCCTTCTCCGAAAATCTAAGTGTTTCGTGTGAGCCGATGCGCATTCTTGTCGCCGAAGTTGACGCGCCACTTGCAGAATTTCTGCACCAGCGGCTGGAGCAAGAGCAATTCGCGGTACAACTGGTTTCCAATGGGGCGGAGGCTGAACGGCTGGCCTCCGAGCAGCCCTACGATCTCGTGATCCTGGATCTCAATCTGCCAGGAGCCGGCGGGCTGGATGTCCTTCGCGGGATTCGCTCCAAAAAGCCGGATTTGCCGGTCGTCATGGTGACCGACGCGAGCATGGTTGAGGAACGCGTCCGTTGGCTCGATGCCGGTGCGGACGATTATGTCGCCAAGCCTTTTGCCTTTGTCGAACTTGCCGCGCGCATTCGCGCCGTTCTGCGCAGAGGGAACCGGCCCGCGCGCGCGATTCTGCGGATTGATGACCTGGAGGTCGACCGCGTCAGCCACACGGTGCGGCGTGGAATTCGCAACATCGAACTCAGCCCAAAGGAATTCGCTTTGCTTGAATTCCTGATGCGCCACGAAGGCCGACCGGTTTCACGTGCGGCCATTGTCGAGCAGGTCTGGAAACTCAATTTTGACGTTATAACGAATGTCGTGGACGTGTACATCAATTATCTTCGCCGCAAGGTGGATTTCGGGTACAACCGGGCTCTGATTCGAACCATTCGGGGTGTAGGCTACCAGATTGGCGGAAACGGCCGGCACGCCTAATCGCCGGACTGAAATCCGCATTCAATTTCCATTCCGGGAAATTATTTTTGAGCGCGGCCTCGCACCGAGTTTGCTATCCTACGCCGCGTGAAACCTCTTTTCCTGATTGATACGGACACCGCTTCCGATGACGCCGTGGCCTTGATCATGGCACTGCGCTCTCCTCAAGTAGGCGTGTTGGCCATTACCACGGTTGCGGGGAACGTAGCCGTTCAGCAGTCCACGCGCAATGCGCTCTTCACCGCGGAACTCTGCGGCACGGACGTCCCAGTCTTTATGGGCGCGGAAAAACCGCTGAATCGCCCGCACCAGAGCGCGCACTGGTTTCATGGCCGGGATGGTCTGGGAGACCACGATTACACGGCTCCCCGCAGGGCACCGG
>Ga0137360_10000859_pt1 | contig 17562 bp, 22 predicted proteins | sample Mad1_60_16metaG_FD_104924 | JGI IMG/M metagenome (GOLD analysis project Ga0137360, IMG submission 104924) | Vadose zone soil microbial communities from Angelo Coast Range Reserve, California, USA - Mad1_60_16 metaG | ecosystem: Environmental > Terrestrial > Soil > Vadose zone | place: USA... | reverse complement strand
TTTTGGAGAATAGAAATGGAGAAGGTGGCAGTCTTTCCCGTGCCGGATTGGGCCTGTGCGATGACATCATGACCCTTCACCACGGGGACAATGGCACGCTGCTGAATGGCGGAAGGTCGTTCGAAACTGCGGTACTGTCAAAGGATGGTGGTGGAAACCAGAAGAAGCACTCACCCGTAAGCGTAGACCCCACGGAGTAGCTCTGGCCTAAGATCCATGTTGTCGAAGCTGTGCGTACGGAATAAGTTAGTGAACTGGATCGTCTGTAGGTTGATTAATAAATTACTTGTCGACAACTTGATCCCAGTTTGATTCGATTTCGGCTTCGGGGACATCTTGGAGAGATTCTTCTCTGGAACGGACCAAAATATTAGAGGATTCGGGGATAGATGTAAAGATGCGAGACACTGACGCGGACATGAGTTGATATCAAAAATAGATCCTAGGTGTCGACGATGTGCGTCGACGGTGGTTGAGTGAATGAGAATGAGGTCAATGGGGGTTTGTACACTGATAGTCTGCAATTTTCCTGCCTACTCACCTTTCGGTTCATCCCGAATTTATTAAAACTCCGCGCCTCACTGACTCGACTAAGACCAAGTTTAGAAGTGCTCATTCGACGAATGCATCGCACGAGGGATAGGCGACATCGTCCAACTAGTCTGATCTTGGTGTCTGGCTATTTAATTCTGCGACATGCCAACCGTCACCGATCGAAAGGCTTGTTCGGAGCTCGGTACTACCCCTCTCATTCTAAATGGACACGACCGCTCTAAAGTGCATGAGCACGGTTTGAGGGGCAACTGGGTGCGCTGCCCATGCCTCCAACCTGCCTGACTTGCAGCAGCCTAGTCGCACGTTTTCATGCCACCATTAGAGGTTGACGGAGACAGCCGTTGATAACCCTTGCTTGCCTCGTTTTCTTTCTTCCTGCTGCGCATATTCCTCTATAACTCGTGACGGACGCACTTCCACACCTAGCGCATCATGGCCCCAATGACGTTTCCGTGCGGCCACGGGTCAGCCAAGCAGGCGTAAAACCCTGTGCCATGCCATTCGTCCTTGACCTTCGGATGTCACGGGGCTGTCGTCTCCTATCACCCATCAAGTGCCGCAACGACACCAAATCTGCGCAAATTGATCTTAGTGCCAAAGGGTCTGTGATCACATCACATCAGCCACCCTGGCTGTCACCGCCGTGCGGCCTCTCACTGTGATTCTCCAGTAGTCATCTTGTTTTCCGCGACTTGCGACGAACAACTGACTGGCCCTCATGTCTCAAAGGTTAAACATGACTATGTATAAGTGTTCTGTATGACGTCCTGCTCAATTCGCCGGCACCCTCGTGAACATGACACGTGTTTCATAAAAGGGCATTGCTTTATCCCAGTTTTTCCCGTCTTCTGCTTTATGATCACCTATCTCTGCGTCTCATTGGCAACTAAACGCGTCTCATTGTTGGGCGCAGCAAAGTCCTTATAGTATATACTTTCGCCGAAAGGGTGGCATTGACATGGTTGAAAGCGCAACACGACATCTGGAGCTCCGCCCTCCTCCCTTTCCTCCACTGATTCTGTCTGACAGGCCTGTGTTCTCATTTGATCCGCTCCAGCAACTAAGAGTTGGTGCACTGACCAGCATTAGGAACCTCGATGATACATCGTATTTGCTTCATCCCTTTCCTCTTGCCATATGTGCGTGATCATCAGAGAGTGCCACCCTACGAATCGATAACATGCCTTCTGGCGCAGGCACTACTACAATGCCCCACCCTTTATTTCTTCCGACGATCGGCATTTTGACTCTTGTGTCCATCAGGTAGGCGCTCCGCAATCTCACTATAACCTCTTCACCCACTCCTTAATCGAGAAAGGGGAAAAGGCAACACTCCTTGTTTTTGGTTCCGGAATCAATGGGAAGTACCTGGCACCGACCGAGGGTTTGATCTGATTTTCGTCAACATGTTGCAGCACAGTGGTTCGTCAACGGCGCCTAGGACATCATCCCCGATATGTAATACCCATCGCAGTAAGCCACCATTGTACAGGACAGTACCCAGTACAGCCTGGGTACAGTACATTCTTGCGCCTGTCTAAATACTCTCAAATAACACAATTTCACGGCGAGCGTCGGCCACCATCTATGGCCATCCATCAGATCCAGATAATCCATTGTACGTGTACATGCCCTAGTTGCCTAACTGTAAGCGCACACGCTTATACTCGTAGTGCAAACGAGAGGGGCAGGATCATTATTACCGTCAGTCAGTCAGATTCCGTTCCATCATATTCGTGATCCCAAAGCAAACACGCCACGCCACCATCGCCATCGGTGGGAAACAATACCCGGAACACACAGCATGGTGGTCACGGCCCCCATCGGAACTCGCTTACTTGTCAGTGCCGTTCCAGTCCGACTTGGAGGACCGTCGTGGGGCTGGGCCATCAGGTCGTCATGCATCGGTGTTTATGCATGTAGAAAGATGCAGAGTGAGAAAACAACAGTGCTCCAACAACAAGCCCCGAAGCTTGACAGCAGATGGGGAGAGAGTAATTCACAATGGCTACTACAGCATTATACGAGCAAAGGGGTAAAAAACAAGTGCTACTAGTGCGCGGCGCTCCTAAAACTTGAAGTCTCGCCCGCCCTTGTCCCTCTTGCCGCGGTCACGGTCACGGTCGGCCTCCATCTTCTGACGTTTCTTCGCCATCTCTTTCGCGACCATGTCCGAGAAATCCTCTCGCCCTGGACCCTGACCAGGCACTCCCGCGTTCCCGCGCGACTGCGCGTCGTATCGCTTACGCAACTCTTCTTCGGACAGCCCCTCAAGCTCGCTCACGTCGAGCGAAACGTCCACACCGCCTGCCTTGCGCTGCACAGGAAAGTCAAGTCAGTGAACGATATTTGGTTTTGTAAGTTGAGGGGGCCGTATGTTTACCTTGTTTCCACGCTCCTCCCCGAGCACTGGAACGGATGCACCGACCACACCGCTGATATCGTACCCACGCTCGGAGCCCATAAGTCCGCGGACACTCGCCTGTTTCTCCGGGAGCACAGAATAGAGTTGTCGGTTCCCACCTTCGTCTCGCACCGGTGCGGTGGATGTCTTCCGCAGTTCGAGGAAATCGGGTGTCTCGAGGCCCGCCGCGACTGTCGAAACGACGGATGCCATGCCCGACGGAGTTGCAAGACCTGATGGTGTTTGAACGCCATCTGCAGGGACAGCTTCCGTAGCTTCCTCTTCTTCTTCCTCGTCCTCCTCGTCTGATTCCTCCTCTTCCTCATCTATGGAGTATCATCAGACACTAGTCAATTGAGGTCCAACAGGCTGGCATACCTTCCTCGGGCTCAAGTTCTCCCCACAAGTTCTTATCGACCGGCTCTCCCATCTTCCAGAGCATTAGCATGGAATGCATGTATGTAGGTATCGAAATTCACGCACCGCCGTGTCATTCGTCTTTGGTAGGACACCAAAAACATCACCGTATAACGGACGATTGTACTCGTCTAGTGGCGGTTTTCCCCATCCACCAGGATGAAAGCCCCACTGTGCGCTGTGGCGGTCCGGTATGTGAGGAAATGTTCTGAAAATTTGATAATAAATACACACCCCTCGGGAATAGGCGCATTCAGTCCAGGTATTCGAAGGGTGGGATAGCTTGGCGGGGGACCAAAGCGCTGCATACTGATGAGCCACGGCGGTGGGGCAAGTGGTGGAATAGAAAGAGCCTCGACGAGCTCTGGCGAAAGATCGCCAGGCCGTTTTTCTTTTAGGGAGGTTTCAAATTCTTTGCCCTCATAGTACATCTCGCCAAAGCTCGTCAATGGCGGTTTTGTTTGAAATTTGAAAAACGCATCGTGGAGTTTTTGATAGTCAATGTCGATTTTGCCCATCTTGGGTTGCACACGCTCGCGGGTCTTGGCCTTGAGCGACATGTTTGCCTCCTTTTCTTTAATGGCATCACGTTGCGTCGCAATGCCCGTGTCGGCGATGTAGGAAGGAAGTTGGAAGGGTGGCTTTTCGATACCGCGCTTCCCCTGCAGGTAATCACGCTTGGCGCTCCAATGTGCGGGAATTGGAATGGTGTTGCGATAGCACTTGAGGTGGAGAAGAAGTCGCGGATCTGCGGCGGAGACGTCTGTCCATTCTACGACTTCAGGCTTTGCGACGAGCTGCTTAAGCTCTGCAACCGTAAGGCGATTGAGCTTGCGCTGCTTCTTCTTGGATAAAGGCTTCTTTTCTGCCTCGTCTTCAGAATCAGTCTCGCCGGCCATTTCATCGTCCGAGTAGATTACCTCGCCCTTAGGCGGGTCCTCAGATTTTACCTAAAAAAAAAAGTAAGAATGGAAGAGAGGGAAATGACTGATAGGCTATACGTACTGTGCTGTCTTCGGGTTCGAACTGAAAGCGGGCAAATACGTCGGAGAAGGCCTCGAGGGCAGCTCCCTTTAAATCCAACTGCTCAGATACGTACTCGACGTTTTCAATCTGTTGAATGCCATCATCCTTCTTGACAGATACATCTGGCGTCACGGCCTTGTGCATCGCGTCAGTAATGAGCCAGGATGTAATAGTAAGGGACATACCTGTGTTGTAGCTCTCTTCAGCTTGGCCTTTTGTCGCCTGAGTTGATTGCGTGACTTTGCCCTCTTTGAGTCCGTTGACGCACCGTTGAGGCCGTTGAGCGTTGGGACATGTTGGAGGGCGACCGACATGATTCGGGACGTTGTGAGAGGGAGCGTGAGAAAGTGCTCCGGTGGCCATGCCGGAAAGGGGAACGGGCCGTGGCGGGCCTCCGGAGATGTTGGGTACGTACGTCCACAGCTGACCTCGCAGAACCCACAACTCAAGCCATGTAATAGTCATAGGTCTTACAGGTGGCATAGCTACAGGAAAGTCTACAGTTTCTAGGCAACTCGCCGCACGCAACATCCCAGTTATCGATGCCGACGTCCTCGCTCGGGATGTCGTCCGTCCTGGCACCCGGACACTTAACAAAATCGTATCCACATTCGGCCCTGATATTTTGAAAGAGGATGGAACGCTCGACCGCCCCAAGCTTGGTGCCATCGTGTTTCGAAATGAGGAACAGCGACGAAAACTCAATGCGATTGTACACCCTGCAGTGCGGTGGGCAATGATCCTCGGTGTTCTCAAATATTGGTTACGCGGAGAGAGAGTTTGCGTATTGGACGTCCCGTTGCTCATAGAGTCGAGGATTCACCAATGGGTTGGGAAAGTCGTTGTCGTTTACTGGTTCGTTCTATTCGAGGCGCCATGACACGGTCACTGATGACATTTGCGAGCAGCTCTGCCGAAATACAGTTGCAGCGACTCATGCTGCGGGATGGATTGACGCGCGAGGATGCACGTTTGCGACTACAGGCGCAGGTTCCTATCGCAGAGAAGCTTGAGTACGCTGACATTGTGCTGGACAATTCGGGAACGCAAGCGGAGCTCGAGGTGCAAGTGGATGAGTTGGCCCGGCGATTGTGTCTTGAAGGAGGGTGGTCGTGGCGAGTAAAGTGGTTGATACCGCCCGTTGGGCTGCTTTCGGCACTGTGGACGTTAATCTGGCGAAGAGTGAAGCGCCGTTATCGGTCGAGGCGGCGAAAGGCAGAGCCCAGTGAGGGACATTAGTCGCAGTAGTACCCTATTTGTATGTAAACCGTTCCGTCACCGCCTCCAACACAGCCTTCATCTCCAACACTCACCTCATAACACCGCCTTCATCATCTTCCTCCAACTTTGACCACACAATGGCCTCACCACCGGAAACTCAGGCCTTGACAAGGGCATACAGGCCTTCTCCCCCTGTCCTCAACAAGACAACTCGCCAAATGGTCCCCCCATTCGTCCAGAAATTATACGAGTTTGTCCTCATCGTTACCTTCTCAGCGCCAGATTTATCATCCCCCTTCACAGGTTGGTAAATGCTCCAAGTTCTGATGAACTCATAAGATGGTCAGATACCGGAGACTCCTTTTTTGGTCCGTCTCAGGTCGCCCCCCTCTCTCAACCTTTCGCAAGCTGACATTCCTCCCTAGTCTTCGAGCACGAGCGCTTTGCGAATGATGTCCTTCCACGATATTTCAAACATCGGAATTTCTCTTCTTTCGTTCGACAACTGAACATGTACGGATTTCACAAAATTCCTCACCTCCAACAAGGCGTCTTGAAAAGCGATTCCGAAACAGAGTTTTGGAACTTTGAGCACCCTAATTTTCACCGAGGACAATCCGATCTTCTCTGTCTTGTGACTCGAAAAAATAGCAAGGGCGGTAGCCAACAGAGTGCCGATCTTGCCGATGGCGATGTTCCCTTACCAACTCAGCAACTCCTGGACGTCAACTCCCTCGTCAGTGGCATCACGGCTATCAAGCGCCACCAGCAAGCCATCTCTGCGGATCTTAACGAACTCAAGGCCTCCAATCAACATCTCTGGCAGGAGGCTATGATCGCCCGTGAGAGGTACAAGAGTCAACAGGATACCATCAATAGGATCCTCAAATTCTTGGCCAGTGTCTTTGGGCGTGCGACAAGTCACGACGGGAAGGACGTTGACGGTCACGGTGCATCAACACCCCTTGTTGTCCGCCGTAATCAGCCCCTGCTTATTGGTAATGGCACTGAGAACAACAAGCCCAAGGGTGTAGAAGTCGTTGAAGTTGAGGATGATGACAACAAGAGCGTCGCAGAGACAATGGTCACCGACGAACCAGACGCACCGCGTACGTGGCGTTTTTGTTTCGTATTACTTGCTTACCCTGAGCCTACCCCCGCTTTCAGTTCCTTTTGCCCAGATCGACGCCTCATCTGTCAAATCTCCGACTGTCACACCATCGTCTTTGTTTGGCACTTCCTCAATACCATCTCCATCATCAGGGACATCTGTCCATGATCGTGATTCGGGTAGGTTTAAGGCCCCTACATGGACGAGCACGCCTTCAATTCCCAACCCAACACCAATGCCTGCCCTGTCCTCGGCTAGCAATCACTCCGCTCTTGAGCTGCATCGACCACAGTCCGCTCACAATGCATCGCCATCACCACCACCGATGCAGGATCAACTCATGCAAGCTGCCTTCCAACAATTGATGCAGTCTCCTAGCCAAGTGCAGCGTCTCATGCAGCTCCTCTCTTCCAGTTCTACAAACGGATCCGCACCGATCTCAACCCCCATGACGGGCCCTACACAATCCAGCTCATGGACGCCGCCCGCGGCGCTTGACCTTCCTCAACTCACACAACTCGCCTTATACGATAACAGCATTGGCGGAGGTGGCAATAACGTTCTCACATTTGACAGTAATAAGGACACCGTTGGCCCGAACGCAACTCAGCTAGCAGAAGATGAGGCGCGCATGAGGCGCACATATCAAGTTGCGAGCGAGGTCGATTCAGACGTGGACGTGCTACAGGCCAATATCAATGCCCTGATCGAGGACATGGGTTTTGATTCCGCAGCGCTCGCTAATGCCACTACTCTCCCCGCCACCTCCATACACCAGCAGCCGCCACTTCCCTCGTCTGAGGAGGGGATGCCGCCTTCGCAAACACCGGTCGACTTTGACTTTGAATCGTTTTTAACGGCCTTTACAGATGCGCAGGATAGCGAAGTTGGAGCCACCGACGTCGACGCTGTCATTGACGATAGAATATCATCGGTGCCACGATCGGCGGTCTCTGGATCCAGTTCAGCCATGGGGCCGGGGACGGATTCGATCAAAGTGTCTACGGAACATGCTCTTGCAGGACTCGGACGTAAGAGGACATCGGACGTCGCGGAGCTCGAACCTTCATTGCCGGAGCCACCCAAGTCCATGCTTTCTTCGCACATCGTGGCAGCGACAAGGATAGATACCCCAGTTGGCGATCCACCGCGCGCAAAACGGAACAAAAAGTAGGAAGAACGAACACCGGCAGAAGGAGCTTGTGTCTTTTCTCTTCCTTTCTTTATTCCCTGGCTGCCACATCCCTCTCCTGCCCAAACATCGACTCGCTTATCGCGTCGAGTGTTACTGGTGCTTGTGGGAGAATTGTCGTAGTTTGGCAAGCCGGGCATGGATGGGGTGGGCTGTTACTTCAGACATCTTTCAGACATCTACACCAAAAATTTCGAACACAGCCATGGGAAGGGGATTACCGATCGGTGCCATAGCCGCATCGTTTTAGGGCGCAACCATTCATCATGATTCGTCACAAATCTGTGTAGTGATGCAGTGATGGGCCATAACTGTAAGTGGCGCGATGACACTTCATTTTGGGCCCCCTCCCGGATGTGTATATGTCATAGTTACGGCGCCCAAAGGGGCAGAATGAAATACATAACAGTCGTCCTAGTTGCCGCTATGCATTGTTAACCATTTAGACAGCATCGTCCAGAAGATAGAAGTCAGGTCAGGAGAGAGCAGAGGAGCCAGCATATCGGTTTAGTGAATGAAGTAGATAAAGTGAAATTAGGTGAGCAAAGAGACTGGGGGATACATGGAAAATGGGGCAGGGACGGGAGATAGATGGGAGATGGAGCGGGTACGTATGAGATAAGGGCCATACAGTATATTCCATTCGTCGAGTAGAAAAACACTTGAGGACCAAATTAAAAAAAGAGCGCACATAAAAGTGGTAGCCAGTTGGCAAACAAGGAAAGAGGCAGCCGAGAGGAGGAACAGGAGAAGGGGGAACGAAAAGGTAAATAATGTTAGTTAAATAAGGAGGTTGTTCTCAGTTCTCGGTTGGAAGGTGCCCTTTTGGAGGGAGGGAAGGGGGACACCATCAATCAATATTCCAAAGGGACCTTCGGCGGGCGTGGAGGTGGAGTTGACGGCGGTGACGGCCCGATTCCATTTGTGCTCATAATGGTACCCGCACCAACATCATGGGGCTCCATAGACCCCCAATCATTCGTAAATGGCAATGTGGGGCGACGCAACAGCCCAAATGCCTCGTCACCCTCCTCGTTGCCAACGCCAACCCCTGCACCAGGAAGAGTAACCGTCTCGGTCGTGGTCCCATTTGCTTCTGCAGCAGTCGCGGACAATTTGCCATTTGCCAGCTCACCCTGCAACCGTGCATCTTCTTCTGCGGTTTCTTGGATGTACGATGCTGGAGGACGAGGTAGCAACGGTGGAGGTGATTGTGGTGGTGAGATCTGTCTCTGGTCTCGTGAGATGGGCACTTCGCCCCGCATCGGGGAGGACAGGAACCCGGGTGTTGACGGCGTTCTAGGAGGCGAATTGTATTCATTCTGTCGTTGCGGAGCAACGGGCGGCGGCGGCGAAGTCGTCACCACCTGCTCTTCCGCTTCATACTTGGCCTTGAGCAGCGCCTTTTCTTCTGCTGCGCTCAGCATACGCTGTTGACCAGGTTGTGTGGGATTAGGAGGCAAAGGGGGAGACCGGGCTCTTAGATGTGGCGGAAGTCCAGACTGCGGTGGTGCAGGTTGCCACGGCGGCGGAAGTCCACCACCTGTAGCTGGCGGATCGGAGCCGTTGACGTCCGGAGGGAGTGTTCCAGTCGCGGTGTAATAACCCGCGGGTGGGCTGGTGGTAGGACTTGCTAACGGAGGTGGCGAAGTGGACTGCTGTTCGGCAGCGGCATGCTCGCGTGCCTCAAAGGCGATGCGATACCTCTCCTTTTCCGACATGCCTTCCAATTGAGAGAACTCCGGGCTCGGAACCCACGGCGGTGGCAGCTCGTCGGGAGCCGGACCGGATGTGGCAAGGTCAACCCCAGGGTATGGCCCTGTAGTGGTTTCATGCGGCAAGCTAGACGAAGTGGATGACATGACCACGTCTGAACTGAAGTTGGCCTCGTGATGTCTTTGCACTGCCCTCGTTGCATCATGGTACCGTCTTAGCATCTCCTTTTCTTCTGCCGTTGTAGGAAGGCGAGAGGACTTCGATGTCTGCGATGCCGGAGGCGGGGGTGTAGTGACGGGTGTATTCCAGCTGGGCTTGTGGACAGAGGCCATTGCATGAGAATACAGAGCAGCGCCAGCTGAGATGACAGGCGGGCCAACGCCTTGCTGGAAGCTGCGGGATGAGTCACGTGAGGATACACGACCGTGCCCAGCTCGGCCGCTGTCATTCAAGTCATGCGCTAAGCCCTGCACAATCCGAGCGTTGTTTTGTGCTTGCGTGAAAAGGCGGATTTTCTCCTCTTCGGCGGTGGCCCATCGTGAAGCATCAACTTGTGGTGTACCTGAGTGGGTGGACGATTGTGGGCTACTTTGGGTCGGATATCCGTTCGTGGACTATATCGCGGGTAGATGAGTTTGACAACCCTCTGGGGACAGACTAAAACTATAGAGACGTACTCGTACACTTTCTGCAGGATCCAAACCTCCTTGCACGCGCTCAACTCTCGCTTTCGCTTCTTGATACAACCTAGCCTTCTCTTCTTCTGCAGTCAGCCACGCCTTCTGTTGCGGGGCCTGAGTCTGGGGAGGTGTCTCCGTGAGACCAGGCGTATTAGTTTGTGGACCATCCTCGGGAATTTCATTATCCGTCGGATTGATTACAGTAAGGCGGTTAGATTGGGGGAAGGCGCTACCCGTTCGGGACCGTCGCCTAGCTGCGGAACTATTGGGTTCGCTGTGCGGTTGCACCTGTGATTCGTCACCCTCTGAGCTTGGCCGTGTAATGAAATCCATCTCATCCGTGAGGACAGGTGCGCTAGTGCTATTGGGCATAGAGTTTGTTAGCCGTGAATCGATTACACGACCATGTACGGGTGCGAATGGGTAGCTGGTAGCAGTGAGAGTCGCCGCTTGGCTGGCGCCCTGGGTCGTACGGGAATGTCCCCCCGCGGCCACTCCGGGGTTCGTCGACGCCACAGGCTGTTGAAGAAGACTCAGGCTTGGCGCGATGCCGATGCGACTAGACGAATGTATTGAGGCTTATGTTAGAGACGGTGTCCATAGGGTCACATACCGGACGGCTTCAGTCGAAACGTATCTAAGCGCACGGGGGTGAGCGCGAGAATACACATGAGGGATCCGCGTGGACTTACCGTGGCCAGTTCGACACAATAACCGGAAGCTCCATGATCAAAGGTTTACCGGAGCCCATCAGTGCCTTGACGACGAGAACATAGGTAATATCAATATGACGTGCGAAGGTAAGTGTCGTTGTAGTGTGATTTTGAGGGACCGCTACTGCGAGCTCCGAGCGGTGCACCTGACCGCTGTGCATTGTCATGTTGACGAGGATTTTCTGCTCACCAATAATGTTGATTTTAATCTGGGGTCCGCCGCTTCTGCCACTGACATGTGGGCCAGCACGGAAAATGGTTGTTTCCTTGAGGGTAAACTCGAAACCACGCAAAATGGTGGCCTGAGTACTGTCAGAGCGAATGGTCGCATGTACCACGACGCGATCGCCCGGTCCATAACAGTTTTGTGATCGGTCAACAGTGAGCATTACGGCATCTTGGGTGAGATGGCGTGATTCATGTTGCTGAAAGACTGGCCAAGTGGAATGAAGTTCGTGCTTATCGATGATAATTGGGGTGGTGGAAGAAAGAATGATCGGCTTGTTGCGTCGAAAAAATCCCCTGTATCGGAAAATTGTAGGTACCGATGCGTGCGAACAACATCAAGGGGGATACGTACGACTTGCTTCGGATACACACTTGACCCACGAGCTCGTACTTGATACCAGCTTGAGAGCACCAGAGATCAGGGCAAGTGCGGAAAGACGATGTGATGGAACGTACCGCCGTTTTCGAGCGCGAGAGTTGGGGGAATGGACTCGGGTATCCGAATGTAGAAAGGAATGTCTTGCTAAAGATCGAAAGCGAAAAATAAGGTAGGGAGAGGAAAGAGCGGTCATTGTGGGACGCACACTGTGGAGCATGCTGTACTCCTCGCTCGACCGCCAGAGATTGACAGGGCTTTGGCCAACAAAGTCATAGTAGGAGTTTGGCGGAACGCCTGGAATAGTTTCGATTTTTCGAAGTTCCACGCGGACATACTTGGCCTTAACGCCTTGAGGACCCAAGCGAACCTCGATGGCCTGATCAGAAGTCCTCGGCTCAGAGGGGGAGACGAAACGACGCGAGACACAACTGACACCTTTAACAGCAGCTTGAGGCCGGTCAAGTGCGCCTGGGGGGATACCAGGATATCCTATAGCGGGAGATATAGGAGATGGGTGCGGAGGGAATCAAAGACAGAGAACTGACCCTGGACAAAATCGATGTTTGGCGGAGGGCGAAGTGTTCTGTTGGGTGACATGAGCTCAATAAAGATAATAAAAATAGAGAATATGCGAACAGTTTCGCCTGGGACATGGGTCGTGGTGAGGCGAGCGAGAGGGTGGAAGGTGAAAAGGTCAACTGATGAGCGCTCAGCACTGGGCCAACTCTGCTCTCCCCGGTTAGCGGCCCGATTACCGGCACGGAACGATCACTGGATCTACGCCATGCCATGAAATGGAATGCGTCAACAGATGGGCCAGGTGCCACACAGGCTCAGTTGATCCAAGTGGTCAATATTGCATCCTTCAGACTGTAACAGGCAGTGTACGATGCTAGGTATTGCTGACTACGCTAGAATGTGTAAGTCGACATAGAGCATTGGACTTCGTTAGTACTCTAGTGAGTGGCGGCGGATAATCTCGCCGACTGCAATCGCGCAACGCAAACATAATTTCATTACTAATCTATGCCGTGTGCATGTAGACGGAGTGGAGAGGGTCATCAGAGGTTTATGCAAAGTAGAATCTTGGATGGTGACTCAGATGTATTTTGCAAACCAAGGAATCAGAGACTGAGCGATGGTATAACTGAACACAAGCTTTGGCCCTACGATCAAGATCTCGACGGCAGAGTCAGCACCCAAAAATATATAGTGGAACGTGGTCAATAAGTTTAACATACTTTTGGCGTGAGTCCCTTGAAGAGGGCTGTAGCACCCTCGTTACGCAGCAACTCGCGAACGATCGTCACTCCGCGTGTCTTTTGCTCAAAATTGGCATTCTGGATGCGCGTTTTGATGGTGTCAAGGGGCGCTGCGACAGTGATAGACGCAACTGCACCTGCTACAGAGGCAAAAAAATTCTGCGTCCACGTCGCCTTGCTATAGTCCGATACGCCAAGAATATAATCCTTTGTAACCGCGCTCGCACCGAATAACTGTTTCGTCCCGACTCGTCAACGACAGAACGGAAGCAAGCTCTGGAAGGGAACTACCTACCGCGAAGGAACCTGGAGCATTGCGTGCGACCGTCCATCCCCAGCCCCGATACAGCGTCGTTCCCTCCTCTTTGAAGATCTGAACGACGCCGCGGCCTCGGAACGCGTCAGGGTTGACTTGTCGCTTGATCTTGAGCGCATCAAGTGGGAGAAGAACCACCTCGCCAATACCCGTCAAGCTGCCTGCTGTTGCCTGCATCATCATCTTTCCCTTCCGTTCTCCAAACAGGTTTGTGAAATTTGTCCTGTAGTTCCGCGCGAGGACGTCATTGATCCATGGTTGGCCGCCAAATTTGTAGATTCGTTGTGAGACTTTGTAACCTGCGGCATAGCCGAGACCAGGGAAAAGCGAGAGTAGCTTGCGTCCCAAGGGAGCCATGGAGTATTCACGGAAGATAATTGATGAGAGTGTCGGGAGCGAGACCTACGAGTTCGGGTCATGGACATTTGTACAGAAGAGTAAGAATTAATGTCGATACCTTCGCTTTGTTGCTCATAAGACGTTTGGCAATCGTATCGACCGGGTGGAAGATAAGTAGCTCGGCGACGCCTAGACTTGCCCGAAAAATGCCCGAATACAATTGCTGGTCAGCACCCGTGTCACGTTTGACAGGGCAAGTAACACGTACCGGAGGTGCCAGATCCGAGGATGCGCGCAGTGCCGGACTCTTTTCCATTGACGGCGAGCGTGGGGGACATCCTGGGTGGCTTTTGATAGGGCAAGAAGTGGTTGACGCTGAGCGAGAACAGCTTTCGCCGCGTCTGACGGCAGCTAAAGCTACTATCATGCCGCGCGGTGTTGAAATTGCACCTGGTAGTTGAAATCGATTTTCTTAAATCTGGAACATCACATTTTTGTTCTGGAATCTCCGGGATGTTGTTCAAATAGGTATATAGTATGTACATGTAAATTGTCGAAGGTGTGCTGTCTCAAGAATATATGGTAAAACAGTTACCGAGAATTTTGGACCTACAGACCCAGTTTCAACAGAAATCGACGTTTTCATTCTCGGTAACCGTTTTGCCATGTATTCTTGAGACAGAACACCTTCGACAGTTTACATACACATACTAGATACATATTTAAACACATCCCGGAGATTCCGGAACAAAAATGCGACGTTTCAGATTTAAGAAAAATCGAGCGCTAAAGGGGCATACCGCCGTCTTATATAAGCGGTCGTGCTGTTGACTCGGAAGCCTGTGAGGAACGGTGAACAGCTGTGAGCTGTGCCTTTCATTTGACTCCTTTAATTCATAGGTCGGTCATATACATGCAATATATTATGAAGATTACAATATACAATATGATACGAGTTCCGTTCTTCCAGATTATCCTCAATACTCCACCAACGGGATAACTTTTCCTGCAACGAGAATGCTTTAGTTGGCTCATCAAGTGGCCTACTCGGGGACAGGCTTACCAACGGTGTGAGGGTCCTGCCGCTTTCGTGTCTTCCCAAGGAGCTCGACGTCGTAACTATCGAAGAAAGAATACGTAGCTGTGTACGCTGGCAATAGGTCATTCCATTTACAGAGGTAGTAAAACATGAGACGTACGGATACTATCCACCTCTTCCTCGTCGTCACTCACGCTCCCATTAATCCTCAGTCCGGTCTTTGAGTCCCGTAGGACACCTGCGTGATCTACAAACGGTTCGGGTCGCTCATTCGCCGCGCGAACAAGCGCGACAAGTACGCGTTGAACCTCTTCGAGATATCCTTGCAGGGTGTCCAGAAGGCGACGCGTCTGCAAGTGCTTCGAAGCCGCACATATGGACAGCCCATCGTCCTTGATAATGTACCCGAGCCCATACCCATCTGCAGCGACAGGACCAAAGCCGAACATGCGCAGCGCAGGGTTGCCACAATTTGACGTGGAGAGGATCGAAGTCCCGAGAGTCGACCAACCGCTATCGCGGAAGATATCTGGGAGTGCAGTAGCACCCAAGGAATTGTTGTTTACGTCTGAGTCCGTCTTGAGTTCGCGACGGAGAAGGCAGTAGAGCGCGTAGAGGTGTCTAGAGTAGAACATCAGGGGTGACTGAGTCACTAAGTCAGTATGCGCAATATCGCACCGGTCCTGGCCAAGGCCTTTTGAGCACTCCTTGGTGAGGTGCACGTGTTTTTCACATGCGCGCCGGAGAGCGTCTACCTTTTCTTGCGGTGACACCTCTGAGAAGAACGTCTACAAGCAGCACACGACACATCGATGTCAGACAGTGCGACAACGGCGGGGTGTTGAACAAGAGGAAACTAGCCTTGACGAAGTGGATGCTCTCTGATTGCACAGTCCTAATTGCTTCCGTGCGACCGTGGAGGAACACCTTGGTCATCGCTGGCTCGTACGTGCACTCAATCCTCCCTGTCATAAGGTAGAAGGTATTTATAAGAGACATGTGAGACAGGTCGTACCATATAGCCCAAAATAAGCGGCCTGGAATGCCATCTGCACGAATGCGTCCGGGCTAAAGCCGTTCGACGTTATGAACGTCTTCCCATAACCGCGAAACTCGATCGCAGCACAATCGTTCTGGCATATCAGATCACTGAGCCGAGTTTCGGCGAAACGAATGCCAACGCGCAACTCTGGGATGCTCTCAAAGACCCACTCAAGCTTCTTTGGGGCGATGTGCGCAGACTGCGATGACCGTCGGGCAGAGGGTTTGATGGGAGGGACGTGGAACAAAGTGGGGGCGGACGGGTTGATAGAGCGTGCGAGAAGCATGAGTCCTTCTGTGAAGACGTCCGCTGCAAAGCTACGCACGTTTCAAATTGCAGGAATGTCACGGGGGTTCCCATGCGTACCGGAGAACGGTGTGTCCATCTACACCAGTGTGCTCAAAGTTAATACCAGCTGCACCATCGGCAGTCACAATTATTTGTAGCTGTGGACATGGTCATCCACATGTCAACTCCTGCTAATCGAGCGCCTTCTCAAGAAGCACGTCCGTACCTTGTCATACCATCGGTTTGTACACGTCCCTACCTGCACGCCCCCGACAAGATGATAAGTACCACACAAGAAGTTCCCACAAAGTTCTGCCAGGTTATTGGGTGCGACGTCATCCAGGCACACAACGAACAGCGCCTGATCGACCACGCGGAGACATGCAGCGTTACGACGTTCCCGCGAGAGGGTGGAGCGCAACCCAGACCATACTTTCCGGTTCTCAGTTGTAAGCACACCAACCGCATTCCTAGCGACCTCGGATGTTGGGAGTTTATCCGCGTCCGCAGCAATCGCTTGTAGGTTGCGAAGGACCTCACGTTCGGTCAGAAGTGGGAGATTGTGCTCATCTATAACGTCAAACCAGTCTGAGAGTTCGAGGGAGATGGGTGGTCGTCAGTGGATACTGCAATGAACACGGACGGAAACTGTACAAAACTGGCCGCGTCGGAGTACAACAATATGCTTGGAGTCAGAAGCCGTCTCCATCTTACACCCATGGTCAGTTGGGATACGAGCAGTACCAAATAGCCGCCTGTACTGGTCCATATCGAGGGGTATGCCGCGGAGCGTGTCGGGGTGAAGCGATTCCGTGCGGAGATCGTGAATAAAGCCGAGAGAAGAGACAATGAGCGAAGCAGCTCGTGGGAGTTGTGTAGAACGAGAGGGCATGGGATCATTTCTGATGAAGTTAGACTGAGGTTCTTGCTTAAACAGCTCGAGTAAGCGTGCACTTACTCGAGGACAAAAAAAGGGTTGAGTGCGAGCACAACTGGGTCGGATTGCTGGAGATATGACTCATACCTGTACGACATAATGTTAGGTCCTTAAATGATAGGGGAATTGTAGGCCGATCGTACCAGAACTCTTCGATGTAACTGGACCAGCACCAAAGGGGGTTGCCAGTAGCAGTGAACACCTAGCTCTATCTAAAGGGTTGCAGCTAACTTGAACACACCTATTTTTGTCCTTGGAATATTCCAACAACATTTCTTGAACATGAGGACCATCGCCGTGCAGGAAGGCTTGAACCGCCCTGACGGTATTTTCATGTTCCCCTTCATCCTGAAGCCCCTTGAGTGCAGCGAGGTATCGGCGACAGGTGTCCTCGAGGGGTGGAATCGGTAACTTCGGTAGATGGCATTGATGTGCCCAAGTAATTGTATTTGAGGACATAGGCCGATGGTTCCCTTTGATGACTGTTGTCGACATACTGCACTTTCCGATTCAGAATTGCCCCTAACGGACTTGCCACTGCATGCAATACAGACACTTGAGTTGGATAAGAGTCAAAAATAACCCTGATAAGTGTTAAAATATTCTTCAGACTCTAAGGTAGAAGTCGTCCAGATCCCGCACGGGTTATGTAAGCAAATGCGACACTCACTCCAATTACACTCTCCTCTGTGACATC
>Ga0137360_10000854_pt1 | contig 17583 bp, 15 predicted proteins | sample Mad1_60_16metaG_FD_104924 | JGI IMG/M metagenome (GOLD analysis project Ga0137360, IMG submission 104924) | Vadose zone soil microbial communities from Angelo Coast Range Reserve, California, USA - Mad1_60_16 metaG | ecosystem: Environmental > Terrestrial > Soil > Vadose zone | place: USA... | reverse complement strand
GGCTCTTCTGCTGCTCGGTGCCTTCGAGATACTTCGCCATCTCGACTCCTTTCCCCGGTCGCCGCTTTCCGCGATGAACGGGCCGCGGACCGCTGTGGCCGCGGGCGCGGCGAGTATAGGACTCTGATAGACTCGCCGGCGTAAATCCTCCGGGGATGAAGGAGAGTCTGCAATGGACCTCGGTTTGAAGGGACAGGTGGCGCTGGTCACCGGGGGCAGCAAGGGCATCGGCAAGGCGGTCGCGCGGGGTCTCGCCCAGGAGGGCGTTCGCGTGGCGATCTGCGCGCGCAGCAAGGCCTCGCTCGAGGAGGCGGCCCAGGAGCTCGCCAAAGCGACGGGAGCGGAAGTGTTCGGGGTGGCGGGTGACCTCACGCGGCCCGACGACGTCCAGCGGATCGTCGACGCGACGGTCTCCCGCTTCGGGCGGATCGACGTCCTCGTCAACAACGCGGGCGCGGCCCCGGGCGGCGAGATTCTCGACCTGACGGAAGAGGACTGGCAGAAGGCGCTCCAGCTCAAGTTCATGGGCTACGTCCGGTGCATCAAGGCCGTGATCCCGCACATGCTGCGGCAGGGCGGCGGCCGGATCGTCAACATCGTGGGCAACGACGGCGTCAAGCCCATCGGGATCGAGCTCTCCCCGAGCGCGGCCAACGCCGCCGATCTGGCCATGACGGTCGCGCTGGCCGAGCAGTACGGCCGGCAGAACATCCTCGTGAACGCGATCAACCCGGGGCCGGTGGCCACCGAGCGATGGGGCCAGCTGATCGGCGGCATCGCGCGCATGCGCAAGATCAGCGTCGACGAGGCCCAGCAGCGCGCCGAGCGCAGCATTCCGCTCGGACGGATCTGCACGCCCGAGGAAGTCGCGAACGTGGCCGTGTTCGTGGCCTCACCCCGGGCGAGCTTCATGAACGGGGCGATCATCACGCTCGACGGCGGGCAGCGGAAGGCGTTGCTCGACTGACGGCGGCGTGATCGTCGACGTCCACGTCCACTACGTCTCGCCCGGCGCCTTCGATACGGTGCGGCGCCGACCGGACACCTACGGCGTGCGGCTGCTGCCGGGCGACGGCGTGCGGCTCCAGGTCGGCGACGAGCCGCCGACGCGGCCGCTGCTCCCGGCTCTGCACACCCTCGACCTCCACGTGAAGTTCCTCGACGAGCAGGGGATCGACACCGCGGTCTTCGGTCCGCTGATGGACATCGCGGGCTACTCGCTGCCGCCCGCGCAAGGGGCGGCGTGGAGCCGGCTCCAGAACGAGGCGCTCGCCGCCGCGCTCGACGAAGCGCCGGGCGAGCACCGCGGCCTCGCCACGGTGCCGTTACAAGATCCCGCGGCCGCCGCCGACGAGCTGCGGGTCGCGGTGCGAGACCTCGGCCTGCGCGGCGCCATGATCGATCCGAACGCGCTCGGCCGCCCGCTCGGCGACGCCGCGTTCGATCCGTTCTGGAAGGTGGCGGCGGACCTGGAGGCGCCGGTCGTGCTGCATCCCTATCTGCTCGAGGCGGTCGAGCGGTTCGGCCGGCACTATCTGCACAACCTGGTCGGTTATCCCTTCGAGACGACGCTGGCCGCCGCCAGCCTCATCCTCGGCGGAACGCTCGACCGGTTTCCCGCGCTCTCTGTGGTTCTGGTCCACGGCGGTGGCTTCCTGCCATACCACATCGGCCGCTTCGACCGTGCTCACCGAGCCCGGCCCGAGGCCCGCGCGGACGGCGCCGGGCTTCCGAGCAGTTATCTCAGACGCTTCCACTACGACACGCTCGTCCAGCGACCGGAGGCTCTCCGCTATCTGGTCGGTCTCGTCGGCCACGATCGCGTCGTGCTCGGCAGCGACCATCCCTTCTGGCTGGGCGATCCCGATCCGGTCCGTGTCGTGCGCGAAGCCGGCCTCGATCGCGACGGCGAGACGGCGATCCTCGGCGAGAACGCCGCGCGCGTCTTCCACCTCGATCCGTGAATCCTCCAGCTCGAGCCATGAATGCGGTGAGCCCGCGCGTGGTCGGCGTGCCGATCAAGCGCAAGGAGGACTTCCGGCTGCTGACCGGGCGCGGCAAGTACGCGGCGGACGTGCGCCTGCCGGGCCTGCTGCACGCCGCGATCCTGCGCTCGCCGCATCCCCACGCGCGCATCGCAGCCATCCGCGGGGACGCGGCCCGCGCGCTCCCGGGCGTGGTGGCGGTGATCACGGCCGACGATCTCGGCTCGGTCGGGCGCATTCCCGTGCGGCTCGGACAGCGGTCCGGCGCCGGCGCCACCGCGTGCCTCCAACCGCCGCTCGCCACCGGAACGGTCCGCTACGTGGGCGAGCCGGTTGCCTTCGTGGTCGCCGCCAGCCGGTATCTCGCCGAGGACGCGCTGGAGCTCGTCGAGATCGACTGGGACCTCCTGCCCGTCGTCGCCGACGCGCGTCGCGCGAGCGAGCCGGGCGTTCCAGTGCTTCACCCGGCCGCCGGCGGTAACGTCGTCGAGCGGCTGGCGACGCGCGCCGGCGATGCGGCGGGCGCGCTGGCGGCCGCCGATCGGCGCGTGCACGAGCGCTTCGCGGTCCAGCGCCACACCGGCGTGCCGATGGAGACACGCGGGCTCACCGCCGCCCACGATCTGGGCACGGACGTGCTCACGCTGTGGGGCGTGGCCAAGGTGCCCCACTTCAACCGGCGCGTCCTGGCGGACCTGCTGGGCTATCCCGAGCACCTGATCCACTTCATCGAGCTGGAAGTGGGCGGCGGCTTCGGCGTGCGCGGCGAGTTCTACCCCGAAGATTTCGTCGTGCCCTGGACGGCCATGCGCCTGGGACGTCCGGTGCAGTGGATCGAGGACCGGCGCGAGCACCTGATGGCGACGAACCACTCGCGGCAGCAGTACCACGACGTGGAGATGGGCGTCCGCCGCGACGGAACCATCGTCGCGCTGCGCGACAGGTTCATGGTCGACCTCGGCGCCTACATCCGCACGCACGGCGTCGTCGTCCCCGAGCTGACGATCGCGCTCCTGCCCGGCCCCTATCGCATTCCGAACTACGAGTGCGAGGGGCTGTGCGTGATGACCAACAAGACGCCGACGGGCACCTATCGCGGCCCCGGGCGGTACGAGGGCACGTTCGTCCGCGAGCGGCTGATCGACCGCGTGGCGGCCGAGCTCGGGCTCGATCCGGCCGACGTCCGTCGGCGCAATTTCATCGGCGCGGACGAGATGCCCTACGAGGTTGGCGGCGCCTCCCTGGGCCAGCGCACCGTCTACGACTGCGGTGATTACCTCTCCGCGTTCGAGCAGGCGCTGGCGGCGGCGGACTACAAGGCGGTGCGCGCCGAGCAGACGCGGGCGAGAGGGGAAGGCTGCTATCTCGGAATCGGCTTGGGCTGCGTCCTGGAGAAGGCGGGGCTCGGTCCCTGGGAATACGCCCGCGTCGAGGTCGACGGCTCGGGACGTGTGGTTGTGTATTCCGGCGTCGCCGCCGTCGGGCAGGGGATCGAGACGACGCTCGCCCAGGTCGTCGCCGAGGAGCTCTCGGTGGCCGCCGAAGATGTCACCGTCGTCCACGGTGACAGCGCTCGGGTGCCATTCGGGATCGGCGGCTTCGCGAGCCGCGGCGCCGCGGTCGCGCTTCCGGCCGCGCTCGAGGCGGCGCGCAAGGTCCGCGACAAGATCTTCCAGGTGGCGGCGTCGCTCATGGAGGCCCACGCCGGCGACCTCGTGCTCGAGAGCGGCGCCGTGCACGTTCGCGGCCTGCCCGAGCGCGCGGTGACGCTGAGACAGCTCGCGCGCGCTGCGGTGCCCGGTCCACCGGGGATGGACCCCGGGCTCTACGCCGCCCATTTCTTCGAGGCGCCGAAGATGACCTATCCCTACGGTACGCACGTGGCGGTCGTCGAGGTCGATCTCGCGACCGGCCGCGTCGCGCTCCGCAAGTACGTCGTGACGTACGACATCGGCCGCGCGATCAACCCGATGATCGTCGAGGGCCAGATCGTGGGCGGCCTCGCCCAGGGGATCGGCGGCGCGCTCCTCGAGGAGCTGGTCTACGACGACCAGGCCCAGCCGCTCACGACCACGTTCATGGACTACCTGGTGCCGACGGCCATGGAGATGCCGGAGGCGACGATCGTGAAGATCCTCGAGGAGACGCCGACGCCGCTCAATCCCCTCGGCGTGAAGGGCGTGGGCGAGGGCGGAAGCTCGGGCGCCGGCGCCGCCATCGCGAACGCCGTGGCCGACGCGCTGGCGCCGCTCGGCGTCGCCATCGCCGAGCTGCCGCTATCGCCCGACCGGATCGCCGCCCTCCTCCGCGCGCGCGGCGCGCACACCTAGACCGACAGGAGATCGCACATGGCTGACCGGATTCGATCGCTCCTGAAGAGTGCGCTCGCGTCGCTCGTGCTGGCTCTGGCGATGGCCGCCGGCCCGGGAGCCGCGACGGCGGCGGAGACGATCAAGGTGGGCTTCATGGCGCCGCTGAGCGGAATCTTCGCCCAGGCGGGCAAGGACATGCTCGAAGGCATCAAGCTCGCCTTCGAGCAGATCGGCTACCAGACGGCCGGCCGGAAGATCGAGCTGATCGAGGAGGACGACGAGGGCAACCCGGCGGTCGCGCAGGCGAAGTACCGCAAGCTCGTCACCCAGGACCGCGTGCACATCCTCACAGGCGTGCTGCTTTCGAACATCGGTTACGGGCTGATCCCGCCGATCGAGCGCGACCAGCTTCCGACACTGTACCTGACGACGCCCGACGATCTGACCAAGAAGAACGTGTCGAAGTGGATCCTCCGAACGAACTTCGCCGCGAGCCAGCCCATGCACGCGCTCGGCGACTACGCCGCGCGGGTGCTCAAGTACAAGAAGGTCGCCGCGATCGCGATGGACAACCCGTTCGGCCACGAGCAGATCGGGGGCTTCCAACGGGTGTTCGAGGACCAGGGCGGCCGCGTCACGCAGAAGATCTGGGTGCCGCTCAACGCGCTGGACTTCGCCCCGTATCTCACCCAGGTCAGCCGGGATGTGGACGCGGTCTGCGCCGTGTTCGTCGCGGCCCAGGGGGTGCGCTTCATCAAGCAGTACGCCGACTACGGCTTGAAAGGGAAACTGCCCCTCATCGGCAGCGGCGTCATGACCGACGAGCACGTGATCCGCAACCTGGGCGACGAGGCCGTCGGCGCCGTCGGCGCGCTCATCTGGGCCCCGACGCTCGCCACACCCGCCAACCGCACCTACATGAAGCTCGCCGAGGCCAAGGTCGGCAGAACGCCCGCTTACTTCACCGCGGTGATGTACAGCGCGGGCCGCTGGGTCGCCGAGGCGGCGAAGATCGTGGAGGGGCGCGTCGAGGACCGCGAACGCTTCCTGGCCGCCATCCGGAAGGCGAGCGAGACCGTCGAGGACCCGCGCGGGCCCATCAAGCTCGACGAATGGGGGAATCCGACGCAGAACGTGTACATCCTCAAGGTCGAGCGGGTCGGCGGCAAGCTCACCAACACAATCCTACAAACCTATCCGATGGTCTCGCAGTTCTGGACCTACAAGCCCGACGACTTCCTCAAGCTGCCCGCCTACAGCCGCGACTATCCGCCGGCCAGGCCGTAATGGTCAGCCCGATGGTGCGGGATCGGGCCGTGATCGAGAAGGGCAAGGGCTATGAAGGCCCGGACTGTGCAGGAGCTCGTTGACCTGGTGGCCCCGGGCCATCGCGGCCACTGAGATCGGAGCGATCGGGCGTACTCTTGCCTCGATGGCCGGACGAGATCATTCCCGACATACTGAGGACGATCGCCGCTCTGAAGCTGACCACGGGCCAGCGCGCGCGTGAAAGACCCCGTGTGCGGCATGGACGTGACTCCCGGCAAGGCGGCCGGCGGCAGCGCCGAGCATGCCGGTACATCGGCCGGGGCGCCCCAGACCGTGGACGGCCACGTCTACACGTGCCCGATGCATCCGGAGGTCCGTCAGGAGGTGCCGGGCTCGTGTCCGAAGTGCGGGATGGCGCTGGAGCCCCTGGCGCCCACGGCGCCGACAGTGGCCCGTGTCGAGTACACCTGCCCGATGCATCCTCGGATCGTCCGGTCAGAGCCCGGAGCTTGCCCGATCTGCGGCATGGCGCTCGAGCCCAGGACGATCAGCGCGGTAGAAGAGGAGAACCCCGAGCTTCGCAACATGACCCGGCGCTTCTGGGTGAGCACGGTGCTGACGCTGCCGTTGCTTGCCTCGGTGATGGGCGACATGCTGCCCGGCCAGCCGCTGCGCCACCTGGTCTCGCCGCGCGTCGCGGCGTGGGCGCAGCTCGTCCTGGCCACACCCGTCGTCCTGTGGGGCGGCTGGCCGTTCTTCGTCCGCGGCTGGCAGTCGCTCGTGCACCGCAGCCTGAACATGTTCACGCTCATCGCGCTCGGCACCGGGCTCGCGTACGCCTACAGCGTCGCGGCCACCCTCGCGCCGGGGCTCTTTCCGGCGGCGTTCCGGATGCACGGGGAGGTCGGTCTCTACTTCGAGGCCGCCGCGGTCATCACGGTCCTCGTGCTGCTCGGCCAGGTGCTCGAGCTACGCGCGCGAAGCCAGACGAGCGGCGCCATCAGGGCACTCCTCGGCCTGGCGCCGAGAACTGCGCGCCGCGTGCGCGCGGACGGGGGTGAGGAAGACGTCGCGCTCGACGCAGTCCAGGTGGGCGATCGACTCCGCGTGCGACCCGGCGAGAAAGTGCCCGTCGACGGTGTCCTCGTTGAGGGGACGAGCGCCGTCGACGAGTCGATGGTGACCGGCGAGGCGATCCCGGTCGAGAAGACGGCCGGGGACCGCGTCATCGGCGGCACGGTGAACGGCACCGGCGGCTTCGTGATGCGAGCCGAGCGCGTCGGCCGCGAGACGCTCCTCGCCCAGATCGTCCAGATGGTGAGCGAGGCCCAGCGGAGCCGCGCGCCGATCCAGCGCCTCGCCGACCTGGTCGCCGCCTGGTTCGTGCCTGCCGTCGTCTTCGTCGCGGTCGTGTCGGCCATCGTCTGGGCGAGCGTTGGGCCCGAGCCGCGCGCCGCCTTCGCCATCGTCAACGCGGTCGCCGTGCTCATCATCGCCTGCCCGTGCGCGCTCGGGCTCGCGACCCCGATGTCGATCATGGTCGGCACCGGTCGAGGCGCCGCCGCGGGCGTGCTCATCAAGAACGCCGAGGCGCTCGAGGTGATGGAGCGGGTCGACACCCTGGTGGTGGACAAGACAGGGACGCTCACCGAGGGCAAGCCAAAGCTCGTCACGGCGGAACCCGCGGCCGGATTCGAGGAGACGGAGCTACTCGGGCTCGCGGCCGGAATCGAGCGCGGCAGCGAGCATCCGCTCGCGGCGGCGATCGTCGCCGGGGCTACCGCCCGTGGGATTGCCGTGGCGCCGTCGGAGGAGTTCAAATCAGTCACCGGCAAGGGGGTCGTCGGACGCGTGTCCGGCCGCGCCGTCGCTCTCGGCAACCGACGACTGATGGAGGATCTCGGCGTGACGCTCGGCGGCCTCATCGAGCGGGCCGAGAAGCTGCGTGGCGAGGGTCAGACCGTCATGTTCGTCGCCGTGGACCGGAGCCCCGCCGGGCTCGTCGGCGTGGCCGACCCGATCAAGGCGTCGACACCCGAGGCGCTCGAGCTCCTGCGCGCCTCGAGACTGCGGATCGTGATGCTGACGGGCGACAGCCGCGCAACGGCGGAAGCCGTGGCGCGCAGGCTCGGCATCACCGAGATCGAGGCTGAGGTGCTGCCCGAGCAGAAGATCGCGGTCGTCAAGCGCTTGCAGGCGGAGGGCCGGAAGGTGGCCATGGCCGGCGACGGCGTCAATGATGCCCCCGCGCTCGCTCAGGCCACGGTCGGCATCGCCATGGGCACCGGCACCGACGTCGCCATGCAGAGCGCCGACGTCACACTCGTGAAGGGTGACCTGCGGGGCATCGTGCGGGCGCGCCGGCTGAGCCAGGCGACGATGCGCAACATCCGCCAGAACCTGTTCTTCGCTTTCGTCTACAACGCGCTCGGCGTGCCGATCGCCGCCGGCGTGCTCTATCCCTGGCTCGGCATCTTGCTGAGCCCGATCATCGCGAGCGCCGCGATGAGCCTGAGCTCGGTGTCGGTCATCGGCAACGCGCTGCGGCTGCGGCGCGTCCCCCTGTAGAGTAATGTCACCGGCGTAGTGATGGACCCGCAGGTGGCACGACATCCCGCTCTGGCCGGCGCTCTGCGGCGGAGACCGAGCCTCTCCTCGCGTTGAGCCGACGAAGAAGAGAACCGATGGGCCAGCCGGCCAGGCTACAGCTGAAGGTGCGCCATTACGAAGTGGACCAGTACGGCCACGTGAACCACGCGCAATACGTCCACTATCTCGAGGTGGCCCGCATCGAGGCCCTGGAAGCGCTGGGGCTGTCGTTGCCGGAAATGCGGCGGCAGGGCTATCTCATTCTGGCGGTCGACCTGTCGGTGAAGTATCTGGCGCCGGCCCGGTCCGGTGAGCTGCTCGAGATCGTCACGTACGTCCGTGAGATCCTGGGCGCACGATCCTTCTGGGTCCAGGAGATCCGCGATTTGGGGACTCAGCGCCTGCTCGTGACCGCCGAGGTCACCGGGGCCTTCGCGACCGAGGACGGCCGGCCCACCCGCGTTCCGCCGAGCTTTCGCGAACGGTTGGCGGCCCTCTACGTACCCGACGCTGGGACCGCCCGAGGGAAGTAGCGGACGATCTCTCTGGAGAGCGATCATGAAAACGGACCTGCTTCTCATCCCGATGAGCGCCCGCTACCGTGACATGCGTGCCGCCGCCCTCGCCGCCGAGGACGCGGGGTTCGACGGTCTCTGGACCTGGGACCACCTGCGGGATCCCGACGGAGACTCCGGGCCCGGCGTGCCGGAGGCGTGGACCGTCCTGACGGCGCTCGCCGAGGTCACAAGAAGGATCGCCCTGGGACCGCTCGTGCTCAACGTGGCCAACCGCCATCCCGGCGTCCTGGCCAACATGGCGGCGACACTTCAAGCCGTCTCGGGCGGCCGGCTGCTCCTCGGGATCGGGGCCGGCGGGAGCCGCCGGACGCCCTATGCCGCCGAGCAGCAGGCGCTCGGTCAGTCCATCGAGCGGGACGAGGTGCGCGCCCGGCGGGTCGCCGAGGCGATCGAGCTCATGCGCCGGCTCTGGTCGGGGCAATCCGGGTTTCTGAATCCCGAGCCTGCGCCGCCGATCATCGTCGGCGGCTTCGGCCCGCGGATGGCCGGCATCGCCGGCCGACACGCCGACGGGTTCAACACGCAGGCGATGCACCCCCGGCTCGGCGACCTCGTGCGTCTCGCGCGCGACGAGCACGCCGCCGCGGGACGCGATGCCTCGCGCTTCATCGTGACGGTGTTCGCGGGACTGGACGAGCGCTGGCTCCGGCCGGACTCGCGCGCTCGGCAGACGCTCGAGCGCGTCGGCGTCGAGCGGCTGATCTTGCTCGTCGAGCCGCCGTTCGATCCGGGTGAGATCCGCGAGGCGGGCGGTCTACTCGCCGGCGGCGACGCGCGGTAGACCGGAGCGGCTCAACGCGCAGCCGGAGGCCGGTTGTGCTGGACGGCCTCGGGATGGGTCGAGTCGGCGCCCATGTAGATGCCCTTCTCCCAGGTGCGCTTGAGCGGATCACGGACGTTGAGGCGCATGCGCCCGACACCGTGGATCTCGAAGTCCACGACCTCGCCGTTCTGCAGCGGCCCCAGGCCCTCGTGGTTCGTCCCGCACGCGATGAGGTCACCTGAGTTGAGCGTCATGATCGTCGTCGCGAACTCGACGAGCTCCGGGACCAGGTGCTCCATGTCGTCCGTGTTGTAGTTGTGCCGGAGCTGGCCGTCCACCCAGAACTGGACGTGGACATCGTTGGGGTTCGGGATCTCGTCGATCGTCGCGATGCAGGGGCCGATTGGGGCGAACGTGTCGAAGGACTTGCCGAGCCAGCTGCCGGCCTTCCACGTGCGCCGGCCCTCGCCGCGCGCCGACACGTCGATCATGCCGGTGTAGCCGAAGACGGCGTTGCGCCAGTTGTCGCGCTTGACCATCTTGGCCGGGCCCTTGATGACGAGCGCCAGCTCGGCCTCGTGCATGAAGATCCACGGCTCGGTGAACTCCGGGAGCACGATCGTGTCGCCGGGGCCGATCACCGCGTCCGAGCTCTTCAGAAACATGTTGAGCGGCCGAGCCTCGAGCGCGCCGTGCTCCCAGTAATTGGCGATGCAGGCCAGGATCTTGCCCGGCCGGGCCAGCGGCGGGCGTAGCCGGACGTCGGACGCCGGAATCGCCGTGCCCTCTTGGGTCAGCCGCTCCAGGGCCGGACGCAGCCGGTCGAAGTTGTCGATGATGCCCGTCATCGTCGACTGGGACGTGGCGCCCAAGGGGACGGCGTCGGCGATGCTCACCACGCCCCGGTCGGTGAACAGGCCGGGCATCACATCCGGCTTCCCGGCGATCTGGAACATCACGAGCTTCACGATGCCCTCCTCGCTGTACTTCGCCTGGCGGACCGGGTCAGTCCAGGCGGAACAGTCGTCGCTCGACGTTGCGCGCGCGAAGACATAGCGCCGCGTTCCCCGGGTGTCAAGGGCCATGCGTTTGCGTGTAGACTTGGCCCCGCGAGCGGCGTATATCCCAGGCGAGGCAGGGTCGGGGGAGCCGAGGAGGGCAGAGAGATGATACAGGCCACCGGGATCGACCATCTCGTGCTGCACGTCACTGACGTAGGGCGCGCCAAGAAGTTCTACACCGAGATCCTGGGTATGAGCGTCTACCGAGAGAACGACCGGCAGGTGTTTCTGCATGCCGGTTCGCAGGGGGTGGCACTGTTCAAGAAGCAGGGTGATACCCCCCTGACGACGGGCAATGACCTCAACCACCTCGCCCTGAATGTGGCGCCCGGCACGTACGAGGCGCTCAAGGCGGATCTGGAGAAGCACGGAGTGACCGTGAGCGGCCGCCCGGGGGAAGATCGATGCATTTACTTTCAAGACCCTGACGGGCACCGCCTCCAGCTGATGGTCCGCTCGTGATTGTGGTGGACGACGCAGAACGAAGGAGGAGCGTATGAGGGCCGGATTGCAAGCGTGGGACGCCGATACGCACGTGAACCCTGCCGCAGAAGTCCTGGACCGGTACGTCGATCCGAGCTTCCGGCCGCGCCTGGCCGAGCTGGCGTCGCACCGACACGCTACCGGCCAGATCGGAGGCACCCCCGGCACCCATCAATACCGCGTCGGCACGAAGCTCTACCGGCGTGTCCTCGGCGAGGCGAGCGCCCATGAGACGTTCACCGGGCGAGGCACGAACTGGAGGGGGACGAAGCAGCCGAGAGCGGGGGTGCAGGACGACCAGGCCGAGAACCGCATCAAGGACATGGACGACGAGGGGACCGACGCGCATCTCCTGATCCCGACATCGTGGGTCAGCGTCGTCGGCCTGCCCGATGTCGAGCTCGAGGTCGGGTTGATTCGCGCCTACCACCGCCATGCGGCGGACTTCTGCGGGCAGTTTCCGAACCGCCTCAAGACGATGGTCGTGGCCTCGACCCGTAACGTCGAGGAGGCGGTGCGCGAGATCCGCCAGTGGGGGACATCCAAGTGGGCGGTGGCGGTCTGGCCCTTGCTCGCCAAGGACATTCCCGTCGACCACCCGGATCTGGACCCTATCTGGAAGGCCGCCCAGGAGTACGACCTCGCGGTGATGCACCACAGCTTGACCTGGAATCCCCCGTATTTTCCCGGCTACCAGGACCTGTGGGACAACATCTTCCTCGGTCGTCTCGCCTCTCACCCGTGGGGTGGCATGCGGTTCATGGCCGCCTTCATCGGCGCCGGGATCATGGACCGCTATCCGAGCTTGCGCATGGGCATCCTGGAATGCGGCTCGGGCTGGCTGCCCTTCTGGGCCAAACGCATGGACGAGCAAGCGGTCTATGTCGGGGGCATCGCACCGCTCAAGCATGCTCCCAGCGAGTACATGACCAGCGGACGGTTCTTCTGCAGCATCGAGCAGCATGAGGGCGAGGACATGTTCAACTACGTCAGGAGCGTCCTTGGGGACGACGTCCTCATGTACGCCTCGGACTATCCCCACTCGGAGTGCCAGTTCCCCAACTCCGTCGACAACGTCCTGAAGTGGTCGAGCCTCAAGCCGGACACGAAGAAGAAGGTCCTGTGGGACAATGCGGCCAGATTCTACAAGCAGACCTGAGGGGTGACACATGCCTGAGATCAGCGGGTTGGGGCACGTCGGGCTCTTCTGCAACGACCTCCCGAAGATGAGGGACTTCTACGCCCGCGTCCTGGGCCTCACGATCAGCGACGAGAACCTGGAGCGCGGCATCTGCTTCCTGAGCGCGGTGCCGGACGCCGAGCACCACGAGCTGGCCCTCGTCCAGGCCAAGGAGCCGGCGCAGAAGACGCACAACGTGCAGCAGGTGTCCTTCAAGGTGAAGCGCCTGGACGACGTGCGGGCGTTCCATCATCGGCTCCAGAAAGAGGGCGTGAAGATCGATCGCACCGTCACGCACGGGATCGCCTGCAGCGTCTACTTCTTCGATCCCGAAGACAACCGGATCGAGCTCTACTACACGACCCCCTACAAGGTGCGGCAGCCGCTCGGGGAGCACATCGACCTGGATCGCCCCGACGAGGAGTTGCTGGCCTTCGCCAAATCGCTCGAGGAGATCAAGGGGCCGCCGCGCGGCGCCCAGCAACCCGTCGGGTAGACCCGCGGGCGAGAGCCTACCAACCGGCGCGGTGATGTACACGCACGTCCTCAACCGCGGTCCGGCTGCCGTCCGGAGCCCGGCCGACCGGGTGTTCCCTTCGTGAATCCTGCGTTTCCACCGAAGTCTGCCTAGATACGCTGCACGACCGCGCAGCCTATCCCGACCGCGTCCGCCGCAGGCTCGCGCGCGAGCGCGATCGATGACGCCGGCCCCCCGCTACCGCCCCACGAGATGAAACCAGTTGTAGGAGCTCGCGAACACCGGTGCGATGACGACCAGCTGCGCCCCCAGGGCGACAAGCGCGATCGCGATCGTGACGATCAAGAGGGCGCCGGCGCTGCGCAGCCGCGCCCAGCTGAGCGCCCCCTGGAGCCCGTACAGGTACAGCGTCACGAAGGGGACCAGGGTTCCCACCAGCAGTCGTCCCTGCGTGAAGTACGGGCGCGCGCGCGAGGGATACTGATTCTGCGTGCCGAAGTCGAACACGATGGAGAGCGCGGCGACGGCCGCCACCGCGAGCAGGAGTGTCGCCGCGCTGATCCCCAGAGCGAGACGCTCGGCCCGGACCCGGGCGCCGGCCGCCCGGATGACGGCGCACGTGAGCAAGAGGACCGAGGAGAGGATGTAGACGCGATCGATGCCCGGCAGAGTCATCGGCCGGCCGTGCCACGCGATTTCGCCCCGCCAGAACGTGGCGAGCAAATCGGTCCCGAAGTCACCGATGAGGGCGCCGATCGCCCCGCGTCCGAAAAACGGGTGGTCCCCGATCGCCGCCAGACTCTTGACCGACCAGCCGAGCGCCACTGCCTTCTGATGCGAGCCGGTTACCTCCCCCGCCAGCCACACGTTCCGCGAGACCCACGCGCCGATCAGGACGAGCACGATGAGGACGAGTCCCCCCAGGCGTACATATTCCGCGCGATCGCGGCGCGTGGCACCGACCACTGCGAGCGTAAGCCCCAGCGCGCCGACGATCGCCACGTGCGAATACTTGGTCAGCACCGTCGCCGCGACGAGCACGCCCGCCAGGACGTACCACGGCCACGGCGGCGCCGCGCGGAGGATCTGCAGGAGCGCCCACAGCGCCGCGCCGAAGAGCAGCGGAGCCAGCGGGGCGTCATTCGTCGCCCCGTAAAAGCTGTCCTGAGGAAAGGCCGCCACGAGCAGCGGGACCGCGAGCGCGAGGGCGCGATTGTCGGGGCAGACGGCGCGCGCGAAGAGCGCGGCGATCGCCACGAGGCCCGCGGCGAGCAGCGCGTTGAGAAATCGCGTCCAGTAGAACCGCTGGCCGCCGGTGAGTCCGAGGGCACCCCCGAGGCGATACCAGGCGCCGGCCAGCGCATAATAGACGGGCGGCTCCATCGCTTCGTAGTTGACGCTGTTCCAGCGTTCGCGCCCCCAGGGCAGTACCGCCTCACGCACGGTCGCGGGCGCCGTCCACACGGGCGGCGGCACCGCGCCGTCGGGGGGCAGCGGATTCAGGTACTCGGGACTGTGGTGCAACAGGACCAGATCCGGACGCGGGCGCGACCAGCCGGTGCCGTAGAGCACAATCGTCGTCGTCGTCTCGGCGCTCAGTCGCTCGTCCAGGAGCCGGACGGGCACGTGGCCGGCCGCGTACTTGACGATCAGGTCGAAATGGAAGGGCTCGTCTGTGGAGTGGAACGGGGGGAACGCCGCGCTGTATGCGAACACCCGGAGCGCGCCGAGGAGACACAATCCGGCGACGATCCGCCGCTCCCGGTGTCCCAACCAGGTCAGCATCGGTCACCGACCAGTCTACTGCGGATCACGGCACCGGACGATGCCTGAGCCCCGCGCGCGGCCGGCACAATGACTTTGCCGGGGCGGCGCCGAAGCGTGTACTCTCCGGGCAACCCGAGCGCTGACGGGAGGAGGCTCCCTCATGTACGACCTACTGCTGAAGGGCGGCACGGTGATCGACCCGGCGCAAAACGTGCGCGGGACGTTCGACGTCGCGGTGGAGAACGGGAAGATTGCCGGCGTAGCCGCGAACATCCCGGCGTCGGAGGCCCGGCGCGTCATTCACGTTCCGGGTAAAACCATAACGGCCGGGCTCATCGATCTCCATACCCACGTGTTCGACGGCGTGGCGGCCAACGGCGTCCACCCGGACATCGCGGGGGTCCGCGCCGGCGTCACGACGGTCGTGGACGCGGGCAGCGCGGGGTGCGCGACCTTCAGCGCGTTCCCGCGACACATCCTGCCGAGGTGCGAGACCGAGGTCATCCCCCTGTTGCACATCTGCCAGACCGGGCTCGCCACGAACCCGGACATCATCGCCGAGAGCAGCATCGACCTCGAGAGCACGTTGCGGGTGGCGAGGGAGCACAAGGGGCTCATCAAGGGGATCAAGGCGCGCATGGTCTCGCCCGCGCTGGAGATCTTCGGGATGGAGATGCCCCGCCTGGCCAAGCGCGCGGCGCGCGAGAGCGGACTGCCGCTCATGGTCCACATCGGCGACACGACCAAGCGGTACGACCCCAACGTGATCCGCGAGCTGCTCCCGCTGCTCGAGCCGGGAGACATCGTGACGCATCTGTTCACCGCCAACCCCGGCGGCGTCCTCGACGCCAACGGCAAGCTCGTGCCGGAGGCCAAGGAGCTCGCCGGTCGCGGCGTGTGGCTCGACACCGCCCACGGCCGCATGAACTTCGGCTTCAACGTGGGCCGCCGCGTGCTCGACCAGGGGCTGATCCCTCACTGCATCAGCACGGATCTGACCATTCCGGGCCGGCTCAACACCGTGCACAGCATGGTGGAGATCATGGCGCGCTTCCTCGGGATGGGCTTCACGCTCGAGCAGGTCGTCGCGGCGTGCACGGTGAATCCGGCGCGGGCGATCGGCGAAGACGGCCGGCTCGGCAGCCTCGCGGTGGGGCGTCAGGCCGACATCTCGGTGCTGGACGTCCGCGCCGGCCGGTGGGTGGTCTACGACACGCTGCGGGACCCGCTGAAGATCGACAAGACCGTGGTCCCGGTGCTGACCGTGAAGCGCGGTCGGGTGTTCGAGCCGGAATGGGGTCCCCATCCCTGGGGCTGGGAGCCCGAGCGGGCGGGCTGACGATGCAGTTCGGCCTGATGCTGCGGGCGCAGTTCCCGCAGGGCGACGACATGCAGGCGCGCTTCCAGGAACAGCTGGAGCAGGCGCGATTGGCCAACGCGCTCGGCTATGCCTCCCTCACCAAGGGCATGCATTACAGCAGCGCGCCGTGGCAGGGCCTGCAGCAGCTTCCCTTCCTCTGCCGGGTCATGGCGGAGGTGCCGGACCTGCGCATCAACTTCGGGCTGATCTTGCTCTCGCTCCACAAGCCCCTCGACGTCGCCGAACAGATCGCGACGGTCGACGTCATGAGCGGCGGGAAGGTCATCTTCGGCGTGGCGCTCGGCTACCGCGAGGTCGAGTTCCTCGCGTTCGGCACCACCCAGAAGGAGCGGGTGAAGCGCTTCGAGGAGAACCTGGAGGCCGTCCGGAGACTCTGGACCGAGGACGTGGTGAACATGGTCGGCTCGCACTTCACCCTGCTGGGCGCTTCGGCCTCGACGAAGCCCGTGCAGAAGCCGCATCCGCCCATCTGGATCGGCGCCAATGCCGATGCCGCGATCCGCCGAGCCGCGCGGCTCGGGGATTCATGGTACGTCAACCCACACAACCGGAGCGACACGATCGTGCGGCAAGTGGAGGTGTACAAGCGCGCGCTCGACGCGCACGACAAGCCGTTCCCCGCCGAATTTCCGGCGCGGCGTGAGGTGTTTGTGGCCAGGTCGCGGAGCGAGGCCATCCGGTTGTGCGCACCGTTCCTGGCCGCGAAATACGAGGCGTATCACCGGTGGGGCCAGGACCGCGCGATGCCCGAAGGCGACAACGACCTCGGTGTCGATTTCGACGATCTGATCCGCGACCGCTTTCTGCTGGGGTCGCCTGACGAGGTCGCCGAGCAGATGCTCGTGCTCAACCGGGCGACGGGAATCAACCATCTGATCATGAGCGTGCAGTGGCCCGGGATGCCGCAGAGCCTGGCGCTCGACGAGCTGCACATGCTGGCCGAGGAAGTGTTTCCGAAGGTGCGGCAGGGCTAGCCGGCCGCGCAGGAGACGACATGCCGAAGAAAGAGATCGTCCAGGTCAATCCCGCCGCGCCCAACCCCAACCTGTCTGCGGCCACCAAGTTCGGCAACCTGGTCTGCGTCTCCGGCCAAACCGGCCGGCACCCGGTCACGGGTGAAGTGGGCAAGGACATCCGAGAGCAGACCCGCAACGTGCTGGAGCGGATCAAGCTGATTCTGGGGGCCGCCGGGACCTCCCTGGACAACGTGCTGACGGTGACCACGCACGTGACCCGGCGGGAGGACGTACCGGCCTACAACGAGGAGTACGCGAAGTATTTCCCGACCAACAAGCCGGCGCGCACGACCGTGTCGGCGGCGCTGAACTCGCCCGAGCTTCTCGTCGAGATCACGGTCACCGCCTGTATCCCGAGCTGACGCGCCGGCGTCAGGCGGGCAGGGGACGGCCCTTCGTCTCCGGCGCTGCGAACGGCGTCACGACGAGGCCCAAGATGTAGGCGAGCCCGATGATGGACGCCGCCGCGCTCACGCCGCCCAGGTTCACGATCAGCCAGCCGGCCAGGAGCGGCCCTGCCGCCGCGAGGTAGCGGGTGACGTCGAAAACCAGGGAGATCGCCGAGCCTCGCACGGCCGTCGGAAACAGCTCCGGCAGATAGACGGGCATCCACGCGAACTGGCCGAGCGTGAAAAACCCGTTCACGGCGGCCACCACGAGAAAGACGGAGGGGTCCTCCACCGCCCGGAACAACACCAGCACGAGGACGACGGCGCCCGCG